>RCND010000273.1_pt1 | contig 39024 bp, 32 predicted proteins | sample 2041351 | NCBI WGS metagenome assembly RCND01 (sample SAMN09708230, study PRJNA481090) | Marine sediment metagenome, whole genome shotgun sequencing project. | biome: marine sediment; feature: ocean; material: sediment; isolation source: Sewage treatment plant 12B marine sediment (STP12B) ... | reverse complement strand
ACGTATTCCAATTGCTCGTTGTAGGATTCTCCTAAAAAGTTATAGCCATGGATATCGTCTACATAGCCATTGCCATCATCATCTTTATTGTTCCCCGGTTTTTCTTTTTTGTTGGTCCATAGCACCCCATCCAAATCTTCATGACTTAAATCTATTCCGGAATCTAAAACCGCAACGATTACCTTTTTACCTTTTTTGTTCTTGATGATGTCCTCGTACGCTTTATCAACGCTCATTCCAGGAATAGTATCTGATACTAGGTCTAAATGACCCCAGTTTTTCTTCTCTTTTGTAGTAAGGTCTGTAATCTTTAAGGGGGTAGTATCTATGTCTTTAACGGGGGTAAGTATTAATCCTCCTGTGCTTCCGCATCCTACAAGTGTAAGTAAGGAAAGAAAGAAAATGGACTTCGAAACAGTACTCGTCATATCTAAATATTAGTGTTAATATAATTTATTTATAGTTTTTATAGCGCATGTTTAGCTGCTTAACTTACCAGACGCCAAAACGACAAAGGTATTAATTAAAGACTTCATCAAAAGTGTATATTTTATCCAAACGCACCCCTTTTTCGGTATGTTTTAGCGTGCATAACTGGTTATGGGCATCGTGTTCGAAAAAGAGGTAGATATCATTTTCTACGGCATAGTTTAAAAACAGTTCTTTTTCCTTTATGGTAATAAGCGGACGGGTATCATACCCTATAACATAAACTAAAGGAATATGGCCCACAGTAGGTATTAAATCGGCCACAAAAACGATAGTTTTACCTTTATATGTAATTTGTGGAAGCATTTGTTTGTCGGTATGTCCGTCTACAAAATGAATTCCAAATCCTAACGCTGATTTTTTACAAAATGGAAGCTGGGTGACGGGCAAAAAATTGAGTTGGCCACTTTCTTTCATGGGAAGTAAATTTTCCTTTAGAAAGGAAGCTTTTTCCCTAGCATTTGGTTCGGTGGCCCATTTCCAATGATCTTCATTCGTCCAAAACTTAGCGTTCTTAAAAGCAGGTTCGTATCCTGTATGATCTTTGTTCCATTGTATACATCCCCCACAATGATCAAAATGCAAATGGGTCATAAAAACGTCCGTGATATCATCTCTATGAAATCCGTTCGCTGCCAAAGAAGAATCTATATCATAATCGCCCCACAGGTGATAATAGCCAAAAAACTTGTCGGATTGTTTGTTCCCTAAGCCAGTGTCTATTAAGGTAAGCCGGTCGCCATCTTCTATCAAAAGACTTCTGGCCGCAATGTCTATAAGGTTATTAGCATCCGCCGGATTGGTTCGTTGCCAAATGGTCTTGGGAACAACGCCGAACATAGCGCCACCATCTAACTTAAAATTACCAGTTTCAATGGGAAAAATTTTCATGAAAGCCAAAATAATAAAACCTAATGAAAACCTAGGTTTATTAAGAAGATATTATCATTTCGAGTTTATATTAAAAAGCCTATTTTTAGCCTTCACACCAAACCAAATTGAAAAAACTAGAACGTAGTTTGTCCCTTACATCTGTTGTTGCCATTAGTATTGGCGGTATGTTGGGCAGTGGTATATTCGTGCTTCCGGGTTTAGCAGCTGCAAAAACGGGTTCTTCGGTTTGGCTGGCTTATCTTTTGGCCGCAGTCTGTATTTTACCTGCAGCCTTATCAAAGTCGGAACTAGCAACTGCAATGCCTTCATCTGGTGGAACCTATGTCTATATTGAGCGTGCTTTTGGCCCTCTTTTAGGCACCATAGCAGGTATAGGTCTTTGGCTTTCTTTATTGCTTAAAAGTTCTTTTGCCCTAGTCGGTTTTGGGGCATACTTGACTGTTTTGGTTAATATAGAGCCCGGTTTAACAAAATATGTAGCGCTTGTATTCTTAGTGATTATATTGCTTTTAAATATCTTGGGAGTAAAGAAGGTAGGAAAGGTTCAAATTGTAATCGTATCCATAAGTCTGGTTAGCCTTGCTTTAATTTTGATTTTTGGACTTCCAAGAACTTCCACTGAACTGCTAGACCCTTTTTTACTTGATGGTAATATGGGACTGTTTACAACAGTGGCTTTTGTATATATTTCTTATGCAGGTGTTACTAAAGTTGCAGCCATTGCCGGTGAAATTAAGAACCCAAGTGTTAACCTGCCAAGGGCTATGATTTTGTCACTTTTTATTATGACAACGATTTATGTTGTTGTGGCTTTTGTTTTGGTAGGAAATCTTCCTTTAGAGGAACTACAAACAGATATTAAACCCATATACACTATTGCCAACCTTTTGGGTGGAAGTGTTATTGGTTATATAGCCGCAATTGTAGGGGTAATTACATTGATATCTATGGCGAATTCTGGGGTGCTGGCAGCATCTAGATTTCCTTTTGCCATGGCTATAGATAAGCTATTGCCAGATTTTATGTCTAAAATACATTCTAAATATTTAACCCCTGTCGTAACAATTGCAATGACCTGCTTCGTTATGGCCTTGGTCATTTTATTTTTAGATGTTGAAAAGATTGCAAAATTGGCTAGTGCATTTATGGTGATGATGTTTATTCTTGTAAACGCCTGCGTTATTGTTTTAAGAGAAACCTCAGCGCAGTGGTACGCTCCTCCTTACAAATCTCCTTTGTATCCTTTTGTTCAATTATTTGGTATAGGAAGTGGTATTGCTTTATTAATTCTTCTCGGCTTAGGACCTTTATTGGCCATTATTGCCATTTTTACCGTAGGAGTTTTAATCTATTTTTATTTTGGAAAAGATGCCACAAGAACTGGAATCTTAAGAAAATATGGGCACAGACCAGCATTGTATCTTTTTTATAAAAGAAAGGGCAAAGAGATAACGTATAGAAACAATCAATCCGAAGTATTACAAAATTTAGATGGAAACTTAGCCTCTGATGCAGGTGTCGTAGTACCGCTCTTAGGGAATGAAACTTCTCCTGAAATGCTAGTAGAAATTGCTGCTGCTATAAACAAAAGAGATAAAGTGCAAACTGTAAATATTACAGAAGTACCTAATCAAACTTTTTTGGATGCTATGGTAGAGGAAAGTCCAAAGATAAACTCCTTGGAAAGACGTATTTCTCAATTAGCTATTTCTAAAAACATTACTATAGATTTTGAAGCAGCCGTTACACATGAAATTTCAGATACAATTCATGAACTAAGTAATCAAACCCATTGTGATTGGTTGGTTATGGGATGGAACGGTAGGGCACACAACGGTATTTTAGTAAGCAACCCCATAGGGTGGTTGTTAACCAATATAAATTCTGATTTTGCCCTTTTTAAAGATGTAGGGGTTAGACATATTGGCAAGGTGCTTTTAGCTCTTAGACCAGGGCGTAAGGACAAAAATTTTATAGCAGTAGCCGATAGAATTTGTACTTTTTATGGCGCCTCATTAACCTTATTACATGTTGTTTCAGAAAGTATGAGGGAAGAAGACGAGAAAGCCATACGAGAGAATTCATTGAGAATTTTACAAAAAGGACCCGCTAAAAGCTCCGTATTAATTGAAAGGAGTAATGATTCTATTACCACTATCGCAAATATGTCTGCAAGCTATGATTTATTGATTCTTGGAACTCCGCAAAAGGATAATTGGCTTAGCATCTTATTTGGCACCGGCAAGGATAAATATACAGAAAGATCTGCCTGCTCTGTTTTACGACTTACCATGAAAGACCATTAATTTGATTTTAAACTAAACGCAATACTCGTTTTTTAAAGTATTATTTTTACAAAAAAAAGAATGATTGAATTAGCTGGAATCATTATTCTTGGAATTATTGCACAGTGGGTAGCTTGGCGGTTAAAATTGCCAGCCATCCTTCCTTTGATACTTATAGGGTTATTGGTAGGTCCCATAGCGACATTATATACTGAAGATGGCGCAAAACTCATAGAACCTATTTGGAACGGAGAAAAAGGCTTATTTCCTGGAGACGGTCTTTACTATTTTGTATCCTTAGCGATAAGCATAATCCTTTTTGAGGGAGGACTAACCCTAAAACGTTCTGAGATAAAAAACGTGGGGCCAGTCATTACCAAATTAATCACCTTGGGCTCCTTAGTTACCTTTATAGCAGCAGGCTTTGCTGCACACTTTATTTTTGACCTTAGTTTACAAATTTCCTTTTTATTCTCTGCATTAATCATCGTAACTGGCCCTACCGTTATAACCCCTATTCTAAGAAATATTCCGCTTAAAAAAGACGTGTCCACCATCTTAAAATGGGAAGGAATTCTAATTGATCCTATAGGCGCCTTAGCGGCGGTATTGGTTTTCGAATTTATTAGTGTTGGTGGTGGTGAAGCCTATACCGTGACTGCTTTAATCGAATTTGGAAAAATCTTGCTTTTTGGATCTACCTTCGGCTTTACATTTGCTCATGGCTTAGCCTTTGCTATTAAAAAGAACTTTATACCTCACTATCTGCTCAATGTAGTTTCCTTGTCAGTAGTATTATTGGTTTTTGTGGAGTCTGATATTTTTGCCCATGAATCTGGACTTTTAGCAGTTGTAGTCATGGGAATGGTGATGGGAAACATGGATTTACCCAACCGTAAGGAACTGCTCTATTTTAAGGAATCTCTTAGTGTTTTATTAATATCTATTCTATTTATACTCTTGGCGGCCAATATCAATATTTCCGATCTTGAACTGATCTTGACATGGAAAACTATTGGTTTATTTGCCATAATTGTATTTCTCATACGTCCGCTAGGTGTTTTCTTAAGTTCGGCTGGCTCCAACCTTTTGTTAAAAGAAAAACTCTTTATAAGCTGGGTAGGTCCCAGAGGAATCGTTGCTGCGGGTATTGCATCCCTTTTTGGATCTAAATTGATTTCTAGAGGAGTCCCTGGGGCCGAATATATAACCCCCTTAGTATTTATGATTGTTCTGGGTACGGTATTACTCAATGCCACTACGGCCCGTATGTTTGCCAAGGTTGTCAAGGTCTTCTTAAACAAATCAGAAGGTATACTCGTCATCGGGGCATCGAAAGCATCAAGGCTTATCGCCGATTACCTACACAAGAATAACAGGCATGTAGTGCTTATAGATAATAATGAGAGTAATGTAAACAAAGCCACAAAGCTTGGTCTAGAGGCTTTTTCCGCTAATATTTATTCCGATTCACTTAGCGATTATTTAGAGTTAAGCGATATGGGGTACTTAATGGCATTAACCGGCAACTCCGACATAAACAAATACGCTTTAGATAAGTTTGAAAAGGATTTTGGCGAAAACGGTTCATTTAGATTAGTAGATGCCGATGAAATGAACGACCCTAAAAACAATCCAAAAGAAGGTCTTTTTTCACATACCGATGATTTTATAAAATTAACCGAAGCGGCAAGGAAGAATCCTATTATCCATGAAATACCGCTCAACGATACACAGCATTACGAAGGCCTAATTGAAATTACCAAAGCCGACCAAGATATCGTTCCTTTGTTCCTTAAAACTCCCAATGGAGATCTTAAAATAATCTCGGCCTTTAGTAAGGATTTTAATGATATACAAGAAGGTTACAAACTTGCCTATCTTGGAAAGTTATTACCTACTGATGCTATAAAGTAATCGTTCTGTTTTAAATATAGCCAATAGCTTTCATTTTACTAAGCGCTTTTCTAAACAACAAGATGTTAGTGTTTGCTCGTGGTATCCACCAGTAAATACAAGCTTTTCCATATTCACAACGTATTTTCCTACATTCACAACAAACTTTATCATAGGGCACCAAACCACTGTAGGTTTGTTCTAACGTTTAATACATAAACCAATCATATGAAAAAGTTAGTTTTTAGTGTAATGGCAATTGCCAGTTTAGCATTTGTAGGATGTTCAAACGATGATGATGATGATGATAATTCTTCCTGTGCTACATGTTCCATAGATTTTTTAGGCACACCAATAACTTCAGAATATTGCGATAACGGTGACGGCACAATTACGGTTACCACGCAAGGCGTATCTCAAACTGAAGATTTAGACGGTGTTACCTTTGCACAGTTCATAAGTGCTTTTGAGGTATCAGGACTTGGTTCTTGTAACTAGAAGTAGTCCACTAAAGCTAGAAAAGTATAGTATTTACCAACTTTGATAGCCCAACTATAATTTTAGTAAAAGATTTGATAGTTATTCTTATAATGATGTTGTTTCGTTTAGAACGCAGTGTTAAAAGATAGCGATCAGGTCTTTTTTGTTTTATACTATCTCCTATTGTATGTCACAAATTGATACTAATCATTTTTATAAAAATATGCTCTAAAATCCCTTTATTTAAAATCTAACTGAAGCGCATATTCCTAGCCGTTCGGAAATTATTTTCCGTCAATAAAATGAACATCAAAAAAGTCACTTAATTTTATTTAATAAGCAGTACCCATGGATTTTTATCAGGTGCTTTAAATATATTTAAAGTCGCCTTTCCTGTTTCTATTGTATTACCATTTTTCGGATTTACCCAGCTGTAGGAAAGGTAGTTAGGCAGGTTTTCTATTTCTATGGTACCACCTTCGCTTAGGTAAGAAATATATAATTCGCTTTCTTTTACCAGAAGAGGCTTTCCATGAGATAAATCCCATCGTTTTTCCATATCAGTAATGTCAAGTCCCCTTAAAATCTTGCCCACATTTCCGACATAGGTAGCTCCTTCCATTTGCAGGGCTTCCTGCCAAGAAGTTGGCTGATCGGTCCAAGCGGGCCATCCTTCCTCTGTAGGGCTTATTTTCCATTGCCAAAGTGTTGCCGCACCATAGACTACTCCCATGGTACCACCATGCATCAATTGCATCCAAGCTTCCTCCCCTTGCCACCAGCCAAGTCCGTTTTTAGCGTTGGCCATCCCTTCGTAGGTTGGTTCCCCATTAGCCACTGCTTTTGTGGGTAAATTGTCGTACATGCGTTGTACTTTGTGGTATAGGTGCTCGCTGTTGTGGCCGGTTTGTGCCCATTGAAAATCGAGCCAAATAGCCTCTTGAAAACTTTTATTATGGTGAAAGCAGTGCGACGCATCATTCTGTGCCCAAGTGGCAAGAAAATCGTCACAGGGGTTGTAGTGGATTCCAGTAGGTTGGCCGTAAGCATCCCATGTTTCAAGCATTTTTCCACTTTCAAGAATCCCTGGGTCCATTCCGTTGTGGTCAGCTCCTAAAAGCCAAAAAGCTGGTTGACTTCCGTAGCGTGCCAATAGGTATTTACAATAACGGACATATTCTTGGGCAGCTATGGTTTTCCCCAAAGTATCAAGTCCTTTCCATCCATAACCATGAAAGACAGGCTGAAAAACAGGAACGATTTCATGCTGCAAAAGTACAGTTACTAGCGTATCGAAATACTGAAAGTAATCTATATTCATTTGGTTAAGGTGGCCTTCTGACAAGTCGCTAAATGCTCTTTTAAAACCTTGCTCGGTATTTCTTTCGTTTGGGCCTTCCGCTTGCATATCAGGCTGAACGGTCATCATTAACGCCGTATTAAAGCCTTTTTCTTGGCGGTCTTTAGCGTAGATTTCCACCTGTTCCGTAGTGGCGCGAAACGGAATAGCCCATGGTGTATCTCCCACAACTAAAAAAGATTTTCCGGAGTGGTGTATTACATTCCTGTGGCCTGACGACATTTTTAATAGTCCATTTTTTAGCAGTTGATTCTTTGAAGTGTTCACAATCGATTTCAATTGCCCCGACTTTCCGTGTAGGCCCTCATCTTGGACATTGGAAGTAAAAGATGTCCATGTCCAGATGCTATTGAAGTCTGGTGGGGCAAAACGAACTTTCCATGCATCACTGCCATCCCAAAACGCGGGCCTAACCAAGGTGTCGCCATGTTGATTGGTAAACGAGGCCCAAACATCAACATCCGTATAGGCATTACTATATACTAAAGTAGCGGTAAGTGTAATTTCATACGTACGCCATTGTTCAACTTCAATACGGGATTCTTGTGCGTTTAAGTCAAACAGGTTCAGGAAAATGATGAGAAAAAAGAGTACAGACTTCATAGGCAATAACTTTTGCGACAATGGGTTAGGAAGATAGGGAAAAATCATACGTCACAGCACCCTTTGAAATGCTCCTTTCTCCTTTGAGTTTTGCAAAAAAGCCCCGTATTATTCTCTCATGGGAGTTCTAGTAAAAATCGAAAATTACACGTTTAGTAAATTTTTGTGCTGAGTTTTCAGTGCACCGTAATTCCCTTTATCCTTTCCCGATTTTTTTGATTGACAGGTAGCTATACCAAAAAATTCATAGTTAAGTTTTCGACACTTTCTATTTTGTCTCTTTGTAAACCCTTACCCAATCTATAATCATCTGGACGGGTAAATCTTTTGAATCTATTTCGCCCACCCATGAACCACCTAACTGCATATCCAACATAATATAAAAGGATTGGTCAAATGGCCACTGAGAAGAATCGACATTGGTCAGCTTTGGGTAGGTAAGGGTTTCTTCTCCATTTACGGTAAAAACCAACCTTTCTGGAAACCATTCCATACCATAGGTATTGTATTCTTCAGGGTTTACACTAACAGTCGTATAACGTTGCGGAAGCTCTTTTTTAAGCTCTAGGGTATAATAGGAATGTATGGTCTGGTATACCTTGTTCTCAAAGTTGAGATGCTCCATAAGGTCAATTTCTCCGTTTCTAGGATAATCACCATATTTTGGTTCGTCCGCCAACATCCAAAGCGCAGGCCAGGCCCCTTTAGCTTGTTCAAGTTTTGCCCTTATTTCAATCTTACCGTACTGAAAGGCAAACTTGCCTTTTGTGGTCACCCCTCCAGTAAGGTAGGGTACGGTGTCTTTGGATAGGTCGGGGTTATTGATGCCTCTTAAAAAAAGTTTGCCGTCTTTTATTTTTAAGCAATCCTCCTGGTCTGACATATAATTCCCCCAGTCCGCTTTATTTCTTTTGATAAGACTCCATTTATTTGGGTCAAGAAAATCAGGCGTATCAAACGTATCTTCCCAAACCAATGTCCAGCCTTCTTTTTTATTTGAAGATGTTTGGTTCTTGACTGAAGAACAACCGATACTAAAAAGGCAGATGAAAACACAAAAATATAAGTGTTTCATTAATCATTTAACTTAAGTACTGCCATAAAAGCTTCTTGAGGAACTTCTACGTTACCCACTTGACGCATACGTTTTTTGCCTTTCTTTTGTTTTTCCAAAAGCTTACGTTTACGCGAAATATCGCCACCATAACATTTGGCGGTAACATCTTTACGCAGAGCTTTTGTAGTTTCTCTAGAAATAATTTTTGCGCCAATAGCTGCTTGTATTGGAATATCAAATTGTTGCCGTGGAATAAGTTCTTTTAGTTTTGCACAGATTTTCTTGCCAATATTCACGGCATTGTCAGCATGAAGTAAAGCAGAAAGTGCATCTACAGGTTGTCCATTTAATAAAATATCTACACGAACAAGTTTAGAAGGTCGCATACCTATTGGCGTATAATCAAAAGAAGCATAGCCTTTGGAAACCGTTTTTAAACGATCATAAAAGTCAAAAACAATTTCTGCCAAAGGCATATCGAAATTAAGCTCAACACGTTCGGTACGTTTGATTTGTAATTTGCCCTCTTTTCTCTATACACAAAGACATTACATTACCCACATAGTCTGCTTTTGTAATAATCGTCGCTTTGATATAGGGTTCCTCAACACGATCTATGCTTGAGGGGTCAGGTAAATCTGTAGGGTTGTTTACAATTAGAGGTGTATCTGGGTTTTTTCTGGTAAAGGCATGGTAACTTACGTTGGGTACCGTTGTAATTACGGTCATATTAAATTCGCGCTCCAAGCGTTCCTGAATAATCTCCATATGAAGCATTCCTAAAAAACCACAACGAAACCCAAAGCCCAATGCCGCACTACTTTCCGGTGCAAACACCAACGAGGCATCATTAAGTTGTAATTTTTCCATAGAGTTACGCAATTCCTCAAACTCTTCGGTGTCTACTGGATAGATACCGGCAAAAACCATGGGCTTAACATCCTCAAAACCACTAATAGGATTTTTTGTAGGATTTGCAGCATCCGTTATAGTGTCACCCACCTTAACTTCTCGAGCATCCTTTATACCTGTGATTAAATAACCTACATCACCCGCTTTTACACTTTGTTTAATCTCTTGTGTCAGCTTTAAAGTACCTACCTCATCGGCAAAATAGTCTTTATCTGTAGCAACAAATTTTATTTTTTGTCCTTTTTTGATTTCTCCGTTGATGACCCTAAAATAGGTCTCTACCCCACGAAAAGGATTATAGACCGAATCAAAGACTAAGGCCTGTAAAGATTCATCCAAGTTGCCTTTGGGCGCTGGAATACGCTCAATTATGGCGCTTAGTATTTCTTCTATACCAATACCTGTTTTTGCGCTAGCAGGGATTACCTCTTCTGCTTTACAGCCTAAAAGATCTACAATATCGTCGGTTACCTCTTCTGGGTTGGCACTGGGTAAATCTACCTTGTTAAGCACTGGAATTATCTCCAAATCGTTCTCCAGTGCTAAATAGAGGTTTGAAATTGTTTGTGCTTGTATACTTTGGGCAGCATCTACAACTAAAAGTGCACCCTCACAGGCTGCAATAGAACGGGATACCTCGTAAGAGAAATCTACATGACCCGGAGTATCGATAAGGTTAAGGATGTATTCTTCGCCCTTGTAAGTATATTCCATTTGTATGGCGTGGCTTTTAATAGTGATACCACGTTCACGTTCCAAATCCATGCTATCCAACACCTGATTCTTACTCTCGCGATCGGTAACAGAACCGGTAAATTCCAGTAAGCGATCTGCCAAGGTGCTCTTACCATGGTCTATATGGGCAATAATGCAAAAATTTCTAATATTTTTCATAGTAAAACGTACTAATAGATTTGCGTTTAAAACTCAACAATAGTCATAGATTCAAAACCAACTGCAAAGATACTCTAATTTACAGCGCAATTTGAAGCTTACCAACTGAAAATACGGCGCATTTTGACGAAGAGCGCCGTAAGAAGGGATTACATATTTTATACAGAAAAACCGTAATATTTCATTAATTTTGGGAACCAACCCCAAGAACTAAAGTGAAATCATTGCCCCTACTCTTTTATATGGCCTTATTTTGTGGTCAATTAGCCCTAGGGCAATCCTATGGGCTTTCGGGTAAGGTTCGAGACCAAAAGAACGAGGCTATCCCCTTCGCTTCTGTCTTTTTGTTACGTTCTTCAGATTCCGTTTTGGTAAAAGGCAGTTCCGCAGACGATTACGGAAGTTTTGAAATAACGAATATTCCCGAAGGGCTTTACCTATTGCAGGCAAGTTATATTGGTTGGACCTCCAATAACATGGTGCTGGACATTTCCAAGGATATTACTATTGGAGCGGTTATCATAACACAAAAATCAGAAGAATTGGATGAGGTGGTGGTGACGGCTAATAGACCACAAGTAGAGCGTAAAGTAGATCGTTTGATATTTACTGTCGAAAACACGGTGCTGTCACAAAGTTCATCTTGGGATATTTTGAAACAAACTCCTGGGGTTATTGCGATGCAGGACGAGTTACAAATTAGAAATCAAGCCGCTACGGTCTATATTAATGATCGTAAAGTACAACTGTCTGCAGAGGAAGTACGAAATCTTTTGGAAAACTACCAAGGAGAAAACATAAAAAGCGTAGAAGTCATTAATAATCCTCCTGCGCGGTATGATGCCGAGGGTGGTGCGGTGTTGAACATTATAACTAGTAAGAATATTTCTTTAGGTTATAAGGGCAATATCAACACGACGTATACGCAAGGCGTTTTTTCAAAATATAACTTTGGTACTTCACATTTTTATAAGACTGAAAAACTGAACCTGAACCTTAGTTATGCCTTTGCTCCCAGAAAAGATTTTAAGGACGTACAGGGCGAAACCAACTTTATAGATGATACCGGCGTGTATTCTCGGTGGATAACTGATTTTGATAAAACAAGTAGATTTCGAACGCATGTGGCTGGTTTGGTATTGGATTACCAATTTGATGATAGAAATGAGTTAAACCTTACTTCAAATGCACAATTATCCCCATATCGAAAATACGATAACCTGCAGAACACGGTGATGCTCAACCGCGTGAATGTTGTTGATTCTACCTTTACTACGGCGAGTCCGGAAGACGAGATAAAGAACAATATATCAGGAGATATTACCTACAAGCATAAATTTAAGGAAAATGGTTCGTTGCTTATAAACGGACATTATACAAAATTTGATCTCTCCAGAACGCAGAATGTCAACTCAGATTATTTTTCTCCTGACGGTTCTTTTATAAGAGATTTCAATTTTCTGACTGATGCCAATCAGGATATAGAAATTGCTACGGCACAAATAGACTACTCCGGACTTTTGGGAGCCACCAATGTAGAAGCGGGTTTAAAAGGCTCTTTTATAGCCTCTAAAAGCACTTTAGATTACTTTTCGGCAAATAACGGCTTGGTTTTGGACCCAGCTTTATCAGATAATTTTTTGTACGATGAAAACGTGTATGCTGCCTACACAAGCTTTTCGTATGATTGGGAAAAGTGGAGCGTAAAAGGAGGGGTAAGGGCAGAGCATACCCAAAGTACAGGAACATCATTGGCCTTGGCCAGCATCAACAATTTAGAGTATTTTGAATTGTTTCCCACTTTTTATCTGTTACACAACCGAAATGAGAACCATAGTTTTTCCTTTGATTATTCTAGAAAATTGGTGCGCCCCCGCTATCAAGATTTAAACCCGTTCAGAACCTTTATCAATGAAAATAATTTTTTGGAAGGCAACCCTGAGCTTTTACCTAATTTTAGTAACAACTTTAACCTGAACTATACCTTAAACCAAGAATTATTTTTTGATGTGTATTACCGTGATAATGGGAATTTTATTTCCACACTTTACTTTCAGGACAATGAAAATCAGGTTTTGAGGAACATTACCCAAAACGTATTGGAAAGCACCTCTTACGGTTTCGATTTTAACTACGGAAAATCTATCACCAACCATTGGTACTTGTATAGTTACATATCTATTTTTCATGAGGACGAAACTTTTTTGGCTTTGGAAAGTGACAATGTTGCAGTAAAAAATGAGTTCGATGGCTTTTATGCAGATATTACTAATTACCTGACACTTTCTAAAGATGGCACCTTCAAGGGCGAGTTGGGGCTTACCTATCTCTCTGGTTTTTTACAGGGATCTTTTATTATGGCAGAAACTACCAACCTTACTTTTGGTGTTCGGAAATCCTTTTGGAACAGAAGAGCTTTGGTAAGTTTTACCGTAAATGACATGTTAGGGAAGGCTAATGGTAGAGCAACATCAAAATATCTGAATCAGGATAATAATATTCTTGCCATTCCGGAAACTCAATATATCCGTTTTGGAGTTACCTATAATTTTGGAAACTTTAGATTAAAGGATAATGACCGTGAAATAGATAAGAACGAGCGGAATCGTTTGAACTCTGAATAGTCTACTAAATTTACAATAACTACATGTATGTAGGATATTTCTTATTACATTGTTTATTTTTTAGAATCTTTAGTCAAGTGTATTGAATGAGGTCGAATTTTAGAATTTTTTTATTTTTAGTACTATCGTGGTCGCTTGCAAGCGCACAAGAATTTGAAATAACAGGAACGGTTTTGGATGCTAACCAAAGCCCCCTTGTCTTTGCCAACGTTCTCTTACTAACCGTGGATGGTAAACTTGTAAAAGGAGCAACTACAGATACGAATGGACTTTTTAAATTAAATAATGTGGAAGCTGGAGCATTCCTTTTGTTCGCCAGTTACATAGAAAGCGCATCCGATACGCTAACTATTTCTTTAACAACAGACTTAGATATAGGAAACTTGATTGTTTCAAACGAGGCACAGGCTCTAGACGAGGTGGTGGTTACCTCCCAAAAACCTAGATTGGTAGAAAAGGCCGATCGTTATGTTTTTAATATTGAAAATACAGCCTTAGCTGATAGTGATATTTGGGACGTACTCAAACGAACTCCAGGTATTGTGATTATTAACGACCAGTTGACTGTGAATAATATAGGAAATATAGGTATTCTCATTAACGGGCGAAAGGTAAATATACCTGAACGCGATGTAATTAACTTATTGTCTGGTAGCTCTGCAAGCAATGTAGAAGCGATAGAGGTCATTACCAGTCCTCCAGCAAAATACAGCGCCGAGGGTGGTCTTCTGATAGATATAAAGATGAAGACCAATTTGGTGGCGGGCTACAATGGCTCCGTATACAATAGATACATACAAGGCGTTTTCGCTAAACATACCGTAGGAACAGATCACTTTTTTAAAGGAAAAAAAACGGATTTCTCTCTAGCCTATTCCTTTCAGAACAATAAGAATCTGGCTCGATACATAGATATTACCAATTTCTTTGAGAACAACCTGCCTAATGAAGTTTGGACAGCAAAACAAAACAATATTGACAAGAGTAAAAAACATAATATAAGCGCATTTTTTGATTATAAGGTCGATGAACGAAACACCATCAGCTTGTCTACAATCAACTCCTTGACCCCTGATGCAAATAGGTTTTCATCTTCCGAAACCGATATTACAGACACCCAGGGTATCTCTAATGCTGGTTTTGATACAACAAACGATTCGGATTTTCAGTTGTACAATACGTCGCTATATTTGGATTGGGTTCATAAATTAAAGAAAGAAGGTTCACAGCTTTCATTTAATACCCACTATACTTATTACGATTATGACCTCGAACAGGACATTGACACCGACTTTTTTGATGTGAACGGTATAGTAATTGGAGATAACGATTTTATCACACAATCTGTTCAAAATACAGGATTGTTTAGTATTCAAGTTGATTATACCGCCAATCTTGGCACATCTTCCAAACTAGAAACGGGTCTTAGATATGCCTCCATTGCTTCTGATAACACTATTGACCAACAAGGTTTTGACAGGAGCCAATCGGGCATTGACCCTACCGAAGCAGGGGAGTTTGTTTACGATGAAGCTATCTCAGCGGCCTACTTTAGTCTAAACAACAGCTGGGATACATGGAAGTTTAACATGGGGCTTAGGGCAGAATATACCGAAACCGAAGGTAGGTTAGATACAGATGCCAATAGTAACCAAAATGACTATTTAGAATTTTTCCCATCACTTTCAGTATTGTACACCCACAAAAAGAAACATGTATTTAAGCTTAATTATTACCGTCGTATTACTAGGCCAAGGTATAGTTGGTTGAATCCGTTTCAGTTTTTTCAGAACAATAATACCGTATTAGAGGGCAACCCCAATCTCTTGCCCAGTTTTAGTAATTTTGTTTCATTGGCGTACACATTTAACAAAAGCCTTACCCTAAGGCCGTTTTATGAAATCCGAACGAATGATTTTTTACAACAGGTTTCTCAGGATAATTCAGGTAATTTATTGCGTTTTATTGCCACAAACTTAGATGAGAACAAGAGTTATGGGTTAGATGTTGTATTTACTAAAGATTTTACGAACAGGTGGTCCTCCTACATGTTATTTAATTACTACTACCAAGCAAATAGTTTTAGGGATTTTGATAGCGGGCAACTATTGGAGAATACCGCTTGGATAACCTATTTTAGAACTACTCAAAGCTTCACTTTTTTAGAGGATAAATCTTTGTTTGCAGATGCTAGTTTTACTTACTTTTCACCCATCATCCTAGGGAATTCCAGGAGGGCTTCGATTAACGAACTAGGATTTACAGTAAGAAAAACCATTTGGAACAAAAGCGCCAGTATTTCTTTGGCTGTTGAGGATATTTTTAACCAGAGCAATCAATTTTTTACCCGTCAATACCTTACTCAAGATAATTCATCTTCTGTAAGAAGAGAGAATAGACTCCTGTTACTAGGGTTTAGGTATTCTTTTGGAAACACCAAGATAAGGAACAACAAAAAGAGAAAAAGGATAGACGAGCGTTCTAGAATCTAAAATCTGTTAGATTTTCAAAACCTAACAAATCTAGCAAATTACATTACGCTAGTCATTCGTGTTCTCTTGCCACTCTGCAATAAATAGGTTGGTATCTCTTGTACCACCGTTGTTCCGGTTGCTCGAAAAAGCTAAATATTTACCGTCATTTGAGAATACAGGAAAGGCATCAAAGGTTTCGCCATGGGTTACCCGTTCCAAATTCTTTCCGTCGATATCTATAAAATATAGGTTGAAAGGGAAACCTTTTTCAGCCTCAAAATTACTAGAGAACAAAATTTTATTTCCTGAGGGATGAAAAAACGGACTCCAATTCGCATTGCCCAAAAATGTCAATTGCTTGAGATTAGAACCATCGGCATTACAGATAAATAGCTCCATATCCGTCGGCTCTACCAGTCCTTCGGCCAGGAGGTCTTTATATTCTTTTATCGCTTCGGGCGTTTTTGGACGCGATGCTCTAAAAATTAACTTACTACCATCAGGAGAGAAGAAGGCGCCGCCATCATAACCAAGCTCGTCCGTGATTTGTTTGACATCCGTCCCGTCCAAATTCATGGTGTAGAGCTCTAAATCTCCACTTCTATCCGAAGTAAATACTATTTTATCACCTTTGGGAGATACCGTTGCTTCTGCGTCGTAACCTGGTTCGTTGGTTAACTGTGCTGTAATATTTCCTTCAAGGTCGGCCACAAAAATATCAAAGGAGTCATAGACCGGCCATACATAGTTCCCATTTTTACGCAAAGGAACATCTGGGCATTCTTTGTCAACTAAATGTGTAGAGCCATACACATAGTGTTTGTTATCCGGGAGAAAATAGGCACAGGTGGTACGCCCCATTCCTGTGCTGACCATAGGCGGTTTTTTATCTTTAAAGTTCTCTTCTATATTCATCAAGAACATTTGATCACACTCTATGCCCCAAGCTTTGTTGTTCGATTGAAATATCATCTGTTTATCGTCCCAACTCCAATAGGCCTCGGCATTATCACCGCCAAACGTGATTTGACGAATACTTTTAAAATATTTCTCCTCTGGATAGATAAGCGTATCGCTTCCAGCCATTAAAGATTTTGCCTCTTTCGGGGTTTCTACGGTTGGTTTAGTTTCGGTTTTACAGCTTCCTACTAGAAATAGAAGGAACAAAACAAAAGGAATTCTCATTTGATATGTATTTTTGAGTAAAAATAAAGGCTATGGCTCGTATAATTACATTTTTACTCGTGATTTTTATTATTTCGACTTCTTGTAAAAAAGAATTACCCAAAAAAGTAAGCTTACAAGAGGATATTTCCTTCTTGGCTAGTGATAGTTTGCAAGGCCGCGAAACGGGTACTCCTGAAGAACTGATAGCCGCGAACTACTTACAGCAACGTATGAAAACCATAGGGTTATTACCAAAAGGGAATGCGGGCACCTACTTTCAGACGTTTACCTTTAAACCAAAGAGCGACCCACATACCGAGGCCCAGTTTGTTTCAGGCGATGGCACTATTACAGGGACGAACGTAATTGGATATATTGATAATCAGGCAAAAAAAACAGTCATCATTGGTGCGCATTACGATCATTTGGGCTTGGGCGGCGAAGGCTCACTTTATGCTGAAGGCGAAGCTGTGCATAATGGAGCAGATGATAATGCCAGCGGTGTAGGTATTATGCTACAATTGGCTGAAAAATTGAAAGACTCTATTACCGGTAGCAACTATCTTTTTATTGGGTTTTCGGGCGAGGAAATGGGTCTTTTAGGAAGTAATTACTTCTGTAAAAACCCTACGATAGATTTTGATTTCGCCAATTACATGATCAATATGGATATGGTGGGTCGTTTGCGAGAAGACAAAACCCTATCTATCACAGGAACGGGTACTGCGCCTATATGGAACCAAATATTAAATAGCACTAACCCTGGGTTTAAATTGGTCTTGGGCGAATCTGGAATGGGCCCAAGTGACCATACCTCTTTCTATTTACAGAATATTCCTGCCTTACACTTTTTTACCGGACAGCATGAAGATTACCACAAACCTTCTGACGATGCGGAAAAATTGAATTATGAAGGCATGCGAATGATAGGTGATTATATTTTGGAGGTTATTGCCGAACTGGATGATGACCCAAAACTCTCTTTTAGAACGACTAAGAACGAAAGCGAGGAAGTACCGCGCTTTAAAGTGGGTCTCGGCGTAATGCCTGATTACCTTTTTGACGGCAAAGGCATGCGAATTGATGGTGTTTCAGAGGATAGGCCTGCGTATAATGCCGGACTTTTAAAGGGTGATATTGTTGTTCAATTGGGTGATAGCACGGTAGTGGATATGATGAGTTATATGCGCGCCTTATCCGCTTTTGAAGAAGGTAATACAGCAAAAGTTGTTGTGGATAGGGATGGAAAGAAAGTGGAAGCTGAGGTGAAGTTTTGAGGAAGGGTAAAAGCAAGATAAATTTAAAAAGCTAGAGAAACATTTTCCATTCACATCGTTACTATTGTTTTTGAATTTGGCGCTTGCACTTGAAATTCAAGATTTTTCCTAGGCCTAAAAATCAAGTTTAGGTTAATTTTCTTCATGTTTGTTGCCAAAGTGTTTGGAGATGTCTAGCTTTATTTAGATTTGAATCATATCCCTATATCATTATGAAGATTACGTTTGTTTTTGTGCCGTTGGTCTTTCTGTTGGCCTGTAGTAGCTGTAGGGGTCAATCACGTCTAGATCAAACTTCGAAAGAACATGGGCATACGCACTATCCCTCTTTTTCTGAAGTTGCGGCTCATAAACTCATATTTCCCTCCAAAGTTCCAGATAGAATCATTGTGAACCTTACGGAAGATTCAGCACACAGTTTTGCCGTCAATTGGCGCACGGACCAGCAAATGTCCGTTGGCTATGTTGAGGTGGCTAATGAAACCCACGGCCCTGATTTTTTATTGGAAGGAAATAGAAGGCGTATTAAGGCTACCACGCAAATTTTTGAGAACGAGAATACCAGAGATCAAGAACCTTTGGTTAAGGGCGCCTATCATGCCGCCCTAGTGAAAGGTCTGCAGCCAGGCACGACTTACGTATATCGGGTTGGTGATGGTTCTGAAGAGGATGCTACTTGGAGCGAGTGGTTTCAACTGGAGACCCCTGGAACCGATGACAATGCTCCTTTTAGCTTCATCTATTTTGGGGATGCCCAAAACGATGTAAAATCAATGTGGTCAAGGGTAGTGCGCAAATCGTATAAAATGATGCCGAATGTAGATTTTATGTTGCATGCTGGCGATTTGATTAACCATAGTGAAGCGAATGTGGAGTGGGGCGAATGGTTTCATGCCGGAGGGTATATTCACGCTACCGTTCCCAGCATCATGACCCCAGGGAACCATGAATACACCAAGGGTAAGCTTTCGGCCCTGTGGAGGCCACAGTTTAACTTACCCCTGAATGGTCCCAGTGGACCTACAAAGGAAACCTGTTATGCTATAGATTACAAGAACATGAAGTTGGTTTCTATCGACGCCATTAGCCTACAAAGGGATGAGGATTCTAGAATGGCACAAGTGAAATGGCTAGATTCTGTTTTGGCTAACAATACTAAAAAATGGACCACCCTCACCATGCACTATCCCATTTTTTCAACGGCCAAGGGCCGGAACAACAAGAAATTGCGTGAAAGTTTGCTACCCTTGATTAATAAATATGGGGTAGATTTAGTGCTACAGGGCCATGACCACACCTATGCAAGGGGCGCTGCCACCAATCAAAAGGATGGAATGAACCTCTTTGAAGATACAGGAACTGTGTATGCGGTTTCCGTAAGTGGACCAAAGATGTATGAATCACAAGATCAGGAATGGATGGAGCGCAGGGGTGAATTTACCCAGTTGTTCCAGATTATTACGGTGAATAGCGACACGATTACATACCAAGCATACACTCCCTTGGGAAGTCTTTATGATGCCTTTGACCTTGTCAAGGACCAAAGCGGAAAAAAGAAACTAATCAATAGGGAGCCCGAAATCCCAGAACGCTTTAAGCGAGATTTTATGAAGGAGAAATAGGTTAGCTTAGAAGAATTTAAATTTTATATAGGCCGGGTTGAAAGGCAATGAACAGTTAGAGAACAGTTGAAGCTGATTTTTGACCTTGCGTTCGAATTTTCAACTAGACAGGTGCACGGTTCAGTCTTTCATAAATCATTTTTCCCTAAATTTACATCCCAAAAAAAGAGAATACCAATATGCCCAAAATAGGCGACATACAACTACCTGAATTCCCTTTATTGCTCGCGCCTATGGAAGACGTGAGCGACCCGCCTTTTCGAGCCCTTTGCAAGGAGCAGGGCGCAGATGTTGTGTACACAGAATTTATTTCTTCCGAAGGGTTGATACGTGATGCTGCAAAGAGCGTTATGAAGTTGGATATTTATGAAAAGGAACGCCCCGTAGGGATTCAGATTTTTGGGGCTAATTTGGAATCCATGTTACAATCTGTGGAGATTGTTGAAAAATCAGGTCCGGATATTATCGATATTAATTTTGGTTGCCCCGTAAAAAAAGTAGTATCCAAAGGTGCTGGAGCTGGTATTTTAAAGGATATTGATTTAATGGTTTCTTTGACCAAGGCAATGGTCGAGCATACAAAACTACCGATTACCGTTAAAACCCGTTTGGGTTGGGACGATGATTCCATTAAAATTGTAGAGGTCGCCGAACGTTTGCAAGATGTGGGCTGTAAAGCAATTTCGATTCACGGCCGAACCCGAGCTCAAATGTATAAGGGCAATGCCGATTGGAAACCAATTGCAGAAGTAAAGAACAATCCCAGAATGCATATCCCTGTTTTTGGTAACGGTGATGTAGATACCCCTGAAGCCGCCATGAAAATGCGTGACGAATATGGCTTGGATGGAGCGATGATAGGAAGAGCCAGTATCGGCTATCCTTGGTTCTTTAAAGAAGTGAAACACTTTTTTGAAACAGGAACGCATTTAGCACCGCCTACAATGGAGGAACGTGTAGATGCTGCCAGAAGACATTTACAAATGTCTATAGCTTGGAAAGGCGAAAAATTGGGCGTTTTCGAAACCCGAAGGCATTATACCAACTACTTTAAAGGTATTCCAGATTTTAAACCGTATCGTATGAAAATGGTTACTAGTGATGATTCTTCCGATGTTTTTGCAGCTTTTGATGAGGTATTGCAAAAGTTTGGAGATTATGAATTTGAGCTCCTTTCGTAAGGCGTAAGCGTCTAATTCCTAAAAATGAGCTGACCACAAACTAAAACTCCAATCTTAGGGTTTTAGTTTGGGACTCGTATTCTCCTACGGTTGGGTATGTTATAATATCGGAGTTAGCACAATATTTCGATAAGCTACATTACCATGGTCACCCTGTAAACAAATTGGACCTGGAGCAAATACATCCGAGCTTATTGCTCCACCGGTAGGGCCATCTACTGCCTGGTTATCGATAATTTTTTCCCCGTTTAGGATAACGCTTACATGGCGGTCAACTAGGGTAATATCTAAGGTTTGCCACTCACCACCCTGCTTTTCTGCGCCTTCACTTGGGGTAATACGGCTATAGAGCGCACCCATATTATGGCTATCAAGTTCCAGTCCATAAGAATCTACCACCTGTATTTCATAAAGCCCCCTAAGATATACTCCACTATTATTTCCCTTAGGAACGTTTACCTCTAATTTAAGATTAAAATCACCAAACTCTTGCTCGGTGCGCAGGTTCCCGTAATAGAGATGTGCGCCGGTTTCGGGTTGAACGGGGTTATTCCGAATGGTGCCGTTTACAACCTCAAAACCATTTGGTTGATTGGGATTAACAGGTCGCCAATCATTCATATCCTTACCGTTAAAGAGCTTTATGGCTTTTCCGTACGTAAGTGTTTTTAAATCTGGCTTAGGACCAACTGGAGGCATCCGTCTTCCTGTGAAATGATTTATTTGCTCCCCTGTTCCATCCCAAGAAGGCCCGCTCATGGTACCTGTAATTTCATCATCTGTTTTTGTAATACGTAAGGTCCATGTTCTAATATGAGTGCGTTCTGTTGTAAGGTTGTCTTTTTTGAGAATCTGTTCATCTGTACGGGTGACTACCAAGGTGTGTTCATCTACTAAGTAAATGTCGGAAACAGGTATTACACTGCCGCCAATCCATAATAGCTCACCATCTAAAAAACCCTGTTTTTCATGTATATTAAGCCAAGCAACACCTCCCCCTTCAATATCCATACCCCACATACCAAGAAAACTATTTTCAGCTTCAGTAGGTAATTCACAGGGAGTATTTGCAAATAAGGAAGTAATGGCTAAAAAAAAGCCTATAAAGATAAGTGGTGATTTTTTCATGATTTTGGTATGTTTTTAAATTCGGTCTAGAGAATTCATTGTTGGTATACATGTATAAAAGTAAGGTTTTATTTGAAAAGTACTAGGGCGTATGCCAATTGTCGATACGTATTTAAGTATCTCACAGGTTTGAAATACACGAAAAGGGAAATTTTTGGATACCTAGGATTTAATTATAAAATTTACTGATTTGAATTTTAGGGAGCATATAGTAGGAGATTTGGTTTAAAGCTTGCTTTGTAATTACGTAACTATTTTGTTTTTTCTAAAATTTCCCTACTTTCGACTAATAATGTCTTTATAAGGCTATTAAATATGTATTCGATGAAGCCTATTTTTTTCATATTAGCACTACTGTTCAGCTCCAATGTGTACCTGAACGCCCAAACAGACAATACCAAAGTAGTATTAATTACCCTAGACGGGCTAAGATGGCAGGAACTTTTTTCGGGTGCCGACCCGCTTTTGATTGCAAATACGGACTTTGTAAACGATACAACCGCATTAAAAGAAAATTTTTGGAGGGGCAGCCCAATGGAAAGACGACAAGTTCTTTTCCCTTTCTTATGGAGTCACGGGGCAGAATTGGGCCAGTTACATGGCAATAGGAATCTGGACAGTAGAATGGACTTGACCAACACCATGTGGTTCAGCTACCCTGGTTACAATGAAATCCTTACAGGAAAAGCAGATGACACCCGCATTACGAGCAATGATAAGCTTCCCAATCCTAATAAAACTATTCTAGAGATAGCAAATAAAGATTCAAGGTATTCCGGTAAAGTAGCTGCATTTGGTAGTTGGGACGTTTTTCCATACATCGTAAACGAAACACGATCAGGTGTTCCTGTTAATGCGGGATTTGAACTAGCAGATGGCGATGACCTTACGGAACGAGAAAAATTTCTGAATCAATTACAGCCTAAAGTTCCTAGCCCATGGGGTACTGTGCGTTTAGATGCCTTTACGCATTACTATGCGGTGGAGCATATTAAAAAAATGCATCCGGAGCTTGTTTACATTGCTTACGGGGAAACCGATGATTTTGCCCATGATGGGGAGTACGATGCCTACCTAAAAGCTGCACAAAACACAGATTCATTGATAAAAGAACTTTGGGAACTGACTCAAAGCGACCCATTTTATAAAGACAATACCCTATTTCTTATTACTACCGATCATGGTCGCGGTACCGAACCCTTAGAAACTTGGAAAGGTCACGGCTCTTCGGTTAGTGGTGCAGGTCAAGTTTGGTTTATTGCCTTTGGGAAAGGAGTTTCTTCAAAAGGTGAGGTTTCTAAAACCGAGCAGTTGTACAGTAGTCAAATCGCCCCAACTATTTTAGAAATCTTGGGTCTGAAGGACGGTACAAACAAAAGGGAAGCAAAACTGTTGCAATTAAAAACGGAATAAGGTAGCCTTGCACACAAAGTTTTAGTCAGCCTACGAGCGCTAACCATTGTAGGAATAAATAATAAGTAGTCTATTTTTTAATCACAACACTAATAGCTTCTCCAATGGCCATAAGTTCTTCGGTTTCGGCAGCTGTAAAATCATAGGGCACGCGTTTCCCTATACCTATTACGCCATATATAATTCCATCTAGCATCAAAGGAGCGGCAACGGAGCCTTCTACTTTTGTTTCTTTGGCCGCTGGTCGAGCCACTCCAGAACTATCGGTTTGTAGATTGCACATTTCAACAGGTTTTTTTCGCTCTGCAGCAATACCGGCCATACCTTTTCCTATGGGAATAGTAGCGAGTTTGGGAAGTAAAAAATCTGGAACACCTACATGAGCTTGTACCTGTAATAATTGGGTTTTTTTATCTAAAAAATGAAGTGTTCCCGTAGTGCAGTTAAAACCGGAAACAACAGTGTCTAATAGGTTTTGCCAGTCTACCGCTGTGTTTGTTAGTAACGTATTTACTATTTTTAGTATGGAAGAATTATTAGATTTCATGGGTTTTGTTTTATGTTTTTTAATTTAAGGCCTAGGTATAAACCTATTTAGAAAACGTTATTATTAATCAAAATAGGCCATAATTGCATCAGCCACCAATTTATGTCCTTTTTTATTTATATGGTTGCTCTGCGCCATAAAGGACTGTAAATTTTCTTTTTTGGCTAATTTTTTAAAAATCGCATAACTATCCACTAGCCCTATGTCATGCTTTGCTGCTAATTCTCGTATTTGTTGGCTATGTTGTTCCAAAAGAGCATTATTGGAAAGTATGTATTCTTTTAAATCTGGTGTAGGGGTAAGTAAAATTACTTTTGCTCCTTGAGTGATTGCCTCAAGTATCATTTTCTCCCAAGCTATTTTGGCACGTTCCAAACCAATACTACGGTCGTTTAATGCATAATCCAAAAACAGCACATTTGGTTTATGATTCAGCACTTCTTCTTTGAAACGTTTTGCACCCTGTTCCGATTGTTCGCCTCCAATAGCGGTTACAATAGTATTGACTACCGCTGTGGGATATTTTTCTTTTATCATTTTCAGCGTCAAATGAGGGTAGGCCGATAGGGTATTTACCTCGGGTGTTTTAAAATACCCTGATGGAACGGAATGGCCATGGAAAACTAAATTTAACGTTGTATTGTTTGGCCATGTTTTTTGGAGTGCTGTTTTTACCGAATCCAAATAAAACGTAGCGTCGGGTTTTGATTGCGCCGAACATCCAACGGAAATAAATAGCACCATATAGGTTTTAAATAAAACATAAGTTCTCTTTCTTGAATATTTCATATACAGTGTTCAAAAGGTATCATTATGTAAAAGCACGTATCAATAGGCTACTTATTTATCGAAAACCATCTTTAATCTTTTGTAACCTTACTTCCCCACCAATCATCGTTAGGCTTAAAATTCGGAGAAAGAAATTCGCGCCTTTGGTTTTCGAGTCGGGGCAACATAACATTTATTTTTTGTCGATGTATTTTTATGGCTAATTCTGGGTCGTATGCATTGTCAATTTCAGGTTTGTTGGCATTTACACTGGTTAGAAAAGTATTTAGTTTTTTGGCCATGGCCGTACCTTGCTCCGTATGTTGAGCCAACACATTATTTTGTTCTCCGGGATCGGTTAGTAAATTATAAAGTTCGTTTTGGCCATTTTCCCAATAATGGATGAGTTTCCAATCTCCTTCACGAATCATAGATGCCGGTTCCCCGCCTTGGTTGCCGTAATGTGGATAATGCCAAAATAACGGTCTGCCTTCAATTTTAGCACCTTCTAAAAGCGGTTTTAGGCTTACTCCGTCTACATGTTGTTGTGGTTTTAGTGTGATATCCGCCAAATCTAACAAAGTAGGGTAGAAATCGGTTCCTGAAACAGGATAATCTATCTGTTTTACTTTTGTTAGCCAAGGTACTTTAATAAAATAGGGCTCGCGAATGCCGCCTTCCCACTGGTATCCTTTTCCGCCACGCAATGGTAGATTAGTTGTGGAAAAAGCATCCCCAGAAGCAACGCCACCATTGTCGGATGTAAAGACGATAATGGTGTTTTCCTCTAGTCCTAAGGCTTTTAATTTATCCAATACAATACCCACCGCATCATCCATTTGTTCTACTAATCCTGCATATATTGGATTGTCCTGAACAGTTCGAATAGGTAATATGCGTTCCATTTCGTAACCGGAGTCTTTAACACCCTGTTCTTCGGCTTTTTTACGGTATTTGGCCCAATGTTCCTCTGTGGTTTGTATGGGTCCATGTACGGCATAAAAAGACAGGTAGGCTAAGAAGGTAGAATCCTTATTTTTTTCAATGAAATTTGCTGTTTCATTCCCTAAACGTATAGATAGATTTTCGCCTGCTGTTGTATTCTCTAGATTCGGATTTTCCCATGGCGAAAAGAAACCTCCGATAGGACTCCCCTTGTCCCAGCCTCCTTTATTTATATCAAAACCATGGTCTTTAGGCCAGCTTCCTTTAGAACCTAAATGCCACTTGCCGGCAAAAAACGTTTTATAACCATGTGCCGCCAAAGCTTCGGCCAAGGTGGTGTCTTTTTGAGGTAGGATGTGATTATATGCTGCAGGGAGCAATTTATTATTTCGGTGTAAAGCCCGCCAATCAATTCCGGATTTTGCCCCTATCCAATCTGTAATTTGGTGTCTTGCTGTAAACTGCCCCAGCATAATACTGGCCCGTGACGGACTGCATACACGGCTAGCGGCATAGCCTTGGGTGAAGACCGTGCCCTCTTTCGCTATGCGATCTATGTTGGGTGTTTCATAAAATGCACTTCCCGTAACGCTCAAATCATGGAGACCAAGATCATCGACCAAAATAAAAACGATGTTAGGTTTCTTTTTGACCGCCCCTTTACCTTTAGTATCACACGATATCAAAACGACCACAAAGAAGCTTATGGACACTAATTTTAGGAATTTCATATACGTTCAGAATTACGCCGCCTGTATGTGGCAGTACGATTTAATCGCTATCAATGATAAGGAATTATTGATTTAAAACATAGCGGCGTTTAGGAACAGTATAATTATTTCCTTTTACTAGCCATTAGCTTTTCAAAACCTGTATAGTGTGAACAAGTTAGATGTTAAAAGAATCTTATTGCTATTTCATTTTTTCTTAAAAAACACACAAATGATTTAATCTACATCAATAGCCATCGTTTTTTCATTATCTTGAAAATAAAAACCTATGAAAAATACAGCTATGTTTTGGGTGGGCTCAACCACTTTAGTATTAGTGACCGTTACGATTATGGCCGCTATGAATTTTCCTTTTAATTGGGTATTCTACTTATCGCTTATTGGGCAGGTCATGATTGTTTTTATGGTATATCGTGTACTTACGGACAACTATAAAACAGAGAAAACTTTTGCCGATTTTTATGAGGACCATCCTATTGGAAGAGAGGAACGATATAGGTGAAGTAACCAAACTGATGGTGCCTAGCTTTCAAGTATAGTTTCCCATCAATATACTTCAAAACTAAAACCGGCAGTTATAATGCTTGACGTAAAAGCCGTATCCCTGTCGTACTTATAAAACTTTAAATCTATCCGTTTTAAGCCAAATTTCCAGATATGGGCTTTGGTAAATATATCGGTATAGGAAGCTCCTAATCCAAACTGGTTGGCTTTATAATCGGATAGGTCGTAGTCGGAAGTATAAAATTGTTCTGTAGAGATGGCTGTTTCAAAAGGCCGGAAATAATCTGCTGCTGTTTGCTGGTAATATCGGTAAGAGGGATAGACGGTAAATTTATCGGATAGTTTTATTGGCAATTCAAAACTTGCTGTGTGTGCGCTAATACCCCAATTGTCTGAATAGTATCGGTAAAAAGTACGAAGGACAAATGTTTCATTTAAAAACCAATTTAGTCTGCCGCCAATCGCGATTTTAAATCGGCTATCGGGAAGTTGTTCTATAGCATCGGCCAATTGAAAGTTTTCAATGAAAGAATCGGCTACATCTGCAAAATAGACACGTTGAAAAGGAGTAGAAAGCAACCCTTCTTGTTGTATTAGGTCTAGCGATAATGAGCCCTGAACGTTTTTGTGTAGGATTTGAGAAAAACCAAGACCAAGGTTATATGAATTTCTATTTTCATTTTCGAATGGGGTAAAATCAGGATTATAATTAGGGTTTCCAGTAATGGTATTATCTAAGAAAAAACCATTATCTAGACCGTTACCATTGGGGGAAAAAGGTCTTAATTCAAACGGGTAAATGGCATTCCAAGTATCCAAATAAACGGTTCCATGAATACTTAGCTCCGTATTTTTTTCATTAAATAATTTTGAATAGGCACCACCAAATCCAAAGGAAAAATAGTCGTATTCTGCTGATACGGAAATTTTTGCGGACCAGATTTGGTCTCTATCATCTGAAGTATGGCTGTAGGACGCGATTAGATTCGTCCACACATCGTTGCTAGATGCTCCCGAACTCGCTACAAATGGGTCCGCTTCGCCGTTGCCGTCAAAGGGATCCACGTTGCTTGAAGAAGCGGATGTGTAGGCAGACACCCCAGCATCAATCGTGAGCACGTCATCATCGTTTAGTGGGATAGCTATGATAATGGTCCCAGTGGCATCGGTTAGTTCTTCTGTCCCCAAACCACCGCTTACTGCAGCATTATCACCATCTTGACTATAGTAGCTGGTTAAAAAGTCTACCTCTATGGTTTCCAACACACGCTTTTTATAGCGCTGTACACTATTGCTCTGTTGTTGTGAAAACGCTAGGAACGAGGTCAATAATAAGGTAGTCACTAAGATTTTTTTATATCTATGCATAGGTAAAATAGGAAAATCCCTTTTGTTTATAACAATATCATATAGATAGGTTTTGTTTTAAAGCTTAATTACAACCACAACCGCCCCCGGTTTTCCCTCCATTTGCACCTGCTGCTGCCTCTCGGTATGAGTGCATGGTAGTGAGATTGCGGTCACAAGGTTGTTCCGATAGCAGCATATCCGGGTCGTTTATGGCTACTTTTTCATATTCCTTTACCACTACACAACTGCCAAGGCTGCACGTAAGCAAGACCACTAAAACTAGTGTTCGTCTCATAAAGTATTTATTTTGATATTTTTTGATTGAAAGACAGCTCCTTCTTCGTCAATTAGTATGCATTCCACATTGGGCAATTGGTTTATGCGATCTAATCCTGTTTCCTTACCCATAACAAATACCGATGTTGCCAAGGCATCCGCCAGCTCTGCTTTCGGAGCGAAAACCGTAACACTTAAAATTCCAGTTGATGGGTACCCCGTTCTTGGATCTATGATGTGAGAATATCTTTTTCCATTAAAAACGACATATTTTTCATAGTTACCGGAAGTCACTACCGCTTTGTCTACCACGGGAAGCAAACCAAATCCTTTGTTCTTGTCCATAGGGTTGGTAAGTGCTACTTTCCATTCGCTGCCATCGGGTTGTTTACCCCACGTATTCATGTCACCGGATGCGTTTATAATACCCGAGGAAACTCCTTTCTCCATCAATAAAGCTTTGGCCCTGTCCGCTGCATACCCTTTGCCTACGGCGCCGAACCCAATTTTCATACCCGAGCGTTTTAGAAAAACACTTGTATCCTTATTATTGAGAATGATATTCTGATAACCTACACTAGAAACAGATTCCTGAATTGCCTTTTCGCTTGGCATTTTTTTCATGCTACCGTCATATTTCCATATACGATCCATGGACGCGTAGGAGATATCAAATGCGCCATCTGTAAGTTTTGAAATTTTTAAACATCGATTTATTAAATCATAAAGTTCTTTGGAAACCTTAACCGGATTTTCGGTAGCTGCGGAATTAATTTCAGAAGTTTCGGAATTTGGATCCCAGGAGGAAATTAATTTTTCTATTCTGGAAATCTCGGCAACTGCCATGGCTATATATTTGTCACCTTCAACCGCATTTTCGGCCACAACGGTAATTTCGAATCGACTACCCATCAACTTTGCAATTTTCTTGTAGGGTTGTTGTGCCACTCCAATAAAGTTCAAACTAACGAAGATGAAGAAGAGTATGATTTTCAAAATCAGTTTAAATAGGAATTGAGTTCTTTTATATATGCTTCAGGCGCAAGTCTTTTATAACTGGTCTGTCCGAGTTCCTTTCCATCTGCATCTAAGAGCACAACCAAAGGAAATATACCTTTTTGGTTATACCTTTCGGCTAATAGTTTATTGGCTGTAGTCTGTTCTTTGGAAAGTGCGTTTATCTTTTTTCGTGGAAAATCTGCTTGAAGCATTACATAGTTTTCAGCTGCATACTTTTGAAACATAGGAGTACTCCAAACCTCTCGGTCTAGTTTTATACAGGGCGCACACCAGTCAGAGCCCTGAAAGACGAGTATAATTGGCACTTGGTTTTTCTTTGCTGTGGCTTTTGCCGTTTCAAAAGAGGTTTCCCAATCTTGGGACATCGCACTTAAAGAAAACAAGCAGAAAAATATAAGTAAGGTAAGGTGTCTATACATTTCTAGTTTTTAAAAAGGGTTCTTAAGCCACTTCCACTTAAAGGTAAACCATTATTTTGGGTATAAATTGTTTTAACTACAGTAAAACTTGTTCTGGCTTGGGGTGAAAATAATAGTGTCCGTAAATAGAAAGGTTCGAAGGAAATCATGAGACCCAATTAAAAAGCTGATTGTATTTTAGCCGAATTATCGCATAGTATATGCAAAATAAGGGATAGCGAGTTGAGTAGGAGTTACAAATGCGGTATTTATACCTATGTTTTCTTAGGAAGGCCATCATTTTTATAGTACGTAGGAGGGGTAACTATTTTCTAAACTAAACACCTAGGTTTTGACATATACTCATAGAAGAAGAACTAACACTAACACTAAAAATAAAGGACTGGGGTACTGCGGAATTTAGCATATCCTGTATTCTTCAAATAGATGTGGATGCTATAGCTAATAAAAAATCAGATGACCGGAAAAATCGTTCGTTAAAGTTTATCATGTTGACCGATAGAGTTTAATGCTCTTATAAACCAACCTGTTTGGATAGAACTATTTGGACCCTATATGAAATGCCACAAAGGGGGCTATGGTTTTTTTAAATTTTAAAGGTTTCTTATACATACGGTGTTACCGTAAGCTCTGTAATCGTTTAAGGAAACGAGAATAATAATGTTTACAAATTCTGTGAGGTCATAGGATTTGTGAAAGAGCGTTAAAATATTAGGATGCAAATAATAAAACGGCTGTTATTCCAGATTAAATTAGTGGCAGCGACACTTACTTTCCTGAAGAAGACGTATTGGCCAAGCTACTGTTTAAATCTTCTAAAGACCGGGTTAAAATTGCATTGGCTTCATTTTGTATTTCGTTGTAATGCTCCATATAGAGAAAACAAAATACAAGGAAACCCAAAACTACTAGAATATCTGCGAACAGCTTTGGCTCTATCGTAATTTCTTTAAGTGTCATAAGGCTCTAAACTTTTGATTGTCAAATTGAAAGATAGGGCGAAAATTTTATATTAACAAATATTTAAGAAATATGCAGGTACGCTACTTGTGTTTTATTGGAACATAATCAATATCGCCCCTAAAGCCGTAAGCACTAAAATCATTTTACGGAAGAACGCTTCTTTAATTAATGATATGATTTTTATACCTACCAAAAAGCCGATAATTATTCCTGGTAAAAGTTTCACATTCAGGAGTAATGTTTCTTTAGAAATGGTCTCCCAAACAAAAATATGAAAGGGCAGTTTTATAATATTCACGATTAAAAATAACCAAGCCGCGGTACCTATAAAATGATTTTTAGGCAGTCGCATCGCTAAAAAATAAATATTGGAAAATGCTCCGGCCAAATTCCCTACCATGGTTGTTACTCCTGCTACAATACCAATAGCACTAGAAAATGACCAATGCTTTGGTACGGTTTTAATTTTCTTCCTATCCCACCAGTACATCATAAAAACAGTAATGAGGATAATGATTGCCATGCCTATTTTAAACAAGTATTCCGGAAGATCTTTGCCTACATAAACGCCAATGAGAACGCCTATTATCATCCAAGGTAGCAGTTTGAAAACATACTTCCATTGTGTGTGTCTGTTGTAATAAATAACGGCAAAAATATCAGCAAGAATAAGTAAAGGCACAACCATTCCAGTAGACTCTTTGGCACCAAAAGCCAGCGCCATGAAGGTGACGTTTATGACTGCAACACCTTTAATACCAGCTTTAGAAAGCCCTATTACGAAAGCCGCAGCACTAGCAAGAATCCAAGAAGATAGCGTAATTTCCATAGTCATTAGTGTGAGCCTAAAAGCTATTGAGCGAACAAAACACAAAAGTATCCTAAATAATTTTATCTTTAGAGCCTAACCAACTTCCGAATTATGGAATTAAGCACGCTCGACTATAGTTTTATCATTATTTTTTTCTCTATTGTTTTAGGAATTGGAATTTACGTTTCTAAAAAATCTGGTAAAAGTTCGTCTGAATTCTTTCTTTCCGGTAGAACCATGCCTTGGTGGCTTTTAGGCCTTTCCATGGTGGCTACTACATTTTCTACAGATACGCCCAATTTAGTAACCGATATAGTTAGGACTACTGGCGTTTCTGGTAACTGGGTTTGGTGGTGTTTTCTGCTCACAGGTATGTTAACGGTATTCGTATACGCCAAGCTTTGGCGCAAGTCTAACGTAAATACAGATTTGGAATTCTATGAAATGCGCTATGGCGGTAAGCCTGCTAGTTTCTTAAGGAAGTTTCGAGCTATTTATTTAGGCGGTCTATTTAACATTATCACTATGGCCTCCGTAACATTGGCAGCTATTAAAATTGGCGGGATTATGTTAGGCCTAGAACCATGGGAAACCGTTGTTGGAGCAGGTCTTATCACTGTTACTTTTAGTGCATTAGGCGGATTTAAAGGTGTCGTTTATACTGATTTTCTTTTATTCTTTGTAGCTATGGCAGGTGCAATAGGCGCTGCATATTATTTGGTAAATATTCCAGAAGTTGGTGGTATTGAGGCCTTAATGGCCAATGAAAACGTTGCCGAAAAGCTATCTATTCTACCCGATTTTAGCGACCGGAAAACCCTGATCACCTTATTGATTATTCCTTTGGCTGTACAATGGTGGAGTTCGTGGTATCCAGGTGCGGAGCCAGGTGGTGGTGGCTATATTGCCCAACGTATGTTAGCGGCAAAAGATGAAAATCACGCCATTGGAGCAACTTTTTTCTTTAATATCATGCACTACGCGTTACGACCTTGGCCATGGATTTTGGTCGCCTTAGCATCTTTGGTAGTATACCCCGACATTGCGAGTATCGCAACAGCTTTCCCGAATATTGAAGAAAGTAAATTAGGTCATGATCTTGCCTATTCTGCTATGTTGACCAAATTGCCCAGCGGTCTTTTGGGTATAGTTTTGGCTTCTTTAATCGCAGCCTACATGAGTACTATTTCTACGCAGTTAAATTGGGGTTCCTCGTATATTGTTTTTGATTTTTACAAACGACAGATAAATCCAGATGCTACCGAAAAACAAATGGTTGCCGTAGGTAGGATTTCTACAGTTGTACTTATGGTGCTTAGCGCTCTATTTGCGTTGACCTTACAAAATGCCTTCGAAATTTTTGATTTATTGATAAAGTTTGGTGCAGGAACGGGCTTGGTGTTTATCCTACGTTGGTTTTGGTGGCGTATTAATGCATGGAGCGAAATCACAGCCATGTTTGCTTCTGGGATTATTGTGATAGGATTAGCTAAAACGAGCTTGGGTGATATTTTGTTTGCACCTGGCACAGGAGTTTTTCCAGATTGGGCAGAGTATCCTTTTGTAGTTGTTGTTACCACTACTATTTGGATGTTGGTTACTGTACTGACTAAACCAGAATCTGATGAAACGCTACGCAGTTTCTATAGAAAAACTCAACCAGGTGGTCCAGGATGGGCAAAAGTGGTGAGCAAGGCAAAGAACGATAATGTTGAAATTATCGAGCGTAATGAAAAATGGAGTGTTCCCTCCGGAATCACAGCCATGCTTTTGGGTGTAGCATTAATTTATTCCATTATGTTCGCTACTGGATATTGGATTTATGGGGAAACTACCTTAGCACTTATTTTAACAGGAGTCTCAGCAATTGCAGCCTTCTTGCTTATAAAAGCTTGGAATCGTATGAAAGGAAACTTGTTATAATACTTTTACGAACCATTACATATTTTGGTACACGTCTAACTGTAGAAAGGCGGACGACAGTAGTGCGTATAAACTATAAAATCTAAACCAATGAAAGACAGAATTCTCTCGGTAGATATTTTTAGAGGGGCAACTATTATTCTGATGGTGTTGGTAAATACGCCTGGAACATGGTCTAGCGTATACGCTCCGTTTTTGCATGCAGATTGGCATGGTTATTCACCAACGGATTTAGTGTTTCCCTTCTTTTTGTTTATCGTAGGAACATCTATCGCATTCTCCTATCAAAACAAAAAAATAGATTCAGGTATCTATAAAAAAATCACAATTAGAACTTTAAAGTTGATTGGCCTTGGGCTCTTTCTTGGAGCCTTTTTAATCAGTTTTCCGTTCTTTAAAGATTTCTCCGACATTCGTTTTCCAGGCGTATTGCAACGTATTGGAGTAGTTTTCTTTTTTACCGCTATTTTATTTATCAATTTTAAGTGGAGGGCACTTCTCGCCATAACCATATCCTTATTGATTGGGTATTGGCTTTTGATGACTCTGGTGCCGGTTAACGGATTGGAGTCTACCTTGGATAGAGCTCCCAATAATTTGGCTAATTGGTTGGACGTGCAAGTTTTTGGAACGCACAATTACAAAACAGACTATGACCCAGAAGGCTTATTGAGCACGGTTCCATCTATAGCGAGTGCACTTTTAGGAGTTTTCACTGGTTTGATATTAACCTCCAAACAAGTTAAAAAAGCAACTATTTTAGTGGGTATTGGAGGCGGTCTTTTAATTATTGGACATCTTTGGGACTTGGTTTTTCCTATCAATAAAGCCTTATGGACCAGTAGTTTTGTTTTGGTCACCGCAGGGTGGGCAAATTTGGTATTAGCCCTTATTTACTACCTCACAGACGTGAAAAAAATTCAGTTTGGAAGTATATTCAGGTATGCAGGTGCCAATGCGATTATTGTTTATTTCTTATCCAGTTTTATTGCCAAAATTATGGGACAAATAAAGATTGGGGACACCTCCTTACATGGATGGCTTTTTCAGAACCTATTTGTGCATGATATTATTTCTATGCAGTTGTCATCCTTGCTATATGCCCTATCTGTTGTTGCTTTTTATTGCTTCTTGGCATATTTCTTGTACCAAAGAAAGATATTCTTTAAGGTATAAATATGATTAAGGCTACTACTTTATTTTCTACACTATTTTTCTTTGTGATTTTATTTGGCTCCCCCTATGCCATTGCCCAAGATGACTTTCAAGATGGTTATATTGTCACTAATTCCAATGACACACTTTATGGTAAGATTAGGGATAGAGCCAGCAAAGGATTCAATCTAGGAATTTATGAAAAGATTAGATTTAAAGGAAAAAGCAGGAAAAAACGATTTGCCCCAAGCGATATCCAATCGTATAAAATAGGCAAAACGCAGTACAAGACTTTTTTTAACGGAAGTAAAAAGAGTTTTTACAGGGTTGGTTCAGAAGGGCATTTGAACCACTATATTCTAGAAATTCAAGAGCAAGGAGAATCCCTTGTACAAGATATAGATTATGTTCAAAAGGGAGAAAATACACCATTTGTAAGGGCGAATCAAGGTGTTTTTGGAGTTAAAAAAAAGAGGCTTTCAAGCTTACTTTCAGATTGCCCAGGGCTCTCTCAAAAAATTCTAAATAGAGAGTTTAAATATGTGTTTCAAATAGTTGATTTTTATAATACGTGGAAAGCTCAACAGTAAACAATGCCAGAAAACAAAATGATACTACTTTTTAATTCAATAGAATCACCTCCAAAAAATGTATTAGGAACTGCTTTGGAGCCGTGTTGTTTTGAACCTAAAACAGGATTTTACAGGGACGGTTTCTGTAAAACAGGAGAGGAGGATTTTGGGACGCATATAGTCTGCGCTATTATGACCAATGAATTTTTGGAATACACTAAATCTAGAGGTAATGACTTATCAACCCCTATACCGCAATGGAGTTTTCCCGGATTAAGAGAAGGAGATAAATGGTGCCTTTGCATTATGCGATGGCTGGAAGCGGTAAAAGTTGAAAAGGCACCCAAAATAGTTTTGGAAGCTACGCATGAAAAGGCACTCGAGTATACCACCTTGAAAGTTTTGAAAAATTATGAATTAGAATAGCTATCTCTATCAACCCTTAAACGCCCACTTTAAAAAATCAGGAAAGACATTTCCCCAAGTAAGTAAATCATGTTTGCCGCCATCAACTTCTAGATACGTAATGTCGCCAGGATAGGAATACCCCTTCCCCTTTAGTTCTTTAATAACATCCATGGTGTCATTTATAGCGTCAATAACGCCGTTATGATTTCGGTCGGCTGTTTCATCTGCAGAACCACATTGAAACCAAAATTTTTGACTGGCAACATAGCCCCTATTTTTAATAAGGTCTAAAACGATACGGCTCCTATCCAGCTTATCCCCTTTAATATACGCCTTTTTTCGCCACCAAAAGGAACCACTGAAAACACCCACTTTATTAAAATGAGTGGGGTGGTTGTACATAATGTCAAAAGCGGAGACTCCCCCTAAAGACATTCCGCAAAACACCCAGTCTGCCTGTTTTTTGGAGAGTTTGAATTCTGACTTTAGAAAAGGTATAAATTCTTCAATGATAAATTTCGAATAGTTAGCCGCTTTGTTCCCTCGGTTTTTAAAATCTGGAGTACTACTTGTGCCGTATTCGTTAATTCTATAGTCATTACAGGAGATTCCGACGTAGCAAAAAGGTGTTATACCGGTATCTGTGAAGGCTTCGGTCAGTGTTTTTTCTAACTTCATAGCCTGATAATCTTGACCATCGTTCATTAAAAGTACAGGAAACGGAGCTTCACTTTTTCTGTAGTTGCCAGGAGCTACAAATCTAAAGGCAACGTTTCTGTTCAATTTTTTTGAAAAAAAATTACCTTTTGCACTAATAAAATCAATCTGAAAATCCATATATTACATTAAGCGAGTGCAAGTATAACGAATAGTGAAAAATAAAATTTGTTGTGTTAAAAATTAAATTAATTTTGCACCCCTAAATAGTTGATTGTTAATCCTTTTGGATAAATGTAACATATGGCAAAAATTGAACATATTCCTTATTACTCCAATACATTAGGCCGCAACATAATGGTTGAGGTTATTGGACATTGGGGACATCCCATTTTAATGTTCCCTTCTTCTGGCGGACAATACACCCAAAACTCTGATTTTGGATTGAACACCTCCGTCATGCACTTGGTGGAAGAAGGCAGGGTTAAACTTTACAATGTAGAAACGATAGATATGTTGTCTTTCTATGATGACAATATGGATTCGGAAACCAAGATCCATAATTACGAATTGTATATGCAATTTTTAAAGGACGAATTCATTCCGTATATTCAAAAAGAATGTAACGCACACAGGATAGGAGTGGCTGGAGTTAGTTTTGGAGGTTTCCATGCGGCTAACGTGGCTTTTCGTTTTCCAGATTTGGTTTCTCATTTGATTGCTATGAGTGCAGCGTTCAGTATTCGAAACATGACCCCGTATTCAGAAGACATGCGTATTTATTTTAATTGTCCGGCCGAGTATATGGAGAAGGAAGAATCTTGGAAATACAATCACATGCAGATTGTTTTGGGCACTTCCGATTGGGATATCTGTTTGGATAAGAACAAGCATATGTCGGGTATTTTAAATAGGAAAGAAATAGCACATTGGTACGATGAAAAAAAATGGCAGGACCATGATTGGCCTTTATGGAAAATGATGTTCCCAGAATATCTTGGAAAATATTTTTAAGGCGTTGGCTCTCTGATTACAGCCAAAGAGATAATACCAACATTAATTAGTGATAAATAAAATCAATATTCATAGCATAAAATAGAAATTCTTGCCTCCGCAGGAATGACAAAAAACGAAATAATTATGGTAAAAAAAGTAGGTATTTTATTTGGGATGGAAGACACTTTCCCATGGGCATTTATAGATAAGGTAAACGAAATGGGCAAAGGTGAAATTATCGCTGAAGCCGTTCAAATTGATAAATTACAACAGGGCATAGACTACGGATATCATGTTATTATAGACCGAATTTCTCAAAGTGTTCCTTTTTATCGCGCGTATCTTAAAAATGCATCCTTGATGGGAACGGCGGTAATTAATAACCCGTTTTGGTGGAGTGCTGATGAAAAGTTCTTTAACAACTGTTTGGCTATGGAACTAGGTGTTCCCGTTCCTAAGACCGTATTGTTGCCTTCCAAAGAAAGACCGGAAGATACTAGTGAGACTTCGTTTAGAAATCTGAAAGCACCTTTGGATTGGGACTACATGTTCGATTATATCGGTTTTCCAGCATATATGAAGCCACACGATGGCGGTGGATGGAAAAACGTATACAAAGTAGAAAATGCTGACAACCTTTTTGAGTGTTTGGAAGAAACCGGACAGTTGGTCATGATGCTTCAAGAAGAAATCCAGTTCGACGATTATTACAGAGTCTACTGTTTGGGTCAAAAGTATGTGCATATTATGCCTTATGAGCCACGCAACGAGTTTCACGCCCGCTATGCAACCGAGTCAAAAACAACGGGTGCAGAACATACGAAATTGATGAAATTAATAACGGATTATACCTTAAACAAGGCTTTAGGATATGATTTTAATACGGTAGAGTTCGCTATACGTAATGGTATACCTTATGCAATCGATTTTTGTAACCCAGCTCCAGATGCGGATATTAATTCCGTAGGTCAAGAGAACTTTGATTGGATTGTGGAACATTCTGCCAAACTTGCTACTGAAAAAGCAAAGGCGCACAAACCAAAAAAGAACGGAACTTCTTGGGGTTCTTATGTTAGGGATGCTTCTACTCCGGTAACGCCTGTAGTCAAAAAAAGTTCTTTAAAAACAGCTGCTCAAGCAAAGAAAACGGTTATTAAAAAAGCGGCTACGCCAGTGAAGAAAGTAGTTGAGAAAAAGCCAATAGCAAAGAAAACGGTAACAAA
>RCND010000142.1_pt1 | contig 39276 bp, 46 predicted proteins | sample 2041351 | NCBI WGS metagenome assembly RCND01 (sample SAMN09708230, study PRJNA481090) | Marine sediment metagenome, whole genome shotgun sequencing project. | biome: marine sediment; feature: ocean; material: sediment; isolation source: Sewage treatment plant 12B marine sediment (STP12B) ... | reverse complement strand
GGGAACCCGAAAGGGTAAAAAGATATTTCATGCATCAAGACATAAAATATGCCGCATGAAATCACAAACTATAAAAGTCGGGTTAATAACTAAATTGGAGATAAGCATTCGTGAGTATTACCTATGTATCTATTACTAAGGTGCAATTATTAATTCGTACTCATTAACAGCGTAGATTTACAAACATCTGTTTCGTTGACTACTCCTATTATAAAACTTGGCAGATTTACTAATTACAAATCCTTATAAATATTCAATTCGTGCCGAAGACAAAATTCAATAGAACTTCTCCTGAACTGAAATGTAAAAGAACGCATAGAATTTACCCAAGCCTAAAAGACTATTTTAGTATCAGTTTTTATGTGGAAGAGGCAACAGAGATTCCTGAAAATTAAAATTCAACATCTTTTGGATAATGCCATAAAGTTCAGGGAAATCTGTTAAAAACACCTCAGGGGTTTCCGCATAGTTCTCGACGGCCACTGAAAAGAACTCCTGTAGATTGGTCATACCATATTCCCTAAAATACTGTGAATCGGCCAGCATCTGGGCATAGCCTTCCCGAAGAAAAAGTTCTTTTATTTTTTTGAGTCCCACTTGAAATTTTCGTGCTTCCCAAGAACTTTTACGGGTCATCTCAAAAGTAAGGGCATGTGCGAATTCGTGCATGGCGAGGTTAACATTATCATCGGCGACACGAAAGCCTTCCCAAATAGTGTCTGCAGAAAAAATAACGGTTTTAAAACCTGGATTATATTCCCCCAAATGGTGCCTTCTGTTGATTCGTGAATAATATCTGGAGGGATATACAACAATACGCAATAAGGAGCGCATCATTTTATAGTCCTTTAGACCCAAGGTCATCAAAATCACCGAGGCGCTCAATAGTAATTTCAGCTCGTCCTTTTGTACCACCTTGCCATAGAATACAAATTTTTTTCTGCTGCGAAACCATATGATGCGCTGATCACATTTTTCTTTTAGCTTCTGTGGCAAAACCCCGTAAACAACAAAATTTTCAACTAAAAGTGATTTCTCGTTAGGTGAAAGCGGTTTTAATTTGATAAAGGGGTTTAAATGATAAAGACCAATGGTATAATTGATGATATATATCAGAAAGCCAATAATGTAGATAAGGGCAAGTAAACCGAAGATTTCCGCGTTAGACATGTTGTAGTTTAACTCTCGATTCGGTTAAAAATTGTTTTTGCAGATAAAAGACCCGTGCAATTACTTTTCCAAAACCTGTCCTTTTTCCATTAAAACACTTTTCAATTTCGAATAGGGTACATCTTGAACTGCAATACCTTCGTTAATAGCTAAAATTGCTGCTGCCATGGCCGATTGGCCCAATATCATGAATACGGGTTCCATACGAATAGATCCAAAAGCAATATGACTTGAAGATACGCAAACAGGAACTAGCAAGTTGGTACATTCCTCTTTTTGAGGCATCAGCGAACCAAAAGATATCTGATAAGGGCCGTTTGTGCTTACACCAATGTCTCCCTCGTTCTGAACAAAGCCATCATCTTTAATATAGCGCTGCACATTATGTGAATCCATAGAATAGGAACCCATACCCACCGGGTTTGGTGTCGGTCTTTTTTTTAACAGTTCATTTTCGGTCATAACATGCTCCCCGATCATTCTTCGTGCCTCTCTAACATATATTTGGTGAGGCCAGTTGCCATTATCTATGAATTCATCTTTTGCAAGGCCCCATTTTTGCATTTCCGTTTGAATATCACTGGGTACTCTCGGATCGTTTGCAACAAACCATAAAAGGCCTTTTTGATAGTCTTCATGCTCTTTGATAATTTCTTTTCTGCGCTCATAGGAAGCCTCAGGATAATCGTAGTTCATGCCGATATTATCACTACTTAATGGCCCATGATTATTCGTGTCGGTCTTATGATTGGGTATAATATCGAATTTTTCGAACCAATCTTTACGGCCCGTTTCGAGAGATCGTGCCAAAAGTTCATACTGCATAGGATTATAATCTTCCGGTTTTGGGAAAGGCAGTCTATTAGGTTCATGATTGGTCATACAAGTACGGAAGCAATAGGCTTGTATTTTGTTGTCTCCGCTATGCTTTTCTCCGGGAGGTGCATCAGATACCCTAGGCAGCACTCCACTGGAAGGATCCCCAGGCACGACATAAGGAGAAATATCGGATTGAAACCAATGTTTATGATGAAGCACACCGGTCTGTACGCCGTTCCATTCTTCCCCATAAACATCAGATGCTTCCCTACCGACATGATAGCTTACTCCTGCAGAGGCCATTAAATCGCCTTCATAAGTTGCATCCAAAAATATTTTTCCGGTATACGTCTTCCCGCTCAGCGTTGTGATGGAACTAATTTTTCCATCCGTCATCACTACTCCCTTCCCACGATTCAGCCACTCGTCTCTATCGACTCGAATTTGAAACTCGGTGACAAAATCTTCGAATATGCTTTCGGCGACGTGGGGCTCAAAAATCCACATGGTACGACTATCTCCATCTATAGCACGGGTTCCTTGTCCCTTGTTGCCATACGCTTCCTTTGGTTGCCAATTCCAAGCTTTTTCGGTAGTGTAATGCTGAAAAACCCGATGGTAAAATTCTCTGGCCAGGCCACCTATAACACTCTTATCGCCTGTATCGGTCCATCCCAGCCCCCCAGATGTGAGTCCGCCCAAGTGCTTATCGGGAGAAACGACAATTACAGATTTCCCTGATTTTTTCGCTTCCACGGCGGCAATTATAGCAGCCGATGTGCCGCCATAAACAATAATATCTGCGGAATTGGAATCGTTTGTTGTTTCATTTTTTTGTTGGCAGCTCAAACAACCTATCGACAAGACCATTACTAAAGACAAGCGTATCAGTGTATTTTTTTTCATCCGGGTACAATTAGGCGCTCAAAAAAGCAATCGTAAGATACTTTATCAATTACAATTCAAAGAATTCGACAAGAAGTAATTTGTAACTACCGAGATTTCAGGTCTGATTATTGGGAATTTTCAAAAGAAAAAATAGTTGTAAAAATAAAATGAAGTAGATAAGAAGCTCCTCCCTTTATAAAATTGAGGTGTCTCCACCAAAAGGCGGGGCGGAGGGTTTGATCCGTAAACTCGCCTTTCTCGCCGTTTGCGTGATTCACTCCCCTATTTTTCTAAAGAGGGGAGCTAAAAATCAACCATTACCGATTTGTGAACACAACGTAGCTTGTAAAAGGGAGGGAGACTATCAGAGTATCACATCCGTTCTGGCACTTCAATGCCTAGCAGCTTAAAAGCGGATTCTATCACCTCGCTCACTTTTTTAGAAAGTTGAATACGAAGGGCTTTCTTTTGCTCGTCAGTTTCACCCAAAATAGAAACCTGTTGGTAAAACGAATTGAATTCCTTGACCAAATCATAAGTGTAGTTGGCCACAACAGCAGGACTATAATTTTCAGCCGCTAGTTGAATCGTTTCAGGAAAAAGCTGTAACTGCTTAATAAGTTCTTTTTCTTTGGGATGCAGCCCTTCGACAGCGCTCATTGTGACACCATCGAGACCTGACAGGTCTAGCTCCTCGGCCTTACGTAAGATAGATTGAATCCTTGCATAGGTATATTGAATAAACGGCCCAGTATTACCCTGAAAATCGACCGATTCTTCAGGATTGAAAAGAATACGTTTTTTCGGGTCTACTTTTAGGATATAATATTTCAAGGCCCCTAAGCCGATCATTTTATAAAGGCTCTGTTTTTCACTATCCGAATAGCCTTCCAATTTGCCCAACTCTTCTGAAATATCGGCGGCGGTTTGGGTCATGTCTTCCATAAGGTCATCGGCATCGACCACGGTACCTTCGCGGCTTTTCATTTTTCCGCTGGGCAGGTCGACCATGCCATAACTTAAATGGTGAAGGTTTTCGGACCATGAAAACCCGAGTTTCTGTAAAATCAGGAAAAGTACTTTAAAATGGTAATCTTGTTCATTACCAACGGTATAGACCATACCGCCTACATCGGGATAATCTTCGACCCGTTGTATCGCCGTACCGATATCTTGTGTCATATAGACCGCAGTACCATCAGAACGGAGCACAATTTTTCTATCTAGGCCTTCATCCGTTAAATCAATCCAAACCGAACCATCTGGATCTTCCACGAAAACCCCTTTTTTGAGACCTTTGGCCACGACATCTTTGCCTAAAAGATACGTATCACTTTCATAATAAAGTGTATCGAAATCTACTCCAAGATTTTGATAGGTAGTTTCAAAACCTTTGTAGACCCAACCGTTCATCGTTTTCCAAAGTGAAACGGTTTCCTCATCACCAGCCTCCCATTTTTGAAGCATTTCTTGCGCTTCCAATAAAATCGAGGCCTCTTTTTCGGCTACTTTTTTATCTGTGCCTTCGGAAACCATTTGGGCAATTTCTTCCCTATAGGCCTTATCAAAGGCCACATAATAATTCCCTACGAGCTTATCCCCTTTCAAACCTGTGCTTTGAGGAGTTTCCCCATCACCGAAACGCTGCCAGGCCAACATACTCTTACAGATATGGATTCCCCGGTCATTGATAATCTGGGTCTTATAAACTTTCTTACCGGAGGCCTTTAAAATTTCCGCAACGGAATATCCCAAAAGATTGTTTCTGATATGCCCTAGGTGTAAAGGTTTATTAGTATTCGGAGAGGAATATTCGACCATTACGGCATCATTGTCTTCTTGAGGCACAAAGCCATAATCCGACACCTCTTTTATCCCATTAAAAAAATCTAAGTAAAAACTGTCTGTGATAACGATATTTAAAAAGCCCTTGATGACATTGAACCCTGTAACGGCATCAACTTCCTTTTCCAAATAGGCACCAATCTGTTCGCCAATTTGTACCGGATTACCTTTTACAAAACGAAGCATTGGGAACACTACCACCGTAACATCACCCTCAAAATCTTTTCGGGTGGGTTGAAATTCTACGGTCGGTAAGTCCACATTAAAAATGGAGGATACGGCTTCTTTGATCTTAGTTTCCAGAATAGTTTGAATGCCCATATTGTCTTTTCGTTTCAGGCTGCAAAACTAATCAATTTTTCATCTTCTATGAATATCAATCATTTCTGTACAAAATGAAATAGTGCCAGTGCAGCGATGCAAAAAAAGGGGGCACTATTTTCTAAACGTTCTATGCGGGCTGGGTTTCTATATCTGTCACGTCTTAAATGGGCCTACAGGTTAATAATTCAATTTTCTAAAGATATTATTTGAATTTTTACCGAGTAGCGTATGCAGGTTTTTAATGTAAAAAAACTAAATTACTTATCAGACATAATATGTAATGATCACAATGAAGAATTTGCTTACTGCCGTATTGTTACTATGTATGCTACAAGGCTTCCAGTCCGGTGATATATAAAAAACACTTAACGACTTCAACGCTCGATTTCAAAATGTACAGTTGAGCATTGCGGACTGGCCCGATGACTTACAACAAAAGTTGGGCAAGTTGAAAAATCTGCCTTCATGGCCGTGCCAAGAAAGGAATCTACTGCAAAGCTACCCCTGCTCATAGCCTTGCACGGAACAGGTGGAAAGACATGGAGCCTCGAAGAACAACTTGAGCGCTCCGCAATTGTAATAGGTCTTTCACTTGTTGCACTGGCCGGCAAAGAACTGATTCTGATAGAACCCAATTCTTCTGATGACTGGAATCAGAAAACGCTGAATATAATGTTGGCCTATTTGCTTGAGAAATATCCTCAAATAGCTTCAAATCGTGTTTATGTCATGGTCCACAGTATGGGCGGCAGGGGTACTTGGGACTGGATACTGAATTCCCCCGAACGCTTCGCGGCAGCAGCACCCTGTGGTTTCAGTAGCGTAAGTATCGATGATGAAATAAAGAAGCTGGTCAACTTGCCCGTTTGGGGAATGGTAGGAGTTAGTGACAGTAAGAACGTTGAGCCAATCAAAAAAATGGTAGACCTTCTACGTACCACTGGTAAGCCTAATGTTCGGTACACCGCCTTTCTTGAAGCTAATCACTCGAAAGGGAATGCAGCGGTATTCAGTTCGGTGGAATGGATAGGCTGGATGCTGACTTTCTCGCTTAAGGATTAAGCGTATAACTTTTGTATATAGCGACTACTAAAAGCAACCATAAAGTTTACCAAAAATTAAGCTTCGTACTTTGAATTCGTTGCCGTTTCCCCTATTTCATCTAGTTTTGAAAAACGGAAAATCAAAGGACATCTTCTTTAATCAAATGTGTTTTGACTAACTTTAGGATTGCTAACGAAAAAGATATTTCATGCTCCTAAACGTATCGTATTCCAATAAAGAATACACCAGAAGAATCGACGAGAAAGTAGGCAAGCCCTTTACCCTCAAAGAGCGTTGGGCCATGGGCGGTATTGGCTCTCCTCGACTATTCATCACCGAAACGAGTGTCGGAATTCGCAATCTTTTGATTTTGGATAATAATCGAGACCAATGCAATGTCGAACTACGCCCCAAAGGGGTTATCGTTCGATTTCGCTCGCTGTTAGAAACCTTTGCCCTCGTAATACCTTATTACAAACTCACCGTCTATAAAGGTGACCTTGCCATTTATTCCATTTATCGCGACCACTATTTCATAAAAGTTCAGGCCGACACCAAAGCGGTACAAAAATTCTTCAGAAAATTGTTGGATTATAAAGCGGACAACGCCCCGACTTCGATCGAAGATTTATGATAAATATCATGATGAGTAGGCATTTAGACGAAGTAATCTGTTCGCCTTGGTAAAATATTCAAAAGATGGCCACGCTTTGCTCGCAATAACGTAAATAAACAAATATGAAAATACTCCTCACCGGTGCCAATGGCTATATCGGTATGCGATTACTGCCCCAATTACTGGAGTCAGGCCACGAGGTTGTCTGTACCGTTCGTGATGAGGCCAGGTTTTCTATCGATCAGGAAACGAGGTCAAAAATCGAGGTTTTGGAAATTGATTTTTTAAAGAAGGTAGAGGAAGGTAGAGTTCCAAAAGATATTGACGTTGCCTATTTCTTGATTCATTCCATGAGTGCGTCTACTGAAGATTTTGATGAGATGGAAGCTATTACCGCCAAAAATTTCAATCGCTACCTCGAGAATACCCAAGTAAAACAAGTCATCTATTTAAGCGGCATTGTTAACGAAGAGAATCTCTCAAAGCACCTTTGGTCACGAAAAAATGTGGAGAAAATTCTCTATGAAGGTCCTTTTCAATTGACCGTACTCCGAGCTGGTATTATCGTAGGTTCGGGCAGTTCTTCTTTCGAAATCATTCGTGATCTGTCTGAAAAGCTTCCTTTTATGATTACTCCGAAATGGGTGCTTACGAAAACGCAACCCATCGCCGTTCGTGATATTATAAACTTTTTGACAGGAGTTTTGGGGAATGAAAAAACCTATAATGATTCTTTTGACATAGCGGGGCCCGATGTGCTCAGCTACAAAGAAATGCTTCAGCAATATGCGAGGGCCAGAGGTTTTAAAAACTGGATTGTTACTGTACCAGTTATGACCCCTAAAATTTCAAGTTATTGGCTGTATTTTGTGACATCCACTTCTTATAAACTCGCTTTAAATTTGGTTGACAGTATGAAGGTCGAGGTTATTGCAAGAGATACTCGGCTTCAAGAAATTTTGAACATTAGCCCGCATACCTATCGGGAAGCTATTGATATGGCCTTTAAAATGATTGAACAAAACCTTGTGGTCAGCAGTTGGAAGGACAGTATGATCAGTGGCAGGTTCAAACGGGATCTAGAAAAATACATTCAAGTTCCCAAATTCGGAGTGCTGAAAGACCAACAAAAACTCAGGGTCGAAGACCCACAAAAGGTACTAAACAACATTTGGAAAATAGGTGGGCAGACCGGATGGTACTACGGCAATTGGCTATGGAAACTTCGCGGAATTATCGATAAGTTCTCTGGAGGTGTCGGTTTAAGAAGGGGCCGCACCCACCCCGATAAAATCTATCCGGGCGATGCGTTGGATTTTTGGCGAGTGCTTTTGGCCGACAAAAAAACGAAAAGACTCTTACTTTTTGCCGAGATGCGTTTACCTGGTGAAGCTTGGTTGGAGTTTAAAATCGATGAGAACAACATACTACATCAAACTGCTACTTTTCGTCCGAGAGGCCTGAAAGGGAGATTGTATTGGTACAGTATCGTACCTTTTCATTATTTTATATTTGGAGGAATGATCCGCAACATTGCTAAAACCAAATGAACCTATTCTTCCATATCACAAAACCCAAAGGCCCTTGGGTCGTAATTTATATAGGTTTTTTAACTGCCGCCTCAGCATTGAACGCCCAGCAGGAAAAACCGAATAGTAAAGACTATGGCTTTCAGATCTCTGAAATGAATATTCCGAAAAAGGCGCCAGATGGGTATGAATCCATTTTAACGGTGGAACTCAACAAACCCCTGAGTTCCAACTCCGCCTATGAAGTAGGTTTTTGGATTTTTGGCCAGCAATTACAAGATCAAAGATACTCCTACCCTATTGCAGTATTTCCCTCCAACGTTATAGGAGGCGTAGACCGTACAATTTTCGATATTGTAGCGTCAATCGATATTTTGCCTAATCTTGAAGTCAGCCCTCCTCCAAGTTATACTTCTAAAGGGCATTTTACGTTTATCGTTCGTCCCGAAAAGGAATATAACCAAATTACTGTAGCACTTAAAAACAGTGATAGGGGCAAATCGCCTATCGACTTTCGTAAAGACGTAACGGTAACCGGAGTCTTTGTTCGGCCCTTACCCGACCGGAATAAAAAGCAAAACGCAGAAGGAAAAACTAAAGAAATCATTTCAAATCAAGCCGGGCCCGCTCTAGAAGTATTGGCCGAACGTAAACTTATGGATAGTCAGAAAAGTTATACCATATCGGAAAAATCCGTTCAAATCGGACTCTACGACCATCGCAATATTGACAAAGATGTCATAACTATTTACCTCAACGACAGAATCGTTGTCAAAAGCCTACAACTGAAACGAAAAAAAAAGTTTTTCGATATCGAGCTCCGCCCCGGAAAAAATACCATCACCCTTCATGCAGAGAATTTAGGGGAAGTCGCCCCGAATACCGCTGCTATTCTTATCAAAAGTTCTACGCAAGAATTTATGGCAGTGTTAGCATCTGATTTGGGGCAGAGCCAATTTTTTACGTTGTTTTGTGAAGAAGAGTAAAAAGATGATTGACCCCTACGCTTCTAGAAACAAGAACCAAGACTTATAGATTTACCAAATGCAAACGCTAAAAAATCCATTACTGACGCTTTCCATAGGTATCATTTTTTTGTTTACGGTGATAGTTTTTTTTGCAACGGAAACGAGTTACGAGGCTATCGAAACGGCCTCTGTTTGGGTGCGTAATTACTTCGGATATTTCTACCTTTATTTAGGTCTCGGTTGTGTACTACTTTTGTTGGCCATGGCCTTTTCGCCACTTGGGAAAATCAAATTAGGAAAAAAGGATTCTAAACCAGAACACTCCCTTTGGGCTTGGACGGCCATGCTCTACAGTGCGGGAATGGGTTCAGGAATTCTGTTGCGTGCCGTACAAGAACCTGTTTTTATGCAGCAAAACTCACCATACGCATCAACTCTTGAACCAGAAATTTTGGCTTTGGAGTTTACCTTTTACCAGTGGGGGTTTACGGCTTGGGCCTTTTATGGACTTTTCGCTATGGTCATCGGTTATGCACTGTTCGTTCGAAAAAAAAAAGTACGTGTCAGTGCTTCTATTGAAGACACCATATCTAATAAAGCCGCTAGAAAAGGTATTGATGTCATGACTATTGTTACTACCGTGTTTGGCCTTATCGCGGCTATCGGACTCGGGACAACACAAATCAACGGGGGATTAAACCATATTTTCGAACACGAATTCGGATTGGGAACTACCTTGTTTTTGGCCGTTTTGATTTCGGGAATCGCTTTCTATTCTGCCTGGCAAGGTGTCAACAAAGGTATCAAGATAATCTCAAAATTGAACATTCTCATTACGCTGGTTATTTTGGTTTTTGTTTTTGCGATGAGTGATATGCCCGCCATCTTGATTTTATTCGGTAAGGGCACGTGGCACTACCTTTTAGATTTTATCCCAATGAGCTTGGCGTTGGGCAGCTATAACCCGGGCATGGACTTTCTTACCGATTGGACTTTTTATTACTGGGCCTTTTGGCTGGCGTGGGCACCTTTTACAGGTATTTTCATTGCCCGTATTTCAAAAGGAAGAACGTTACGCCAATTACTATTGGGTGTTTTGATTATCCCTTCCATAGGTACATTTTTTTGGTTTTCGGTATTCGGGACTTCAGCTTTTCAGTTAATCGAATCTTGGGGAAGCTATAACAATGAATTCGGCAATGTCTTCTCCTCTATTTTTGTGTTCTTTGAAAACTATCCCGTTGCGACACTTTTGAACTTTACCACAATTTTTCTTCTGATTAGCTTTTTGGTTACTTCGGTAGATTCTGCCGTATTCGTATTAAGTATGTTTACGGATAAAGGCAAAAAAAATCCCAGTAAAAAGCATCGATTGATTTGGTCGGTCTTTATTCTCTTGGCTACTATGGCTCTTATCCTTCTAGGCAATGCCAAACCAGAAATCGATGTGCTTACCGCCGTTCAGAAACTATTGATTATAACGTCATTGCCGTTTGCGCTTTTTATGGTGGTGATGACCGGGGTGTTTTTGAGGGAGGTTTTGAAGAAAAGATCTTTTATTTGACCTTTTAAGCTAAGATATTTCTTTCGGTATACTCATTAATTATACATGAACTCAAATTCGTCATGAGGCAAATGATCAATGATAGTCAATTCGTTTATTGTTATATCCTCAATTTCCCATTCGTCACCTTCAAATACCATTAATTCACCATTAACCTTATGTTTCTCTAAAAGCTCAGGTGCGAGATTGTCAATTGCCACATTGTATTTTGGTTCTTTGAATTTGAATTTTAATACTATTTCTCCTTTATCATAACTCCATGTCGCAGTTTCACAATCCCCAGAACAGATATATTCTGCGTAGGTTTCATCTTCATTAATCTCGATACTCGACCTCTCAACATATTTAGTCGCGGTAATCGTATTATAACTTTTATTTCCCATTCGTGAATAACTTTGCTTTTTGTTTAGTCCTTTGACCTATGTGATTTTAATTTTGGGCTGTGAAAACTCAGAAAGGTTAAATCCATCAAAAAAAATAGCATAAAACATGGTCTTCCTATCTGGACGATCCAGGGCGTAGCAACTACTCCACTTTATCGCAAATAAACCTTGAAAAGATTAAGAATTTAAAGGTTGCTTGGTCATACGCCTCCGCCGATTATGGTGAAATGCATATGAACCCAATTGTTGTGGACATTATTTTATACAGCGTTACTGCGGTACTTTCGTGTGTTGTGCGCAATGCTCTTAAAGGTAAAGAAATATGGCAATTTAAGAACACAGTTCCTTGGAAGCAATAGCCGGGTTTTCTCGTAATGAAAAAAAGGGAACCACAAACGAATTTTATGTGGTAACAAACCCTTTCTTTATTCAATTCTGAAAGCACTATTTTTAGTATTTTCGGGTATTGATTATCTATATTTTACGCTAAAAAGCATAATTTTTTACTTTCAAATAATTAATTCAGAAAAAAATAACAACTATAAATTCCGCTAACAAGAAAATTATGCAGATCAAAAATAAATATAGCACCTTAAACAGGTACTTGGCTATTAATGTACAATTCCTGATATTATTAGCAATTGTATTATTTTCCTGTAAGAGAAAGTCGCTGTATGAAGGGCCGCTTAGTCCGGAAGAGTCCATGAAAACTTTTCAGTTTGCTGAAAATTTTAAAGCGGAAATATTTGCATCAGAACCTTTAGTCATTGATCCTGTCTCCATGCAGTATGATGGAAATGGAAATGCGTACGTAGTCGGCATGTTGGATGCCTATAAGCCCGATGCTGTAAAAGGAAAAGGGAAAATAGTTCTGTTAAAAGACACTAATGGCGACGGGAGGGCCGACACATCTACAGTTTTTGTAGACAGTCTTCGGGAAGCAACCAGTGTGTTACCTTGGAAGGGTGGCCTGCTTGTATGCGCAGCACCCAATATCACGTATTATAAGGATACTGATGGAGATGGACGTTCAGATTTAAAAGAGATTATTTTTACCGGCTTCTTTAATAAGAACGAAGAGGCGCAAATTACCAATCTTCGTTTTGGTATTGATAACTGGATCTATGCAAATAATGCCGGGCAGGCGGGTGAAATAAGTTTTAGCCGCAAACCCGATGCGCCTCCGCTAAAGGTGCAGGGTGCTGATTTTCGTTTTCGGCTTGACCGCAATGAATTTGAACGTAGTACAGGGCCAGGCCAGTTTGGCCTTGCCATAGACGATTGGGGACACCGGTTTTTTACAGCGAATTCCTTGCACATCCGAGAGGTAGTGGTTCCTTTGAGATACCTTGAAAGAAATCCTTATCTGCCACCTTCAGCTAAAAGTACAATTCAAAATATTTCGGATCACGATCCGCTTATGTACCAGTCAAGTAAAACGCCCCATTGGAGAGAGGTACGTACTGACCGACGGAATAAGGATTTTCAGGAAAATAACCTTGACAGGGTAGAATATGCAAGGGATCATTTTACAGGGGCTTCAGGTGGATCGTACTATGGTGGTGATAGGTTTCCAAAAGAATATTATGGTAACATTTTCACGGGCGATGTTGCAGGCAACCTAGTGCACCGCGATATTCTTTCTGTTGTTGATAGTGTACCTTATAGGGTCGCCAAGCGTGGAGAAAAGGAAAAAGACAAAGAATTTATGGCCACTACGGATTCATGGTTTCGTCCTGCAAATTTTTCAGTAGGCCCTGATGGTTATCTGTATATGATTGATATGTACCGACAACATATTGAAACTCCAATGTCCATCCCTGAAGATTTACAAACGACCATGGACTTCGACGCCGGAAATATATATGGCCGTATTTACAGAATAGTACCGGAAGTTGATGGTCCGTACAAACCAGTGAACCCTAATCTCAGAAATGCAACTTCTTCCGAGCTGGTTAAAGCGTTGACGCATAAAAATCGTTGGTGGAACCTTACAGCTCAAAGGCTTCTTTTAGAGCGTCAGGATAAAAGTGTGTTACCTGAAATAAAAGCTTTGTTTGCCCAAAATGAAGATCCAAGATTCAGATTACATGGGTTATATGTTTTAGAAGGAATGGATGCCCTGGATGCCGCCACTTTGAACACTGCAATGAAAGACACTTCACCAGGGGTGAGAGAAAATGCTGCAATACTTTCCGAACGCTTTCCAAGTTGTTTATCTCAATTGAAGGAAATGATTAATGACTCTTCAATCAGGGTTGCTTTCCAAGCTACTTTGAGTTTAGGTCAATTTAAAGAAAATACAGTGATACCCGCACTGGCAAAAGCGTTAGAGCTACATGGACAGAGTTCATGGTTCAGGACAGCAGTATTGAGCTCAGAAACTGGATCAGGTATTGACCTATTAAAAACCTTAGAGAAGAATTCGTTTTTTAAGGACGCCTCATCGTGGAAACTGAAATTTTTTGAGACTTTTTCGAATGTAATTGGTGCTCGCAATGATAAAAGCCAGGTCGCAGGTTTATTAAGTATCCTGGCTCAACCTTCGCTATCAAATACAGCAGGCTGGCAGTCAGCAAGTATAAAGGGATTGGTTAAAGGATTAGAAAAATCAAAGGGGTTGGAAGGTGCTGCAAAAGAAAAACTAAAAACCATTTCATCAGAAGCAGGGAACAATGCTTCTAAAGCAATCCAAGACTTAAAAGAAATATATGCAAAATAAATAGTTTTTTGTAATTCGATGGGATACGGCTTTACTGTATGAAGAAATATTTGCAAAAAATCAGTTAACATTATAAATTGATGCAAACAGTAGCTAATATGATCAAATTATATTCATTAAAAAACAGTTTTAAAAGTGAAAAATAAGGACTATTCCAGAAGGAAATTTATCCATAAATGTTTTAGTTTTAGTACCGGTAGTTTATTTTTAGGGAGTGTCCTATTAGTTAACTGTCGCGGTACGAATGAATCATCCGTTAATGAAAAAGAGAACAATAAACAAAGCACTTCGGAAGATCCTTGTAATGATCTAACCGATGTAAGCGGCGGGGAAACTAAAAAGCGCCAAAGCTTGGGATATGTAATAAAATCTCCTGTTCCTGAGAATTTTTGTGGTAATTGCGCTCTATATATTCCTCCCAAGCCAAATGAAAAATGTGGGAGATGTATTCTATTTAAGGGCCCTGTATATTACGAAGGCCATTGTGTTCAGTGGGCAACTATAACATCATAAATTGTCAAGCCAGATCCAGGGGTGGCTTTGCCACCAACGGAAATACCGATTGGGAAGAATACTTCGACAGGGAACTTTATGACAAAAGTTATGCGGTAAAACATACTAAGGCATGGATGGACAGCTTCCTGCCATTGCTCAACAGGCCCGATACCTCCGTTGAAAGCTGAAAAGTGTTCAACTATCTAGCGTTCGTCGAAATAGCCTTAAAAAAATTCAAAAAGAAAAAGAAGAAAAAAGTTTAAACCGTTTCCTTATTAAATTCGTTAGTTATGTCTAAATCAAAAAAATGTTTTTCCCGTCGTGAATTTTTAGTGAGTTCTAGTCTGCTCGCTCTTGGAACCTCTTTAAAATTAAACGCAGTTGCTGAAATTGCAGGTATCAAAAAAGAACCGATAATTGATATCCATCAGCACACCCATTACGTTCAACGCACAGATGAACAGCTGCTTGCACACCAAAGGGCAATGGGAATTGCTACTACCATTCTTTTACCATCTGGGCGTCCAGTAAATTCGCCATCTACTCACAATGGCGTAGCTAATGGATTGCAGGCAGAAGCTGGAGGAAATGCAGAGTGTTACTTATTTGCACGCGAACACAAGAAGGAATTCCGCTTTGGCGTTTGCGCTGTTCCAGACATGAAGGATAGTCTTTATGAAATTGAAAAATACTTAAAGTTGGGTGCGGTGGTTATTGGTGAATTAAAATTTGGGGTTGAATGTGATTCGCCGGAGATGCAAAAGATTTACGAATTAGCTCAAAACTATAATGTTCCAGTACTCATGCACTGGCAGCACAAAATGTATAATTATGGATTCGAACGCTTTTATAAAATGTTGGAAAAATATCCGAAAGTAAATTTCATCGGCCATGCACAAACCTGGTGGGCTAATATTGACAAAAATCATACGGATCAATCAATCCTTTATCCTAAAAAGCCTGTTACACCGGGAGGAATTACAGACCGGTATCTTAGCGATTATCCGAACATGTATGGCGATCTTTCTGCTGGCTCAGGTTTTAATGCGCTTACCCGAGATGAAGATCATGCCAAGTCTTTCTTGGAAAGGCATAAGGACAAGTTAGTGTACGGTAGTGATTGCGCAGACCCAACGGGATTGGATCCCGATGCTTGTTCAGGCACTCTTGATATCGCTCTGTTACGTAAGCTGGCGTCTAAGCCAACTGAACGTAAATTATTATATGAAAATGCAAAGAAGTTATTCCGTCTTTAATCAATTAATGATTCTAATATGAGGTTAAACTTAGCTTCGTAAAAAGTAACGAAGTACTCGTCAAGAAAAATGAAATATACCATAACCATCCTATTAATTTTGTCTTCTATGGAGTACCTCACCCTTTTTGATTTTACAAAAGATTCAAACATCGACGCTTGGCGCATTGTTAACGATGGTGTTATGGGCGGCCGTTCGGCCAGTAAGTTTGTTCTGAACATTGAAGGACATGCCGTGTTTTCAGGAACGGTCTCTTTGGAAAATAACGGCGGGTTTGCTTCTGTCCGCTATCGCTTCAAGAAAATAAATGTTACCATGTTCAAAAAAATGGTCATCAAGCTAAAAGGAGATGGCAAGGCATATCAATTCCGTATCAAAGATGATTTAGGCTACCGGTACTCTTATATCGGTGTATTCGGCACTTCTGGAAATTGGGAAGAAATCGAAATTCCATTAAACACCATGTATCCCGCTTTTCGAGGAAGAAAATTAGAGAAGTCCAACTTTTCCGAATCGACTATTGAAGAAGTTGCCTTCCTCATCGGGAATAAGAAAAATGAAAATTTTGAACTGCTGCTCGATATGATAAGCTTGCAATAGTGTGAACTAATGGTAACTTTATGGCAAAATCGCTATACATGCGCAGCATATTTAAGGTGTGTTTAATTGGGGTAATTGCTTATATGGTATTCGCCTGCGAGCCTCAAAAACCTTCATCCGTTCCAGCGAACTACTTCGCCCATATCCAATTGGATTCTACCGTTTTAATCGCCACAGAAATAGCGCAGGGTCTTTCAGTACCTTGGGATTTGGAATTCGGGCCAGATGGGTGGATCTGGTTTACCGAGCAAAAGGGAAGTGTTAGCCGTATCAATCCCCAAAGTGGGGAACGCATTGAAATTTTTCAAATAGATTCGCTCTTTTTCCGGAAGTCCTCAGGTTTGTTCAGCATGGCCTTACATCCTGATTTTAATAACCAACCCTTCGTATACTTACATTATATGGTTTCAGAAAAGGATGCCAATTTCATCGATCAAGTTTCTTCAAAACTCGTGCGCTATCGTTATGACCAAGATAGCCTAAGCTCCCCAAAAATACTTTTAGAAAATATACCAGGAAATACATACCACAATGGTTCGAGAATTTTGGTACAGGGCAAAACCCTTTTTCTTTGTCTGGGAGACGCGGGAAAAACCGATCAGACCCAAAATAGCAAAACATATCATGGAAAAATACTCCGAATCAATTTGGATGGTACGATACCCGAAGACAATCCATTCCCCGATAGCCCAGTTTGGAGTACCGGCCATCGTAACATACAAGGCATCACGGCAGCAAATGATAACCTTTACGTCTCGGAACATGGCCCTGCTAGCGACGATGAAATTAATCGAATCGTAAAAAAGGGTAACTACGGCTGGCCCGATATTGAGGGTGTAGCCAATCTCGAAAATGAAATACAATATGCTACGGATAGTATGACCGTTGACCCGATAAAGACATGGACCCCGACAATTGCCCCATCGGGCCTAGCCTACTATGATCACGAAAATATTCCCGAATGGCGCAATAATCTTCTCTTGACCAATTTAAAAGGCCAGTCGATACGTTTATTGCAACTGAACAATGAAGGAAGTACCATCGTATCAGAAAAGATTTTTTTGCAAAAAGTCCTGGGTCGTATGCGCGATGTAATTGTTGATAATGACGGGGCAATTTATCTGAGTACCTCAAACACCGATTGGCACCCAGCTACCCAACCTGGGATGTACGATTCGTTACCGGTGCAAAACGGTGACCGTATCATAAAGCTTGAAAAAGCAGGTGCCCAATTGCAAAGGCGGTTGACCTCTTTTGACAGGGCAGTACTATTGAAAGAAAACCCTACCCCCTTGAAGCTTGAGGCCGAAACCTATGATTTTAAACCTTCCAATGAAAATTTGGCGAATGGTAACCGTCTGTACCAACAGTTTTGTGCCGCTTGTCACCGCACGAATGGCGCAGGAAACATTGGCCATATTCCCCCGCTTATTACTAATGAATGGGTGACTGGAAACAGGGCTCGCCTAATCGACGTTACGCTCGGTGGCCTCAATGCCCCAATCACTGTAAATGGTGTACACTATGAGGGAGAAATGCCCTCCTATGCCTATTTGAAGGACGATGAGATTCGTGACATCCTAAATTTTGTCCGTACCGAATTTGGAAAGGTGAAGGGAACTATCATTTCCGAAGATGTGCGACATCAACGAAAAGGGCTTTAGAGCCGGTATTGCAAATGACCACTTTTCAGCTATTGTAGCCCGTAGACACACTACATCAAAATCCCATCTTTAGCCTCTATGTTTGGGTGGAGGTCAGTTTTCCCAAGCATTTCGCGCAGATCGATTTCAATAATCCTGCAAAGTGATAGCATAGGAATATAATTCGCCATCCCTTGGAAGGGGTTTTCAGAAGAGTCACCTACAGCTTCCATAATGGCATACACCCAGCCGATTAATGCCGTAATAGGTATGGGAAACACCATTTACGTTCAATGAGATATTCATAGATTCTTGTTTTATTTCGATGGAATGACATGGCCTTCTTCTAACCATTTTTTTACTGCAGCTATATATTCGTCTATGGGTACAGGAGGTAGTTCTCTTGGGACGCCTTCTGCATTGACTCCTGGATTTCAAGCCCAAAGTACCAATTCATGTTCGGCTAAATGATGCATGGGTTCTTCTGGGGTGCGCCCGCCATTTCGTTCGGGATCCATTATCGATTCGGCAATTTCTGTTCGACTTAGAACTTCCCAATACATCGAGGCAGGTGCCAAGGACCACTCCGGAGCACCTGAAACCCCTGAATAATCGTTGTTTTCAGATTGATGGCACGTAGTACATTATGCAGCTTGAAATCCCATATTGTTTTCCCCTCTTGCCATACCGAAATAATGAGGATGACTATCCTCACCTTGTTTTGGAATGTTGTCATTAGGGTGACCGTTCATGCAGCGTTCGTGAGTCAGTACATTCATCATTTTATCAAAAGCCTCATTTGAGGTTGATAAATTGGTCCGTTCTGAAACAATAGGAACGTATTCGGATACTTTGGGTTCGTAACTAATTGCTAGAATCATTCCAGCCATCAAAAGCAATGGTGCAATGAGTGTAATTTTGGCTTTCATAAAAATAGTTCAAAAGGGAATGCTAATAATATAATGTAAATAGCCTAGCATGCCTAATTCCGGGGCAAAAACACTTCGGCCATCATACAGCGGGCACTGCCACCGCCACAAGTCTCTATGGTGTCAAGAGAACTATGGATAATTTCGCAATACTTTTCAATACGTTTTACTTGATCAGCGTTCAAACTTTTATAGGCTGCGGAACTCATCACCAAAAAACGGCTATCCTCCGCCCCCAAAATTTGTAACATATTCCCAGCAAAGTGGTACATCTGGTGTTCGTCTATAGTGATGATTTCTTTATTATCTTGCTTGAGGTGGTCAATTACATTTTTCTTCTCCTTCTTGTCATCGATAGCATCCAAACAGATTATGGCAAAATTTTCGGCCAGGCACATCATCACATTCGTATGGTAGATAGGCATCCGCTTTCCATCAACGGATTGGTTGGCCGTAAAAATTACCGGAGAATATTCGAAGTCTTCGCAAAACTCTATAAAGAGCTCCTCATCGGCCCTGTCCGATAGCGCACAATACGCTTTTTTGTTTACGCGATCTAATGCCATACTTCCTGTGGCTTCTAAGAAAACACCTTCCGCTTCAGCCGAAGTATAATCGACTACATTTTTGATTTCGAGCCCCTCTTCCTCTAGAATATTCAATATATCTTCGCGCCTTTCGTTTCTACGATTTTCGGCGAACATGGGATATAGACCAATGGTACCGTCGGCATGGAAGGAAATCCAGTTATTGGGAAAAATGGAATCGGGGGTATCCGGGCTTTCAGTGTCTGGCACTGCTATAACGTTTACTCCTTTACTACCTAAAACTGTCACAAAGGCATCAAATTCTTCTTGAGCCATGGCGTTTATCGCTGTATTCTTTACGTCGATATCCTCTTGAAAATAATTATTCACCGCCGTCTGTTCGTTCATTCGGAAATTGACCGGGCGTATCATTAGTATGTTATTTGTAATCTGCATTTACTTTACTGATCAAGTTTATGACGGTAAAATTACTCCATTTGAAATTGTAAAATCCCGCAAGAAGAAAAAAAGATATTCGTAGCTTTCCATCTTAATTTTTAAATCAAAAATGGCAGGAGAAACAGAATTAAAAAAACTAATCCGATCCATGAGACCCAAGTTAAATTCTGGGGATTACGTATTTACGACACAGCTCTCGACCTCCCGTATACCTGTAGGTGGTATTATCGGCAAGTTTACAGAAAAAGAGGGAACTACTCTCATCATTGAAAAGCAAAAGGCGGATGCTCTAGGCCTTCAATATACATTTGTAAGTGCATGGATTACCCTTAATATTCATTCTTCTTTAGATGCTATTGGGCTCACGGCCATTTTCTCTTCGGAACTCGCTAAAAACTCTATCGGGTGTAATGTTGTTGCCGGTTACTATCATGACCATATTTTCGTCAACAAAAGAGATGGTGAGAATGCGATGAAAATTCTTAAAGAATTATCTGAAAACTATGAATAGTATTATTCCCTTACCAAAGGCAACGTACTACATCGCAACAAGCCTCCTTGTTTGGAAACTTGGGCATATGGAATTTCTTCGACAGTAAACCCTTGAGCCCTAAGCCATTTGTTAAGCCGGGTAAAATTTCTTTCGGAAACAACTACGTCAGGAGAAATTGAAAATACATTACTGAACATGAAGTACATCTCATCAGCGGTAATCTCAAATATATTCTCCATTCCAAAATAATCGACCAACCACTCGTACTGTTCCTCGATTAAAAAGCCGTTCTTATGTAGTATGGCCTTACTCTTCCCTAGAGGTTGAAAGCAACAGTCTAAATGTAATGAGTTCTCTCTTGGGTGGGTGATGGATTTTCTTAATTCAAATGACTTAATGATCTTATGGGGAAACATTTCAGTAATATATTCCACTCCTTCCCAATTTGTGCGGGCGGTAATGTAGTCAGGATAATCGCTACCGGTATACGTGCCTATAAAAATATAATCGTTCCATGGCATAACGTCTCCACCTTCGATATGTACTTCAGCAGGAGGGTATAGAATATTTTCGGGAGCAATAAACTCTAAAACATGTAATATAGCTTCAAATTCTTCCTCGCGATTTGGAAGTATGTTGGCTTTTATCAATTTATTCTCTATCACAAACGCGATATCTCTGGAAAAAATCTGGTTACAATCATTTAATACCTCAGGTCTGAATACCATGACGCCGTACTTCTCAAAAACATGGGCAAAAGCCTCCATTTCTTTGATCATATCAACCTCTTTCGGGTAAGTGCCGGCCAATATGTGTTCTAACGACTTGGGATCATACGCTTCTTCAGAAAGTGGTACCGGCCCACTGCTTTCAGCTGTTCCGAGTACCACGGATCTTAAAGTTGAAATTTCATCGTTTACATTGACCTGTAGCATTGTAGTGAATTTGAATTAAAGATAATGGTACTGATATGGGCAAAAAAAATTGCCCTTCCAAAACTTTTAAAAGGACAATCGATATAAATTGACTTAAGGTTACCTCAAATCGACCTCGACGAAAGGTCTCAGCGTCTCACCAATGTAAATCTGTCTTGGTCGGCCGATCGGCTCACCGCGCAAACGCATTTCTCTCCATTGGGCTATCCATCCCGGTAACCGACCCAACGCGAACATTACCGTAAACATTTCAGTTGGTATTCCCAGTGCCCTGTATATTATTCCGGAATAAAAATCAACGTTCGGGTATAATTTTCTATCGACGAAATATTGATCTTCCAAGGCTTCTTTTTCAAGACCTTTGGCAATATCCAATATGGGATCTTCTATCCCCATGTTGGCAAGAACATCATCTGCCGCTTTCTTAATAATCTTAGCTCGCGGGTCGAAGTTCTTGTATACTCTATGGCCGAAGCCCATCAACCTGAAAGGATCCTCTTTATCTTTAGCTTTCGCCATGTACTTTTTGGTGTCTCCACCATCTGCTTCTATAGCTTCCAACATCTCCAGTACCGCTTGATTGGCTCCGCCGTGCAAAGGGCCCCACAATGCAGAAATGCCTGCAGAAAGGGAAGCAAACAACCCGGCATGTGAAGAACCGACGATGCGTACCGTAGAAGTGGAACAATTTTGTTCGTGATCGGCATGTAATATTAACAGTTTGTCTAAAGCCTCTATCACAAGCTCGTTCTTCTTGTATGTTTGACTAGGTTTTTTGAACATCATTTTATGTATGTTCTCAACATAACCTAAAGTATCGTCACCGTAATCTAATGGCAAGCCTTTTTTCTTGCGCAAGGTCCACGCTACCAGTACCGGAAACTTTGCCAGAATACGAACAATGGCGAAGTACATATCTTTTTCGGAAGATACATCGACAGTAGAGGGATTAAAAGCAATCAGGGCACTTGTTAAAGAAGACAAGACACCCATAGGGTGTGCCGATTTTGGAAAACCGTGAATAATCTTCTTCATTTCCTCATCGATATGAGACTCTTCCTTTATGTCATCATGAAATTTCTTTAGTTGTTCTTTATTGGGAAGGTTGCCAAAAATCAAAAGATAGGCCACTTCGAGAAAATCTGCTTTCTCGGCCAACTCTTCGATAGTATACCCGCGGTACCGCAAAACACCTTTTTCCCCGTCTAAAAAAGTAATCGCACTTTCGCAAGAGCCCGTGTTCTTATACCCTGGGTCTATAGTTATTATTCCATTGGTTACAGAACGTAAGGTTTTGATATCTATGGCAAGTTCGTTTTCGGTACCTTCTATAACAGGAAATTCATATTTCTGACCGTTGTACTCTAAAGTAGCTTTATTTGACATTTGTGATTATTACTTAGGATTAAGTGTACTATAAAATTACGGAAAATGGCTCATTTTTACAATTAAGACTTTCCCTTTGGGTAATTATTAACAGGACTTTCTAAAAGAATTGACGCTTTACAGAAGATACAATTTTTGGTAATATTCGTCTAAAGATTCTTCCCAAGTAAACCGCACCTTTTTGGCGTTCGCCTGTATCTTTTTCCATTTGGGTTTATCCTTCTCCCACACAGTAAGGGCCTCATCAAAATTTTTCACCATATTCTTGATTTGGGCGTTGTACGTTTTGCCTTCGAAAGCGAAACCGGTCTTCATATGCTCTACAGTATCTTTAAGGCCACCTGTATGATGTACAAAACAGGGGTTACCGTTTCTCATAGCGAGCATTTGACTGATGCCGCAAGGTTCGAAAAGACTGGGCATACAATACAGATCGGTTTCTAAGTACATCGAATCGATCAAATCTTCTGATTGCCCATTGGTGAAAATAAAATTCTTGTGCTTGTAACTCATCTTTCGAAAAAACTCTTCGTAGTCTGGATCCCCTGTACCCAAGAGCATGAAGATACCCTCGATTTTAGTCAACCGTTTCAGCATTTTTTCAAAAGCCTCTGGTGAACGCATGAAGAAATAGAATTTTTGTTCGGTCAATCGGGCAACACTAGATACTATAAACTTGGGCCTTTCCGAAACGAATTCCATAATTTTCTCCCCTGTGTGGGCCAAAAAATCAGCCTTATATTTTTTAGATTCGTCTTGTAGCCATCTAAAAAGTGCTTTCACTGTATTACGGTAAAGCAGACCTTTTTCCGCCTCCCTGATATTATTGTAGTTAGAAGCATTGAGAATGCCGTACAGCCTACCCTCGTTGTTGGCCTTTTGCAAGTCTTTTTCCAAGCTCTCTCCTCCAACAAACTCTGGTCTTCGACTTGGCAACATTACATCTTCTTTGTACGACGGTGACACTGTGTGCACAGAATCCGCAAGGCGAATACCTACAGCCATAAGATTGATACAGTCTTGGTATCGAGAATCCATCAAATCTTCGTGTTTCAGTTCAATATCCGGAAACCAATTATGAACAGAAGCGTAATTATCGTAAAAAGGACGTATGCCCTGAATGGCCAAATTATGTATGCTGTATACATAACGCATCTTCTTCAACTCTCGGTAACCCGGATGGTACTGCTTTAAAAACAAAACCGCACTTGAATGCCAATCATGCATATGCACGATGTCAAGGTCTCCGAAAGCACCAATTTTTATTGCTTCGGCGACGGCGGTACAGAAAATCATGAATTTCACGAAATCATTAAAAAAAGGTTCCGTGGGGTCGTCATGATAGATATGCGCGATGCCACCTTCTTGTATTTCCGGATGATGAATAACGTAGTGGGTTATATTCGCGTCCTCCTTTTTTCCAGCAACTTCATAAAGCTCCGCTGTATAGGTTGTGCCCCTCAACTGAAAGTTAAGATTGGTTCTAAAAGTGCCCTTTTTATGCAACCTTGAATAAGACGGGACAACTACGTGTACTTTATCACCACGTTTAGAGATATGACGAGGTACATCACGTACCACATCGCCCATGCCACCTGCTTTGCAATCGGCAATACCATCATTTTCTGCTGCGACAAAAAGGAAATTATTCATGAATAAGAGTCAGTTAATAGTTAGTCTAAAAAGGTAGGTAAAGTTTGGCATTGCGCAAAAAAAAAACCTTTCTATTTCGAAAGCTATCAAAAGAAAGGTTTTTTTTTATTGAAATAGTAAACTACTTCAACTTGAAGGCTTTTTCACCTGGATAATATGCGGTGTCTCCCAATTCTTCTTCAATGCGCAATAATTGATTGTATTTGGCCATCCTATCCGAACGTGACGCGGAACCAGTTTTAATTTGGCCCGTGTTCAGAGCAACCGCTAAATCAGCAATCGTATTATCTTCTGTTTCACCTGACCGGTGACTCATCACGGAGGTATACCCAGCATTTTTGGCCATATTTACTGCCGCAATTGTTTCGGTGAGTGTGCCAATCTGGTTTACTTTAATCAATATCGAATTGGCAATACCGTTTTCAATACCCTTTGACAATCGCTCTACATTTGTAACAAAAAGATCGTCACCGACCAATTGAACTTTATCGCCAACTTTTTCGGTCAATGCCTTCCATCCGTCCCAGTCATTTTCGTCCATACCATCTTCTATGGAAATAATCGGATATTTGGAAGACAGATCGGCCAAGTACTGCGCCTGTTCTTCTGATGTTCGTACAACACCCTTATCTCCTTCGAATTTGGTGTAGTCATATTTGCCATCGACGTAAAATTCAGCGGAAGCACAATCCAACGCGATCATAATTTCGTCACCCAATTTGTAACCTGCCTTATCAACAGCTTTGGCAATAGTATCCAAGGCATCTTCTGTACCACCGGCCAAATTTGGCGCAAATCCGCCTTCGTCGCCTACCGCGGTGCTTAATCCCCTATCGTGCAGTACTTTTTTAAGATTGTGGAAAATTTCGGTGCCCATTTGCATGGCATGTGTAAAACTCTTTGCCTTTACAGGCATCACCATAAATTCTTGAAAGGCGATTGGCGCATCGGAATGTGAACCTCCGTTGATAATGTTCATCATCGGTACGGGGAGCGTATTTGCACTAACCCCACCGACATAACGATACAACGGCATGCCCAATTCGTTGGCGGCCGCCTTGGCGGCAGCTAGAGAAACACCTAAAATGGCATTGGCACCAAGTTTTGATTTGTTGGGCGTACCATCTAAATCAATCATGATCTTATCGATCAAGTTTTGTTCAAAAACCGATATACCCAAAATCTCTTCGGAAATCAAAGTATTTACGTTATCAACAGCTTTGCTAACCCCTTTTCCCATAAATGCATTTCCGCCATCACGCAATTCCACTGCTTCATGCTCTCCAGTAGATGCCCCTGAAGGCACTGCTGCACGGCCCATAATACCGTTTTCGGTAATGACATCAACCTCTACGGTCGGATTACCCCTTGAATCTAATATTTGTCTGGCGTGTACACTTAATATAATACTCATGTTTAAGTTTTTTAGTTGGAAAAGGATTGAATTTAAGAACTGCAAATATACGAAACCGTGCTAGTAATGCGTTGGTCTCTATCACTATATTCCCCCGGATATAACAATTAGTTAACCTAAACCGTTTGAACTGATTTACTTTTGATCAAATCGAAAAACTGGTCAAAAAGATATTCGGCATCATGTGGCCCTGGGCTAGCTTCTGGATGGTACTGCACTGAAAATACATCTTTATCTTTCATACGAATGCCAGCGACGGTTTTATCGTTCAAGTGTACATGCGTGATTTCAATATCCGTATTAGCTTCTGTTTCTACCCTGTTGATAGCAAAGCCATGGTTTTGAGAAGTAATTTCTCCTTTACCGGTCAACAAATTCAAAATAGGATGGTTTATACCTCTATGCCCATTATGCATTTTATAGGTGGATATGTCATTGGCCAAAGCAATTACCTGATGCCCTAAACAAATACCGAATACAGGTTTTCCACTAGCAATCATACCTTTTGCCGTCGCAATGGCATCTGAAAGTGGTTCTGGATCACCAGGTCCATTTGAAATGAAATAGGCATCGGCATTCCAGGCCTTCATTTCTTCAAAAGAAGTATTGTATGGAAATACCTGAATGTAGGCATCTCTTTTTGCCAAGTTTCGGAGTATGTTCTTTTTAATCCCAATATCGAGTGCAGCTATCCTAAACGTAGCATTTTCATCTCCATAATAATAGGGCTCTGTTGTCGATACTTTAGATGCCAGTTCAAGGCCTTCCATACTTGGCACTTCAGCAAGTTGTTTTTTGAGGATTTCAATATTATCAACGTCCGAAGAGATAACGGCGTTCATAGCACCATTATCGCGAATGTAGCTGACCAAGGCACGGGTATCGACATCGGAAATAGCAAATAGCTTGTCATCGTCTAGAAATGACTCCAAACTTTTATCGGCAATTGGTCTCGAATATTCATAACTAAAATTTCTACAGATAAGTCCCGATATCTTAATCGATTCCGATTCCGATTCGTCCACGTTGGTGCCATAGTTTCCGATATGTGCATTTGTGGTCACCATTAACTGCCCAAAATAAGATGGGTCTGTAAAAATCTCTTGATAACCCGTCATACCGGTATTGAAACAAACTTCACCAAAGGCGGTACCTTCTTTGTCGCCCACAGATTTACCATGAAAAATTGTTCCATCGGCCAATAATAACAATGCTTTTCTTTTGGATTGATACTTCATTTTAAGAACTACTGATTATGGATTAATAATTACTGATTATTATTGATAGGGGCTATAAAAAATATTTGAACAAATTAGTCTTTCTTCATATTTCACAAATAAACACAAAAAAAGGATAAACTGTAAAGCTTATCCTTTTCGAAATATCATTATATATTAACACTTTATTCCTTTTTGCTATCGGTATCAGTTTCGGTATCCGAAGTTTTTGAATCTTCGTCAACGTTTTCAACATCAGTTTTTTCAACTTCCTCTACCTTGACTTCAGGTTCAGCTTGTACTTCTGGCTCAACTTGTGCTTCTGTATCAGTAGCTATAGTTTCTACCGGCACCTCTTCAGTTTCCTTAGCCTCGACAACCGGATTCTCCTCCTTGTTACCTCCGCCTCTTCTACTTCTTCGGGTAGATTTCTTCTTCGCCTTACCGGCGTTGTATAGTTCGTTGAAATCGACTAACTCGATCATTGCCATATCGGCGTTATCTCCAAGTCGGTTACCTAATTTGATGATTCGGGTATACCCCCCTGGTCGATCTGCTACTTTTTCGGCCACTGTACTGAAAAGCTCCGTAATGGCATACTTATCACGAAGGTTCCTAAAAACGATACGTCGATTATGCGTTCCTTTTTCTGCAGTAAGATTGTTCTCGGGCTTTGATTTTGTAATCAAGGGCTCAACGAACTGCTTCAAGGCCTTCGCCTTGGCTACCGTAGTATTTATTCTTTTGTGCTCAATTAATGAACAGGCCATATTGGCCAACATTGCTTTTCTGTGAGCGGTCTTTCTTCCTAAATGATTGATTTTTTTACCGTGTCTCATATTTTCAATTTATCATCTTGCTACCAAACCACGCCGCTGGCGTGGGAGCAAAATATGATTATTTAATCTTTATCCAACTTATATTTTGATAGATCCATGCCGAAGCTCAAACCTTTGTTGATGACCAATTCTTCCAATTCGGTCAATGACTTTTTACCGAAGTTTCTGAATTTCATCAAATCGTTCTTGTTAAAAGAAACCAAATCTCCTAATGTATCAACTTCAGCAGCTTTCAAACAGTTCAGGGCACGTACGGAAAGATCCATATCTACCAATTTCGTCTTTAGCAGCTGACGCATATGCAACGACTCTTCATCATAAGTCTCTGTCTGTGCGATTTCATCGGCTTCCAAGGTAATTCTCTCATCGGAGAATAACATAAAGTGATGAATCAAAACTTTTGCACCTTCTGTTAACGCATCTTTCGGATGGATAGAACCATCAGTAACGATTTCAAAAACCAATTTTTCGTAATCGGTCTTTTGCTCAACACGAAAGTTCTCGATACTATATTTTACGTTTTTGATTGGCGTAAAGATAGAATCGACAGCTATGGTACCTAAAGCAGAATTGGATTTCTTATTCTCTTCAGCAGGAACATAACCGCGCCCTTTGTCGATAACAATTTCCATATTGATGCTGACCTTTGGATCCATATTACAGATAACCAAATCAGGATTCAACACTTGATAACCAGAAATGAACTTTTGAAAATCACCCGCAGTCAATTGATCCTTTCCACTTACGGAAATGGAAACTACTTCGGCTTCTGAATCATCGATTTGTTTTTTGAATCGTACTTGTTTCAAATTCAATATAATTTCCGTAACGTCTTCGACAACACCGGAAATAATAGAAAACTCGTGTTCTACGCCATCAATTCTAACGGAGGTAATAGCATGACCTTCCAAAGATGAAAGCAATACCCTTCTTAATGCGTTCCCGACAGTCAATCCATAACCGGGTTCCAAAGGTCGGAATTCGAACTTCCCTTCGAAATCCGAAGAATCGATCATTATTACTTTATCGGGTTTCTGAAAATTAAATAATGCCATATGAATTAGTGTTCTATGTTATTTAGAGTAAAGCTCAACAATTAATTGTTCTTTGATATTCTCGGGAATCTGAAGTCTTTCAGGTACAGAAACAAAAGTTCCCTCTTTCTTATCAGAGTTCCAAGTCATCCACTCGTAAACGCTACTGTTTGCGTCAAGTGCATCTTGAATAGTCTGCAATGATTTTGATTTCTCACGGACACCAACTACGTCACCTGGCTTCAATGAATACGAAGGAATATTTACCAACCCACCATTTACGGTAATATGACGGTGCGACACCAATTGCCTTGCTCCCCTTCTTGAAGTGGAAACACCCATTCGGTAAACCACATTGTCTAAGCGACACTCACACAGTTGTAGCAAAATCTCACCAGTAACACCTTCTTTTCTTTTGGCGTTGGCAAAGATATTTCTAAACTGTTTTTCCAAAATACCATACGTGTATTTTGCTTTTTGCTTTTCCATCAACTGGACAGCATATTCCGATTTCTTACCACGACGTCTAGCATTACCATGCTGACCTGGAGGGTAATTCTTTTTCTCGAAAGACTTGTCGTCTCCAAAGATAGCTTCGCCGAACTTACGGGCGATTTTACTTGTTGGTCCTGTATATCTTGCCATTTTCTTTTAATTTGGAAACGTGATTATGAATTAAGGCTTATCCTTCGATAATCGTTAACTACGTCTCCTGTGTAAATCTATAGTGAATAATTAAACTCTTCTTCTTTTAGGAGGTCTGCAACCGTTGTGCGGCTGTGGCGTAACATCGATAATTTCAGTTACCTCGATACCCGAATTATGCACGGCCCGTATTGCAGATTCCCGACCGTTACCCGGCCCTTTAACGTATACCTTAACTTTTCTCAAACCAGCTTCATGAGCAGTTTTGGAACACTCTTCAGCGGCTACCTGAGCAGCATATGGCGTATTCTTTTTAGAGCCCCTGAATCCCATTTTTCCAGCAGATGACCAAGAAATGACATCTCCTTTTTTGTTGGTCAAGGATATGATAATATTGTTGAAAGATGCCGTTACGTGTGCCTCGCCGACCGAGTCAACAATAACTTTGCGTTTTTTGGCCGCTTTTGCACCTGATTTTGTAGTTGCCTTTGCCATAATCCTATTTATTATTTAGTTGCTTTCTTCTTGTTGGCAACCGTTTTTCTTTTTCCTTTTCTTGTCCTAGAGTTGTTCTTTGTACGTTGACCGCGAAGTGGAAGACCAGATCTGTGACGAATACCTCGGTAACAACCGATATCCATCAAACGTTTTATGTTCAATTGCGTTTCAGAACGTAGCTCACCTTCGATTGTAAACGACGATACAGCTTCTCTGATTCTGCCGATTTCATCATCGTTCCAATCAGACACCTTGGTATCTTCGCTAACCTTGGCTATTTCCAAAATTTCTTTTGACCTACTTCTGCCAATGCCGAATATATAAGTCAATGCAATTACGCCTCTTTTCTGTTTTGGTATGTCTATACCTGCAATTCTCGCCATAACTATCCTTGTCTTTGTTTAAATCTAGGATTCTTTTTGTTGATTACGTACAACGTACCTTTTCTGCGTACAATCTTGCAGTCGGCACTTCTTTTCTTAACTGATGCTCTAACTTTCATCGTGCTATCTTTCTATCGTATTAACTTAATATCGGTATGTGATTCTCGCCTTGGATAGATCATATGGACTCATTTCCAGTTTTACCTTATCCCCAGGTAGCAACTTGATGTAATGCATGCGCATCTTTCCAGAAATATGAGCGGTTACCACGTGCCCGTTTTCCAATTCTACACGGAACATTGCATTCGACAATGCTTCGATTATAGATCCATCTTGTTCTATTGCTGCTTGTTTAGCCATACTTATGCTACTTTTCTGTTTTTTCCAGATTTCATCAATCCGTCATAATGTCTATTCAATAGATAAGCATTTACCTGCTGTACCGTATCAATGGCCACACCCACCATAATTAAAAGTGATGTTCCACCATAAAACAAGGCCCATCCTGCCTGTATATCCATGACCTTAACCACTATTGCCGGCAATACCGCCAACAGTGCCAAGAATATAGAACCTGGCAAGGTTATCAAAGACATTATTTTATCCAAAAAATCACCTGTTTCTTTACCTGGTCTTATTCCCGGGATAAATCCACCACTTCGCTTCAAATCGTCCGCCATTTTATTTGTCGGTACGGTAATCGCCGTATAGAAGTAGGTAAAGATGACAATCAATACACCAAACAAAATGTTGTAAGCTAGACCGAAAATATCTTGGAACTGAACTTCCATCCATTGCCCAACGGACGTATTGTTAAAGGTCTTACCGATTAAACTTGGCGCAAACATAATAGCCTGTGCAAAGATTATAGGCATAACCCCTGATGCATTCAACTTTAATGGGATGTACTGTCGTGACCCCATAATATTCTTTTCATATCCCCCCGAAGCAGTTCTTCTGGCATATTGAACTGGTATCTGTCTTGTTGCCATCACCAATAGCACACTAGCTAAAATAACCAAGAACCAAAGGATAACTTCTATCAATATGAACATCAACCCACCGTTATTGTTAACCGTTCGAGAAACAAATTCTTGAACAAACGACTGTGGCATGGTTGCGATAATACCGATCATAATTAAAAGGGAAATTCCATTCCCAATACCTTTATCGGTAATTTTTTCTCCCAACCACATGGCAAAAACACAGCCCGTCACCAAAATTAATACGGAGGGCACCATAAAATTAAGACCTTGACCCATTAAAAAAGCGCTATCCGGCACACCAAAGGCGGTGGAAAGGCTATACAAATAGGCTGGCGCCTGTACAATACAAATACCGATGGTCAACCATCGGGTAATCTGGTTTTTTGTCTTTCTACCACTTTCACCTTCCTTATCAAGTTTCTGCAGATAAGGTATAGCTATACTCATCAGCTGCACCACGATGGATGCCGAGATATAAGGCATTATACCCAATGCAAATATTGAAGCATTGGCAAAAGCTCCTCCTGTAAACGCATTCAAAAGGCCAAGAATACCTGAATCTGTACCTGAAGCCAATTGACCTAATTGTGAAGTATCAATACCCGGAAGAACAATCTGGCACCCAAAACGGTATACCAACAAAAGACCGAGGGTCAGAATAATTCTGTTCCTTAGTTCTTCAATCTTCCAAATATTGGATATGGTCTCGAAAAATTTCTTCATAGTCCGGTATGCTTATAAATTTATTGCTTCTCCTCCAGCAGCTTCAATGGCCGCTTTGGCACTTGCCGTAAATTTATGAACAGAAATTTTTAGGGAAGCCTTTAATTCACCACCTCCCAATATTTTTACTAAATCTTTTTTCTTGGCCAACCCGTTATCGACAAGCGTTTCTAAGGTAATCGCATCTTTGACGTTTTTGTTATCGACCAATTCTTGTAGCCTGTCTAAATTGACACCTTTATACTCAACACGGTTAATGTTAGTAAAACCGAACTTGGGCACACGACGCTGAAGAGGCATTTGACCACCTTCAAAACCAATTTTCTTTGAATAACCGGATCTCGATTTTGCTCCTTTATGTCCTCGTGTGGCAGTTCCTCCTTTACCGGAACCTTGACCTCTACCGATTCTTTTTCCCGCTCTGTTCGTTGAACCTGATGCAGGTTTAAGATTGCTTAAATTCATTGTACTATGCTATATTAAGCTTCCTGTGTGGAAACCAAATGTTTAACTTTATCTATCATACCAAGAATGTTCGGCGTGGCATCGTGCTCAACGACCTGACCTATCTTTCTTAAACCAAGCGCCGTTAAAGTACGTTTCTGGTTCTGTGGTCTCTTGATACTACTTTTTAGCTGCTTAACCTGTATTTTATTCGCCATATTTTCTTGTCGTTAGTCGTTAGCCTGTTACGTTATCCTTTAAAGACTTTTTCCAAAGAAACGCCCCTCTGCTTGGCAACCGTACCTGCATCCCTAAGTTGTAACAATGCATCAAAAGTAGCCTTAACAACATTGTGTGGGTTCGAAGAACCTTGTGATTTTGAAAGTACATCTTGAACCCCAACGGATTCTAGTACCGCTCTTACCGCTCCACCAGCTATTACACCTGTACCTTGTGATGCAGGTTGAACATAAACCCGTGCACCGCCGTATTTACCTTTTTGTTCATGAGGCAACGTGCCTTTGATTAGAGGAATGCGAATAAGGTTTTTCTTGGCATCTTCAATCGCCTTGGCAATAGCCGTTGCAACCTCTTTAGATTTACCTAGACCACTACCTACTACACCATTTTCATCACCTACCACAACAATGGCAGAAAAGCCAAACGCCCTACCACCCTTGGTTACCTTGGTCACACGTTGTATACCGACCAATTTATCTTTTAAATCTAAACCGCCGGGCTTAACTGTCTCTACGTTCTTATATTTCTGGTACATAGTCTTATTTAAAAATTTAATCCTGCTTCGCGTGCCCCGTCGGCCAATGATTTCACTCTACCATGGTATAGGTTACCGCCCCGATCAAAAGCAACTTTATCGATACCGGCCTTCTTGCATTTTTCGGCAATCGCCTTTCCTACAGTGTTGGACACTTCACTCTTTGTTCCTTTTGTCTTAGCAAATTCTTTGTCCCTAGAAGATACCGCGACCAAAGTAGTTCCTTTGGTATCATCGATAACTTGGGCGTAAATTTCACTATTACTCCTAAAAATGGACAGTCTCGGTCTTGCGCCGGTACCGGAAGAAACTTTTCTGATTCTTCTACGTATTCTTTGTTTTCTTTCGCGTGTTGATAATGCCATGATATGCTATTAAGCTGATTTACCTGCTTTTCTTCGTAACTCTTCGCCGACAAACTTGATTCCTTTTCCTTTATAAGGCTCTGGTTTTCTGAAGGAACGTATCTTGGCGGCTATTTGACCGACCAATTGTTTGTCGTGGGATGTCAATTTTATAATCGGATTTTTTCCTTTTACGGATGCAGTCTCGATTTTTACTTCAGGAGCCAAATCTATCACGATATTGTGAGAAAAGCCCAAAGCTAATTCTAGTTTTTGTCCTTGGTTGGTGGCACGGTATCCTACCCCTACCAACTCCAATTCTTTCGTCCATCCTTTAGAAACCCCTTCGATCATATTTCTTACCAACGATCGATAAAGACCATGTTTAGCCTTGTGATCTTTAGAATCTGATGGTCTTGTTACCCAAACCTGATTATCCTCTATTTTTATTTCAACAGCGGAATATTCTTGAGTAAGCTCGCCCAACTTGCCTTTAACGATAACCTCGTTATCCTTCACCTCGACCGTCACTCCCTCAGGAATCGCAACCGGATTATTACCTATTCTTGACATTTCTTAATACTTTATTCTGATTAATATACGTAGCAAAGCACTTCGCCACCTACATTCTCATTTTTCGCTTGCTTGCTGGTCATCACCCCATGAGAGGTTGATACTATTGCGACACCCAAACCATTCAATACCCTTGGCAAATCATCAAATCCCGCATACTTACGCAAACCAGGCTTGCTGATTCGTTGTATTTTTTTTATGACCGGCTCCTTTGTAGCCTTATCATATTTCAAAGCAATTTTTATAGAGCCTTGCACTTTGTCTTCCACGAACTTATAACTCAAGATATAGCCCTGATCGAACAATATTTTAGTTATCTCTTTCTTTACTTTGGAAGCAGGAATTTCAACTACCCTATGCCCCGCACTACTTGCGTTTCTAAGTCTTGTTAAATAATCTGCTATAGTATCTGTAACCATTTTTATTATATTCGGTGACGGTTTTTAGCAACATTGCTAAACCTGAAACCAGTTATTCTATTTTATCTTACCAGCTGGCTTTCTTAACTCCGGGAATCAATCCTTGATTGGCCATTTCTCTGAACATTACCCTTGAAACACCGAAAGTTCTCATGTAACCTTTTGGTCTTCCGGTCAATTTACAGCGGTTGTGCATACGAACGGGAGAAGCGTTACGCGGCAATTTCTGTAGTGCTTCGTAATCTCCGGCCTCTTTCAAAGCTTTTCTTTTCTCAGCATATTTAGCTACGGTCCTTTCCCTTTTTCGCTCACGGGCCTTCATTGATTCTTTAGCCATACTATTTCTTTTTAAAAGGTAATCCTAATTCTGTTAATAATGATTTTGCTTCCTTATCGGTATCAGCCGAAGTAACAAAAGTAATATCCATTCCATCAATTCTATTGATCTTGTCAATATTGATCTCAGGAAAAATTATTTGTTCAGTAACGCCAAGGCTATAGTTTCCGCGACCGTCAAATCCAGTAGCTCGAATGCCTTGAAAATCTCTAACACGAGGTAAAGCACTTGTAATCAATCGATCTAAAAATTCGTACATACGTTCACCGCGAAGGGTAACTTTAGCACCAATTGGCATTCCTTTACGCAATTTAAATGCAGCAACATCCTTTTTAGACATCGTGGGAACCGCTCTTTGGCCAGTAATATTGGACAACTCGTCTACCGCATGATCAATAAGCTTCTTATCCGCAACAGCGGCACCAACGCCTCTACTCACGACTATTTTCTTAAGCTTAGGCACTTCCATTACATTCTTGTAACCGAACTCCTCTTTAAGCGCAATTAGTACGCGCTCGTTATACTCTTTCTTTAACCTTGAAACGTAAGCCATAACTATATTACTTCATTGGATTTCTTAGAAAACCGGACTTTATTTCCGTCTCTTACTTCATAACCTACTCTTGTCGCTTCACCAGATTTGGCATCGATTAGCGAAAGATTTGATATATGGATAGCAGCTTCCTTTTTTACGATTCCGCCTTGAGGGTTCTGCGCACTTGGTTTCTCATGTTTTGAAACCATGTTCGCACCTTCTACGATCGCCTTATTTTTTTCACGGTCAACGGTCATCACTTTGCCTTCTGTACCTTTATGGTCACCAGCTATGATTCGAACCGTATCTCCTGTCTTTATTTTCAACTTTTTCATGCGCTAACTTTATTAAAGTACCTCAGGGGCCAATGAAACGATTTTCATAAACTGCTTATCGCGAAGCTCACGAGCAACAGGACCGAAGACACGTGTACCTCTCATCTCACCTGTCGGATTCAACAATACACACGCATTGTCATCAAAACGGATGTAAGAACCATCAGGTCTTCTTACTTCTTTTTTCGTTCTTACCACTACGGCCGTCGATACAGCTCCTTTCTTAATACCACCATTCGGTGTGGCTTCCTTAACGGTAACTACTATTTTGTCTCCTATAGAAGCATATCTTCGTTTCGTACCACCGAGTACTCGAATGGTCAAAACCTGTTTTGCCCCAGTATTGTCCGCTACCTTTAACCTTGATTCTTGCTGTAACATAATTATTTAGCTCTTTCTAAGATTTCTACCAGTCTCCAACATTTGGTCTTGCTCAAAGGACGGGTCTCCATGATTTTCACGGTATCACCTTCATTGCAGTCGTTCTTTTCATCGTGTGCGACGTATTTCTTCGTCTTCAAAACGAACTTACCGTACATAGGGTGCTTCACTCGTTTTACCTCTGCTACAACAATGGATTTTTCCATTTTGTTACTGGTTACGACCCCTACTCTCTCTTTTCTTAAGTTTCTTTTTTCTTCCATAAAGCAGAACCAATTATTGGTTTTCCCTATTAGTTATTTCTGTTGCCAATCTAGCTACCGTTCTTCTTGCCTTTCTTATCTGAAGAGGATTCTCCAACGGCGTAACAAAATGTGCCATTTTAAGGTCTGCATGTTGTTTTTTATACTCAGCGAGCTTTTCTACAAGCTCTTCGACAGACAATTCTTTGATTTCTTTATTTTTCATGATACACCTTAAATTATCTCTTCAACATAGTCACGAGCAACGATAAATTTTGTTCGTACCGGGAGTTTCTGTGCCGCAAGGCGTAAAGCCTCTTTCGCAACATTCATAGGCACACCAGCTACTTCGAACATTATTCTACCCGGTGTTACAACAGCTACAAAATATTCGGGAGCACCCTTACCTTTACCCATACGTACCTCAAGAGGCTTTTTGGTGATAGGTTTGTCCGGAAAAATTTTGATCCAGAGCTGCCCCTGTCTTTTCATGTAACGCGTAGCTGCGATACGTGCTGCTTCAATTTGACGTGATGTTATAAATTTAGAATCCAAAGTCTTGATACCGAACATTCCGTTCGACAATTGAAAACCTCTGCCCGCAATACCTTTCATGCGGCCTTTCTGCATCTTTCGAAACTTGGTTCTTTTTGGCTGTAACATTGCTTACTTCTTTAAAAAATTACTTTCTACGACGTGGCTTTCGCGCACCATCTCGTTTATCTCCACCTTTACCGCCCTGACCTTTGGTCATACCCACCAATGGCGACAAATCTCTTTTACCATACACTTCACCCTTCATAATCCACACCTTGATACCCAATTTCCCATAGGTAGTCTGCGCTTCATGCAGAGCATAATCTATATCTGCCCTGAAAGTTGACAATGGGATACGACCGTCTTTATAGGACTCGGAACGCGCCATTTCAGCTCCGTTCAATCGACCGGAAATCTTCACTTTTATTCCCTCGGCATTCATTCGCATTGCTGCAGCGATTGCCATTTTTATCGCCCTTCGAAAAGAGATTCTACTTTCGATTTGACGTGCGATACTTGCGGCCACCAAATTGGCATCAACCTCTGGGCGCTTGATTTCATAAATATTGATCTGCACCTCTTTGTTGGTGATTTTCTTAAGCTCTTCCTTAAGTTTATCGACTTCTTGACCGCCCTTACCGATAATAATACCCGGTCTGGCCGTAGTCACTGTAATCGTAATCAACTTTAAGGTACGCTCAATAATCACACGTGATACACTGGCTTTTGCCAAACGCGCATGAATATATTTACGTATCTTACTATCTTCAGCTAGTTTGTCACCGTAATCTTTACCACCATACCAGTTGGACTCCCATCCTCTGATAATTCCTAGACGATTTCCTATCGGATTTGTTTTCTGTCCCATTCTAGCTTTCTGTATTATTCTTAGACCCCAAAACCATTGTTACATGGTTGGAACGTTTTCTGATTCTATGTGCCCTACCTTGTGGGGCCGGACGCAATCTCTTTAACATAGTTCCGCTATCAACACGAATTTCTTGCACAAAAAGATCGGCCTCCTCAACATTTGCTTCTTCATTCTTAGATTGCCAATTAGCCAAAGCGGAAAGTAATAGTTTTTCCAATTTACGAGATGACTCCTTTGGATTGAACCTAAGAATTGCCAAAGCATTTTCCACTTTTACGCCCCTGATCAAATCGGCAACCAGACGCATTTTTCTAGGTGATGTCGGACAGTTGTTCAACTTAGCGAACGCCAACTGCTTTTTCTCGGCCTTTATTCTTTCGGCCATCTGTTTTTTTCGAACTCCCATAGCTTACTTCTTTCCTTTGTTCTTAGCTCCCGCATGACCTCTAAAAGATCTCGTTGGAGAAAATTCGCCTAGTTTATGGCCAACCATGTTTTCCGTAATAAAAACAGGAACAAATTGCCTCCCGTTATGTACAGCGATGGTTAGACCCACAAAATCAGGTGTAATCATCGATGCCCGTGACCAAGTCTTTATCACACTCTTCTTTCCGGAAGAGGCATTTTGCTGAATTTTTTTCTCCAGGCTATAGTGAACGTAAGGTCCTTTTTTTAATGAACGTGCCATTTCTTTCTACTTTTTATTTCTTTCTACGTTCTAAAATATATCTGTTTGTCTTTTTGGTCTTGATACGGGTTCTGTATCCTTTTGCTGGAATACCGTTTCTCGACCTTGGGTGACCACCTGAAGCCCTACCTTCACCACCACCCATTGGGTGATCGACCGGGTTCATTGCAACGGGTCTTGTTCTTGGCCTTCTGCCCAACCATCTGCTTCTACCGGCCTTACCGGACACCAACAATTGATGATCGGAATTTGATATTGCACCAATAGTTGCCATACAACCTGACAATATTAAGCGTGTTTCGCCCGAGGGCATCTTTACTGTAACAAATTTACCGTCTTTCGCCATTAATTGAGCAAAAGTACCGGCACTCCTTGCCATTACCGCACCTTGTCCAGGTCGTAATTCAATACAAGAAATAATGGTTCCCAACGGAATCTCATTTAATGGAAGTGCGTTTCCAATTTCAGGCGCAGCTGTTGCTCCTGACGAAACCCCTTGACCAACTTGCAATCCGTTTTGGGCAATAATATATCTTTTCTCGCCATCGGCATATTTCACCAAAGCGATAAAGGCCGTTCTGTTTGGATCGTACTGAATCGATTCTACGGTGCCAGCGACATCTTGCTTGTCCCTTTTAAAATCAATAACTCGATACCTTCTTTTGTGCCCACCGCCTCTATGGCGCATGGTCATTTTACCCTGACTGTTTCTACCTCCCGACTTTTTTAACGGAGCGAGCAAGCTCTTCTCCGGCTTATCAGTCGTAATGGCGTCAAACCCATTTACGACTCTAAAACGCTGTCCAGG
>RCND010000141.1_pt1 | contig 39399 bp, 28 predicted proteins | sample 2041351 | NCBI WGS metagenome assembly RCND01 (sample SAMN09708230, study PRJNA481090) | Marine sediment metagenome, whole genome shotgun sequencing project. | biome: marine sediment; feature: ocean; material: sediment; isolation source: Sewage treatment plant 12B marine sediment (STP12B) ... | reverse complement strand
TGAAGTGAAAATTGTCCCCTTGAGGGGACTTTAGGGGTGTTCATGAATAAAATGCCAAAAAAATCAATGTGATTGTCCCCGTGAAACGACCTTAGGGGTGTTTTCTGGGTGAAGGATGTAGTGAAAATAAAATTTTGTGACTTTGCCAGAATCCTAGCGTATGCAGTTGTCCACTTTAGGAGTGTTTACGGAATTCGTTCCAGAAATAATTCTAAACATATTCCTTCACTAGACCAATAAGCGTATTGGCATCTTGCTCGCCACTTTGTCGCCATTTCATTTCGCCATTTTTATAGATCATTAGGGTAGGTAAGCCCTTTACACGAAGTGCTTCGGCCAATGCCTCATTTTTTTCTACATCAATTTTAATCACTCGTGCCTTGTCTCCTAGGGCAGCAGCAACATCACGTAAAACAGGATGCATCCCTTTACAGGCATCATCCCAATCGGCATAAAAATCTAATAAAACCGGAACTCTGGTTTCAATTAATTCTCCAAATTTTGACATCTATCTAAAGTATTACTTGAATATTGATATGCAAATATAGCATTTCCGACGTAATAACAATCGCTATGCTGTTTTCGGCTTTACTTTTAATTGAATAACCGTGATTTCAGGCCAAATACCGACACGTCCAGGATAACCCAAATATCCAAAACCTCGATTGACATTTATAAATCTTCCAAATTCCTCATAAATACCAGCCCAATGTTCATATTGGTATTTAACCGGACTCCATTTTATCCATCCTGGGATTTCGATCCCGAACTGCATTCCGTGCGTATGACCACTCAAAGTAAGCTGAAAATTACGATCGTCATCTTTTACTTGTGCTTTCCAGTGCGACGGATCATGGCTCATTAATACTTTAAAATCTTCATTTGAAACTCCGTTGCAAGCAGCATCAAGATCCCCCGCTTTTTTAAATCCGTTTTCACCCCAATTCTCAACACCTACAATTGCCAATCGCTCGTTATTCCGTTCTATAAAATGATGCTCATTTAGCAACAAGTTCCACCCCATCTCCCCTTGAAGGTTTTTTAACGAGTTAAGATTGGTTTCCTTTGCTTCATCGCTCTCCCATTTTACATAATCACCATAATCGTGATTCCCTAAAACTGAAAACACTCCTTCTTTCGCCTTGATAGTGGAAAATACCGACTTCCATTGATCCATTTCCTCAACAACATTGTTCACTAAATCTCCTGTAAATAAAACCACATCACTTTTCTGTTCGTTTACCAAATCGACCGCGTATTTAACTTTTTCAGCATTGGTAAAACTTCCACTGTGAATATCACTTATCTGAGTTATCGTAAACCCATCAAAGGCTTCAGGAAGATCATCAAATTCTAATGCATATTTAAGAACCTTATAATTGTATTTTCCTTGAACCATTCCGTAGAGTAAAGACACAAACGGTATTGCCGCTATACCCAGTGCTATGGTACTTATAAACTTTCTTCGTGATGGGATATAACCATCCGCACCACTTTCTACAATTCCCAACTTAGAGAAGAGACCTGCACTTACTCTAAAAACATCTTCCCCAAACATAAAAATGATAAGAAGCAATTTTGGCGCAAACAGCGTTAAAAAGAATCCGAAAATATACATCTTCCCTCCCATCATTAAACGGGGCGAGCCACTAAAACTAAGTTGATAAATTAGCACTCCCAACACAATTACTGAGGCCAAAACATAGCCTATGGCCACCCAGGGGTTTCGGGTTAGCGTTTTAATTGCTTGATAGGCATAAATATCGATTAAAACATAAATCGAAATAAAAATTAACCAACGTAAGATCATCTGTTATATAAGTTGTGTCTAAAGGTACTTTGTTTTAAAATGTAGCGCAGTACATTCACTTTTCTTTAACTGTTTTTAGTATCTTTTCCTCACAGAATCTTACAATGAAAAAAATACACTTCTTTTTTGTGCTAATGAGTATCATTAGTTGTTCTAACCAAGAAAAAGTTACACCCGCTGAAAAAGACAAACCCTTAACTTCTTATGTAAACACATTCATTGGTACGGGAGGTCATGGACATACCTATCCCGGAGCTACAACGCCGTTTGGAATGATGCAATTAAGTCCGGACACACGATTGGATGGATGGGATGGCTGTAGTGGGTATCACTATAGTGACAGTTATATTTATGGATTCTCTCATACACACCTTAGTGGTACTGGTGTTAGTGATTACGGGGATATTCTACTGATGCCAACAGATTCGCTGTCTTTTAACAATGGTGCAAATGGTAAAAAAGGATATCGGGCACACTTTTCTCACGAAACGGAAGTTGCCTCCCCTGGCTATTATAAAGTTCATTTAGATTCAACAGATATTGAGGTGGAGCTAACGGTAACGGCTCGCGCGGGGATGCATAAATACACCTACCCTTCTTCGGAAAATCAAAAACTCATATTAGATTTGGAACATCGGGATCAGTTTTTAGATATGAAGGTTGTAGAAGTTTCCAAATACGAAGTAAAAGGTTATCGATTTTCTAAGGCTTGGGCCGAAGACCAGCGGTTATATTTCCATATTAAGTTTTCTCACGCTATTGATATTCCGACTCATTTTCATAGAGATCCAGATCGTCGAACTCGTATGGCGGGATATCAATTTATTAATCCGCTCAATGAACCTGTATATGTTTCCATTGGAATATCGGCCGTAGATGAGGAAGGCGCCCGTAAAAACCTAGAAGCTGAGATTGGTAAAAAAAGCTTTGAGCAACTTAAAACCGAAGCCGATGCTGTTTGGGAAAAACAACTAGAAAAAGTAGTCATCGAAAGTCCGAATGAAGATTATAAGACAATTTTCTATTCGTCGTTATACCATACAATGATTGCACCTAATCTTTATCAAGATGTGGACGGGCGTTACCGCGGAATGGATCTAGAAATTCATCAAACTACCGATTTCGATTATTATACAGTCTTTTCGCTTTGGGATACTTATCGGGCGGCTCACCCGCTTTACACTATTATCGAGCAAGAGCGAACCAACGATTTTATAAACACCTTTTTAGCAAAATATGATGAAGGAGGTATCATGCCAATCTGGGATCTTTCAGCGAATTATACCGGCTGCATGATCGGCTATCACGCAGTACCCGTCATCGCAGATGCCTATTTAAAAGGGATCCGATCTTATGATACTGAAAAAGCTTTTACAGCAATGAAACATAGTGCTTTTCAGGATAAATTAGGATTGAAATCATATAAAGAGCTAGGGTACATACCTGTTGAGGAGGAAAGTGAATCTGTATCCAAGACACTTGAATATGCTTATGACGACTGGACGATCGCTCAAATGGCAAAATCCATGGATAAAGAAGAAGACTTTAAGCTTTTTACTGAAAGAGCCCAAAACTATAAAAATGTCATGGATCCAGAAACGAACTTTGCTCGTGGACGTTTCCGCAATACGTGGTTTGCGCCATTCGATCCTTATGAAGTTAATTTTAATTACACGGAAGCCAACGCTTGGCAGTATAGTTTATACGTACCTCAGGATATTAGTGGTTTAATGAAACTCATGGGTGGAAAAGAGGTTTTCGAAAAACAATTAGACACCTTATTCGTGGCAAAAGCAGAGACTTCAGGGAGAGATCAAGCAGATATAACTGGACTAATTGGACAATATGCCCACGGGAATGAACCCAGCCATCATATGGCTTATTTGTATAATTTCGTCAATAAGCCTTCCAAAACTCAGGAGAAGGTGCATCAAATACTAACCACCTTGTACCAAAACGCTCCAGATGGAATTTCAGGGAATGAAGATTGCGGACAAATGAGCGCTTGGTATGTATTGAGCTCCCTTGGTTTTTATTCAGTTACTCCAAGTAGCAATCAATATATAATTGGAACTCCATTATTCCCAAAAGCGACTATTAATTTGGAAAGTGGTAAATCGTTTACAGTAATCGCTGAGAATATTTCTGAAACTAATAAGTACATCGCTTCAGCTACGTTAAATGGTATAGACCTCAACAAAAGTTATCTAAATCACACAGATATTGTAAATGGTGGAAACTTAGTTTTTAAAATGACTAATTCTCCTTCAGATTGGGGAACAGAAGATGAATATATCCCTTCGACCGAAATCACACAGCACCTAATTACTCCAGCACCTTTTATTTCTGAAGGTGAAGTGGCTTTTAAAAATGAAACCAAGGTGGTTTTGAATGTTGCATCAGAGTCAACACAAATTTTTTACAGTCTGGATGCTTCAGAATATACTAAATTCACTGAACCATTTTTAATTTCCGAAGATGCTACTCTCAAAACATATGCTGAAAAAGATGGGATTAAGAGTGCTCAACTTACGACTCAATTTTACAAAATAGATCCAAACCTCAGCATAAAACTTGAAACCGAATATGCCAATCAATACAATGCCGGAGGCCAGAATGCATTAATCGACGGAATTCGTGGCACTCGAGATTTTAGAACTGGTGCCTGGCAGGGATATCAGAATAAAGACGTGATAGCTATTGTAGATTTAGGAAGTATAAAACCGATAGAAACTATAACCGTTAACTTTTTACAAGATCAAGGAAGTTGGATTTTTTATCCTACGAAAGTGGAATGCTTTGTTGCACCCGGGAAGACATTTTATAAAAGTTTACCTACTCAAAAAATAGATGCAGAAGTCCGCTCTGAAGAAGCCGCGCTGAAAAGTATTCAATTTGATATGAAAGGATATAGCTCCCGATATATAAAAATTGTTGCTAAGAATTTAGGGGACCTTCCAGCCTGGCATCTAGGAGCTCCTTTTGATGGAAAAGCGTGGATATTTATAGATGAAATTGAGGTAAAATAACCCGCCTTCGCTGAAGCTACGGAGGACAAGTGGGTGATTGATGATGGGTGATGGGTGATGGGTGATTAAAAACAAGTTATTCACGATTAAACGATTAAACGATTAAACGAAATTTGTGTATTCGTCATAAAACAATGATATAATGAAAAGAAGAAAATTTATTCAAAACGCATCTTTAACGGGAATAGGTGTGGTTGCCGGTGCAGCAGCAATTAGTTGCAAGGACGAAAAAAACAGCAAGGAGGTAGTATCTTCATCATCAAATTCTGCAGCTATGATTGCCACGACTCCTGTGGTAATAGCCACCTGGAATGTTCCGACATCTACAGCTAAAGCTTGGGAAGTTTTACAGGCAGGGAAATCGGCTTTAGAAGCTATCGAGCAAGGCTGCATGGTTGAAGAGGCAAATGCCGAAGGACAATCGGTAGGTATTGGTGGGCTGCCGGATCGCGATGGAAATGTGACTTTGGACGCTTGCATAATGAATAAACACGGTAATTATGGAGCCGTGGTTTGTATGCAAAATATAATGCATCCAATATCAGTGGCGCGCAAAGTCATGGAAGATACCCCACATGTTATATTAGCTGGAAAAGGAGCCGAAGAATACGCAGTTTCAATTGGATTTAAACGAGAAAACCTGCTTACTGAATCTTCCAAGAAAGCTTGGGAAGAATGGAGAAAGACATCGTTGTATAAACCCATCATTAATATTGAGAACCATGATACAATAGGCATGTTGGCAATTGATAAAAATGGGGATATCTCTGGAGGTTGTACAACGAGCGGTTTAGCATATAAAATGGCCGGTCGGGTTGGAGACTCTCCTATTATTGGGTCAGGATTGTTTATTGATAATGAAATTGGTGGCGCCACTGCGACAGGTCTAGGTGAAGAAGTCTTGAAAACCGTGGGTAGTTTTTTAATTGTCGAATTAATGCGTCAAGGCAAATCTCCTCAAGAGGCCTGTGAAGAAGCTATTGGACGAATTATTAAAAAAACTCCTGATTTTAAAGATTTTCAAGTAGGTTATATTGCAGTGAATATAGCAGGTGAAACCGGGGCTTATAGTATTCATAAGGGGTTCACGATGATGCAATTCCAAAATGATGAAAATAAAAATATCGCAGTTGATTTTTATAACAAGGCTTAAGGAACATATTTAAAAACAGTCCGCTGAATTAATCATACCGTCAAGTACGGAAATTCTTACATTGACTTATATAACCATTTATTTTCGTAGATTTACTATACATAAGTAGGTTGATAACTTCGGTTATCGATCAAATTTGGGGCGAAAAGCCATCACGTCTGTGGTGGCTTTTCAATTTTAATCTTTCGGCTCTTTGTACCATAAAAAATGACTACTTAAAGCAGTCTTAGCTTACTTAAAGAATAGAATTAACGCTTATAATTTGGTAAAGATAGAATGCCAATCCAAAATAATCTTGATCAGCTTTGCCGTTTACAATAAGCAAACCTTATGAATTCTAGAATGTTATTTAAGTAGAAAAGCCACTCGATGGAGCGGCTTTTTTATACTATATTAAAAGAGATTAACCAGCGAACACTGTCTGACCACTGCTTTCTTGGTTCTTAAACTTCTTAACCAAATCCAATGCGTCTGGAATTACATCACTACAAAGAATAATTAAAGAACCCTTAACCGCATTATTTACTGCGAAAGTGATAGCCTCTTTTTCAGAAGGAATAATTGTGGTCTTCTTATTAGGATCTTTAGATTTAATACCGTCGTTGAGCATTTTAATCAATTCTTGTTCTGTCTTACCTCTTAATCGCTTATCCTGACGAATAATAATTTCATCAAACATATCAGCAGCAATACTCCCAATCTGATTCGTATCTTCTTCACGACGATCGCCAACTCCGGCAATAATACCAACTTTAACAGTTGCCTCCATAGTATCGGTAAACTGTTTTAACGCTAACATTCCCGAAGGGTTGTGAGCATAATCAAGCAGAATTGAAAAGTTCTCAAATTCAAATAAATTCAATCTTCCTGGCGTTTGTGAAGCAGAGGGAATAAAAGTCTCTAAAGCTGCCTTCATATCCTCAATACTAATCCCCTTAATATTCGCGGCAAGAATTGCAGGTAATACATTCTGAATCATAAACTTAGCCTTACCGCCGTAAGTTAACGGAATATCTTTTGCTTTCATTATTCGCATTTTCCAGGTACCGCGACAAATCGTAACATAGCCATTCTCGTAGACTGCTGTAATACCACCAAGTTTTTGCAATGCCTGAATTCTAGGATTATTTTCGTCCATAGAAAACAAGGCAAGATTACAGTTAATTCCTCTTCTCATTTCATAGACCAAGTCATCATCGGCATTTAAAATAGCATATCCATCGGGTAAAACCGTTTCAGGAATTACTCCTTTAACTTTTGCTAATTGCTCTATGGTATGAATTCCTTTTAACCCCAAGTGGTCTGCTGCAACATTAGTTACGATTCCAATATCACAGTTCCCAAAGCCAAGTCCGGCGCGAAGTAATCCCCCTCGTGCACATTCTAAAACCGCAAAATTAACTGTTGGATCCCGCAACACAAACTCGGCACTTGCAGGTCCGGTGCAATCCCCTTTCATTAATAGTCTATTCTGAATATATACCCCATCGGTGGTTGTATACCCTACTCTGTATCCGCTCATTTTAGCAATATGAGACATAAGACGTGTTGTAGTAGTTTTTCCATTCGTCCCACTAATCGCTACAATTGGAATTCTTCCAGTATCACCTTGTATTGGAAACAATTTATCCACAACAGGAGCGGCTACATTTCTGGGTAAACCTGAGGTAGGAGCTAAGTGCATTCTAAAACCAGGACCCGCATTTACTTCCAATACAGCACCTCCAGTTTCGGATAATGGCTTTGAAATATCACTGGTCATTACATCGATTCCACAAATATCTAAATCGATAATTTTCGAGATTCGCTCTGCCATGGCAACATTAGCCGGGTGCATGATATCAGTAACATCTTCTGCCGTTCCTCCAGTACTTAAATTGGCGGTATCTTTTAAAAGCAAACGTTCGCCTTCAGGTATAACTGAATCAATAGTATAACCAGCGTCTTTAATAATCGTCTTCGTTAGATCATTAATTTTAATCATGGTCAGTACATTTTCATGACCATAACCTCGTCTAGGATCTTCATTTACTTTATCGACTAATTCTACAATGGTCGATTTACCGTCACCGATAACATGAGCTGGTGTTCTTAAAGCCGCAGCTGTCAAGACATTGTTTATTACTAATAATCGATAGTCTTCGCCCGTAATAAATTTTTCAACAATGATAGCACCACTTCTAGAGCTATCTTTTGCATTACCATAAGCTTCAAGTGCATCATCATAATTTTGTATATCTACGGTGATTCCTCGTCCGTGATTACCATCTACTGGCTTAATAACTAGTGGATAACCTACATAACGACATGCCTCTTCTAAACTGCGTTCACGGCGAATAATATCCCCGCGAGGCACGTCTACTTCGGCTTGCTCTAATAAATACTTAGTATCTTCCTTATCACAGGCTAACTCTACTCCAATTGATGATGTTTCAGAAGTTACGGTCGCTTGAATTCTCTTTTGATTTGCACCATATCCCAATTGACATAAAGAATACTTATTCAATCGGAACCACGGAATTCCTCTACTAGCAGCTTCTTCAACAATAGACCCTGTACTTGGACCCAATCTTTCCCCTTCTCTTAGTTCTCGCATTTCCTGAATATCATCCTCCATGTCATATTCTTCGCCAGCAATTAATGCTTCACAGATACTAACAGCAGCTTTAGCCGCATAGCGCCCTACAGATTCTTCGATATATGAGAAAACTACATTATAAACACCTTTTTCACCATAACCACGCGTTCTTCCGAAACCTGTGTCCATATCTGCCAAGGTCTGAATTTCCAAAGCTATGTGCTCAATGATATGGCCCATCCAAGTTCCTTCTTCCACTCTGTGAAAAAATCCGCCGGGTACACCTTCAGAACAGCGATGTTCATACATACTAGGAAACATTGCCTCTAATCTTGCCGCAAATCCGTCAATTAAGTTTGATGGACGTTCTTCCATATCTTCCAGATCCAGCACTAAAACAATTAGCTTATGGCGACGTACTGACCAATAATTTGGGCCACGCATCGCATTTATTTCTCTTATCTTCATTTGGTTTGTCTTTAAATTAAGTGTTGCGAAATGCACGATAAACTATTCTTCTTAAAGTTAAAAATCTTACTAAAATAGCAAAGTCGCATTACATCTATCTTCTCTATCAATATCATAGATGGATGAAAGATTATAAATATATAATTTTTTTCAGAACAAAACTCCTATTTTTGCCATCTTATAAAATAATCCCTATGAGTGCAAAAGGTATATTAATTCCCATTGGCGGAAATGAGAATAAAGGCATTGAAACCAGTGAAATTTATCACCTAGAATATATTCTTGATGGAATTCTTTCTCGAGTTGTTAAAGAAAGTGGCGGAAAAGATGCACTCATTATTATAATTCCAACAGCGTCAAGTATTCCTAAGGAAGTTGGCGAGAATTACATTTCGGCTTTTGAGAAATTAGGGTGTACCAATTTACATGTAATGGATATTCGTGAGCGAGAAGAATCTGAAGATCCAGTGAACATTGAATTGATTAAAAAAGCCAATTGTATCATGTTCTCCGGGGGAAATCAATCAAAGATTACTGAAAAAATAGGGGGAACATCACTTCACAAAATAATGCTGGATCGTTATAAAACTGATCCTCTTGTGATAGCTGGAACTAGTGCCGGAGCAATGTGTATGTCCCTTGAAATGATTACCGGAGGTAGTAGCACCGAGGCTTTCATAAAGGGAGCAGTTGGGATGGGCGCTGGAATGAATTTTATTCCTGACTTAATTATTGATTCACATTTTATTCGAAGAGGTAGATTTGGTCGGTTAGCTGAAGCTGTTGCAACGCATCCTAAATTAATAGGAATTGGATTGGCTGAAGATACTGGTTTGGTAATAAAAGATTGTGAGGAGGTTGAAGTAATTGGCTCAGGAATGGTCATTGTATTTAACGCTAGAAAAGCCAAACATAACAATCGTAACAGTGTGACCGAAGGTTCTCCAATGTCTCTTACCAATTTAAAAACTCATATTTTTGCCAGCGGTGATCGATTTAATATAAGGAAGAAAAAAATTAAAATTTCGCCACTCGGTTATAATGTTACAGACGCCGAAGCTCTGTAGTAATTAGTTCAAAATTGAGGCGCTACCCTATTCTTTATAAATAGCAATGTATTTTTCTCCTTTGGAAGTCTTACTTGCTCTATACATACCTTCAGTATTAAAAGGCATTGTGATATTTCCTTCAGCATCGACAGCGATTAATCCACCATCTCCGTTAATTTTTAGAATCCTTTTGTGAATTACTTCTGAAGCAGCATCCTCTATAGATAAGCCTTTAAACTCCATCAAGCAGGAAACATCATAGGCCACTACGCCTCGAATAAAAAACTCACCACTTCCGGTACAACTTACCGCGCAAGTGTTATTATTTGCATAGTTTCCGGCACCTATCATCGGACTATCGCCTACTCTACCCCATTTTTTATTGGTCATCCCCCCTGTGGACGTTGCAGCAGAAATAGTACCATATTGATCACACGCAACAGCCCCTACGGTTCCAAACTTACCTTCTTTTTTTACACTGTGATCCAACTGAAATGTTTCACTATCTTTTATTCCTAACCATTGCTGATAGCGGACCTCATCATAAAAGTAGTCTGGGTTTTCAATAGTATGTCCAGTCTCTTGCGCAAAACGCATCGCACCATCACCAGCTAAAAACACATGATAACTTTTATCCATTACATCGCGTGCTAAAGAAACGGGATTTTTAATTCCTGTAATTAAAGACACCGCCCCGGCATTTAATTCCTTCCCTTCCATTATCGCAGCGTCCATTTCATGTGTTCCCTCTGCCGTGAAAACACTACCTTTTCCTGCATTAAATAAGGGTGAATCTTCTAATAATTTTACAGCAGTTTCAACTGCATCAACGGAAGTTCCGCCATTATCTAAAACACTATAACCAGCATCCAATGCTAAGTCTAGGGCAGTCTTATATTGAGCTTCAAGCTGGGAAGTCATCAGTCCTTTTACCAGGGTTCCTGCCCCTCCATGAATGGCTATTGAAAAATTATTCATATTGATCTTATTTACTTACGCCTTCGCAAATTGCTTCGGTCGTACAAGGTCGGAAAAGTACACATTGTGCTTTAATTTGAGGAACAAGATTAATGATTTCTTTTTTTTAGAAAATTCTTTATTCTGAAAGCTTCTTTTTACATTTGAATATATAGAAAAGCGAACGATTTGTCCGTTCGAGCGCAGTCGAGAACTCCTTTCGAATTCTCGCTTCATGATAGACACCTCGACTGCGCTCGGGGAGACATTAAGTTTCAAAAAATAATTCATGTCCGATAAAAAAAGACTCTTTCTAGTTGATGCCTTTGCATTAATTTTTCGCGGGTATTACGCATTCATAAAAAACCCTACAATTAACTCTAAGGGGATGGATACCTCAGCTATTATAGGCTTTACCAATTCCTTGTTGGATGTAATAAAGCGAGAACGCCCAGACCATTTGGCTGTATGTTTTGATAAAGGAGGAAGTCACGTCCGTAACGAAATGTTTCCTGAATACAAAGCAAATAGAGATGCAACACCAGATGCAATTAAAATTGCTATTCCGCATATCATGAACATTTTGGAAGCGATGCACATTCCAATCATGGTAAAGGAAGGGTTTGAGGCCGATGACGTGATTGGTACACTTGCAAAAAAAGCTGAGAAAGAAGGATATAAAACCTTTATGGTTACACCCGATAAAGATTTTGCTCAACTGGTTTCTGAAAATATTTTTATGTATCGCCCAGTATTTGGAGGAGGATATGAAACTTGGGGAATTCCTGAAGTACAGAAGAAGTTTGAAGTGGAAGATCCTTTGCAGGTAATTGACTATTTGGGGATGATGGGAGACAGCTCAGATAATATCCCTGGGCTTCCAGGAGTTGGTGACAAAACAGCAAAGAAATTTATAGCCGCTTACGGAAGTATGGAGGGGCTTCTTGAAAATACTCATGAACTAAAAGGCAAGATGAAGGAAAAAGTAGAAGCCGCAAAGGAGCTTGGAATACTTTCAAAAGAGCTTGCAACAATTATTCTCGATGTTCCTGTCGATTTTAATGAAGCTGATTTTGAGATGTCAAAACCCGATATAAACGGAGTTACTAAAATATTTGAAGAGCTTGAATTTAGACGGCTAAAAGATAATTTTTTAAAAACGTTCACAGCAGAAGGCATGGCTTCTGCCGGGACATCCAACAAGAACAAAGGACCGGTTGCTTCAAAACAAAAAGAAAGTGCTTTGAAGGCAGTACCACCTTCTGCAGGTGCCGGACAATTTTCATTATTTGGGGGAGACGGTACTATTTCAGAAGTAGATCAAGAAGGAACTGCTTTTAGTTCTAGGTCTACCATTGCTACTACTGAACATTTCTATCAAACGGTACAACCCGGGATGGGGACAAAACTGTTCATTCAGAATTTAATGAAACAAACAAGTGTTTGTTTTGATACTGAAACTACTGGTTTAAATCCATTAACAGCCGAATTGGTGGGGATAGCATTTTCATGGGAAACCGGTAAGGGTTTTTATATTCCATTCCCTGAAGGTCGATCAGAAGCTCAGGAACTTATCGAACAACTCCGACCCTTTTTTGAAGCTGACGGGATTCAAAAAATTGGTCAGAATTTAAAGTATGACATCAAAGTACTTGGTAAATATGGCATGCCAGTAAAAGGAAAATTATTTGATACCATGTTAGCCCATTACCTGATAAATGCAGATATGCGTCATAATATGGACGTTTTAGCCGAAACCTACCTTAATTACACTCCAGTTTCTATAACCGAATTAATTGGGAAAAAAGGTAAGAATCAATTGTCAATGAGAGATGTTCCTCTAGATAAACAAACTGAATACGCTGTAGAAGATGCTGATATTACGCTACAGTTAAAGGAACATTTTCAGACTGAATTAAGCGAGGCTAATACTCAAAAATTATTTGATGAAATTGAGGTGCCACTTCTCCGCGTGTTGGCTGATATGGAACTCGAAGGAATCAATCTTGACAAGGCCTTTTTACAAGGTCTGTCTACCGAATTGGACAAAGACATCTTAAAATTAGAAAAAGATATCTATGAAAGTTCTGGTGTAGAATTTAATATAGCATCTCCGAAACAATTAGGCGAGGTCTTATTTGATAACATGAAAATCATTGATAAGCCGAAGAAAACAAAAACAGGGCAATACTCTACTGCAGAAGATGTGCTTTCTTCTTTAGCGAAAGATCATAAAATTATTCGTGATGTGTTGGAATATCGAGGTCTTGCAAAGTTAAAGAGCACCTATGTTGACGCACTGCCTTTACAAGTTGAAGAAGTTACAGGAAGAGTGCATACGAATTATATGCAAACTGTAGCAGCCACAGGGAGGTTGGCTAGTAACAATCCAAATCTTCAAAATATTCCCATTAGAACAGAACGTGGGCGTGAAGTACGAAAGTCTTTTATCCCTCGCGATAAGGATTATGTTTTACTTGCTGCCGATTATTCGCAAATTGAACTTCGAATCATTGCGGCATTGAGCGAAGAAGAAACAATGATTCAAGCTTTTAAAGATGGCGAGGATATTCACGCATCAACGGCTGCAAAAGTTTTCAATATTCCTTTGGAAGAAGTAACTCGTGAGCAAAGAGGAAATGCAAAAACGGTGAATTTTGGAATCATATATGGAGTTTCCGCCTTCGGATTAAGCAATCAAACAGATTTGTCGCGAAGTGAAGCCAAAGAACTTATTGAAACCTATTATCAGACCTATCCTAAGCTTCGTTCATATATGAGTGAACAAATTGAATTTGCTCGTGAAAATGGATACGTTCAAACTGTTTTAGGTAGAAGAAGATATCTAAACGCCATTAACGGAAGCAATGCGATTGTAAGAGGCGCAGCGGAACGGAATGCTGTGAATGCACCTATTCAGGGAAGTGCCGCAGACATTATAAAAATCGCGATGATCAACATTCATAAAATACTTTCTGAAGGAAATTACAAAAGTAAAATGCTCTTACAGGTTCATGATGAATTGGTGTTTGATATTTACAGACCTGAATTGGAGGAACTCAAAACCCTAATTAAATCTGAAATGGAAGGGGCGTACAAACTAGCGGTCCCTCTGGATGTAGAAATTGGAATAGGAGAAAACTGGTTGGAGGCGCATTAAAGCAATGTTAATCTCCTATTAATAATATTAGGAAGTTTCAGAGGTTAATATAAACTTAGAAGCCATTGATTTATACCATAACTATTAAAGGACAAATCTATACGTAGCTTTTATAAGGAAAGTATTTTGTGGTTGTTGATTAAATAACTGATCATTTACTATTGAATTGAAGCTAGCATCACCATTTTCGTCAAAACCGTTAATCCCCTGAGACCAAACAAAAAACACTTCAGATCCCGGAATATATTCCCAGCGTACTACCAAATTAGATCGGTATTGTACTACGGCAAAGTCAGGCTTTCCGAAGGAATAGTCTGTAGTTCCGTCCATATCTTCATCAATCAAATAAGAAGAATCCGAAAGACTAATTTGCTGATCATCGTACAGCTGAACTCTATCACTTAAATCTTTAGCCAATGGATTATTCACATAATTAAAATTGGAGTAGCTTCCTTTTGCAATAAAAGGTTGCCCATAATATTGAATTGTAAGATTTGGATTAATGGTATAATTAATTCGCACAGTTGCGCTTAAAGTTTCAAAATCAATTTCACTAGTTATAAATCGAGTCGTACCATTAAAATCTTGCTGGGTAACGTATTGAGTCTTGTTCGGATTCGTTTCATATTCAGTTTCTAGAGAAATACTGAGAGCGTCTAAAGGTTGATATCTAAAACGGACTACATATCTGTCTAGAGAAAAATTTTGTTGTGCTGCTCTTGAATTTACATATCCTAAAGTCATACTCAACTTTTTTCGTTGATCCGTTCCTGAAAATAAAAACCAAAAGTTCTCATCCGACCAGCGCCATCTAGGCCCTCCTCTTAAGACAGTATTGCTATAAATTCTCGGTTTATGTGCACCTCCAAATTCAGTCCACATGTTATTTGTGTAATTAACAAACGCATTTAACTCGTACTGAATGCGATTGAAGTTCCCTTCAAAATCATAACTTGAAAACTGCTCAAGTCCGATATTTCCTCGTCGGTACCAGCTTGTAGGTTTATTAAAAAACCTTCGAACGTTAGCATATTGACGAATATCATCAGCTTGCCGTAAAAACCCAATGTCGTTCAATTCCAACTCCGGTGAACGCCAAGTTCCCCCTACATTATATCTCCAATCACCACCACCGCCTTTTCCAATTTCAAACTTCCCTCCAGTTCCTGTTAAGGACGTTTTAGTAGTATCTACTGAAACGTGACCCGCATCAACCCTTTGAAATAGATGCGTTAGTGACTGCTGTGTATTTGTAATGGCCTCCGTACTTCCATTTACCTTACTAACTACCATATCGCCTTCAAAATAAAAAGTACGATCCTTCCAATTGTGCTTGAAATCAATTCCGCCAGAGTATGCGCTTTCATGTAGAAAGGAAAGATTCCCCTCCAACTTTCGATTGGTTGCTGTAAAGATTCCACCAATAAAAGAGTTTCTGTCATTAAAGTCTTTCTGAGCTCTAGCAACCAGGTAATTTGTTAAAGGTTCTACTACTTCCCTGCGAGCCTCTCCTTGTTCAGGAAGATTATTCAGTACATCTTCCCGTTCATCCAGTTCAATTTTCGCAAACTCTTTCGAGGTAACGCTTTCTAACAATCCTATCGACCAGCCATTTTTTGTCTTCCCACTAAATTTCGCAGCACCCAAAATTGTTGTATTGGTTGGAAAATCTTCGAACTCTCCTTTGTCTCCATCACTAGTAGTGTAGCCTTGAGGGCTTCTTCCTATCCGTCTGGAAAAGAACAAATTATCCTGACCCCCAGCAAACCTGTAATCAAAAATATTTTTATTTTCCACAAAAAATGGACGGCGTTCCTGAAAGAAAATCTCAAATCCGTCAAGTGCAATTGCTCCAGGATCGGCATCTACTTGTCCGAAATCTGGATTAATAGTTAAGTCCAAAGTAAGATCATTTGTAATTCCAATTTTTGCATCCACTCCTCCAGTACCCGTTAAATCACTTCCATCTTGAAACGGATTTCCTTCTTCTTCAGGATAGGTATCTATTTGTCCTAATAGATACGGCTGAATTTCAATCTGTTTTTGTGATTTAATCCCTTTTATACCGCGCAGCTCACCAAATTCACTTACCCATCCCACAGGGTTTGCTTCAACTGGTTGCCAAAGGGAACGTTCTGCATTCCTAAAATATAGTCTGGTAGATTGCAATCCCCAAATTTGTTCTTCTTCATTACCAAATCGCAACTGACTTAATGGAATACGCATTTCTGCGCTCCAACCGTCTGCGTCTATTTGCGTTTTTACATACCAAATTGGGTTCCAGCTGCTATCAAAGTTCCCGTTGTTGGAAATAAACTCGTCTCCTTTTACACCCGCAGCGGTGATAGTAAAAGAAAAGCCCGTACGATCGTCATTATAACTATCAAGGTTTAATTCTACCCAGTCTCCCTCGAATCCATCCCGTCTTGACAAACGTTTTACGATATCATCTGGGTCTTTATCATAGCACTTATATGCCACATAAAGGTTTTTGGCATCATAGGTGATTTTCATTTTAGTTTGTTCGGTTGGCGCTGCGCCATTGTCTGGTTGATTTTGAACATAATCTGTAGTCCATTCTACAACGTCCCAAGCTGCTTCATCAATTATACCGTCAATTTTCGGCGCTTCTGCAGTCCCAAATGAGTTAGTTGTATAGACCCTTTTTTCAAATTCTGTCGTGGATTCTTTGGAAGTTGTTTCAGTTTGTGAAGAAGCTATAAAACAATAGCTTAAACAAACGAATAAAAACAAGACGTGTTTAAGGGACATGATGGTTGGTTTAAAATAATAGACTCAATAAACGTTGTATTGTGACAGATTGGTGCACTATTTTAAGATAATTTTAACTTTTACCTGATTCAGATTTGCCTTGCTTTAATGATTATCTTTAGGCTTTATTACAACAATTCATGAGAAAGTTAATTTCTAAAAAAAAACCTACTTATAAAGTTTCGAAAAAGTTGTCGGATTATTTGACACGTAATGGTAGAAACATTAAAATTCCATTGTATTATGATGATCTTTTACGATTCCAAGGCGTTGTTTCTATATACGATAAGAAGGGAAATGACACCTTATGGGTGAGCGCGTATTATTCTGAATTTGATAGAGAAGAAATAGATCTCAGTTTAAAAAGGATGTACACAATCTTGCATGCAGATGGTAGTGATATTGTTCTACCTTATCTTTCCATTGATAGCATCGACTACTGTACTTTCGGCAACTCTAAACCTTTTCGAGTTAAAGTAAGAAACATTTTGAATGATAATTACATATTTCTATATATTAAAAAGGCAGATTCATCTAGAATTTATGGATTAGAACTAGAACATATACTATCTCCTAACCAAATCAATTTTCTAGTACACGGAAATACTTTAATTGAGGAACATATTTCCGGAATTCCAGGAGATGACTTTATTGAAAATAATTTGGACCTTTGCTCGGAGCAGGAAAAAAAGGAAATTGCCAAGGAATTTGTGAAGTTCAATGAACGCTGTTTTGTTAGACTTCTTGGTGATATGCGTTCTTATAATTATGTGATGGTATTGACACATGATTTTGACAGAATTCAATATAGAGTTAGAGCTATCGATTTCGACCAACAGAGTTATGAAGGTAATATAAAAGTGTATATACCTCAATTTCTGAAAGAAAACAACAAACTGGTAAAAATGACTCTGGAAGTTCTGAAGGATTCATCCATAGAACAGTACAAATTGGAAGAACGATCTCTATTAGCTAAAAGAGCCGTTAGAGAAAAGAGTCGCCTTAAGGAGTTACTAGATTGCATGAAACTAGATGAAATCTCTTCCAAAGAGAAAATAAATGAATTGAAAAAAGGTCTATTTGTTCTAACTGGTGACGTAAATTTTAAAAAATCGTCAAATATGGGAGAAATACTAATAAGCGCACTCGATTACGTTATTAGAAACTATAAAAATGAAAACCCTTATATCATTAAATGAGTAAATAAAATTTATTTGTTTGTTCTGCCCACACAGCATTTAACTACCTTTAAAATTAAGATTTTCGATCAATAATCTAATAAAGAGTCTCAATGAAAATTACGAAAGTACTAGTTGCCAACCGTGGGGAAATAGCCATTCGAGTATTAAGAGCCTGCGCCGAGATAAACATTCAAACAGTAGCTATCTTTACCTACGAAGACCGCTATTCTCAGCATAGGTATAAGGCAGATGAAGCATATCAAATTGGTGAAGACAACCAACCTTTGAAGCCGTATTTGGACGGCGATCAAATCATCGCATTGGCAAAGTCAAAAAAGGTAGATGCGATTCACCCTGGTTACGGATTTCTTTCTGAAAATTCAGGATTTGCAAGAAAATGTAAATTAAATGACCTCATTTTTATTGGCCCAGATCCAGAGGTAATGGATGCCTTAGGCGATAAAATTACTGCAAAAAAAATTGCAGTATCCTGTGATGTTCCAATTATTCAAAGTAATACAAAGAAACTGACTTCATTGAAAGTAGCCCTTACTGAAGCAGCTGCAATTGGGTACCCGTTGATGCTAAAGGCAGCTTCGGGAGGAGGAGGTAGAGGAATGCGAATAATTAGAAAGCCTGAACATCTGGAATTGTATTTCGATTCTGCACGGAATGAATCTTTAAACGCATTTGGAGACGATACCATGTTTTTAGAAAAATATGTAGAAAACCCTAAACATCTAGAGGTGCAAATCGTAGCCGATAACCACGGAAATGTTCGTCATTTATACGAACGTGACTGTTCTGTGCAGCGTCGTCATCAGAAAGTTGTAGAAGTTGCACCTTCTTTTAATGTTTCTGAGAATGTAAAGCAGGATTTATACAAATATGCGCTTGCGATCGCCAAAGAGGTAAACTATAATAATGTTGGTACCGTAGAGTTTTTGGTAGATAAAAAGGATCATGTATTTTTTATCGAAGTGAATCCACGAATTCAAGTGGAACATACTGTTACTGAAATGGTAACGGGAATCGATCTTATTAAAACTCAAATTTTTGTTGCCGGAGGCTATAAACTTTCAGATAAACAAATAAAAATATACGAACAAGAGAGCATAGCGACATATGGTTTTGCACTTCAATGCAGATTAACGACTGAAGACCCTGAAAACGATTTTACGCCAGATTATGGCACCATTACCACTTATAGATCTGCTTCCGGAATGGGAATTCGTTTGGATGCAGGAAGTATCTATCAATCCTATAAAGTGAGTCCGTTCTTTGATTCGATGTTGGTAAAAGTTTCTGCCCATGGAAGAACATTAGACGGTGCTGTGCGCAAAATGACTCGAGCTTTAAAGGAATTTCGAATAAGAGGCGTAAAAACGAACATACTCTTTTTACAAAATGTGATTCAACATGAAACCTTCAAAGAGGGAAAAGCATCGGTTAATTTTATTCAGGAAACTCCAAGTTTATTTAACATAAAGCTCCCTCAGGATCGTACAACAAAAATTACAAACTTTATTGGCGAAATTATCGTAAACGGCAATCCTGATGTAAAGATAAAAGACGATTCGAAGGTTTTCAGAAACCCAAAAGTCCCAAAATTTGATCCCAATGCGTCATTTCCAAAAGGAACAAAAGACCTTCTTACAGAATTAGGCCCTGAAAAATTTTGTGCTTGGCTAAAAGCTGAAAAAAAAATACATTATACAGATACTACCAATAGAGATGCACATCAATCACTTCTAGCAACGAGAATGCGAAGTTTTGACATGACGAAGGTCGCAGAAAGTTTTGCGAAAAATCACCCGAATACGTTTAGTCTAGAAATGTGGGGTGGAGCAACTTTCGATGTCTGTCTGCGGTTTTTAAACGAAAGCCCGTGGACACGCCTAAGAGAACTTCGGAAACTGATACCTAATATTTTGTTTCAAATGCTACTAAGAGGTTCGAATGGTGTTGGCTATAAAGCCTACCCTGATAATTTGATTGAAAAATTTATTGAAAAGTCATGGGAAAACGGAATTGATGTTTTTAGAATTTTCGATTCTTTAAACTGGGTTAAAGCCATGGAACCAAGTATTAATTATGTACGAAACAAGACAGGAGGAATTGCCGAAGCTGCGATTAGTTATACAGGAGATATCTTGGATAGAAATCAAACTAAATACAATTTAAAGTATTATACTCAACTGGCTAAAGACCTAGAGAATGCAGGCGCACATATGATTGCCATTAAAGATATGGCAGGTTTATTAACGCCATATGCGGCTACCGAATTGGTTGGTGCTTTGAAAGATACCCTTACTATTCCGCTACATTTACATACGCACGATACATCATCCATTCAATCTGCCACCTATTTAAAAGCAATTGAGGCCGGGGTTGATGTTGTTGACGTGGCCTTAGGCGGATTATCTGGTTTGACATCCCAGCCAAACTTCAATTCAATTGTTGAAATGATGAAACATCAGGATCGTGCTCATGATTTTGAAATCGATACACTAAATCAATTTTCAAATTATTGGGAAGATGTTCGCGAAATGTACTACCCATTTGAATCTGGACTCAAATCTGGTACCGCAGAGGTGTATCAACATGAAATTCCGGGAGGGCAATATTCTAACTTAAGACCGCAGGCGACCGCTTTAGGTTTAGGCGACCGTTTTGATGAAGTGAAAAAAATGTACGGGAACGTAAATTTGATGTTTGGAAATTTGGTAAAGGTGACTCCTAGTTCTAAAGTGGTAGGAGATATGGCCATTTTTATGGTTACCAATGACTTGATGCCAGAAGATGTTATGGAACGTGGAAATGAAATTTCATTCCCGGAATCTGTAATCAATTTCTTCAAAGGAGATCTGGGACAACCATTGGGAGGATTCCCGGCTGAACTTCAAAAGATAGTCCTAAAAAACAACAAATCATATACCGACAGGCCCAATGCGCATTTAGAACCGATCGATTTTGACGCCGCATATAAAGACTTTCATAAGAGGTTTCAGAAAAATTTTACACGACCAATAGAGTTTGAAGACTTCCTTTCTTATAGTTTATATCCAAGAGTTTTTGAAGACGCTCACGAGAAGCATAAATCCTATGGTAATGTTGCCATCTTGCCCACTAAGAGTTTTTTCTACGGAATGGAGATAGGAGAAGAAATACTTATCGACCTGCAACCAGGAAAGACCATTATTGTAAAATTACTTTCGGTTAGTAATCCAAATGAAGAAGGCATTAGAATTGTATTCTTTAAAGTTAATGGAGAAAATAGGTTGGTAGAAATAAAAGACAAGTCTTTAAATATTATAAAAGATGAGAATTTAAAAGTAGACGTAAGTGATATAAATCAATTAGGAGCGCCATTACAAGGCTTATTATATAAAGTGTTAGTTAAGAAAGGCCAGGAAATTAAAAAGAATGATCATCTCTTCGTAATAGAAGCTATGAAAATGGAGACTACAGTTACCGCTACTAAAGCTGGAAAAGTAAAATCGATAACGCTAAAACCTGGAATTATGGTGAAGAAGGATGATTTGATTGTGACTATGGAATGAGATGTGAGATGTGAGAAAATTTCAAATGTAAAATGCAAAAGGTTAAAGTAAATAGAACTTTTACATTTTTCGGTTTTTCATTCGAAAATGCTTCCTACCGCGTGCCGCCTGAAGCTTTAGCGATGGCGCAAACAAAACAAGGGAAAATTAGATCTCCACCCCTTGCAGTTCAAATAAATAACATTACATTTGCACCCCTTTAAATGAGGAAAAAATATTTTATTAACTATTGACAAAGAACGAAATGGATACATTGAGTTACAAAACAGTATCTGCTAACAAAAACACTGTAAATAAAGAGTGGCTTTTAGTAGATGCGGACGGCCAGACTTTGGGTCGTCTTGCCAGTGAAGTTGCAAAATTACTTCGTGGTAAACACAAGCCAAATTTTACACCTCACGTTGATTGCGGGGATAACGTAATTATTACAAATGCCGAAAAAATCATTCTTTCTGGAAACAAATGGGATGAGAAGACGTACATACGTCACACTGGCTATCCGGGTGGACAAAGAAGTTTGACCGCCAGAGAATTGTATGGAAAAGATCCAGCAAGGGTTGTTGAAAAATCTGTAAAAGGAATGCTTCCTAAAAATAAATTAGGAGCCGTTTTATTCAGAAATTTAAAGGTATATGTAGGAACTGACCATGGTCAGGAAGCACAAAAGCCTAAAACCATTAACCTTAACCTAAAATAATAGATGGAGACTTTACATAAAATAGGAAGAAGAAAAACTGCCGTAGCTCGTGTATACCTTTCAGATGGAAAAGGGAAAATCACGATCAACAAACGTGACTTGGATAATTATTTCACAACAGCAACATTGCGTTATAAAGTAAAACAACCGTTAGTATTAACTGACAATGAAACTAGCTTTGACATTAAAGTAAATGTTTTTGGTGGTGGAATTACAGGACAAGCTGAAGCAATTCGTTTAGCATTATCTCGCGCTATGTGTGAAATTAATGAAGAGCATAGATTGGTTCTTAAGCCAGAAGGCTTACTAACTAGAGACCCTAGAATGGTGGAACGTAAAAAATTCGGACAGAAGAAAGCCCGTAAGAAATTCCAATTCTCGAAACGTTAAAATTACAAATGTATGTCGTGCCGCACTTGTTGCGGCACAGCATCATTTTCAGTTTCAAATAGTATTGAAACTTAAGTTCATAAATTTATTATTAATAAGCTGTTAGTCCCGCTCTGCCGGGTAGGACAATTAGTTTAGCATCTAAATCAAACGCTTCGTGCGGAGATTGACATCTAAACATTACAGAACGTAAACTAAAACAAAATGGCAAACGACACAGAAGTCAAAGACTTACTAGAAGCAGGTGTGCACTTTGGACACCTAACAAGAAAATGGAATCCTAATATGGCCCCGTATATTTATATGGAGCGTAATGGAATTCATATTATCAATCTTTACAAAACTGCTGCAAAAATTGAAGAAGCTAACGAAGCTCTTGTAAAAATTGCGGCCAGCGGAAGAAAAATTCTCTTCGTAGCTACCAAGAAACAAGCAAAAGACATTGTTGCTGAAAAAGCAAAGAATGCCAACATGCCTTACATCACTGAAAGATGGCCAGGTGGTATGCTTACCAACTTCGTTACTATTAGAAAAGCTGTTAAAAAAATGGCAACTATTGATCGTATGAAGCAAGATGGTACGTTCTTAACACTATCTAAAAAGGAACGCCTTCAGGTTGATCGTTTACGTGCTAAGCTAGAAAAGAACTTAGGATCAATTAGCGAGATGAGTCGTCTTCCAGCTGCATTATTTATTGTTGATACTACACGTGAGCACATCGCTGTAGCGGAAGCACAAAAATTAAAGATTCCAATTTTCGCAATGGTAGATACGAACAGTGACCCTCGCGTTATTGATTACGTAATCCCATCGAATGATGATGCATCAAAATCTATTGACAAGATTATGACTTCGGTTACCAATGCAGTAATTGAAGGCCTTGCTGAAAGAAAGGCTAATAAAGACGAAAGTGACGCCGCTGCCGCTGCAAAAGTTGCTGATGCCGCTGCTAAAGCCGCTGCCGCTAAGGCTGCTGCTGCTGAGGCTGCTGCTCCAAAAGTAGAAGCTCCAAAGGCTGAAGTTCCTGCTACTGAAGCTGCACCTAAGGCTGCTAAAGCTGACGCTGCTGTAAAAACTCCTGCTAAGAAAGCAACTCGTAAAAAAGTGGTTGCAACGAAAGCTAGTAAAGAAGAAGAATAAAAAACTCAATAAAAAAGTGAAAGTCGTTTGGTTCTTTTCTCATCAGAAGAAAATAAATTAAACGACTTTTTTTAATACTATTTAAATTTTATAACAATGGTAAAAATAACTGCCGCAGAAGTAAATAAATTAAGACAAGCAACCGGTGCAGGAATGATGGACTGTAAAAATGCTTTAGTCGAAGCTGAAGGGGATTTTGATAAAGCAATTTCCATTCTTAGAAAAAAGGGACAAAAAATTGCTGAAAAGAGAGCTGATAGAGATTCAAGTGAAGGTGCGGTTATCGCAAAAGTAAATGCTGATGGAACTAAGGGTGTGATTGTCTCTTTAAACTGTGAAACTGATTTCGTTTCAAAAAATGATTCTTATGTAGCTATGGCTCACAAAATGGCAGAGATTGCATTAAACACTTCTTCTAAAGATGAGTTTATGTCAGCCGATTTTGATGGGATGACAGTAGCCGATAAACTTATCGAGCAAACAGGAGTTATTGGTGAAAAAATAGAAATCGGAGGCTTCGAAATTTTAGAAGCTGCATTTGTTGGATCATATATCCACGGTAATAAAATTGGTGCTTTAACTGGGCTTTCAGAAGCTTCAGACAGCGCCGCCGAAGTTGCTAAAAGCGTTTCTATGCAAGTAGCTTCTATGGGAGCAACTACCTTATCTTATAAAGATTTCTCTCCTGAATTTGTTTCATCTGAAACTGAAGCTAGAATTGCGGTAATCGAAAAAGATAATATCGAATTGGGTAGATTGGGTAAAACGCTTAAAAACGTACCTCAATTTATTTCTAGATCACAATTGACTCCAGAGGTACTTGCCAAAGCTGAAGATGACGCAAAAGCTGAATTAAAAGCAGAAGGTAAGCCTGAGCAAATATGGGATAGAATTCTACCTGGGAAACTAGCGCGTTTTATTGCAGATAACACGTCGATGGACCACGAGAAAGCTTTGTTAGACCAAAACTTTATTATGGACGAATCAAAAACTGTTGCTCAATATGTAACAAGTAAAGGTGATTCATCTGTTGTTGGCTTCAAACGAGTATCTTTAGTTTAGATACCAACTAATACCAATTTAACATTCGAATGTCGTATTAAAAATTAATTTGGTATAATATTTACAAGAAACCGCATTAACTAGTAACTAGTTAATGCGGTTTCTTTATATTAATTTTTGATGATGCTCCTTAGCCCAAATGAGAAGACTGTTTGTTTTAGGCTCGAGTTTAAGTTTAGTAATAATATTACTTCTATGTTTTTCAACCGTACGATGAGAAATAAAAAGTAGCGATGCTATTTCTTTGTTGGTCTTGTCTTTTGCTATTAGTTTTAATATTTTCTTTTCTGAAGGAGTTAACTCGCGAAGAGATCTATCTCTAGGTGACTCGTCCGCTAAGCCCTGAATAATTTTTGGACTAAAATAGTGATGGCCTTGAGAGACGGTATCGATACAGTTTTCAATTTCCTCTAGCGCAAATTCTTTTAAAATATATCCAAAAATATTTAAATCCTGCGCCTTTTGATACAATTCTCTTTCTTTGTGTAATGTAATCAGGACAATTTTTGTGTCCAATCCATTGGTTTTACAGCTTTTAGCAATTTCCAATCCAGACATATATGGCATTTGTATATCGAGAATGGCTATATCTGGTTTCTTTTTGATAATTAACTTATAGGCCTCTCTGCCGTTATTTCCACAACCGATAAGATTGTATTTTTTTTCAAGTAAAAAATCATTAAGCCCCTTTAATAAAAGAGGATGATCATCCGCTGTAATAATTGAATCTTTGTTCATAGTATTGGAAATTTAAACTCTATGAGGGTGCCACTTTCTTTTTTAGAAATTACTTTCATATGTCCTTTGAGAAATTTTGTTCGTTCCAATAATGTTTTTAATCCGAGAGATTTCTCGTCTTGATATTTTTCAGGAAAGTTGAAACCAGCTCCATTGTCTTTAATGGAAATTGTAATATTATTGGTATACTTTTTAACTAGAACTTTACTTGCTTCAGCATTTGCATGTTTTATTATATTGCTTAAACTCTCCTGAACGATTCGATATATATTTACTTCCTCTTCAGGTGAAAATAAATTATCGATGTTCTCTATTTCAGAAGAAATAAACAAGGTCGTATTTTCATCAATTCGCTGAAGGGTGTGCTCAATAGCTCTTGTGATTCCGAGTTCCTGAAGTGCAAAGGGGTGTAAATCCCGCGAGATATTTCGAATCTCGTCAATTGTCATATCAACCATTTCCTTAGTTTCTTGATCGCCCACTAGGATAAGCTTGTTCTTAATTAACAGAAGCTGCTGCCCAATACCATCGTGCAAGTCTTTAGAAATACGTCGCCGTTCTTTTTCTTGAGAAACTAATAGTTTCTGACTAAATACTTCCTGAAGATTTTTTTTGCTATTCAAGTTTTGACGGTTTCTATAGAGCAAAATAATTCCGAAGAGCAACATAATAGCGAGGCTCACAAAAAACATTAGATTCTTGAATGTTTGGCTGTCTTTTTCGAGGAGTCGAATATTCAAGTTTTGTTTTGCTAGTTCTTTCTCTTTTTCCTGAATGTCGAAAAGTGATTGATAATATGCCAATGAATTCGCATTACTTCTATAATACAAAGAGTCCCTCATTCTCGAATACTGGTCTTTATTTTCAAGACTTTTCTCAAAATCTCCAGTTTTTCTATAAATCTCTGAGAGCATTAAATGCGAACCCATAATTTCATCTTCAATACCAAGACTAATGGAATTTTCTAATTTGATTTGAGCGAAATCTAAGCTAGAATCTAAATCCCCTATAGCCATTAAATATCTAGATTTTGCACCGTTATAACTTAATTCTGCAAAACGGTCTTCCAGAATTTGACTCAAATAGGGTTCTATTAAGTCAATCTGTTCTTTTGCTTTTTTCAAGTCGTTATTCGTGCTGTAATACTCCGCCAATTCTGAATGAATATTGATATACATTACATTCATTTGACTATCATTCTGAAATGTCTTTGCTTTTAATAAAAATTGAAGTTGTAATTCACTATTTCCTGTTTTTTGATAATCAAGTGATTGGTTGTAATATTCCGTAGCTAGAAATTCTGTGCGATTAAGTTCGATAAGTTTCTCAATTAAAGCATCACGTTCTTTCCTTGCTAAGTCGTAAAACCCATGAAGGCTAAACATCGTAATTTTACCCTGTTGCGCGCGTAGCATATAATCATAGTCTTCAAGCGACTCATAATAAGTGTAGGCAATATCGTAGTCATCACCTGCAGCAACAAAATCTCCCAAATAAGAATGAGCATGTCCTCTATAAAGATAGGCGTCTGCTCTATGAATAGAATCGTTTATGGCAAAATTAAGTAAAGCCTCATTATAGTCTGATATAGATGCTTTTAGGTTTAATTTTGAATTAGCTACGCCTTTTCTTAGGTACAACCCTCCTAGTAAAAAACTATCTTTAATTTTATATTTATGTGCAAGGACCCCATTGATTATCTTGATCGCTTTTTTAGGGTCTTTTTTTGTATAAACGAGTACTCTTTGAAGATTCATCGCCTTTTTTGCGGCACCTTCAATACTATCAAGCTCCTTGGCCAAATCAATATAAATCAGGCTGTACTTTATAAACACCTCAGGATCTGTCCGAAAGGATTTGGATAATACTGAATCTAAAGAAATTAGCTTCTCAATATTATTCGAGGAACTTTCAGCCAGATCTATATAATCTTCCAGGTTCTGTGCTGTCGTGGAGGTTATAAAGAGAAATAGCAGGGGAGCTATTATCAAGATCTTTTTAAACATTGCGAGGTTTAGTGAGTTAATAATTAAATGTACTAAAAAAAAAGGCAAATTGTTGATGGATCATATTCTATCTAATATACAAACAATTTCTCCCATAATCTATAACACCCCTTCTAAGTTTCAAAAAATCTGCGCCGATGATTCCGTGAATTTCACTCTCTTTTGTCTGGAGCAAGGCTTCATTAACGTGAGATAAATCAAAAAGTATAAAATCCATTTTATCAATGCTCCATTTACCCATAGAAAACGTATTTTTTCGGGCCACCTTGGTTTCCATATTGATTGCTCCTGCACCAGCAGCAGTGACTTTACTATCTTCACTTTTTAAAATAAAGTGATCTGCGTTTACAAAACCAACACAGCTCGTTGAGGCGCCAGTATCTAAAATAAATTCGCCTAATATTCCATTAATTTTTGCTGAAAGTTTATAATGCCCGGATGCTATTTTCTTCAATCGGATTCTATAAAAACCCTCTGCTTCAAGAAAATTTCGTAATGTAGTCAAGTCCAACTTTTTTTGTAAAGTTAGACAAACACATCAGCTTTTGAAAACCAGTCTAGTTTTTCTGAAAAAAGAAACTAGCTTTGCAAGAATGTTAACAGATACACACACTCATTTATATAGTGAAGCATTTACGGAAGATCGTGATGCCATGATGCAACGTGCAAGAGATGCTGGCATAGAACGATTTTTTATTCCTGCAATAGATTCAGGATATACAGATGCAATGTATGATTTAGAATCAAAATACCCAGGTGAGGTCTTTCTTATGATGGGATTACACCCTACTTCCGTGAAGAAAAATTTTGAAGAAGAACTAAGTCACGTGGAAGCTCAATTTAAATTTAGAAATTTTTGTGCTGTCGGTGAAATTGGAATTGATTTGTATTGGGATACCTCCACCTTATCGGTTCAAAAAACTGCTTTTAAGCGGCAGATTCAATTAGCCAAAAAGTACAAATTACCGATTATAATTCATTGTCGAGAAGCTTTTAATGAAATATTTGAAGTGCTTGAAATGGAAAAAGGAGATGACCTCTTCGGAATATTTCACTGCTTTACAGGAACAATAGAACAGGCCAAACTTGCAATTTCTTATAATATGAAATTAGGAATTGGAGGTGTTGCGACGTTCAAAAACGGAAAAATTGACACCTTTCTAAATCAAATAGACTTGAAGCATATTGTTTTGGAAACCGATTCCCCTTACCTCGCCCCAGTACCATACCGTGGGAAACGCAATGAAAGCTCATATCTCACGTTGGTAAATAAAAAACTTTCTGAAATATATGGTGTTTCCGAAGAAGAATTAGCAGCCATCACCACTAAAAACTCTCAAGATGTCTTTGGTGTATAAAATTATAAACGGATGATTTCCAGCTTGAATAATGGAATATGAATAAAAAATCAAATATACTTCTTATATATACCGGTGGTACCATTGGAATGATCAGAGATTTTGAGACGGGTGCTCTTAAGAGTTTCAATTTTAAAGATTTGCTCAAGCACATTCCAGAGTTAAAATTGTTGGATTGTAATATTTCAACACAAAGCTTTGAAAATCCAATTGATAGTTCGAATATGAACCCAAAATATTGGATTGATATTGCTTCTATCATTGAAGATAATTATACTAAGTTCGACGGCTTTGTAATCTTACACGGAAGTGACACCATGTCCTATACAGCTTCGGCACTTAGTTTCATGCTAGAACATTTATCCAAACCGGTGATCTTCACTGGATCCCAATTACCGATAGGGGATCTCCGAACTGATGCGAAAGAAAACTTAATTACATCAATTCAAATAGCGGCGCTTAAAGAAAATGGACACTCTAGAATCACTGAGGTTGGCCTCTATTTTGAATACAAATTGTATCGTGCCAACCGCACTACAAAAATAAATGCGGACCATTTTGAAGCATTCGCATCTTTAAACTATCCCCCATTGGTTGTAAGCGGGGTTCACTTAAAAGTTAACAAAGATGCCTTATTGAATGTAAATAGAAGGAAGAAATTCAAGGTTCATAAAAAATTGGAATCAAACGTACTCCTTGTAAAGATGTTTCCCGGACTTGATGAAACAACAATAAACTATCTCTTTAATTATCCTCAAATAAAGGGTTTGGTGTTGGAAACTTATGGCAGCGGTAACATTACAAATGAAACCTGGTTTATTTCCGCTTTAAAAAAATTAGTAGACAGAGACATACCGGTTATCAATGTCACCCAATGCTCTGGGGGAAGTGTTTCCATGGGCCACTATGAAACCAGCCTCGAACTTAAAAAGATGGGAGTTATTTCGGCTAAAGATGCAACTACAGAAGCAGCACTTGCAAAGTTGATGTATCTTTTGGGAGAGAAGATTTCTGCTAATAGTTTCAAAACAATTTTTGAAACCTCATTACGAGGAGAAATGCATTAAATAATCCCTGAATGTCTTTTATATCGTCACTTTTTTTTTGTTCTTTGCCATCCCTTTTAAATCTTAGAAGGAATTTATATTAATCTTTAGAGAGGTGGCCGAGTGGCTTAAGGCGCACGCTTGGAAAGCGTGTATACGGCAACGTATCGAGGGTTCGAATCCCTTCCTCTCTGCGAATACATCTACGCCATCTATAATTTGTCCAGGCTTGCTTGAGTAAATTTTGGATGGCGTAGATGGAAATAGCGCTAGCTGTTTGACGATAATGCACTACCAGCGTAGCTAACCAAATAGAGCAATACTTGCCTTTGTTTAAGGTTCATATTATACAGTTATAATTCTATCTCTAGTGCAATAGATGCTTATTTTATCTTTTAAACTACATATAAAATATGAGTACTCCCGATTTGCGAGAAATATGAATAGTCTTACCCATATTTAAATATTGAAAAAATAAAAATGATAAAACTCGACTATAATAGTTGTATTTTGTCCATATTAATTACATTTTAACTTAATTTTAGAGGTTAACTGCCTTAATTACAGCAAATACAACTAGGCATCGAATTTATTGTTGCAGATTAACTAAATTATTTTATATCTTTAAAATCTTAAACTAAAAACAAACTTTAAGTCGATAGCAATGAAAAAATTATTTTCTATTATGGCAATTGCCGCATTAGTTTTTGCGGGAACATTCACTGCAACTGCAGCGCAAACTATGCCAACCTCAACTCAATCGCTCACTACAGCAGCGACAATTACCTTTGTACAAGATGAAGAGGCAGCTGCCTCCGATGAAGAAGAACAGGGATGGCATCAAAATTTAAAACAACGTTTTATCGAAGGCGGTCCTAGCTTTATGGGTATCGTTCTTTTGTGTTTGATTCTTGGATTAGCAATTGCTATTGAAAGAATTATCTATTTGAACCTGTCAACTACAAATACTCAAAAATTGGCACAAGATGTCGAAGATGCATTGAGTAGTGGTGGTATTGACGCAGCTAAAGAAGTTTGCCGAAATACTAAAGGTCCTGTGGCTTCTATATATTATCAAGGCCTCGATAGAGCAGATGAAAGTATTGATGCTGCTGAAAAGGCTGTTGTGGCTTATGGTGGTGTTCAAATGGGACAGTTGGAGAAAAATGTTTCTTGGATTTCCTTATTTATCGCTTTAGCACCAATGCTTGGTTTCATGGGAACTGTAATAGGGATGATATTCGCTTTTGATAAAATTGAAGCAGCAGGAGATATGAACCCGTCTTTAGTGGCTGGGGGTATTAAAGTGGCACTTTTGACTACGGTATTTGGTTTAGTGGTTGCTATTATTCTTCAAATATTTTATAACTATATCATTGCAAAAATTGACAGCATTGTAAATAGTATGGAAGATGCTTCTATCACATTAATTGATATGTTGGTAGATTATAAAAACAAAAAATAATTTTAATACATACCAAATAATGGGTTTACATAAAATTTTAAAAATTGTCGCGTTGTTACTAAGTATTGCTGGTGTAGTATCACTAGCAATGATAGTGTCCAATGGTGATGATGTAGTTAAAGCAACTGGAGAAGGTCTTGATGGTTTCTTGTACATTGCATACGTTATGTTTGCTTTAGTTCTTTTTTTCGTAATCATTTTTGTTCTCAAGGGCTTAATGGCAGGGGATATTAAGAAAACCGTGATCACCGTTGGTGCCTTCTTAGTAGTTATTATTATTTCCTATGTAATGGCTGACGGGGTTGAAATTCTTATGAAAGATGGAAAAATACTATCTGAAAGTGGTTCTAGATGGATTTCAACAGGCATAAACGCTTTCGTATTGTTAGGACTGATAGCTATAGGATCAATGGCTTTTGGTGGAGTTAAAAAAATAATTAGTAAATAATGGCAAGAAGAGCAACACCAGAAGTTAATGCAGGCTCTATGGCGGACATAGCGTTCCTCCTGCTTATTTTCTTTTTAGTAACAACTACTATTGAGAAAGATAAGGGGATTGCTAGACAGCTTCCACCAATAGAACCACCTACTGAAAAACCACCTCTTATTAAAGAGAAGAACTTATTTATTGTTAATGTAAATAAGAGTGACCAATTACTAGTTGAGGAGGAATTAATGGATCTTAAAGATTTAAGAGCTGCGGCTATCGAATTTTTAGATAATGGAGGAGCCCCGGCTGGAAGTCCTGAGCATTGTAGCCATTGTAAAGGTCGTAGATCACCAAGCTCATCTGATAATCCAGATAAAGCTGTAATTTCTGTTCAGAATGACAGGCTTACTTCTTATAAAATGTACATATCCGTTCAAAATGAACTGGTGGCGGCCTATAATTTTCTTAGAAATAGAGAAGCACAGCGCTTATATGGCTGGGAATTTACTGCAATGAAGAAAAATTTGGACGAAGGTAATTTCTCTGGAAATGAAGAAGCCCTTCAATCAAAGTTAGAAAACATTCAGAAATTATTTCCTTTAAAACTATCCGAAGCAGAACCAAAGAAATCAGGACTATAAAAAAAGTATAATATGTCGAAGTTCACAAAGAAAAAAAGTGGAGAATTACCTGCGGTTAATACTGCTTCCTTGCCGGATATTGTATTTATGTTATTGTTTTTCTTTATGGTTGTTACCGTATTAAGAAATAATAACCTATTGGTTGTAAACCAAATGCCAAAGGCCGATCAAGTTGAAAAATTACAAAAAGATCGATCTGTATATATCTTTGCTGGTAAGCCAAGTGCTCGTTATCAAGATAAATATGGGAGAGAGGGGAAAATTCAAATAGGTGATAAGTTCACGGACATCACCAATCTAAAGTTCGCTCTAGAAGAAGCTCGACGTAAACTACGCCCAGAGTTACAAGATAAGGTTATGGTTGCCCTGAAGGTTGATAAAAACACCAATACAGGCCTTGTATCTGATATCAAACAAGAATTGCGTGAATTAAATATGTTGAAACTTATTTATATTACTGCTCAAGGAAACGAATTGGATAAATAGGTAGTATTCTACTATAATAAAACAAACCTTGTACTGAATATCAGTGCAAGGTTTTTTGTTTTAAATATATCAAAATTACGCCTATATTTATACTATGCTTAGATGTTTACAAATATGCATTTACTTTTGTTTAGCGTTACTTTCATATGCAAATTTTGCTCAAGATATAGTTCCAGAAAGTGATAGTGACACTAAGTATCGTGAAGATCAATTTTATATTGGAGTAACCTATAATTTATTATCAGACGTGCCAAGTGGCGTGAAAATTCAAGGATTGTCAGGTGGAATTCAATTTGGTTTTTTAAGAGATATGCCTATAAATAAAAGGCGTAATTTAGCAATTGCTGTTGGTGCCGGCCTTGCTTTTAATGAATTTGGTCAATCACTTTTTATAGGAGAAGATCCCGATGGAAAAACTATTTTTACAGTATTAGACGATAAAAAGGTTGACTATACAAGTAATCGATTTAACACGTCGACCATTGAGCTACCAATTGAGTTTCGCTGGAGGTCATCAACGCCCGAGAACTATAAGTTTTGGCGTATTTATTTAGGCTTTAGAATAGGCTACGCATTTTGGTATAAAAGTACGTTCAAGCAACCAGGAAACAATGTGACCCAAACAGATATTCCTGAATTTCAAAAAGTGAGATATGGAACCTCCTTAACCCTTGGATATAATTCTTTTAATTTCATCGCTAGTTACAGCTTAAATCCGTTCTTTAAAGATGCAATGACGACCGATGGGCAAGAAGTTAATTTTCGCACCATACAAGTAGGGATAGTGTTTTATATACTATAACCAGAAATTAATCATTAATATCTGAGGTAATACTCCAATAAATAAACCTCCAATAAGTTCAATAGAATTATGTGAGTTTGTATGTAGTCTTGAAGTTGCAACCCATCCATTTGCTATAAAAAACAAACTAACCGCTAACAGAACGTTCACCTTAAAATGTATCCCTAAAGCAATTAAAAACATAGTTAAACCTGCAACTCCCATTTGATGTAAACTAACCTTGAACTTTAAAAAAACTAATATCAAAGCTGTGAGTGTAGAGAACAATATTCCGACGAAAAAATAGTATAACTCCGGATAATCGTATGGTTCGAAAACCATCTTAATAATTAATAACAAGAGTACACATTGAATCATCAATGGAATCTTTCGATCTTCAACTCTTTCGAGATGTATTGACGACAATACCCCCATATTTTTCAATAAGAAGAAAGTTATTATTGGAATAAAAACTGTAATTATTGAAACGGCAATCAACCTGGCCTGCATAATTTCGAGTTCAATAAAACGCGGACTAATACCAAAATAAAGGAACACACCTAGTAACGGCATTAACAACGGATGAAAAATATATGCGGCTATTCTAAGGAAGAAGTCCATTAAATTTCTTTTCTGAGTCGGGCAACAGGTAAATCTAATTGTTCTCGATACTTCGCTACAGTTCTTCGAGCAATGGGATATCCCTTTTCCAACAATATTTTTGCCAATTTGTCATCAGTAAATGGCTTCCTTTTATTTTCTTCGCCAATCGTAATTTCTAGAATCTTCTTAATCTCTTTAGTAGAGACGTCTTCTCCCTGATCATTCTTCATAGATTCACTGAAGAATTCTTTAATTAATCTTGTACCATATGGCGTATCAACGTATTTACTATTTGCAACTCTAGAAACAGTCGAGATATCCATACTAATTTTATCGGCAATATCCTTTAAAATCATAGGTTTCAATTTACGTTCATCCCCAGATAGAAAATATCCTTCCTGATGATGCATAATCGAATTCATAGTCACAAACAACGTCTGCTGTCTCTGCTTAATTGCATCAATAAACCATTTTGCAGCATCCAGTTTTTGCTTAATGAATTGAACGGCATCCTTCTGTGATTTAGATTTTTGCGTGGCCTCCTTATATCCTTTTAACATGTTTGTATATTCCCTAGAGACGTGCAATTCGGGAGCATTTCTTCCATTGAGTGTTAGTTCCAATTTCCCTTCAATGATTGTTATTGCAAAATCAGGCACCACGTGCTCCACGATTTTATTATTCCCAGAATACGTACCTCCCGGTTTTGGATTTAAACCCTCTACTTCATGAATCGCACCGCGCAATTGGTCTTCCGAAATATCATATTTCTGAATTAATCTAGAATAATGCTTTTTGGAGAAATGCTCAAAAGAATCTCTCAAAATAGATATTGCTAATGCAACTGCCGGGCTATCACCTTTGCGTAAAAGCTGGATTAACAAACATTCCTGAAGGTCTCTAGCACCTACTCCTGCAGGATCCAAATCTTGAACCAAACTAAGAACCTTTTCAATTCTATCCGTCGTGGTATATACATTCTGAGTAAAGGCAAGATCATCTACAATATCAATCAATTTACGTCTTATATAACCGCTTTCGTCAACGCTCCCAACCAGAAACCGAGCGATCTCTTTTTCTTCTTCGTCCAAACGGTATGTACTTAACTGCTGCATTAAATACTGAGTGAATGAAGTCCCCGCAGCATATGGCATTTCTTTCTCCTCATCATCTGCGCTATAATTATTTGCAGATAATTTATACCCGGGAGTCTCATCATCACTTAAATAATCATCTACATTTATATCGGCCTCAATAATCTCATTACCCTCATCAAAGTCCTCTTCATTGCTATCATTGTCTAAATCTTCATCAAAACTCTCATCCTCTTCTTTACCACCTTCTAGCGCTGGGTTTTCATTCATTTCCTGTGAAATTCTTTGTTCAAAAGCCTGAGTAGGCAATTGAATTAACTTCATCAACTGGATCTGTTGTGGAGATAGTTTTTGTGATAATTTAAAATTGAGTTGTTGTTTAAGCATGATTTAATTTGATACATATAAAGTTAAAAAAAACTGGCTACTTAATCGGTAAAGTAACCAGTTTTAATAATCTGCTTTTAAAAATTAGAATTCAATAAATCCAAATCAGTATTTGATTAGAACTATTGAGCTTTAAAACTCCGCATTTCCTGGAGTACGAGGGTAGGGAATTACGTCCCGAATATTTCCCATACCAGTAACAAACTGGACCATACGTTCAAAGCCAAGTCCGAATCCACTATGTACAGCGGTTCCAAACTTTCGTAATTCCAAATACCACCAAAGTTCCTTTTCATCGATTCCCATCGCCTCCATTTTTTGTTTTAACACATCATAGCGCTCTTCCCGCTGTGATCCTCCAACTATCTCTCCAATTCCAGGGAATAGAACATCCATGGCTCGTACTGTTTTGCCATCATCGTTCAAACGCATATAGAAGGCCTTGATCTTAGCAGGATAATCGAATAAGATTACAGGACATTTAAAATGTTTCTCTACTAAAAACCGCTCATGTTCACTTTGCAAATCGGCACCCCATTCTTCAATTATATATTTAAATTTTTTCTTCTGATTTGGCTTCGATCTTTTTAAAATTTCAATCGCTTCGGTATACGTAACACGCTTAAAATTATTATCAATGATAAATTGAAGTTTCTCCCTTAACGCCATATCACTTCGCTCGGCCATGGGTTTAGACTTCTCTTCCTGCAATAAACGATCTTCTAAAAACTCCAGATCATCCTTACAGTTATCTATTGCATATTTAAGGATGTATTTTATAAAATCTTCAGCAAGATCCATATTGGCATCAAGATCATTAAAAGCAACTTCTGGCTCAATCATCCAAAATTCTGCTAAATGACGCGAAGTATTGGAGTTTTCAGCCCTGAACGTTGGCCCAAATGTATACACCTTTCCTAACCCCATAGCGTAGGATTCAGCTTCCAGTTGACCACTTACAGTTAAATTGGTTTCCTTTCCGAAGAAATCTTCTTTGTAATTGACATCTCCTTTCTCATCTAGCGGTGGACTTGTAGGGCTTAAAGAACTCACCCGAAACATCTCACCGGCACCTTCAGCATCACTCCCTGTTACAATTGGCGTGTGCATGTAGTTAAAACCGCTCTTCTGAAAATATTCATGAACGGCAAAGGCTAATTTAGATCGTGTCCGCATCACTGCGCTAAAGGTGTTCGTTCTAACACGCAAATGTGCTTGCTCCCTAAGTGTTTCTAGACTGTGTCGTTTAGGAGATAAAATCGTTAATTTCACATCTTCCGGATTAGCTTCACCTAAAACATCCAATTTAGCAACCTGAATTTCAATGTTTTGACCTTGGCCTTGGCTTTCAACAATTAATCCCGTAATTTCAATTGCCGCACCAACTGTGACTTTCTTTATCACGTCATCTCCAAACTTTTCAAAATCAATAACACATTGTATATTTTTGATTGTAGATCCATCGTTCAATGCAATAAAACGATTACTTCTAAAGGAGCGTACCCAACCTTTAACCGTAACCTCATGGTGTGAAGGTTCACTTCTCAATAATTTAATAATTTCTGTATGCTGCATAACGATTTTAATTGAGGCGCAAAGATAATTTATTAGAGGTAAAGGGCAAATTCTATATTTTAATTTTCTATTTGAAAAGTATCTTGAAACGACGCACCGATTTGTATTCTGTAAATATGAGAGTTTCTATTCAACTCCATAATCCTCATCTTCTTCGTTATTGGGAATAATTTCTAAAGATGGTTCTCTCAAAGTCTCCTTGTTCGCAATATTTCTCTCAAGAGATAACAATAGTGAAGGAAGTAAAAGCAGATTTGCTAACATGGCGAATAATAGCGTAATAGACACTAAAGCTCCCAATGCCACTGTACCTCCAAAACTAGAAAGTGTGAACACCGAAAATCCAAAAAACAACACTATGGAAGTATAGAACATACTAAGGCCTGTCTCGCGAAGTGCCGCATAAACAGATTTTTTAATTTTCCAATTGTTAACTATTAATTCCTGCCTATATTTCGCAAGAAAATGTATTGTATCATCCACAGAAATTCCAAATGCAATACTAAAAACTAAGATTGTCGATGGTTTTATTGGAACCCCTAAAAACCCCATAAGTCCCGCGGTAATTATTAATGGTAGAAGATTCGGAATTAATGAAACAAGAATCATTCGAAAACTTCTGAACATCCACGCCATAAACAAAGCAATCAATAGGATGGCAAGCGACAGCGAGATTATAAGATTTGTCACCAAATATTTAGTCCCCTTTTGAAAAACTAAAGCCTTCCCAGTAAGTGAGACATCATAACGATCTGCAGGGAATATTTTGTCGATTTTCGCCACAAGATCTTCTTCAATTCTATCAAATCTCTCCGTTTCGGTGTCCATCATAAAAGTAGTGATGCGCGCATACTGCCCAGTTGAATCTACATAACTTTTTAATAGATTTTCACTTTTAACACTGCTCTTCGCATATGAAAGTAGAAACGTTTGTTCCTGACTATTGGGCAGCTGATAATACTCCGGATTGTTATTATAATAAGCCTGTTTCGAATATTTAACTAACTCTACTATAGAGAGCGGTTTTGAGAATTCCGGAATCTCTTCAATATATTCTTGCAATTCGTCAATACGCTTAAGCGTGGCAAGTTTCATAACGCCTTTCTCTCGCTTTGTATCAACAAGTATTTCTAAAGGCATGATACCTTCAAATTCTTTCTCAAAGAATTTAATATCTTTATAAAACTCCGTTTTTTTAGGCATATCTTCTATAATACTGCCTGAAATCTTTATATTATAAATACCAATAATACTTAAACAAAGTAAAAGAATAGCACATATATAGATCGAAATACTATGCTCCCTTACCGTTTTTTCCGTCCAATCTACAAAGGAGTTGATCCACCTTTTATTGAGATGCTTCAAGTGCTTATTTTTAGGCACTGCCATGTAGCTATACATAATTGGTATTATAAATAAGCTCAGCAAAAAGATTGCTATAATATTTATTGAAGCTACAATACCAAATTCTTTTAGTAGCTGACTGTTTGTTAGAATAAATGTTGCAAAACCTGAAGCCGTGGTCACATTGGTCATCAAAGTTGCATTTCCAACTTTCGAAATAACGCGTTGTAAAGATTTTGCCTGATTCCCATGTTGCTTAATTTCTTGTTGATATTTATTAATCAAGAAAATGCAATTTGGAATCCCAATAACGATAATAAGAGGCGGAATTAAGGCCGTAAGTACTGTTATCTCATAATGTAACAATCCTAAAATTCCAAATGCCCACATGACCCCAATTATCACCGTTATCATCGAAATTATTGTTGCACGAAAA
>RCND010000139.1_pt1 | contig 40093 bp, 35 predicted proteins | sample 2041351 | NCBI WGS metagenome assembly RCND01 (sample SAMN09708230, study PRJNA481090) | Marine sediment metagenome, whole genome shotgun sequencing project. | biome: marine sediment; feature: ocean; material: sediment; isolation source: Sewage treatment plant 12B marine sediment (STP12B) ... | reverse complement strand
TGTTCGCCAATTAAAGCGGTACGTGAGCTGGGTTCAGAACGTCGTGAGACAGTTCGGTCCCTATCCTCTGCGGGCGCAGGATACTTGAGAAGAGTCGCTTCTAGTACGAGAGGACCGAAGTGAACGAACCTCTAGTGTACCAATTGTCACGCCAGTGGCATGGTTGGGTAGCTACGTTCGGAAATGATAAGCGCTGAAAGCATCTAAGTGCGAAGCATACTTCAAGATAAGGTATCCCTTCCCATTTAATGGGACTAAAGACTCCTTGGAGATTACAAGGTTGATAGGCTGCAAGTGTAAGTGCAGTAATGTATTTAGCTGAGCAGTACTAATAGGTCGTGAGGCTTAACCATTAAAATTTATTAAAAGTTGGTATTTCATGTAGATAGCTCATTCAATCTTTAATTTTTATCCGTTTCTTAACGGAATTAAGTTTTCTGGTGATTATAGCTAAGGGGAAACACCTCTTCCCATTTCGAACAGAGTAGTTAAGCCCTTAAACGCCGATGGTACTGCATTTTTAAGTGTGGGAGAGTAGGTAGTTGCCAGATTTTATTTTTAGAACCCTCAGTTGTTTTCAGTTGAGGGTTTTTTATTTTAAAGTTTGGTATAAAATGTACTAAAAATGTTTCTTATAATTAACTGTATAGCTTTTTTATTGATGTGCGTTCTTCAAAAAATCAAATCCGTATTTCTGCACTAATTTGTTCAATTTCTCAATTGGTATTAAATCTGGATATCCCTATCCTTCTATGACACGTTTAGCTACTTTAGTACTAAATTAGCTTGGTCCAGATTCAATTTCTATTACTCGGTGACTTTTATTTAGGTGAAGAGAATCAGCAAATCTTTTCAGAATATTTTTCCATTTAGAGATCTTAGATGAATTTTCATTTAAGCAAAATTGAAAAACTTCACTTCAATAAATAATATTTATTTAATTTCTCTTCCGCCTAGATCAGTAATAATACTTTTTACCAATGGATGATCTTTATAAACATCCTCGCTTTCATCATTACTAATTGTAATTGAAGAGTGCTGCGAAATAATTGCTTCTTTATTAAAATTAAATTTTATCTGCAATTTTAATTTAAAGATATGGTTAAATCTCTTTGTGAGAAAATCATTTGCAGAATTTAAAATCTGTAAATCGTCGTTATGATTAACATCAATAATTAAATTATCATTTGCAATTGAAGAAGGGATTGTATGCTCAAGCAATGGACCAAGTGTAAATCTTTCTTTAGTTATTATTGATTTATAATGATCCCAATTTTTTTTTATAGAATCAAAACCCGCATTTCCTTTTGAAACAGAAGAAGTATCTTGAATTATTTTGGGTTTAGATTTTTTTTCTTTGGGTTTTTTATTTGTAGTTTGCTTCTTTATTGGGATTGGTTTTTCAATTTGAAATTCCGGAATTAACTTTTCAGTTTTATAAGGAATTTCTTCTTTTGGGGGATTGTTATTTACGAGTTCAGTTTTTTTTTTAGTCTCTTGAATTTCTCTGGTATTTGTTTTTGAAAGTAGTTCAGTTATTGTAGATGATTTCTCAAATCCTATTAAATGGGCTAAAGAAATTTCTACTTTAAGTTTTTGATTTTGAGAAATTCTTAGTTCATTTTGTGTTTTAGTTAGAAACGACAAAATTCTAAGTAAATCACCTTCACTAAATTTATCAATATACTCTGCATATTTAGTCTTTAAAGCTTTAGATGATTCAATAAAATCAGTAGTTTTTGTAATTACTAATGTACTTATATTTCTAAAATGCTCAACTAATCCATTTATAAAATCAATAAAATTCCATCCGTTTGAATAAATCTTTTCCGAAATTTCGAAGGCAGCTTTAAAATTCTTATCAAGAACTGCATCAGAAATTTGGAAGTAAATTTCATCATCAATCAGATTCAGCATCTGCTTAATTAAATTAATATCAACATCATTTCCGCAAAATGAAACAACTTGATCAAAAATACTTTCCGCATCTCGCAAAGCGCCATCAGCTTTCTTTGCAATTAGGGTAAGTGAATCATCATCAATTTTAATTTTTTCTGCTTCGGCAATTTTTTTCAAAAGAGACTTTATTTCATCAAGTTCAATTCTCCTGAAGTCGAATCTCTGACATCGTGAAATAATTGTAAGCGGAACTTTATGAATATCGGTTGTTGCAAATATAAAAATTGTATGTTCGGGAGGTTCTTCAAGTGTTTTTAATAGAGCATTAAAAGACTCGGTAGTGAGCATGTGAACTTCATCAATAATATAAACTTTGTATTGACCGCTTGTTGGTGCATATTTTACTGATTCACGTAATGTTCTAATCTCATCAATTCTTCTGTTTGAAGCTCCATCAATTTCTATTATATCAAGAGATTGAGATTTTAAGAAACTCTGACATGAAGAACATTCATTACAAGGTTCACCGCCATTTGGTTTTAAACAATTTAACCTTTTTGCTAAAATTCGAGCTGTTGTGGTTTTGCCAACTCCGCGAGGGCCGGCGAAAATATATGCATGACCAATTCTATTACCCTCAATTGCATTTTTTAATGTAGTAGAAATATGCTGCTGCCCAACCACATCATCAAATAATTGAGGTCGCCATTTTCTTGCTGTTACAATAAAGCTCATGTTTTCCATTTAAGTGATTTAAAAAATATTTCACCCTCCAACTAAATGACGGGCAGGTGCAAAGCTATCTTTATAACATAATATCTAAATTAAAATTTATTTTATCCACAATTAATGTGCAAATTTTTTCAAGCCAAATTTTATCAACATTGTTAAAAGTAGAAAAGTCTGTACTGTCCAAATCCAGCACTCCATAAACAATTGTGTTTTGAATTAAAGGTACAACAATTTCAGAATTTGAATCAGCATCACAAGCTATATGGCCTGGAAACTCATGAACGTTAGGAACTACAATTGACTCTTTATTCTTTGCAGATGACCCGCAGACACCTTCACCCATTTTAATTTTTGTACAAGCTACTTTCCCTTGAAAAGGGCCAAGAAATAGCGCATCATTTTTAACTAAATAAAATCCAACCCAGCTAACTTTCTCAAAAGTCTGATTTATTGCTGCTGTAATATTAGCAAGATTCGTGACATTTGGGTCTTCACTATTAATTAACTCCTCAATTTGCTTAAGAAGAAGTTTATACTTTTCTTCATTTACTAAATTTACACCAATCATTTTTTACCGGACTTTTTTACAGTTGTTTTTCTGCGTGTTGTTCGTCTTTTTCCAAAAACAATTGGTATTGCTTCTAAAATATTTTCTATTGGAATAATGTTCAACCCGTCTTTTACTGCGTCTTTTATTTCAACCAGATCTTTTTCATTGTCTTTTGGGATAATTACAGTTTTAATACAGTTTCTTTTTGCTGCAAGGAGTTTTTCGTTCAATCCCCCAATTGGTAAAACATTTCCGCGAAGTGTTATTTCTCCCGTCATTGCAACTTCACCACTTGCTTCTTTTTTACTAATTGCTGAATACATTGCCATTGTCATAGTAATTCCGGCTGAAGGACCATCTTTTGGAATTGCACCTTCAGGAAGATGGATATGAATTTCTTTACCTTTATTAAAATTAATTGGTAAACCTAACTCTTTTGCATTTGATCTTAAGTAACTTAATGCAGCTTGTGCCGATTCTTTCATCACATCGCCAAGTTGACCTGTCAAAGTTAGTTTTCCTGTCCCACTCATAATAGTTACATCAACACTTAAAATTTCTCCGCCCACGCTCGTCCATGCTAAACCGGTTACACTGCCAACCTTTGCTTCTCTTTTTGATACTTGAGCCCTGAATTTTGGAACACCAAGATATTTTTCAATTTTAGTTTTATCAATTCTAAATTGAGATTTAGATTTTTTTGGGTGAACTTTAGTTCTATTGAGAACTATCTCTTTTGCAGTTTTTCTGAATACAGATGAAATTTCTCTCTCAAGATTTCTTACACCGGCTTCTCTTGTATATTCAAGAATTATTTTATGTAGCGCTTCATCTGAAATAGTAACTCCAATTTTATCTAAACCATGCGCTTCTAACTGCTTTGGAATGATATGCCTTTTCGCAATCTCAGCCTTTTCGTGTTCTAAATAACCGGGCAGTTCAATTATTTCCATTCTATCTTGCAATGGAAGTGGAATATTATAACGAACATTAGCTGTAGTAATAAACATTACTTGGGATAGATCATATTCGACATCAAGATAGTGATCAGTGAAATTATTATTTTGTTCCGGATCTAGCACTTCGAGCATCGCTGAAGATGGATCACCGCGAAAGTCCATGCTCATTTTATCAATTTCATCAAGTAATAAAACCGGGTTAACTGTTCCAGCTTTTTTCATTGATTGAACAATTTTTCCTGGCATTGAACCAATATAAGTTCTGCGATGGCCACGAATTTCTGCTTCATCTCTTACGCCGCCCAAACTAATTCTTATAAATTTTCTACCAACTGCACGCGCTATAGATTTTCCCAGTGAGGTTTTTCCAACTCCGGGAGGTCCGACAAAACATAGTATCTGCCCTTTCATTTGTTTAACTAAATTCAGAACAGCTATATGTTCAACAATTCTTTCTTTAGGCTTATCTAAGCCAAAATGATCTTCATCTAAAATGGTCCTAACATTAGTAATATCCAGCTGATCCTTTGTTTTCTTGTACCAAGGGACGTCAACAATCCAATCAAGATAATTCCTAATAACGGTCGATTCCGGAGAGCTTGGTGGAGTCTTTTTTAATTTATTAAATTCCTCCTTTACTTTCTCCATAACCGGTTTTGGCATTTTTGCCTTTTTTATTTTCTCGGTTAGTTTAGAAAATTCGGGCGAAATTTCTTCATCTTTTCCCAGTTCATTCTGCAGAATTCTTATTTGTTCAGAAATAATGAACTTTCGCTGTGTTTTTGTAATATTTTCTTGAACTTTAGACTCAATTTCCTTTTCAACTTTAAGAATATCAACTTCAGAGTTAAGAAGTTTTATCACTTCGTAAATTTGATCTTTAAGCGAAAAGTTTTTTAAAATTGATTGTTTTACTTGAATTGACTGATTAATATTAGCAGCTACATAAAATAATTTTCTATCCGGTTCGTCAATGTTTTCGTATGCGCTGATTGCTTCTGCCGGAATATTTCGATTATTTTTTACATATTCTTTGAACCGGACAGTCAATTGCCTAATAAGTGCGCTCATCTCTTGAGCCTTTATTTCTTTAGGAATAACTGCTTCAACTTCTGCCTCATAAAACTCTTTACGGTTCGTGTATTTGATTATTTTTCCCTGAATTACACCGTCGACTAAAATTTTCATGAGGCCATTAGGTAGTTTTAAAATCTGAATAATTTTAGCGATTGTTCCTTCCACATAAATGTCATCAGGCAATGGATCTTCAAGATTTGCTTTCTTTTGTGCCGATAGAAAAATATACTTTGAAGATTCCAGTGAATAATTTGCTGCCCGGATTGATTGTTCTCTTCCAACAAGTACAGGGAAAATCATATAGGGGAAAATTATATTATCTCTAAGCGGAAGTACCGGTAATAATTTAGGAATATCCTGCAATAGTGTTTTATCATCATTATTTTTTTTTCTTTTTGCCATAAGTTTTTAATTAATTTTTTTTAAAATTCTAAACTATTAAAATAAGCAATATATTAGGTGCATTCAAGAAATCATAATTGTAATAAGGATAAGAAATTATATGATTAATAAAACGATTGAAATTGCAAAGCAAGCCGGAGCAATAATTAGAGAAGGATTCGGCAAAAAATTATCAATAGATTTTAAAACTGATGAGGCAAATCTTGTTACTAATATTGATAAAGCTTCAGAAAAACTTATTATGGATTTTATCCGAAAGGAATACCCAACTCATTCAATAATTGCCGAAGAGAGCGGTTCAAGTAAAAATTCATCGGAATACACCTGGGTTATTGATCCGCTTGACGGCACCACTAATTTCGCTCATGGATTTCCAATATTTTCAGTATCGATAGGTTTACAAAAAAATGGAGAAACAATTATTGGTGTAATTTACGACGTAATGAGAGATGTTATTTACTCTGCTGAAAAGGGATCTGGCACTTATGAAAACGGAAAGAAAATATTTGTCAATAGTAACTCAATTCTTTCGCAAAGTCTTCTTGTCACCGGTTTTGCTTATAATAGGGAAGATGAATATAGAGAAGCAATTAAAAAATTTGGTAATATGTTAACTGCTTCACGTGGGGTTCGCAGATTAGGCTCGGCGGCGATTGATTTCTGCTATGTAGCCAATGGAGTTTTTGAGGGTTTCTGGGAAGCTAAACTAGCTCCTTGGGATGTCTGTGCTGGTTTGTTAATTGTTGAAGAGGCCGGAGGAAAAACTTCTGATTTTAATGGAAATAAAGTAAAAATTGATTCAGATAGTTTTTTGGCGACGAATGGGAAAGTACATTCTAAAATGTTGGAAGTTTTGAGGAAGAAAGCATAACCACAAAGACGCAAAGTTTAACATCAAGAGACTCTGCGTTTTCGCGCCTCAGCGGTGAATCTTTAAATCACAAACTAACCACCAATCTTTCTCGAAACCCAAATTAAAACAACAGCACCAAGTGTTGCAACAAAGAGGCTATAAAGGTTAAATCCGGTTACACTGGTTCCACCTAAAAGTGACATAATTAATCCGCCAACGAAAGCTCCAACTATTCCAAGTGAAATTCCTGTAAAACATCCTTTTTGTTTCTTAGGTTTAATTATTTTAGTAGAAAGCCATCCTGCTAAACCGCCAATAATAATCCAGCTTATTATTCCCATTTTAGTGTCCTTTAATTATAGTTAACATATTGAATTATAATAAATTACGGTAAAATTATTTTTGATATAAATAAATATTTTTCTTAACTTACTAAACTATGTCAAAATTTATAGTTATAGCAATCGATGGACCCGCTGCAAGCGGTAAAAGTACTTTAGCAAAGTATTTGGCTGATAAGCTTGGTTATTTATATGTTGATACCGGTGCAATGTATAGAGCAATTACATATTATGCATTAGAAAAAAATATTGTTGATGATGAACCAGCTGTAATTGAAGCTGCAAGAACTATTAATCTTCGTCTTGAATACAGTAACGGAATTACAAATGTTTTTATTGATGGCGAAGATGTAACAGATAAAATTAGAACACCAGAAGTAAATTCAAAAGTAAGCGATATAAGTAGAATTAAAGAAGTAAGAACAGAGCTGGTTAAGCTTCAGCAGAAATTTGGTGAGAATAATAATCTCATTGTAGAGGGAAGAGATACAACTACTGTTGTTTTCCCATATGCCGACTTAAAAATATTTTTAACTGCGGATGTTTCTGAAAGAGCTAAACGACGTCACTTGGAATTTTTAGAAAAAGGTTTAGAGTTATCAATATTGGAAGTTGAGAGTAGTATTAAAAATCGTGATAAAATTGATAGCGGAAGAAAAGTAAGCCCTCTAACTAAAGCAGTAGATGCAGTTGAAGTTGATACAACTAATTTAACTGTTCAGGAAGAAATCGATCGCATTTTAAAAAGAGTAGAAGAAATAACAGAAAAATAAATTTTAAGCCATCATAAACAATAATGTTAAACTAAAAAAACACTGTGTTAAATTTCTTTTGATGGCAAAGAAGTATAATGCAGAATTTTTAAGTAGGAGACTAAATGTCAGAGCAAGTAGAAGAAACAAAAGAAGAAGTGAAGGAAGAAGTTAAGAAAGAAACTAATTTTGAAGCAACAAAGTTCATGAATGCCGATGAGTATTCTTCCGAAGAACTTCAGACATTAGCCAAACTTTATGATCAATCATTCCAGGACCTTAAAGAAGGTGAAATAATTAAAGGAAAAGTGGTCGGTATTACGGATGATAATGTTGTTTTAGATATAGGATTTAAATCTGATGGAACAATTTCACGCAACGATTTTGCTCCAACTGAAGAACTTAAAATTGGTTCCGAAGTTGATGTTGTAATTGAAAGTACTGAAGATGAAGATGGAAATCTTGTGCTAAGTAAAAAACGTGCCGACTTCTTAAAAGTTTGGGCTCAAATTATTGACGCACACGAAAATGAAACTATACTTACCGGTAAAATTCTTAAAAGAATTAAAGGCGGTATGGTTGTGGATATTATGGGTATCGAATCATTCTTACCTGGTTCACAAATTGATATTAGACCTGTAAGAGATTTTGATGCTTTTGTTGGTCAAACAATGGACTTTAAAATTGTGAAAATCAATAATGCAACTGAAAATGTGGTTGTATCTCATAAAGCACTTATTGAAGAAACAATTTCTGATCAAAGGAAAGAAATTCTTGAAGGATTGGATAAAGGTCAAATTCTTGAAGGTATTGTTAAAGCAATCACCGACTTTGGTGTATTCGTTGATCTTGGCGGTGTTGATGGATTAGTTCATATTACCGATTTAAGCTGGGGAAGAATTAATCACCCAAGTGAAATTGTTAAACTTGATGAAAAAATTAAAGTTGTTGTTACTGACTTTGATATGGAAAGGAAAAGAATTTCTCTTAGTCTTAAACAATTACAACCTCATCCGTGGGAAAAAATTAATGAGAACTACAAAATTGGTGACACAGTTGCCGGTAGAGTTGTTTCTCTTACTGATTACGGTGCATTCATTGAAATTGAAAAGGGAATTGAAGGTTTAATTCACATTTCTGAAATGAGCTGGACTCAACATATCAGCCACCCTTCGCAGCATGTTTCAATGGGACAAAATATAGACGCTGTAATTTTAAGTTTGGATAAAGGCGAGAAGAAAATATCACTCGGTATGAAACAACTTACTCCAGATCCATGGCAAGAACTTCTTAAAAAATATCCTGTTGGATCAAAACATATGGGCACAGCAAGAAACCTTACAAACTTTGGTGTATTTGTTGAACTTGAGCCCGGTATTGATGGATTGGTTCACATTTCTGATTTATCATGGACGAAGAAAGTTCGTCATCCCGGAGAAATTGTTAAGAAAGGTGAAGAGCTCGAAGTTATAGTTTTAGGTATTGATACCGATGACAGAAAAATTTCTTTAGGTCACAAGCAAGTCACAGATAATCCTTGGGATAATTTTGAAACTGTTTATGGCGTTGGTAAAGAGGAAGAAGCCAAGGTTGTTAGAATAATTGAAAAAGGTGTTATTGCAGAACTAGAGCTAGGTGTTGATGGTTTCATTCCAGCTTCTCAGTTATCACCTTCTAAAGTTAAAAATCTTTCACTTTGTTTCCCAATTGACACAAAGTTAGCAGTTAAGATAGTTGAGTTCGATAAAGAGAATAAAAAGATCGTTCTTAGTGCTCTTGCTGCAATGAAAGATAAAACCGAAGCTGAAATTGAATTATACATTAATGAACATAAGCTTGAAAAAGTTACTGTTGAAGATATAAGAAGTGCTGATGCAGGAAAGTTTGATGCTTCTGTATTCGCAGGATTTGAGGAAAGTGCAGCTAAGGTTGAAGCAAAGAAAACTGAAAAAGTTAAAGAGAAAACTAAGGAAGTAAAAGAAGAAGTTGAAGAAGAAAAAGTAGACGAAAAAGTTGAGGAAGAAACTAAAGCTGACGAAGAAACCAAGACTGAAGAAACTGCTGAAACTAAAGAAGAACCAAAAGCTGAAGTAAAAGAAGAAGTTGAAGAAGAAAAAGTAGAAGCTAAAGTTGAGGAAGAAGCCAAGACTGAAGAAACTGCTGAAACCAGAGAAGAGCCAAAAGCTGAAGAAAAAACAAAGGCTGAAGAAAAAGCTGAAGCTAAAGAAGAACCAAAAGCTGAAAAAAAAGAAGATTCTGAAGAAGAATCCGATAAAGAAAGTAAATAGTTAGTTGTTTATCAATGGCTGTAATATTTCGTAGAGATTTATTGCAGCCTTTTTTAATTAATTTTGAACATAATTGTCATTTTTAATGCAATTAATTTCCATGAAAGAATTTGGAATTGAGTAACAAATAGAAAATTCTCCAATGAACAAAACAGTATCTTTCCAAACATTAGGATGTAAACTGAACTTTTCAGAAACTTCAACTATTGCTGAAGAGTTTACAAGAAGCGGCTTTACCAAGATCGATTTCAATGAAGCAGCTGATGTTTGTGTAATTAATACGTGCACGGTGACTGAGAATGCGGAAAAAGACTGTAGACAAATTGTCCGTAGAGCATTAAGACAAAACCCTGAAGCTTATATAATCGTTACAGGCTGTTATGCACAATTGAGAGCTGAAGAAATTGCCAAAATTGAAGGTGTTGATGCGGTTTTAGGTAGTAGCGAAAAATTCAAAATATTCGAATTGATCAAAGAATTCAGCAAAGAGCAATATTCTTGTATTTATGTTAAGTCTAAAGATGAACTGAATGATTTCAACTCTGCCCATTCAACAAATTCAGATGATAGAACTCGTGCTTATTTCAAAATCCAAGATGGATGTGATTATAAATGTACATTCTGCACAATTCCATTAGCAAGAGGTGTAAGCAGAAGTCTGGAACCGAAAAATGCACTTAATCAATTTGAAGAGTTAGTCAATCAAGGTTATAAAGAAATCATTTTAACCGGTGTAAACGTTGGTGATTACGGTAAAAATCTTGACACAAATTTGTATTCACTTTTAAAAGATTTAATAAAAGTTGAAGGTGATTTTCGAATCAGAATCAGTTCAATTGAACCAAATTTACTGACTGACGAGATTATTGATCTTGCTGCAGATAACCCAAAAATTTGTAATCATTTTCATATTCCATTGCAGAGCGGCAGTGATAAAATTTTAAAATTGATGCATAGAAGATATAACACTAATGATTATCAAAAATTAATTTACAAACTAGTAGAAAAAGTTAAAGATGTTGGAATTGGAATCGATGTAATAATTGGTTCACCCGGTGAGACAGAGGAAGATTTTTTAACAACATATAATTTCTTGAAGGAATTGCCCGCATCTTATCTTCATGTTTTTTCTTTTTCGGAGCGACCCGATACAAAAGCAATTTTAATGGATGGAAAAGTTGATATCGCCGAAAAGAAAAGAAGAAGCAGTATGCTGAGAATATTAAGTGAAAAACTAAAGACTAATTTCTACCGCAAAATGATTGGCAAAGAGTTAAAAGTGCTGTTTGAAGATACAGAGAAAAATTCGCATATATTTGGTTTTACTTCAAATTATGTAAGAATAAAACATCCCTTCCGTTCTGACTTGGCAAATACATTCAAAATCGTTAAAATTGAAGATGTTAATGATAATATTTGTTCAGTAGAAAATTTAATCCATGAACCTAAAATTGTAGAATCCATTTTATGAAAAAATTATTTTTTGTTATTTCTGTTATCTTCATCTCAACTTCTTTATTAGCTCAAAGCAATCATCAACTCCTAGAGTTAAAAACTGATTTTAATTATAATATTGAAACCACGAAGTCTCTTCTACCCACTCAAAACTTTGAGAAGAAAAGTCCTGGTCTTGCGATTTTGTACTCACTTCTGCTGCCCGGAATGGGAGAATTATACGCCGGTAATTATTCAACTGGGAAGTATTTTACAATTGCCGATGGTGTAATTTGGGGATTTTTTACCGGAATGACAATTTATGGTAATAATAAAGAAGATGATTACCGCTCGTTTGCTCAAGCTTACGGCGGAGTAAATTTAGCCGAAAAAGATGATGAATATTTTGCAAATATAAGTCTTTATGAAAATATTGATGATTTCAACAGAGAGAAAGAATTAAATAGAGACTTTAATGAAGTTTATGATATAGATACTTATTACTGGGAGTGGAACGGAACTGCACAAAGAAGGGAGTACAGAGAACTATGGCGCTCCAGTGAAAGTGCAAAAAACAATGTAAGATTTGCTGTTGGGGCTTTAGTACTTAACAGAATTGTAAGTGCAATTTTTGCTGTTCGTTCAGTTTCTGCTTTCAATAAAAAACAAATCAGTGAATTGAGCTGGAATGTTAATTTCGGACTTCAGCAAAATCCTAGTTTACCAACAAGTTTGGTAATGAATTTTCAAAAGAGATTTTAGTTCGAATACTATTTGCCAGACACTTTGCTTAATGTCTGGCAAATTATTGTTTTTGTCTTTATACTTTTATCTTGATACCTACCCAGCAGAATGGCGGACAAGCTGAAATCTACCACAACTACTTCATTAACATTAATTTCTTTGTATCTACATATTCACCAGCAATTATTTTATATAAATAAATTCCGCTCGAAAGATTACTGCCGTCAAATTGAACATTGTATCTTCCGCTTGTTTTTTGCTCGTTCACTAAACTTGCTACTTCTTTGCCCAAAACGTCATATACTTTTAATGTAACAAAACCGTCTGTTGGTATTTGGTAACTTATTGTTGTTGCAGGGTTAAACGGGTTTGGGTAATTATTAAAAAGTTTATAGTCACTTAAAATGCTTTGATGGATATTATTAACAGTAGTTACAGTAAATGTATCTACTATATGCATTATGCCAAATTTTGTAACAAAGTATATATTACGTGGTGTTCTTTCATCTGCTCTAATTAATTTTACTTCACCGTCGTAGAGCTTTCTCCAACTTTTTGCATCATCTTCTGTTAAATATAAACCCCCATTAGAGAAATTTTGCGTTGATGGTTGGCCTCCAGAATGTAATCCGATATAGTATCTATCCATATTGTAACTATCCAATAAAATATCTGAAACACTGACCCAAGGTTCTTGTTTTTTCAGAATTGAGTCAATTTGAAACCAATGCTCACCACCATCTATACTTTTACTTAGCCCACCCCCCTGACCGCAATAAAGAATATTTGTTGTATTTTCTTGAAGAGCCAAACACCAAATTGGCTTTATTTGCCAGTATACTTCCGTAAATCTAAGAAGACCATTACTGCATTTTGACCAACTGGTACCTAGGTCTAAAGATTTATAAACATAATTATTGTAAAGACCCTCTTTATAAATTTCATTACCAAATCTAAATAATAAACTATCATTCTTATTACTAAATACCTTGTTATTAAGCACTGACGGCATAATCGTTGTGGTTGTATCCCAATTATTTCCTCCATCAGTACTAAGGTAATTTTCAAAGTTGTTAATTGTATCTTTTGTTTGTGCAAAAATAATATCCGGATTATATTTATGATATTTTACACTTACAGCACCTTCCAACTGGTTTATTGTAGACCAATTACTACCACCATCCATTGTTTTATATAAACTTGTACCTCCGCCTAATAATCCAATATTATTATCATCGGGATTCATATCAAAATCTAAAATGTAATTTAATATTTCCGGCTCAGGCTCATAATTTGGATTAAACCAATTTTCTCCATTATTATCTGTCTTGAAAATATTCCATCCATATTGTTTTATTAGTAACTCACCCTCGTTTAAATTAGAAATGCTGATATTATAAACAGATGAACTATATGATAAATTTGTTAACCTCCAGTATTCTCCACCATTATTTGTCTTAAATACACCAAATCCTCCAATGCCGATATACAATTCTTCCGGATTTTTTGGATTTATTTCAATTGATGAAGCGGTTACTATTCCCACAGGTATTCCATTTTTAATTGAATACCAAGCTTCTCCATTATCAACAGATTTTAATATCCCCCCATCGGGAGCAAAATCCCTATCGCCAAAAATTGCATAAATAATTGTCGTATCAATTGGATTTAGTGCAAAAGATGTGAAATTATTACCACAAACAAACGTATTAAATGTTTTTCCTCCATCAGTAGTTTTAAGTAAACAACCTCCGCTTCCTACAAATACAGAATTTTTATTTTGAGGATTTACAACCATTTTACGAGTACTAAAATATACTGAGTCACCGCCATCAAATGTTTTTATCCAATCGTTGCCGGAATTTGTGCTTTTATAAAGAGAATTATTTGCAACTACATAAATTATCGCCGTATCTGTAGGGGCAACAGCAACAAAATCAAGTATTTGTGGAAAAGAGTTTACTTCAAACCATGTACTTCCCTTATCATTACTTCTCCACAAAGATTCGTTATCCCTTGTCATATACATTATATCTGAATTTAAGGGATTAAATGTAAAATGTGGTTTGTAGTTAGAATTTAGAATTAATTCCCAGTCTTTACCGGCATTCCTACTCATTATAGAAATACCAAACAAATCAACATATAAATAGTCTTTTTCATTATAAGGCAATGCTATTTGGGTTACTAAATAATCTTTGAAACCAGCATCAAGATGTTCAACAGTATTGCCACCATCAACAGACCTAAATATTGCACCGGCATAAACTGTGGATGAAAAAACTATATTTGGAAATTGTGGATGAATTGCAATTTGCTCGACAAAACCACCAGGGGATCCAATTAATTTGGGTGTTTGAGTAAATACATGGATATTAAAAATACAAGTAATAATGATTATATATCTTATTAAACTTTTTTTCATTATTTATCTCTTATCTTTTGTGATTAACCTCGGAGGTTTACAAAACCTCGGAGGTTAAAATTGTAGTATTATCTTAAGATTATCATCTTCTTTGTATCCGTAAATCCTTCTGTTTTAATATTGTAAAAGTATATCCCGCTTGGTAAATTATCAGCTTCAAATTTTACTTCATAATTTCCAGGTTGTTTTACTTCATTTACTAGTGTTTTTACTTCCTTTCCTAAAATATTATAAACTTTTATTACCACTCGCTGACTAAATTCAGTTGCTACATTAGAGATTGAATATTTTATTATTGTTGTTGGATTAAAAGGATTTGGGTAATTATTAGCCAACGTATATTCATAAATAACTTTTTCGTTATTATTTACATCATTTTTTTTCCATATTGAATTAGAACTGCAGTAAACCTCATCAGAAACTGCTGATTCAAAATCGTCATCAACAGTGGTAACTCTATAATAATAAGTGAAATCTGCAAAGCGAGGATTAGCAACTGTAACGTAATTATCTATCCAGCTTGTATTAGTAGTTGTGGCTGCAACATGTAAATCCAATCTATTATTTTCTAAAGACCGATACACCTTATAATTATCAGCATCAGAAACACTATTCCAGCTTATGGTTGGATGTCCACCAATCGGTGCTGAAATACTTACACCTGTTGGTTTGTTTGGCATATAATAAGGATAATCCAATGCTGCATCAACTTTTAATAATCCTTCTCCAAATTCATTTGATTTATATCTAGACCAATTTTTAAATGCTGTTGTTTTTAGAATTCTACGTATATCAAAATTAATTAAATTAGGGTAGTCAGCCCAAATTAGTGCTGCAGCTCCTGAAACTTGAGGAGTAGCTTGTGATGATCCTGAAAGAGGATAATAATCATTATTACCTGTTCCATTATAAAAAGTGGAATATATAGATTCTGCGGGGCCTGATATTTCTAACTGGGAACCCTTATTACCATAATGTTTCCAATCCATTCTAACACCACCAACAGCCATTGTATTCATATAACGTGCAGGGAAAGCCAATTGAGTAGCAGAGAATGTATTACCACCAGCAGCAATAACCAAACATCCTCTAGTATTATAAGCAAAATCAATTGCGGAGCGAATTGAACTATTATCATCAGTTTGAATACTTAGATTAATTATATCAGCACCATTTAAAGCTGCATATATAATAGCATCATCAACAACATCATTGTATAAAATTGCTTCACCTGAATTAGGGCCATATCTGTAGATAACCCGTAATGACATAATTTGCGAACCTTGGAAGCCCCAACCTCCTGCAATGCCCGCAACACCAATTCCATTATTAGTTTTTGCTGCTGCAATTCCAGCAACATTTGTTCCATGTCCTTCGTAAACACTTCCAGGTATTGGATCAGGTCCTACAGGAAATGGGGGAACGTAGTTCCAGCCAAGATTTCCCCACATAAATAAATCTTGATGATTATAATTAACACCTTGATCAATAACTGCAACTACAACACCAGAACCACAGTTTTCGCAATAGGCCCAACCCTCTGTAGCATTTATATCTGGCAAGGAAGAATGATCCAGATAATATTGGTTTCCGATTAGCGGATCATTTGTTGCCCCAAGCTCTTTGCCAAAAGTATTAATATGCATACTCTCAAATAACTCACTTTCTTTATAATTCTCATAAATCGTAAAACAATCTGCCCCCCCAGGTAAAACTAAATCAATATAACCAAGAATATTTTCTCTCTCAATTTTAACTCCAAGAGTTTCATTTAATTTTAATAATTCCTCTTGTGTTACATTTTCTTTTAATTTTACAGTTATAGATCTTTTGTTTACTTCAAATTTGGTATTAGTTTCAATTTCGGTAGTGTACCACTTACTGTTTTCTTTAAAATAAGTTTTGCCGTCAAGCGTAAGAGATAAATTTTGTGCACTGGAAATGTGGGTGAGCAATAGAAATAAAACCAAAACCAAGAATCGGATATTTAGTATCTTTTTCATATTAACCTCAACTATTTATTATAGAAAAGTGTAAATACTAATAAAACATATTTCTGATTAAAGTCAATAGCAAAACCAACTTTTCCTTCAACCTTAAAAATGATTTTTTTTCAAAGGTTTTAGTTATTACAATATCCCAATAGAAAATACAATCGCCTTATCATCATAATCATTAAATGTTACAATGTACTCAAGACTAATAAATAGCTGCACATTGTATGTGTGAAGTATTCTTAGACCTCCTTTTAATCCAAGTTCAATTCCGTTTCCAGTTTTATCTTCTTCTATATATTCGCCTGTTTCTTCGACATAAGTACCAAAGATTTCACTATGGTTTACCCAATGCATTCCAAGAGAAGTTCCAAGATACGGACAAATGTCTGTTTTTGAAAAGAGGTAATTACCATAAATATTTATTGCAAATCCATCCCTAGCGCCTGCCATTAAACCGACTGCATAATCATTAATCTCATGATCGAAATAGGCATTTAATGTAAAAGACTTCCTATCATCATCATAACCGTTTTGCGGAAAAAGGTAACCAAACCCGACCCCAAAATTATACCTGGTTTTTTGTCTTAAAGATTCAATTGATTCTTTTCCAACAATATTCCCAACCTCAGCATTTGCAGAAAATGGACTATGAGAAGCAATGCTAATTGCAACTCTTTTCATCACGGGTTCCAGATCGGCTAGATTTAATGCGGTTGTTTGTTCAGCCAGTAAATACTTGCCGGTTGTAACATCAACTAAATAATATTGAACAATTATTTTTTCACCCAGTAAATTTAATTTACATAGAATAACTTCTTCGGTCTTAAGTTTTTCTCCAATACTTTTTGCACATACTTCGTCAAAACAATCTTCATTTTCTAAAGCATCAAATGTTTCTTTTTCTGTAATAACTTTTAGGGTCGGTTGTTTTGTGAGTTCCATTCTTAAAATGGATTCGGAAGTTCCGGTTGAGGCGAAATCAATTCCATTCGAAATAATTGGAAGTAAAGCAACTTTTCTTTGAGGTGAATCTTGCGCTTGAATAGTTATGAAGTGAAAAAACAAGAAAATTACAAATAGTGATTTTTTCATTTTATCTCCGGAAGAATTAAATCAATATATAAAAACTACTCTAATATTTTTTATCTTCCAATGATTTGAATCAATGTTTTTAGGGTAATTATTAGTGACTAAAATATTATTATTTTTCTCTCCGATCACAAAATAATCTCAAATTAGAAAAAAATAATTTTATCATTGTAACCCAGATATCGAATTCTTAACCGCTGTTTTCACTGGCTTGGTTAATGGAAGTACATCAGACGATATTTAAATTATTTAATATTGTATCATCTTCAATTGATAATTGTTTATCTGTATTGTTTTTTAACGTTACCTTATCGACAATCTTCACATTCTTCCCAAATTTATAATCGCCTTCAATTTTTAATTCTTCACATTCAACGAGAGAGGGCACATTCCGAATTCTTTCATCTAAATCATCCACTAATTTATAAAACCTTTTATCTAAACTGATAACTAATGGTTTTAGTTTTCTTTCCGGATTTTCAATTACTCGAAAATCATCGGTCAGAATATAATTATCTGATCTTACCGCAAGCAAATCTTCTGTGGTTTTAACCGGCGCAAATCTTGATCTTGGTACTTGGAGTGCTGTGGCATTTTCAAATACAGAAATTGCAGAACCCATTGCAGTTTCTAACTGAAACACACTTTTTGAATTTGGGTTTCTTGGATCAACAGTTTTTTTATTCACAATCATTGGCAATCCAAGAATATTATTTTTCTGCTCCAATATTTGTTTCAGAACTTTAAGATTTACCCAAATATTATTTGTGTTAAAAAACTTATGCTTGGCAACATTTTGGAACTCACTTTCATCTTCTTTTTTGCATTGTGCAGATTCTCTCAAAACCAGTTTCCCATTATTCAATCTTGCCAAATGCCCGCCTTTTTTATCAGCTTCAGTTCTATTTGCAACTTCCATTAAGAACGGAAATTCATTTTTGGCAAAGTAACCAAGAATTTTATAATCCATTACAGCACCAAGATTATCAGAATTGGAAATGAATGCAAACTCAATATTTTGCTCTAATAGTTTATTGAGCATTCCACTTGTAACAAGAGCAGTATATACTTCTCCATGTCCGGGAGGGCACCACTCCAAAGTCCGATTTACGGAGTATTCAGCCGGCAGAAAAGTTTCGGTGCTTATCTTTGGAATTTTATGTTGAAGAAAGTCTAACGATAAATTATTTTTTAATCCATTAAAATTATTTAATAATTCCAGTGATTTTTTCTGTGTGCTGAAACTATTCATCAATACTAAAGGGATTTTACTCAATTCAGATTGTTTGGCAATTATATCTAAAAATGTTAAACCGTTTTTTACTTTGAGCAAAGATTTAGCCTCACTTAATCCCATGCTTGTTCCCAATCCGCCATTGAGCTTAATAAATACGCTTCTATTTATGATAGATTTACCATATTCTTCATATTCTTCAAATTCTTTATCCAAATTATTATAAGTCGGGAGATCTTTAATTGACTCAATGTCATATTCGGGTAAATATCCGGTTTCACCCTTAAGTAATTGTTTGTAGTAATACTCAAAAGTATCAATCACAACTTTAGGTAGATTTTCATCTTGCATCTTTTTTCTGAACAGTTTAAAATTATTACTCAATTTCAGCTCCATTTACTCTTCAAAACCTTTGTCCACTTTTTTTCTAGAGTTTTTAGTTATAGATTTTTTCTTTTTGCTTTCTAGTCTCTGTTTAATAACAGATTTGGGAATTTTAGTTTTTCTTCTTGGGTTTTTAACTTTCGTACATTTTAAAATTAGTGCTATTAGTCTTTCAATTACATCTTGTTTGTTCTTTTCTTGTGTCCTAAATCTTTTTGCTTCAATTATCAAAACACCTTCATTCGTAACTTTATTGCGGCTTTTTTTAATTATTAGTTCTTTATCAAATTCATTCAAGCTTTTTGAATTCAATAGATCAAATCTAAGTTGAACAGCAGTTGAAACTTTATTTACATTTTGACCGCCAGGTCCGGAAGCTCTAATAAAATCAAACTTCAGCTCATTTTCATTAATTGTAATATTATTATTTACTTTTATCATTGTTTGAACAAAATCTATAACAAATAGAATATAATTACAAAAGTTACGCAAATGAACAATTTTGTAATATTGAGCAGAGAGAAACATCTTGAAATTATGCTAAATCGCAATATTCTGATTCTTTACTTCGATCAGATTGACAATTTTTCGCAACTTCTTTTAATTCAAAAAAAACTGCACTAATTTTTGACTTTTAATAATATCTTTAATTCATAAACTTAAGAAAAAAAAATTTGAAACTGTTTTATACAAACAAGAATGAATTAAAAAATAGGTAATGAAAATAAAGCAAAATTGCATTTCAGAACTCCTTTGGCTACTTTTAATATTGCGAAAAAATGGAGTTAATGAATGATAACTGGACTAATTAAAAAAGTTTTTGGCGATAAAAATACCAAATTATTGAAAGAACTTTGGCCTTTAGTTGATGTAATAAATGAAAAATATGAACCTATAAAAAATCTTACTGATGAAGAACTAAAAAAGAAAACTGAAGACTTTAAAAATATAATTTCAGAAGCTACATCTGAACTAAGACAAAAAATTAGTGAGAAGAATGATTCACTTAAATCTGATGATTTTGATGGTGATATTGAATCAGTCCACGAAGAAATTTCATCCTTAAATGAAGATCTTGATGCCAAGTATGAAGAAGTTTTAGATGACTTATTACCAGAAGCATTTGCTGTAGTTAAATTAACTTGTGAGCGTTTAGTTGGAAAATCTTGGGATACTGCCGGCAGTAAAATTACATGGAATATGATTCCTTACGATGTCCAGTTGATTGGAGGTGCTGCTCTGCATAAAGGCAAAATCGCTGAGATGGCTACTGGTGAAGGCAAAACTCTTGTTGCGACTTTACCAATTTATCTTAACGCTCTTACGGGAAGAGGTGTTCACGTTGTTACTGTTAACGATTATCTGGCTAAACGTGATAGTGAATGGATGGGCGAAGTCTTTAAGTTCCATGGGCTAACAGTTGGATGTATCTTAAATACAATGGATACTGAAAAACGAATGGAAATTTATAAATGCGATATTACTTATGGTACGAATAATGAGTTTGGCTTCGATTATCTTAGAGATAATATGGCTATCGCCAAAGAACATTGTGTACAGCGCGGTCACAATTACACAATTGTGGATGAGGTCGATTCCGTTCTAATTGATGAAGCTAGAACCCCATTAATTATTTCCGGTCCAGTTGGAACTGGTGAACAAAAATTTAATGAGATGCAACCTAAGGTCGAAAGGATTTTTAGAAAGCAAGCGAGCTTGGTAGCTTCAATTGTACAAGAAGCTGAAAAAATATTGAATGATGGCGGTGATCGCGATCAAGCAGGAATTAACTTATTGCGTGCGCATCGAGGATTTCCTAAGAATAAAAGACTAGCCAAATTATTTAGTGAACCTGAAAATAAAAAATTAATGTCATCTACCGAACTTGAGTTCCTGCGAGAAAAGGAAAAACGAATGCCGGAGATAGACGAAGAATTATACTTTGCAATAGATGAAAAAAACAACTCAATTAACCTTACAGATATTGGAAGGGAAGAACTTGGTTTAGGGACTGCTGAAGGGAAAGAATTATTTGTGCTCCCTGACTTAGGTAATGAAACTATAAAAATTGACAACGATGAAACACTAAGCGACGAAGATAAACTAAAAAAGAAAGATGAACTTTACCATGTTTACAGTGAAAGAATGGATAGAATTCACACTATTAATCAGTTATTAAAAGCATATAGTTTATTTGAAAAAGATGATGAATATGTAATCACTGAAGATGGCAAGATTGCAATAGTTGATGAATTTACAGGGCGTGTTTTACCAGGAAGAAGATATTCTGATGGTTTACACCAGGCAATTGAGGCTAAAGAAAATGTTAAGGTTGAACGCGATACTCAGACAATGGCTACCATCACACTTCAGAACTATTTTAGATTATATAAAAAAATAGCTGGGATGACCGGTACTGCTGAAACTGAAGAAGGTGAGTTTTTAGAAATCTACAAATTGGAAGTTATTGTTATCCCAACTAATAAACCTATCGCTCGAGATGATCAAGATGATTTTATTTACAGAACAAAACGTGAAAAACTCAATTCTGTACTTGAAAAGATAAAAGAGTTAAAAGATGAGAAGAGACCTGTTCTTGTCGGTACCACAAGTGTTGAACTTTCCGAGACAATAAGTAGAATGCTGAAGAGACAAGGAATTGCGCACAATGTGTTGAATGCTAAACAGCATAAGGGTGAAGCTGAAATTGTAGCGTTTGCGGGTCAGCCTGGAGCAATAACTATTGCAACTAACATGGCGGGACGTGGTACAGATATAAAACTTGGTGAAGGTATAATTGAAAAGGGCGGTTTATACATCCTTGGTACAGAACGTCACGAATCAAGACGTATTGATAGGCAGTTGAGAGGACGTGCAGGTAGACAAGGTGATCCAGGGACTACAAAATTTTACATTTCTCTTGAAGATGATTTGATGCGGTTATTCAGTAGTGATAGAGTAACAAGCGTAATGAGTAAAATTGGTTTTGAGGAAGGGGAAGCGCTTACTCACCCGATGATTACGAAATCAGTTGAACGTGCGCAGAAAAAAGTTGAAGAGAATAACTTTGCAATTCGTAAACGTCTGCTTGAATATGATGATGTTATGAACCAGCAAAGAGAAGTAATCTACACGAGAAGAGGTCGTGCACTAGAAGGTGAAAGATTAAAGGCTGAAGTTTTCGATCTACTTGATGAATATCTCGATGATCTACTTGATCTATATTTTGATGATGTTAATGTTGAAGGATTAAAAACAGATTTACTTCAGCATTTACTTATTGAAGTTAAACTGGATCCCAAAACATTTGAGAGTAAGGGTAAAGAAGGAATAAAAGAAGATATATTAGTTGCTGCTAAAGAATTTTACAGACGTAAAGAAGAAATGCTTGGTTCGGAATTAATGGCAAGATTAGAAAGGTATGCTGTTCTTAGTGTTATCGATGATAAGTGGAAAGAACACTTAAGAGAGATGGATGACCTTAAAGAAGGTATCGGTCTTAGAGCTTATGGTCAAAAAGATCCTTTGGTTGAATACAAAGCTGAAGCATTCCACCTGTTCGTTTCCTTAATTGGAGAAATCAGGAATGATGTTGTTTCATTCTCCTTTAAGTTTTTCCCGCAAGAACCTGAAGATGTACAAGCAAGAAGAGCTCAACAGCAAAGAATGAGAACAGTGAAAGATTCATCCCAAAATATGGGACTTAAAACTTCTGATACAGCTCAAGAAAGTAAAAATAGAGGGAAACAGCAGCCGATAAAAGTTGAAGTGAAAGTTGGAAGAAACGATCCTTGTCCTTGTGGAAGCGGTAAAAAGTATAAAAATTGTCACGGTAAATTATAAGCTAATAAGAATTTAATTTAATAATTATGCACGAAACAGTATCTTATATAAAACTTAGAACTTGGTTGAAGTGGTCATTGTTAGCATCATTTTTAGTGATTATTTCCGGTTGTGGTATTTGGACTAATTTCAAAACATATTTTAATACATATTACAATGCCAATAAAATATTTGAAGAAACAGAAGAAAAAATATTATTAGAACGTACAGAATTATTTTCTTTCGAAGAAAAAGCCATCTCGAATAATCTTAGTAGAAACTTAGATGATGTAATTGAAAAAACTTCCTCAATACTTCAGCATAATAAAGAATCTGATTTTGTTGATGCAGCATTGGTCATGACCGGTAAAAGTTTTTATTATCAGCAGAATTATTCCAGAGCTCTAAGAAAATTTAATGAACTTGCTACTCTTGGGGAATCGGAACTTTTACTTGAAAATAAACTTTGGATAGCTAGAACAAGATTACAAATGCGCGACTTTGAGAGGGGCTTAAAAATTCTAGAAGAAGCAAAAAAAGAAATTATTGAAAATGAAGAGGATGAACTATTGGTTGAAGTTTACAAAACCAAAATTAGCTATTTTCTTTTTAATGAAAACTACGAAGATGCAACAATTGAGATGGATGAGTTCTTAAAGCATGACATTGATGATGAATTAAGAGCTGAAGTTCTTTACGAGAAAGGACTATTAAATAAGTTGAATAAAGATTATGAATTAGCTGAAAAGGCTTTTTTAGAGGTTGAGGAATTCTCACCAAGTTTTGAAATTGATTTTAAAAGTAAATTTGAAGTCGCCAAGATTAATAGTGAATTGGGTGATATCGACCAGAGCCTTGTTATGCTTGAAAATTTACGAGCAGAGGATAAATATTCTGATAATTGGGATAAACTTGATTTAGAAATCGGTAAAATACTATATGATAAAAATGAAATTGAAAAAGCATTAGATAGATTTACTGAAGTTGATACTACATATAAGAGTACTGAATCAGGAGGAATTGCAGGTTTTTATAAAGCAGAAATATTAGAAAACTTTTACAAGGACTATGATAGTGCTTTAGTATTCTATAAAAGTGCGGCCTCATCAAAAGCTCCTAGAGAATTACAGATTATTGCTCAAAAAAAATCCAGACTCCTAACTCAGTACATATCATATCATGAAACATTATCAAACTTGGGAACTCAATTACTTTACTTGACAGATGAAGAAGCATTTAGGCAAGATTCATTGGATTATGTTGAAAAGATTAGGCTGGATTCGATTAAGACTGCAAATGAATTTGAAACCGAGACCCGAAGAAGAGCCGGTGAGCGACAGACTCAGTCAAAGTATAAAGAACCTAAAAGACCAACAATTTCAGCTGATTCTATTCATTCTTTAAACAGTAAAAATTATTTCGAACTAGCAAACCTTTTGTTTACAGAATTTGATAATCCTGACTCAGCTTTTATATATTATGAAAAATCTTTACAAGAGAAACCGGAGAATCCCAATCAAGCTCAAACTTATTTTTCAATTGGTAATTACTATTTAACAAGAGCAGATTCTGTAAAGGCGGATAGTATGTTTACAATTGTATATGACGAGTATGAATTTGACCCTATAAGAAATGAAGCTGCTAAGCAATTGGATAAACCACTTTATGATTTTGCTAAGGATCCGGTTGAAGATGAATATAATGTAGCAGAGGAGATATATAACTCATCTAAATATGACAAGGCAATTGACAAATTATTCTCTATTTATAAAGACAATCCTCAATCGATATATGCGTCAAAATCGCTTTATACAATTGGTTACATACTTGAAAATGATTTAAATTTAACAGATTCTGCAGCAGTAATTTATGATATATTAAATAAACAGTACAGAACAAGTGAATATGCAAAAGCTATTAATCTTAAACTTGCCGGATATAACCAAGAGCAGAAAAGGGTAGAAGCAATTCAAGATTCAATTAATGCAGCAAACGAAGCAAGGATAGATTCCATAAAAGCTGTTAATGAAGTTATTATGCCTTCTAATGATGAGAAGCCTGATTCGACACAAATGCCTAATACAAATAGTACCAATATAGATTCTGTAAATTCAGCCATTATTAACGAAGATCCAAAATAGTTTTTATCATGAACCGGCGACAATTAATTAACTTAATTGAAAATGGTGAAAATCTTAATGTTGAGTTCAAACAAAGATTTTCAGATTATGAAAAAATATCAAAAGAGATAATAGCTTTTGCCAATACTAATGGCGGATACATTATTTTTGGAATTGATGATAATGGTAAAACTTACGGAGTTGAAAGCGAGAAAGAAACTGTTGAATTGGTTAAAGAGACAATTAATAATTACTGCGAACCCAAATTAGATTTTGGTATTTACTACATTGAACTTGATCATAAAGAGATTGTCGTTCTAGAAATACCCGAATCAAAGAACAAACCGCATCGTATTCAAGATTATAAAAATCACTTAGATCTTAACGAGGCCCAGGTTTATATCAGGGTTAATGATAAAAGCTTGCCTGCGAGTAAGGAAATGATTAAACTTTTGCAGACTGCATCAAACGAACAGAAACTTAAAAAATACACTATCGGTAAGAATGAAAAAATAGTTTTTGAGTTTTTAAACAATAATGATTTTATTACATCAAAAGAATTAAGTAACCTTGCAAATATTTCATCACGGAGAGCATCTCGTACACTTATAAATTTAGTAAGAGCTAATATCCTAGCAATACACACAAAAGACAATGGAGAGGATTACTACTCGAACTTGGCATAAATATTTATTCTAAAATATTTATCTTATCTTCTTTATTAGGCACAATACATAAAAACTCAAATGCTTCATCCCCAATTGTTTTGTAATTATGTTTAACACCTTTGGGGATATATACTACATCATCCTTTTGAACAATAAAAATCTCATCTCCTATCATTACTTTTGCTTTGCCATTCAAAACATATTGCTCATGTTCTACTTCATTAGTGTGAAGAGGCATTGAGCCACCCGGTTCAATTGTAAATTTGCGCATAGCAAAATTTGGTGCTTCACCAGAAGAGATTAATACTTGTTTGAATGTATTTGTTCCTTCAGTAACTTTTTCTTTAATCAAATTTTGTGGATCTCTTACTAACATTTGTCCTTCTCTATTTAATTATAGTATTCAAAATTGTTTTAGCAATAAAATGTCCCATTGAAAAACAACCTTGTAATAAATACCCACCCGTTGGGGCATCCCAATCTACCATTTCTCCAATTGTAAATATATTTGGATATTTCTTAAGTGAAAAATTCTTATGTAGTTCTCCAACATCAATTCCTCCAACAGTAGAAATTGCTTCATCAATAGGTCTTAATGATTCTACCTTTAACGCCAAGTTTTTTATTTGTCTAACAAATTTATTTGGAGAAAGAAAATTATCTTTGCTCATTACTGATTTAATTAGTGCCAGGTCAGTGCTGTTTAGATTTAGTAGTTTTTTATAACTGGCAGAGTTAATTGGCTGGTTCTTTAATTTGGATTTGAGTTCCGGTTCTGTATTGTTAGGTTTTAGATCAATAAAAATATTCGTTTCTTTTAACTCTTGAAATTCACGAATTTGTGGAATTATTTGATAGACCGCATTTCCTTCAAGTCCATATTTAGTTATTGCTGCCTCTCCTTTAAATTTATTTTGACCTATTTTAATCTCAATATTTTTTAAAGGCTTACCAATATGATATTCAAGAATATTTGACTTCCAGTCAATATTTACGCCACAATTTGAAGACTGAAACTTTTTTATTTTTATGCCAATTTGCTCAAAATATTTTAGCCATTTACCATCTGAGCCTGTGATTGACCACGAAGCACCGCCTAATGCAAAAATATAATAATCAGCCTGTAAAGAATATTCTTTTAATTTGTTTGAAATAATTGGGCGATATTCGCTATCGAAGCCGATAAATTTATGATTAGCAAATATCTTTACATTTTTATTTGTCAGTGATTTTTCAATTTCATCAAGTACTTGAATAGGTCTATGTTTTTTCTTAGAGAAAACTCTCCCGCTTGTGCCAACGAAAGTTTCAATTCCTTTATCAAAAAGCCATTCCCTTGTTGAATTAGAATCAAAATTTAGAATCGCTTCTGTTAAAAAATTGGGAGGGAAGTATTTATTTGCAAGTGTTTTGCCAGTAAGGCTGTTAGACAGATTAAACCCACCTTTGCCGGCGACTAAAAATTTTTGACCTACATTTTTTTCTTTTTCATAAATTTCAACTTCACATTTTTCAGCTAAAAAATCTGCAGCAATTAAAGCAGAGGGGCCACCACCAATTATTATTACTTTTTTGAAAGACATTATTTATATGGTCTATTTTGAATCGTAAATTTTTCTTAACTCAAAAATAGCTATTCCGTAAGCCACTGCAACATTTAATGATTGCTTGATACCAAACTGGGGAATTTCAATTGTAATATCACATAAGTTAATTAATTCTTGGGATACACCGCTAATTTCATTACCAACAATTAAGCAGAGCGGCAGATCAGATTTTTTTATTTCTGAATACGAAATATTTGAATCCGTTTGCTCAAGAGCACAGATTGTATACCCTTTCTCTTTTAATCGTTTAACAACTTTAACGGGATCTTCTTCAAACTCCCAGTCGATGCTATCTTGGGATCCGAGAGCAGTTTTAAGTACTTCTTTTTTAGGAGGATTTGGAGTATATCCGCAAAGGTAAAGTTTTTCTATCATTGCTCCGTCACTAGTACGAAATATTGAGCCAACATTATAACTGCTTCTAATTGAATTAAGTACAACAGCAACTGGCAATTTATCAACATGTTCAATTGTTTCTAATGTAGCTCTATTTTCAGAAATTTCGGCATGGGAAAGTTTTTTCATATCTTAATTTTCTTTTATTGCTAGTTGTCCGCAAGCTGCAGCAATATCGTTTCCTTGAGTATTGCGAAGCATTACTAATATACCCTTATTAATTAGCTTACCTACAAATTCTCTGATTTTATTCATGGGTGTTGGTTCAAGTTCTGCTGAAAAACCGCCATCAACTATATGAGCAATACTATTAAAAGGAATTATATTTACCTTGGACGGAACTTGGCTGCACAATTTAATTAAGGCATTCAAATCTTCTTCTCTGTCGTTAATCCCCTTCAGCATTATATACTCAAACATTATTTTAGTTTTGGTTGTTTTTGCGTAATATTTTAATGCCTCTATGTTTTCTTCCAAATTGTACTTAATGTTTATTGGCATAATTTTATTTCTGATTTCATCGAAGCATGAATGGAGAGAAAGTGCAAGTTTAACTCTTGTTCCGCTATCGGCTAGTTCTATAATTTTATGAGGTATACCTGCTGTTGAGACTGTAATTCTTGTTCTTCCAATTTTGTTCCCAAGATCATGAAGTAATATTTTTAAAGTTTTTTCAGTTGCCGAATAATTTAACAACGGTTCGCCCATTCCCATAAATACAATGTTTGTAATTGGTTCCGGTGCAATATCTTTAAGAGTTTGCAAGTATTGATCAATAATTTCCCCCGTGCTAAGATTTCTTGTATAACCCATTAAACCGGTTGCACAAAATTTACAATCAAGAGGGCAACCAATTTGTGTAGAGACGCATAGTGTTCTTCTGCTATTTTCGGGAATTATTACCGACTCAATTTTATTACCATCTTTGGTCTCGAATAAGTACTTAACAGTTTTCGAATTAATTGATCCTTGCTTAGATATCAAATTCAAAGTGTTAATTTCTGTAAATTTATTTAATTTTTCCCTCATCGAAAGAGGAATATTTTCCATCAAATTAAAATCATCAACAATATTATCATACATCCAATTAAAAATTTGATTTCCCCTAAAATTGGGCTCTCCAAGCTTAAGAACATATTGCTGAAGTTCTTCTAGGCGAAGACTCTTTAGTTCTATTAATTTTTCGGATTTAATCATGGAATGCAAATATAATTATCTGAAAGGTTTATTATGAATTTATTTCTACACACAAAAATCTTCCCAATTCTGAATTATTTATTTGAATTTTCAGATCTGATTATATACTTTGGTTTATTATTTAAGATGACTTTATCCTATAAAACAATTTTTTAAAAAGTTTGGAGTGAAAATGAATTTTATTTTAACCGAAGAACAACTAATGATTCAGCAAACAGCAAAGGATTTTGCAGAACAAAAAATTGCACCAACAGCGGTTCAGCGTGATAAGGAAGTAATATTCCCAACTGAAATTATTAAAAAACTAGGCGAACTTGGATTTATGGGAATGATGGTAGATCCGAAATATGATGGGGCAGGATTGGATACTATCAGTTATGCACTTGCAATGATGGAAATATCAAAAGTAGATGCCTCAGTAGGTGTTATAATGTCAGTAAATAATTCACTTGTAACATTCGGTCTTGAGAAATGGGCATCGGAGGAGGTTAAAGAAAAATATTTGAAACCTCTTGCAAGAGGTGAAAAGCTAGGTGCATTTGCTCTTTCTGAGCCCGAAGCTGGAAGTGATGCAACACAGCAGCATACTATGGCAGTTAAAGATGGAGACCATTGGGTAATGAATGGTATGAAAAATTGGATAACAAATGGCACAACTGCCGATTATTATATTGTTTTTGCTCAAACCGACAAGGAGAAAAAGCATAAAGGTATAACTGCGTTTCTAGTTGAGAAAGGAACTCCTGGTTTTACCCACGGTCTTAAGGAGGATAAATTAGGGATAAGAAGTTCTGACACATGCTCATTATCTTTTGATAATTGTAGAATCCCAGAAACAAATGTCTTGTGGGAAGTTGGAAAAGGATTTAACTTTGCAATGAACACTCTTAACGGTGGACGATACGGTATTGCTTCTCAAGCTGTGGGAATTGCAATGGGGGCTTATGAAAAAGCACTCAAGTATGCAAAAGAAAGAAAAGCATTTGGCACCGAAATTTCAAATCATCAAGCTATCCAATTCAAATTAGCTGATATGGCCACTAAAGTTGAAGCTGCTAAATTATTAACATTACAAGCATGTGGATTAAAAGATGCCGGGAAAGAGTATGTGAAAGAAGCATCAATGGCAAAATTATTTTCTTCAGAAATAGCTGTTGAAGTAGCTCGCGATGCTGTTCAAATTCTTGGCGGTTACGGATATGTAAGAGAATATGAGGTTGAACGTATGTTCCGAGATGCTAAAATTACGGAGATTTATGAAGGCACTTCTGAAATACAAAGAATAATAATTGGCAGATCAATAACAAAAGATTAGGTTGAAATAAATTGTACAAAATTGTTAAGATTGAATCATTCGATGATTTTCAGCTCTATGTTGAATTTGCTGATGGTTTATGTGGTAAAATAAGTTTTAATAAAATGCTGAAGCACAAAGATTATGAATGTATCAATGATATTGCTGAATTTAATTAAGTGAGCGTAAGTAAAAAATCGAAAGATATTATTTGGGAATGTGGTGCATCAATGTGTAAAATTGCGACAAGAGGTATGCTGGAACTTAAACATGAAATTAAAAACTTAGGATTATCAATTTAGCTCATAACTAATTATGACATTTTAATGAGCAATCTTTACGGAATTTCAGTTTTAGATTGCTCTTTTATTTTTAAATATAAGTGAGAAAAGCAAATATTAATTAAAATAGAATCTTATATTTCTTGAAGGTTGAAATTAAGAAAAATTGTAAATTACCATGCAAATAATAATTATGTATTACAGATTGAGGATATCACAGTGAAGTTAACGGAAGAAGAAATTCGTAAAATAACACTTAAAGCTATTGCTGAATTGGGTGATAAGGCAACTCCAGAGTTGGTTAAAGAAGTAGTAAGTAAAGCCATCTCTGAACCGGAAATTTTAGCGAAATCCACTGGTGAAACGCGAACCACGGGAAAAGTGATTCTGACTTCATTCGGGATGAATCACCCCGGAATTGTTGCTGGCGTTACTAAAACATTAAGCGATTCTGACTGTGATATTGAAGATATGAGTCAGAAGTTAATGGGCGATTTTTACACGATGATAATTATTTTGGATATTTCAAATTCACCGAAAGACATTTCCGGGCTTCAGAATGATCTTAATGAAGTTGCGGAAAAATTGAAAATCAAAATCTATTTACAGCATGAAGATTTGTTCAGATACATGCACAGAGTTTAAACTTTAAGGAGAATATTTAATGCAGTACGATTTTGAGGAAATTCTTGATACGATCAAGATGACGGAGATTGAGCATTTTGATATTAGGACAGTGACATTAGGCATTAGTTTACGCGATTGCATGGATAGGAATATTGAAATCACAAAACAAAAGATTTATGAAAAGATTTTAAGATATGGTAAAAATCATGTTAAATATGCAAATGAAATAGAAAGACAATATGGTGTTAAAATTGCAAATAAAAGAGTTGCAATTACTCCGGCGGCTATTCCATTCGATGCTTTTAAAGCAGATGAGTTTGTTGAAATTGCCAAAATATTAGATAAAGCAGCTATAGAAATAGGCGTTGATTATCTTGCTGGTTATTCCGCACTTGTTCAAAAGGGAATGTCGAACGGAGATAGAGAATTAATTAAATCAATCCCAATTGCTTTAACAGAAACTGAAAAGATTTGTTCAAGTATAAATGTAGCTTCTACAAAAGCTGGCATTAACATGGATGCTATTTTAATGATGTCGGAAGTTATCAAACAAACCGCAGAAAACACTAAAGATAGAGATTCAATTGGATGCGCCAAACTTGTTGTTTTTTGTAACGTTCCAGAAGATAATCCTTTTGTAGCCGGCGCTTTCCACGGAATAAGTGAACCTGAAGTTGTGCTTAATGTTGGAATTAGCGGTCCTGGTGTTGTTTTAGATGCAATCAAGAATGCTGGCCACGTGGATCTTCAACAACTTTCAGAAGTAATTAAAAAGACTGTATTTAAAATTACAAGAGCCGGCGAACTCATGGGACGAGAAGTTGCACAGAAACATGGAATTCCCTTCGGAATTGTAGATATCTCATTAGCGCCGACTCCTGCAATTGGTGATAGCATTGGCGATATTCTCAAAGCAATGGGAGTTGAAGATGTTGGTGCTCCTGGAACTACGGCTGCATTAGCGATGCTGAATGATTCGGTTAAAAAAGCTGGATTAATGGCAAGTTCCTCTGTTGGCGGAATGAGTGGTGCATTTATTCCTGTTAGTGAAGATCAAGCTATGATAGATGCTGTCGCAAAAGGGAACCTTTCTTTAGAGAAATTGGAAGCAATGACCGCAGTGTGTTCAGTTGGACTTGATATGATAGCAATTCCGGGTGATACTCCTGCATCAACTATTGCCGGAATTATCGCTGATGAATGTGCAATAGGAATAATAAATGATAAAACTACTTCGGCTAGGTTGATACCCGCGTATGGGAAAAAAGTTGGCGATTATATAGACTATGGTGGTTTACTAGGTAAAGCTCCAATAATGGAAGTACGGAACTTATCAAGTCAAAACTTTGTAGGAAGAGGTGGAAGAATTCCTGCACCTGTTAGAAGTTTAACAAACTAAGAATTTTACAAGTATTTTGTCATCTCGAACATGTTTCTTGTGAGAGATCTTTTTTGTCTTTAAAGTATATAAGGAGGAAATAAATGAGTAAAGGAATAGGAATAATAATTGTTATTGCAGTCGTAATTATTGGTGCAATAATGTGGGGCACCGGAATTTATAATAATCTAGTTGGCTTAGAAGAAGGAGTAACTGGAAGTTGGAGCCAAGTAGAAAACCAATATCAAAGAAGGGCTGACCTGATCCCCAATTTGGTAAATACTGTTAAAGGCGTTGCCAATTTTGAAAAAGAAACTTATACTGCTGTTACAGAAGCAAGAGCAAAAGTTAATCAAATTAATATGTCGCCAGAAATGCTCAGCGATCCAAATGCTTTTGCACAATTTCAATCAGCGCAAGATGGCCTTGGAAGTGCATTATCTAGATTGTTGGTAACTGTTGAGAACTATCCTCAACTAAAAGCTAATGAGAATTTTATGCAGCTTCAAGCTCAATTGGAGGGTACTGAAAATAGAATTTCTGTAGAGAGAAAAAGGTTTAACGAAGTAGTGCAAAATTATAATACAACTATTAGAAGATTTCCGGCAAGTATAATTGCTGGTTTCACCGGATTTAATCAGAAACAATATTTTACTGCTGTTGCCGGTTCAGATCAAGCCCCAAAAGTCGAGTTTTAATTTATGCTAAAGAATTTTGTATTCTATTTTATTTTTTCTACTTTAATTTTTTCGCAAGAAATACCTATTCTTCAAAGGTATGCAAATGATTTTACAAGTACACTTTCTAATGAACAAGTCAATTATCTTGATTCGGGTTTAAGACAGTTTGATGATTCTACATCAAATCAAGTGGTGTTTCTAATGACGAATACTCTCGACGGATATCCAATAGAAATGTTCACCAATGAGACTGCTGGAAAAAATAAAATCGGTACAAAAGAAAATAGTAATGGAATTTTGTTCTTTGTTGCAAAAGATGATAGAAAAATGAGAATTGAAGTGGGATATGGATTGGAAGGAGCTCTTCCCGATGCATTAGCTAGCTCAATTATAAGAAATGATGTAACCCCTTATTTCAAGAAAAATCAATATTACGAAGGCACACTTGCTGGCTTAAATGGTATTTTGGCTGCAACAAGAGGAGAGTATAAAGGTAATCCCAAAAGTGATGATGAAAATAAGTTGCCAATTGGTCTGATAATTTTTATAATATTTATGATTTTTACTATGCTGAGAAATAAAGGTAAAGGCGGAAGAGGAGGGGGATTTGTGTACTTCCCGGGTGGACTTGGAGGATTTGGTAGTGGAAGATCAAGTGGTGGCGGTTTTGGAGGATTCAGCGGTGGCGGTGGTTCCTTTGGTGGAGGTGGCGCCAGCGGAAGTTGGTGATTATTAATTTGATATTTTCATTTTTACTCGTTATTCCCGAACATTTTTATTGGGAATCCATTGATTAAATATTAAGTCTATTGCGTTTTTTGTTTTTTAATTCTTATATGCTCTAAAATATTTTTTAAATCATACGTATTTATCTTGATATTAGATTAGTGATTTCTTATAATTGGATGTTACATGATTGATATTTCGGACGGAATAACCTTATTTAATGATTGCGATTTTTTTGCTGCACATGATTTTTTTGAAGATATTTGGATGGATGCCGACCGAAATGAAAAAGAGTTCTTTCAAGGATTGGTTCAAGTTTCAGTTGGGTGTTATCACTTAATTTGTGGAAATTTGAAAGGAGCGAAAAGTCAATTATCTAAAAGTAAAACTAAGCTAAATAAATTTGAACCAGATTATTATGGCATAAATTTATTGTTGCTAAATAATAAAATTGAAACGTTACTAAAGAATATAAACTCAAATAACATAAACTCAAATAACATAAAACAAAAGATTCCAACAATCGAACTTATTAACAAAAATTCTTAGGAGAAAAGTTATGGCTATAATGATAACAGACGAATGCATAAATTGTGGTGCATGCGAACCTGAATGTCCTAACACAGCTATTTACGAAGGTGGTAATGAATGGAGTTTAGCCGGCAACACTTATGGTGATGGCGATGCCGCTCCTTCAAGTGCTGAAGGTTTTTATTCAGATGAATTCTTTTATATTGTACCTGATAAATGTACAGAATGTAAAGGATTCCATGATGAACCTCAATGTGCTGCAGTTTGTCCAGTTGACTGTTGCATTCCGGATCCAAATCATGAAGAAGATGAAGAAACTTTATTAAAGAGAAAAGATTATCTAGACGAAGTAGAAAACAGATAATTATTCTATTTAGATTTCAAAATGATTTTAAAAACCGTGTAAGAAATTCTTATGCGGTTTTTTTATTTTAGTTTTAATAAAAATAAGAAAATAATTATGCGGATAGGAAAGTACAAATTAACTATACTGAATACAGGTACGTTTGGGCTAGATGGTGGAGCAATGTTTGGAATAATCCCAAAACCATTGTGGCAGAAAAATACTCCCGCGGATGATAAAAACCGTATTACTCTTGGTGCCCGTTGTTTACTTTTAGAATCAGATTCAAAAAAAGTATTGGTAGAAACTGGGATGGGGGATTCTTGGGATGAAAAATTCAAATCAATTTATAATGTAGATTTTTCAGAAAATAATTTAGATAAGTCTTTGGCCAATATTGGTTTGAAAAATGAGGATATAACAGATGTTATTTTAACGCATCTTCATTTTGATCATACAGGTGGTTCAACAAAGCTAGAGAACGAAAAATTTGTTCCTGCATTTCCGAATGCAAAATATCATGTTCAAAAAGAACAGTTAAATTGGGCAGAAAATTCAAGTAGTAGAGATAAAGGAAGTTTTATTCCACATACATTTTTGCCATTGGTGAAAGAAGGTGTTTTAAAATTTACCAAAGCTGACTCTTACTTTGATGATGGAATTCAATTCTTTAAAATTAATGGTCACACAATTGGACAGCAGATTCTTAAAATCTCAGATGATTCAAATACATATTTGTTTTGTGCTGATCTAATACCAACAATGCATCACATTCCAATTACTTATGTAATGGGATATGATATTCAGCCTCTTGAAACTGTAAAAGAAAAAGATAAATACTTGCATTTAGCCGTTGAAGAAAATTGGAAATTAATTTTTGGTCATGATAATAATAATGCTTGCGCAACTGTAAAATTGACTGAAAAAGGTTATTCATTTGATCGTTATTCAAATTTGTTATTCTGATGAAGAGTAATAAGGAATACATTTTTATATGCAATGAAAATGAGTTGAAAGAATCAGAAGGAAAAAGATTTTATGTAAATGATACTGATATTGCAGTCTTTAAAATTGGGGAAAATTTTTTTTCTGTCAGCAATATTTGTCCACATCAGCAAGCGACAAAAATTTTTTAGGGTTTTATTGAAGATGAATGTGTGGTTTGTCCCTTGCATGGATGGAAATTTAACTTGAAAGATGGAAGACTAACAAACGGCAGTAGAGGTTTGGATACATATCCAACAAAAATTATCGAAGGGAAAATATACACAATGGTCATCCCCAAAAAAAAGAATTGGTAAAATTATTATAGTATTTGATTTATCATTGTTATAATGCTGAATTTATTTCAGCTTCTGAAACATTATTATTTTATTTACAATCCGAATAAGTTTGGAATGACATTGTTCTAAAATTGTTTTGGATTCATTTTAAGAATGCTTAATAAATATAAATTCATGTTGATAGTTTAGTAAGACAAACATTTGCTAAAACAAAAAATCATATCAAAAGCCAGAGATCTTGGATTCGATTTAATCGGTTTTGCACCTTACCAAATTTTAGAAGAAGAAACAGATAAATTAAAAGAATGGCTCTCCTCAGATTATCAAGCTGGAATGAAATATATGGAGCGCAATATTGAAAAACGAAAAGATGCAAATGAAATATTAGTAGATTGTAAGAGTGTAATTTCTTTAGGAATGAATTATTATTTTGATGAAACATTGGATAAAATAGAAAACTCCGGAAAAGTCTCACGTTATGCATGGGGAAGAGACTACCATAATGTAATATGGGAAAAATTAGATTCATTAATAAACTACATAAAAAATATTCATCCAAATTTTGAAGCAAAAAGCTATGTAGATACAGGTCCGGTTATGGATAAAGTCTGGGCAGTAAAATCGGGATTAGGGTGGCAAGGCAAGCATAGTAACATTATCAATAAAAAAATTGGAAGCTGGTTTTTTATTGCAACAATTTTCACAAATTATGACTTTGATGAGTACAATAAGCAAATATCAGATTTCTGCGGAACATGTACTGCATGTATAGATGCTTGCCCGACTGATGCAATAGTTAAAGATTATGTTGTTGATTCGAGTAAATGCATTTCCTATTTAACAATTGAGAACAAAAAAGATATTTCAGATGAATTTATTGGTAAATTTGATGATTGGATTTTTGGGTGTGATATTTGTCAAGATGTGTGCCCATGGAATATAAAATTTGCTGAGCAAACCCAAATTTCTGACTTTAAAAATAATCTAAATAAGTTAGTTCAGTTTGAAGAAATAAATAACATGGAAAATAAAGAGTTTAAAGAGCAATTTCATGAAAGTCCGATTTTAAGGACAAAGCTGAAAGGATTAAAAAGGAACTCGGAATTTTTGCAGAAGTAAAAATGAATCTATTTTGGTAAAAATGTATCTAATTTTTAATAAATATTTGTTGAATAGTTAATGGAGAAAATTATGTCAAACAATCATCACAAAGTAGTTATTGTTGGTTCCGGTCCAGCCGGGCTAACAGCTGCCATTTATGCGGCAAGAGCAAATTTAAATCCAGTTATATATGAAGGAATGCAGCCGGGCGGACAATTAACAATTACTACAGATGTTGAAAATTATCCCGGTTTCGAAGATGGAATTCAAGGTCCGGAACTTATGGACGTTATGAGAAAACAAGCAAGCAAGTTTGGAGCTAAATGTGAATTTAAACAGATAACTGAAGTCGATTTTTCTCAAAGACCATTTAAGCTAAAATCAGATGATCAAGAATTAACCGCTGATTCCGTAATTATCTCAACCGGAGCAAGTGCAAAATTACTTGGTATTGAAAGTGAAACAAAATATATGGGTTATGGTGTTTCAGCATGTGCAACTTGCGATGGATTTTTCTATAAAGGTCTAAAAGTTCTAGTTGTTGGCGGTGGTGATACTGCAATGGAGGAAGCTACTTACCTTACAAACTTTGCCTCAGAAGTTATTCTCATTCATAGAAGAGAAGGCTTTAGAGCTTCTCAAATTATGCTTGATAGAGCGAAGAAAAATCCTAAAGTTAAATTTATGACCAATAGAGTTATAAAAGAAATTATTGGTGAAGTAAACGCAATGGGTCTTAAAAAAGTAACTAGTGCTATTTTGGAAAATACAGAGGATGGCAGTACTGAAGAGATCAAAGCAGATGGAATTTTTATGGCTATCGGTCATAAGCCCAATACTGATGTGTTCGGTGATCAATTAGATAAAGACGAAACTGGATACCTAAAAGTTAAACCGGGTTCTACTTACACAAACATTGAAGGAGTTTTTGCTGCAGGAGACGTTGCAGATAAAGTTTACCGTCAAGCTGTTACTGCTGCCGGTACAGGCTGCATGGCAGCATTAGATGCTCAACGTTGGTTGGAAGAAAAGGAATTGGTCTAGATTAAGTTTTAAGGGTTAATGTATTTGTCATTGCTTCACCTTGATTCTTTTCATCTAGGTGAAGCAATCTCTTTGATTTAAGCAGATTTCTTTGTGGAAATACTTCTCGCAATGACAAAAAAAGTTTTTGAAAAAATATTAACTCAACTCTTTTTTCTCATCTTCTTTCTCGAACTTTCTTGAAACAAAAAAAGCAGCCACAAAACCTAAACCGGTTAATGTTATAATTGATAATGGTATTAGACCTTCATTTAAATTTGCTTGAGCGGCCATCACACCAAGTCCTACACCTAAGCCAGTTCCAACTATGATTATCCCCAACTTAAGCCATGTATAAGGATTTCTTTTTGATTTAAATAGTTCAGTAATTTGTTCAGGAGATAATCCTTTTTCAATCATCATTTGTCTTTCTCTGGACCGAAAATAGAAAAATAGTGCTATAACTAATCCAATTATTAATGTAATTGTTATTCCGGTTAAGGGACCCATAATTTCTTGAGCTAACATTGCTTGTTCAGACATTTTTATTCTCCAGTTATTGTTAAAAATATATTTCAAAATTTATTCACTCCTTTTGACTCACTAAATACATCAAAAGGTTACACAAAAATCCAAAAATTATTTTGTAACCTTACAGTTAGAATTAAGTCTAAAAGATATAATGAATAATTTAAGTGACTATGAAATAATTGATTCTGTTTTGAAAGGCAATGAAAATGATTACGCTTTGATAGTTGATAGATATAAGGATAGAGGATTTTCTCTATTATGTGGAATAATAAAAAACAATTTAGATGCAGAAGAAGCATTGCAGGATAGTTTTATAAAGGCGTTTAATTCATTAAATAATTTTAGAAAAGATTCAAAATTTTCAACTTGGTTTTATAGAATTGTATACAATACTGGACTGACATTGATTTCAAATAAAAAACATCAAGTACAGATGGAGATGAATTCAATTGATGATTTTCATTCACTTAAAGAAGCTGATGACGAAATTTACAGCTTAACAGAAGATGCAAAGGCATATTTAATTAAAATGGTTGATAAACTTCCTGTAAAAAATTCACTTGTTCTAATATTATTTTATCTTGATGGACTATCAATAAAAGATATTAGTGAAGTTTTAGATCTCTCTCTTGTTAACACAAAAGTTATACTTCACCGTTCAAGAAATTTATTACGTGATCTTTTAATCAAACATAATTATGAAGAGGAATTGAGATAATGAATAAAAATGAACTAATTAATAAATATGTTGATAAAGAATTATCCATCAAAGAAATTGAAGAAACCAATGAGTTAATAAATAATGATATTACCTTTAAAAAACTAATTTCTACTCATAAATATGTTCACGAATCTTTATATCAATTACCTAGTAAGTATGCACCACATGGGTTTACTGATTTAGTAATGAATAAAATTATTAATAGAATTAGTGAAAAATATAGAAAGAATTACTTCTTTAGATTTGCTTTGGTAACATTTGGAATTCTTTTATTTGTAACGCTCTTTTTCTTCTTCTACTTTTTTACTGATCTTGCTTTTGTTCAGAGTAATTATAAAGTTGCCAATGATTATGCATCTAAACTGTTGCCAATTTTGAATAATATTACTCAGTTTGTTAAAACAGATATCTTTAAAATAATAACCGGCATGGTAAGTTTTATTGTTTTGGTAGGGTTTTATTTTAATTTCAATCTGCATAATAATTTTAAGAAGCAAATAAAAGAATATTAGAAATACTGCTACTCCTCTTATTCGTCTGCAATTTTAGTTATCTTTACAGACTAAAAAAATAAGTAAGCAGATGAAAATTAAATCGGGATTTG
>RCND010000140.1_pt1 | contig 40112 bp, 36 predicted proteins | sample 2041351 | NCBI WGS metagenome assembly RCND01 (sample SAMN09708230, study PRJNA481090) | Marine sediment metagenome, whole genome shotgun sequencing project. | biome: marine sediment; feature: ocean; material: sediment; isolation source: Sewage treatment plant 12B marine sediment (STP12B) ... | reverse complement strand
CGGATTTTTTTACTATTCCAGATTTGGAACAAACTGCCTCATTTTTCAATACACCGAATACAGGATTCAAAGTATCAGATAAAAACCGAGCAGCGCGACAAATTATGGAAGACCTCCCATTCGCGGATAAATTTTCCCGTTTTATTTTATTTCTAGAGTTACTCAAAAGCATTTCAGAAGGGGAAATTACTATGTTAACTGGTTTCGTACATCCAAAGGCACTTAATGCGAATGAAGGGAAACGTTTACAAGAGGTACTGGACTATGTCATGCATAATTTTGAAAAAGACATAAAATTAAAAACCGTTGCGAACCTCGCATTCATGACGCCGAATGCCTTTTGTAGATTCTTTAAGCAACGTACGAATAAGACATTCTTTCAATTTTTAATTGAATTACGAATAGAACATGCCTGTCAGTTACTAGCATCCAACAAAGATCTAAGCATCGTAGACATTGCAGAAAAATCAGGTTTTGGCTCCATATCTAACTTTAATCGAAAATTTAAACACATTAAAAAGGAAACTCCTACCGCATACATGCGTCAGTAAGCAAAGTCTAGGTTAAAGCTACAGAGATACAAAAAAGAAACAAAATTCATTTGCTAGTTGCAATACTTACCACAATCGATTTTAAAACTACAAACGCGCTTTTAAAACCCAGTTAGCTACATAATAATCATAGACCCTAAAAAAGGGAAGCAGAGAAATACGCAGTTTTAAATTCATTAGATACTCATAAAGCAAAAAAACAGCTTTTAGCAAAATTGGCAACTGCTGATATTACTTAAGGTATCTATCCTTAAAAAAAGTTTTTCTTTAAACATATATTCCGAAAATTACTTTGAATTAAACAATAGCTTTCTATCTTTACCAGCTAGAATATATTTTGGCCCACGTGGTGAAATTGGTAGACATGCTACCTTGAGGGGGTAGTGTTCGAAAGGACGTGCTAGTTCGAATCTAGTCGTGGGCACATAGCCGGGTAAACACCCGGCTTTTTTATTTTTGTTTAAAATTTTAACTTGGCTTTTTGAAAGCGCTATTGGTTTAAATTGTAAATTTGTTTAACGCTTTTGATAATAAAATGAACAATGTAAAAAAGAATTTTAGTATTCGTGATCTAGAAAACCTTTCTGGGATTAAAGCGCATACTATAAGAATTTGGGAAAAAAGATATAATCTTTTGAGCCCTGAGCGTACGGACACTAATATTAGAACCTACAATCTAGCGAGTCTTCAAAAATTATTAAACATTACGCTACTCTATCACAGCGGACATAAAATATCCAAAATAGCCAAAATCCCTGAAGGTGATATACCATTGGTTGTAAGAGAAATCGTTGCAAAAAATAGTTTTAAAAATCACGCCATGAACGCCTTTAAATTGGCCATGATGAATTTTGATCAAACTATTTTCTTCAATACTTATAACAGTTTAATTAACGAAAAATCGTTTAGGGAAGTTTTCAAGGAAACATTTATCCCATTACTAAATGAGCTTGGCTTGCTCTGGCAAACAGACACCATTAGCCCTGCACATGAGCATTTTATTACCAGTCTTATTAAGCAGAAAATCCTCATAAATACAGAAAAATTACAGCATTTAAAACCGACTAAAACCGACAAGGTTTTTGTGGTTTACCTCCCTGAAAACGAAATTCATGAAATAGGCCTTCTCTATCTCAACTACGAAATTATTCTAAGAGGATATAAAAGTATTTATTTAGGACAAACCATTCCTATGGAAAACCTAATGGATTTAATGAAGTATTTTGACAATATTTACTTTCTTTCTTATTTTACAGTAGTGCCTGAAAAAGATCGTATTGAGAAATACATCGAAGACTTTAAACATCTAGTGTCTGATTACAACAATCCTAACCTCTGGATTTTAGGAAGACAGGTACAGCATTTGGATGAAACGAAGTTGCCTAGTTTTGTAAAAACCTTTCATTCTATAGACCAGGTTGTTAGCCGTTTATAATCAATAAAATCTACCGTTAAGATTTATGAGTAAAAATGTTAGTATAATAGGTTCTGGCTTCTCCTCCTTATCCGCCGCATGTTATCTTGCAAAAGAAGGGTTTAATGTGTCTATATACGAGAAAAACGATGCAGTTGGTGGTAGGGCCTCAAAATTCACCAAACAGGGTTTTACTTTTGATATGGGGCCAAGTTGGTATTGGATGCCAGACATATTCGATAAGTTTTTCGCTGATTTTGGTAGGAAAACAGCTGAATTCTACACGCTGGATAAATTAAGTCCAGCCTACAAAATTTTCTTTTCTGATGATATCATTACCATTGGGGATAGCATGGATAAAATCTGTACCGAATTTGAACGGATCGAAAAAGGTAGCTCCGTACAGCTCCGAAAATTTATAGCTAGCGCACAAGAAAATTATGATATTGCTATTAACAAAGTAGTACTCAGACCTGGACTATCGCCGTTGGAACTGGTTACTAAGGAGACCGTACTAAAAGTAGACCAGTTCTTTAAAACCATTAGCTCACAAGTACGTAAGAAGTTCAAAAATCCGAAATTAATTTCCACTCTAGAGTTCCCTGTTTTGTTCCTAGGTGCAAAACCTAGCAATACCCCATCTTTCTATAACTTCATGAATTTTGCGGATTTTGGTCTGGGTACCTGGCACCCAAGAGGTGGCATGTATGAGATTATAAAAGGTATGGAAACCCTGGCAAAAAATCTAGGTGTTCACATTCATACTAATCAATCAGTGTCTAAAATTTTAGTGGAGCACGGAAAGACTATCGGTATTGTAATCGACGGTACAGAAATAAAATCTGATGTGGTACTTAGTGGTGCAGATTACCACCACTCTGAAACCTTGTTAGACGACGAACATAGACAATATTCCGAAGGCTACTGGAGCAAAAAGACCTTTGCTCCTTCTTCGCTACTTTTTTACATAGGTTTTGACAAAAGACTTAAAAATGTGGAGCATCATAATCTATTTTTTGATACGGATTTTGAATTGCATGCCGAAGAAATATATGACGAGCCGAAATGGCCAACAGACCCTTTGTTCTACGCTAATTTTCCATCAATCACAGATAGCAGCATGGCACCGGAAAATTGTGAAACTGGGTTTTTTCTAGTCCCAATTGCTCCAGACCTTAAGGACACTCCAGAATTAAGGGCAGAATACCTTGATATTATTTTGAATAGATTCGAGAAAAGAACAGGGCAAAAGATAAGAAATAATATTATATTCAAGGAATCATTCTGTGTCAATGATTTTATTGAACGGTACAACTCCTACAAAGGAAACGCTTATGGTATGGCCAATACACTAACGCAAACGGCGTTCCTAAGGCCTAATTTAAAAAGTAAGAAAGTTAAAAACCTTTTCTTTACTGGACAGCTTACCGTTCCAGGTCCGGGAGTTCCACCAGCTTTAATTTCAGGAAAATTGGTGTCAGAATTAATAACAAAAGAAAATTAGTCCTCCGCTATGAAAGCTACTTTTGATATGGTATCCTACCAATGCAGCAAACTTGTCACAGAGAAGTACAGCACTTCTTTTGCCTTGGCGACCAAAATGTTGTCTAACTCCATACGAGAGGACATCTATAACATCTACGGTTTTGTGCGGTTTGCAGATGAAATCGTGGATACCTTCCATGACTACGATAAAGAAAAATTGTTCAATAAATTTGAACTGGAACTAGCCGCTTCGATCACAGATAAAATAAGCTTAAATCCTATCCTAAATTCCTTTCAGCATACCTTCCATAAATACGACATCCCGATGCACCTAGTTGCATCGTTCATGAAGAGTATGCGCATGGACCTTACCAAGAACATATATAAAACAGAACAGGAATATAAGGATTACATCTATGGTTCTGCGGATGTTGTTGGCCTTATGTGCTTAAAGGTTTTCGTAAAGGGAGATAATGAAGCGTATGAAAGATTAAAGGATTCTGCAATGGCGCTAGGTTCCGCGTTCCAGAAAGTAAATTTCTTAAGGGATGTAAAGGCAGATTTTGAAGATTTAAACCGCTCCTATTTTCCAAATACAAATCTTACGGAGTTGGATGAAGCATCCAAAAAACGTATCGTAGATGAAATAAAAGCCGATTTTCAACTCGGATACGAAGGTATTATGGCCTTACCTGCCGAAGCTAAATTTGGAGTGTATACAGCATATAAATACTACTATAAATTACTTCAGAAATTACAGAATACGCCATCGCTCGATATTAAGAATACGCGTATTAGGGTGCCGAATTATCAAAAATTTGGACTGCTTGCGAGGTCGTATGTTAAATATAAAATGAACTTAGTTTAATGAAAATAGCACTTTGGATTATCATTTTTTTTGGAACTTTTTCCTTCATGGAGTTTATGGCGTGGCTTACCCACAAGTACGTTATGCACGGATTTTTATGGGCCTTACACAAAGACCACCATCATAAAGAACACGATTCTTGGTTTGAGCGTAATGATGCCTTTTTTATTTTCTACGCAGTTATAAGTATGTCGCTATTCTATGTAGGCAATAGTGGTTTCTGGTACGGTTATCCATTAGGCTTTGGAATATTAGCCTACGGAATCGCCTATTTTTTGGTACATGATATTTTTATACACCAACGCTTTAAAATCTTCAGAAATGCCAATAACTGGTATGCTAAAGGTGTACGACGTGCACACAAGATGCATCACAAACACTTAGGAAAAGGCGATGGAGAGTGTTTTGGAATGCTGTTTGTCCCTTTTAAGTACTTTAAAAAGTAACTATGCCTAAAGCCTTAGTAATAGGAGCCGGCATTGGAGGCATTGCTTCGGCATTGCGTTTACGTAAAAAAGGCTACGAGGTTACCGTTATTGAAGCGAATGACTACGCTGGTGGCAAATTACATGCAATGGAACAGGATGGCTACCGTTTTGACCTTGGTCCTTCCCTTTTTACCATGCCACATTTTGTAGATGAACTTTTTGAACTCTTCCATAAGCAACCAACCGACTACTTTAGCTACCATCGTAAAAAGACTATCTGCACTTACTTTTGGGAAGATGGCCATGAATTTAGAGCAACCAGCGATTTAGATGTTTTCATAAAAGAAGCATCCATTAGTTTTGCCGAGCCAGCTGAAAATATTAAAAAATACCTAAAAAGAAACAAAAAAAAATACGAGCTTACGGCTTCTCTTTTTTTAGAAAAATCATTACATAAAGCAAGTACTTATCTCTCCAAGCAAACGCTAAAATCAATACTCAGCATTGCCAGTCTGGATATTGACAGCTCATTAAACAACACCAATGAGGCTCACTTTAAAAATCCGAAACTAGTACAGCTATTCAATAGATATGCTACCTATAACGGATCCACGCCATATAAAACTCCTGGTATCATGTCCATGATACCCCATTTGGAAATGCATTATGGTACTTTTTTTCCAGAAGGTGGCATGCATCAAATAAGTCAAAGCCTGTACCAACTTGCACTAGACCAAGGTGTCGTTTTTAATTTCAATGAAACAATAGAACGCATCACCGTAGAAAATAAAAAAGCTATTGGAGCCACTTCGACCCTAACGGAATACCATTCAGATGTAGTGGTTACCAATATGGATGTCTACCCTACCTACAAAAAATTACTTAAAGACCAACCTCAACCAAAAAAGACACTAACACAGGAACGTTCCAGTTCCGCTCTTATCTTTTACTGGGGTATAGATAAAGAATTTCCCAATCTAGATTTACATAATATCCTATTCAGTGACTCCTACCCGGAAGAATTTGGACATATTTTTGAAAAAAGGACACTTTATGAAGACCCTACCATTTATATCAATATTACTTCTAAAGAATGCCCATCGGACGCCCCGAAAGGACATGAAAACTGGTTTGTTATGCTCAACGCACCTGGGAATTATGGACAGGACTGGGAGACACTAAAAGCAGCCGCTAGAAAAAATATTGTCTCAAAAATCAATAAGGTATTAAAAACCGATATAGAGAAACACATAACAACAGAACACATACTAGATCCGGTGGGGATAGAAAATGCAACTAGCTCCTATCGAGGCGCATTATACGGTGCAGCTAGCAACAACAAATTCGCAGCGTTCCTAAGGCATCCAAATTTCTCCAGGCGTATTAAAAATTTATATTTTTGTGGAGGCTCTGTACATCCTGGCGGAGGAATACCGTTGTGCCTATTATCTGCCAAAATCATTGAAGACTTAGCCCCAAACATCGCAAAAGATGCTTAAAATACTAAAGGAAAATCAACTGACCGTTAGTATCGGTATCATTTGGCTGTTTCATGTTTCGGCAATTATAGGAATTGCTTTAGGGGAGGCAGATTGGTTTGTAGAAAAAACACCTCTAAACCTTATTATATCATTACTTATTTTTTTGGTATTCTTTCCTATTGATACGCTCAAGAAAAGTATCGCTTTCTTTATTTTTTTTGCAGGCGGGATTTTTGCAGAATGGCTCGGCGTAACCCATCAAATACTATTTGGGGAGTACGCATATGGTATAAATTTTGGTCCAAAATTAGATGGTGTACCATATTTAATAGGCGCCTATTGGGCGATACTAACATTTATCACCGCCAGTGTTATGGACTATACGAAGTGGCATATGATAACAAAGATTATAGGAGCAGCCGGACTTATGGTACTGCTAGATTTTCTTATGGAACATACGGCTCCTATATTTGATTATTGGACCTTTGCTGGGGGTATTCCAACCATGGAAAATTATGTCACTTGGTTTGCTTTGGGAATTGCGTTTCAGGTTATCGTGAAGCTTCTAGGAATTACCGGCAATAAACTATTATCAGTACACTTATACCTAGCACAGTTCGTTTTCTTTCTCTTCTTTTATTTTTTGTTTCCTTAAAAGGGCAACGAAGGCACACCGTCCCACGTTCCTTTTGAATGATATGGCTCAAATCTAGAAAACAGTTCCTCATTATACCAATCCAAGCTTCTTGTTTTGGCAATCGCCTCTGCATGTTCCCTACTCTTATATGCAAAATCCATAAGGGATTGTTTATCCTTCCATAAACTAAACGTTGCCATTTGCAGAAATGGCACTTCGCCAATACCTTTGGTAAATAACAAGCCCTTATTGTCTTTTAAGGGCGCTTGTGATGCGGGTACGTACTTCCAAAATGTACGGAGCATTTTAGGTTTAATGGTAGCTCTTGTAATTACCGCGATATAAGGATTAGAGGAATCAATTTCACTACTTGGAACGAAAGGCTTCACACCAGCCCAAGTTCCTTTTGCTTTTATACTTCTTAAGAAGATGACCCATTGCTGTGTGGTTTTATCGACATAGCGTTGATACAACGTGGATGAATCAAAAAATCGATTAGCCGCCTCCTCGCTTTCCCAAACTTGTAGCAACGCGTATACGGACCAATCTGCAAAGGGATCAAAACCATCCTTACCACTGCCCATGAGCTTATAATGGAGCAATCCTTTTTCCTTGGCTAAAGGCTTGTGGGCAAATTGCATCATCCCAAAGGCCCACACCTTATTCTTAAAGGAAGCATATCTAAAAAAAGTAAGGGTAGTGACTTGATTCATAACTCATTATTGCGCAATCAGTTCAGCAAAAAGTTTGTCTACCTTATCATTACGCCAATCCGCTATTGCATTCTGATGTACCACGATATCACCATTCTTATCAATAATATAAGACCCGGGTGGTTTTAAAAGGGTCAGCGGACTAGGATCTCCTACAATTTGATAGGTAACTGGGAATGTGTAGTCGTTTTTCGTCATAAATAATTCCACCGGAGCACGCTCTTCATTGGTAATAACATAAAAGTCTACTTTACCTTTATACGTATCATAAAGTAGTTGTATATCTTTTAATTGAGCTTTGGAAGGCAAATGCCATGATGCCCAAAATGTAATAAAAACGACCTTGCCCTTAGATTTCTTAAAATTAATAAAGTCCCAATTCGCATCTTTTAACCGCCAGTCATAATTGCTTATCCCTCCTCTATTTTCTTGTGTAATAACGGTAGGTGCCGTAGAGAAAATCCTATTTAGCATTAATTTACTAAAATCCCCTAATGGAGTAACAAAAAAGGAAAGAACAATTGCAATTACAAATAAAGTATAAACTGTTTGTCTTTTCATTTTATATGAGGTGACCCCAAAACTAAAAAACTCCCGAGGATAATCGGGAGTTTTCAGTAACTATTTACAAGTTATTATACTGCATTTTCTCTTTTGATCACGTTGAGCGCAGAACCCTCTCTATACCATCCTATTTGTGCATCGTTATAGGTATGATTTGCTACTATAGTGTCTTTAGAGCCATCTGCATGAACCACCTCAATGGTTAACGGTTTGTCCGGTGCAAAATCAGCTATATCAATAAAATTAAAAGTATCATCTTCTTTTATTACGTCGTAATCACTTTCCTTGGCAAAGGTTAAGCCTAACATCCCTTGCTTTTTCAAGTTTGTTTCATGAATTCGTGCAAAAGACTTTACAAGTACCGCTGCAACTCCCAAATGCCTTGGCTGCATAGCCGCATGCTCTCTAGAAGAACCTTCACCGTAATTATGGTCACCAACAACAATAGTTTTTATACCTGCCGCTTTATATGCTCTCTGTGTATCTGGCACCCCTTGGAATTCTCCTGTTAATTGGTTCTTTACAAAGTTTGTCTTTTTGTTAAAGGCATTTACCGCACCAATGAGCGTATTATTCGCAATATTATCTAAATGTCCTCTAAAACGTAGCCATGGACCTGCCATTGAAATATGATCGGTAGTACATTTACCAAAGGCCTTTATCAACAACTTTACACCCTGTAGCTCTTCGTTCTGTATGGGTAAGAACGGCTCCAACAACTGCAGCCTTTCAGAATCTCCAGCAACCACTACCTGTACTCCAGAACCATCTGCCTCTGGGGCAAGGAAACCTGCATCCTCTACTTCAAAACCTTTTGGTGGAAGTTCCCAACCTGTTGGTTCATCAAACCGTACTTCTTGACCATTTTCGTTGATCAACGAATCGGTAATCGGATTAAAATCTAAACGACCCGCTATAGCAATCGCAGCTGTTATTTCTGGGGATGCGACAAAAGCATGAGTATTAGGGTTTCCATCTGCACGCTTGGCAAAATTTCTATTGAACGAATGTACAATACTGTTTTTAGGTGCATTCTTAGGATCGCTATACCTAGCCCATTGCCCAATACAAGGACCACATGCATTCGTAAAGATTTTAGCATCCAATTTTTCAAATACTTTTAAGATGCCATCTCTTTCGGCAGTAAAACGAACTTGTTCTGAACCTGGGTTGATACCCAATTCCGATTTCATTTTTAAACCTTTATCCAAAGCTTGTTGCGCGATAGAGGACGCTCTTGACAAATCTTCATATGAAGAATTGGTACACGAACCAATAAGACCCCATTCTACCTGCATAGGCCATTCGTTTTTCGTCGCCTTTGCGGTCATGTCACTACCTACCGGAGTAGATAAATCCGGAGTAAAAGGTCCGTTCAATAATGGACCCAACTTAGAAAGATCAATATCTATAACTTGATCAAAATAATTTTCTGGGTTTGCATATACCTCTGCATCTGCGGTAAGGTGCTGCTTTACTTCATTTGCCGCATCTGCAACATCAGCTCTATCCGTAGCACGTAGGTATCTTTCCATAGACTCGTCATACCCAAAAGTAGAGGTCGTTGCCCCTATCTCGGCACCCATATTACAAATAGTCCCTTTACCCGTGCAAGACAATGAAATAGCACCAGGTCCAAAATATTCTACGATAGCTCCAGTACCACCTTTAACAGTGAGTATCTCAGCTACTTTTAAAATAACATCCTTTGGAGCAGTCCAACCAGAAATTGTTCCTGTCAACCTTACCCCTATTAATTTTGGAAATTTTAATTCCCAAGCCATTCCTGCCATCACATCTACAGCATCCGCACCACCAACACCAATGGCTACCATTCCCAACCCACCGGCGTTTACCGTATGGGAATCCGTGCCAATCATCATACCACCTGGAAAGGCGTAATTTTCCAAAACAACTTGGTGTATAATTCCCGCTCCGGGCTTCCAAAATCCGAGACCGTATTTGTTAGAAACAGATTCCAAAAAATCAAATACTTCGGAACTGGCGGAGTTTGCGAATTTTAGATCCGCTGCCGCCCCGTTTTTTGCTTGTATCAAGTGGTCGCAATGTGTTGTGGTTGGCACCGCAACTTTTTTCTTTCCGGCCTGCATAAACTGCAAGAGCGCCATTTGTGCGGTAGCATCTTGCAAAGCAATACGATCGGGAGCAAAATCTACATAGTCTTTACCTCGTGAAAAAGCCTTGGTAGGAGTACCTTCCCACAAATGAGAGTATAGTATTTTCTCCGAAAGGGTAAGTGGTTTGCCCACAATTTCCCGGGCCTTATCCACTCGGTCCGCCATAGTGGCGTACACCCCTTTAATCATATCGATATCGAATGCCATCCTGTATTTATTTTAAGGTTAAATCAATTTAGTAAATTTAAGAAAATATGAGCCGTAATTAAAACTTTAAATGCAGCTTTCGATGTTTTTAGATAAATGGAAGATTTTTAGGCTAACAGAAGGCTAAAACATCAGGTAAAACCATCGTTTTTTATGAAGAACCCAAAAATTTGACAAAAAAGGTAACTACAACAATCGGCCTATAATATCCTCCTCAGAAATCCCCTCTGCCTCTGCCTTGTAATTTTTAATAATTCGATGTTTTAAGATTCCATTAACCACTGCTTGCACATCTTCTATATCCGGTGAATATTTACCATGAATTGCAGCGTTTGCCTTCGCTCCCAAAATTAAATTCTGAGATGCTCTAGGACCTGCGCCCCAATCAAGATATTGTTTTATAAAATCTGATGCTGTACCTAAATTAGGCCTTGTACTGTTAACTAGTTTTACAGCATATTCTACCACATTATCCGGAACGGGAATACGCCTCACCAATTCTTGAACAGCTAATATTTCATTCGCTGTAAACTGTGGTTTTATATTGACTTTGTTTGTTGATGTTGTATTTTTTACAACCTGAATTTCTTCTTCGATACTGGGATACTGCAACTCTATAGCGAACATAAAACGATCTAACTGCGCCTCAGGTAAAGGATATGTTCCTTCTTGTTCTATGGGGTTCTGGGTTGCGAGAACAAAATAGGGTAATTCCAATTTATGTTGATGACCGGCAATGGTCACCGCTCGCTCCTGCATGGCCTCTAAAAGAGCTGCTTGCGTCTTGGGCGGTGTTCTATTTATTTCGTCTGCCAAAACAATATTAGAAAAAATAGGACCTTTTATAAATTTGAAATTTCTATTCTGGTCTAAGACTTCGCTCCCTAAAATATCACTAGGCATCAAATCTGGCGTAAACTGGATGCGTTTAAAATCTAACCCAAGCGCTTGTGCAATGGTATTTACCATTAAGGTTTTTGCCAAACCGGGAACACCAATCAGCAATGAATGCCCACCGGTATAAATAGACAATAGAATTTGATCTATTACGGTATCCTGGCCAACAATAGCCTTGGCTATTTCTTTTTTAAGCGCTAAATGTTTTTCTACTAGGTTTTGTATAGCAGCAACGTCCGACATATATTAATCCTTTACCCATTTATTAGCAAAATCACAATCCCTATTTGCGTCGTTTACACTCACATAAGTATCTGCTATATGTTCTGCCATCCATTCTTTTATTGCATTAAACTGCTTTTGCGTAAGGGCCAATTGCTGAATTTTAATATAGTCCTGCGCAAAATCTGCTTTGTGCTCGTCGTACCTATTGGTAACTTTTAAGATTTTATATTTTGGTGGACCTCCACGTTGATCTTCTTCTAAAGTAGGGTAGGATATCTCATTATCCTTTAGGTTCCGAACCTGATTATATAAAGAAGGATCCATTTTGGTAAGCTCAAAACGGGATCCAAAATCCTGAGGATTACGAAGTACACCTCCGTCAAATTTTGTTTCCTTTTCATCTGAAAAATTCAAAGCTGCCTCCGCAAAGGTAAATTCTTCGTTCATAATTTTTTGGCGAATACTATCCAATTCCGATTTTGCCTCTTCAGCAACAGCGTCTGAAATTTCGGGAGATATTAAGATATGACGCAAATCCAATTCTTGTCCACGTATTTTTTCTATAAAAATAATATGATAACCGAATGGGGTCTTAAAGGGTTCTGAAACTTCTCCTTCTCTAAGGCTAAAGGCTACATCCTTAAACGTTTTATCGAAGCCTGTTTCTTTGGTAATACTATAAAAACCCCCTTTAGATTTTGACCCAGGATCCTGGGAATACAAAATCGCTTTAACACTAAAACTAGCATCATTATCCTCAATATCAGCTTTTATTTGGTTAAGCTTATCTACTACTTTTTGGTTCTCTTCCTCAGATGGCTTTGGGGTTTTAACGATTTGCGCAATCTCCAACTCAGCTCCTAGAACTGGGCGTTCGTCCGCCGGAATGTTACTAAAAAACTGACGTACTTCTTCCGGGGTAATTTCAATATCCTTAACTATTTCTTGCTGCATTCTTTCAGACAACATACGCAGCTTGTTAATCTTGTACAGCTCTTCCCTAAAACTCTGTTCGTCCAGCTTTTTATAATACTTCAACACCTTAGGCATAGATCCTATTTGCTGCACCAAAGATTGCAATTGCGCTTCACTTTGTGCATTTACCATATCGTCCGAAACCAAAATACTATCTTGAACCGCTTGGTGGGCATATAAACGATCTTCCATCAACTTGCCTAAAAGTCCACAATGCGTTATATCATCTGTAGCGGCACCTTGACTCTTAAGGTCAATTAGTGTTTTCGCAACATCAGAATCCAAAATCACATAATCGCCTACAACAGCAGAAATACCGTCCAACTTTATTCTCTTAAAGTTGTTAACCGTATCCTTTTTCTTGGTAATATCTGCGTCAGCTAAAATTTCTTCTGGCTCTACTTGATTATCCGGCACTTCCGGAACGGTCTCCTGACTGAAGACTATAACCGAACATATACTCAATATACCTGTACAAATCGACCTACTAATCCTTGGTATACACCTCAAATTCTTTATCCTTAATTGCTTCATCTATAATTTCTATTTCAAGTTTACGCAGGTAGTTTATTTTTCTGCGATTCAATAACACTTGTTTTATGGTAGGGGCTATAAAAGACAGTGGGGCTATTTCGTTTATATCTTTCACTTCCTCTATCTTTCCCAAATATACCCCGATTGAATCCTCCAATTCAAAAAATTGTGATTTTTTTAAGTACCTATCCTGATTTTCAAAGCCTATGGGCGGTATTTCAGCTGCAACTCTAGATGCTCTCACCCAAATAGAATCGTTAAAATGTAATTTCGTAAACTGCACCCCTATCGAATCCAAATACGAAACATCTTCCTTTTCGAAGTTTTTTAAACGTTTACCAACTTCCTCCTTATTTAAAAAATTCTTTGGCAAGGCAACAAAACGAATTCTTAAAATCCGCTCCTTTAATTTGAAATTCTCTTTTTCTTCGGCATAAAAATCAGCCAGTTGGTCCTTGGAAATTACAGAATCCGAACCTTGTGAAACCAATGCTTCCTTGTACGCCCTAGTGTATAGGTCTGTTTTGTAATCTGCTACTAAGGCATCAAATTTTCGTAATTTATCCTCTTGTAAGTTTATCTTAGCCTTGGACAAAAGCAACTGTTTAGAAGCCCATGTATTAATATAATTGTTTACGAAAGATGCGCTATCTAACTCGGACATACCGTCTGTAATGTATACGGCAATATCCTCCCCATACAAAAAGTTTTCACCTACCCTAGCCAAAGGTGCTACGTCTTCCTTTTTTTTAAAATAAGAACTACAAGAACCCAGAAAAATACATATCAGGGTAAAAGCAGGTATACTAAGGGCGAAATGCCTTTTTCTAAAGGTTTTTAAACAAAACATTTGACAAAAATAGCAATTACAAAATCCCTTGCAACCCTAGCTCCTTTTACTTAACACAATTTTAGGGCAATGAAAAGTGTTTAAAGGGTTTTATTGTTTTAAATCTCCTACAGTTACAAAACAAGCAAGATAGTTTAGTAACCAATTTCACAGAATATTATTGTATCTCCTAAATTTAAGTCGAAAAGCGTAATTTTGAACTCAAAGCATTGTATTTTGGATAGAAAAATAAAATTGATTTGGGATTTTAGAGGCCCAGAAGGCTTTAAAACAGCCGAACACCACGAAAAGCACTTAAAGGAATTTATTGCGATGGAAAAGCTTCCCTTAGATATCACTGGGCACGAGCAACTAAACGAAATGCACAGTTTAGCCTACATGGTGGTAGACGAGAAAGACATGATTACGGTACGAGACACCTTAAAACCCCATCGTGGAGAGGTATATATAGCCAACTAAATCCAAGTATTAGGCACTGATAATGAAATAATACAAACCAATGTTTCCTAGTAATACACATAACAAATGAAAGTACCTATTGTATGCCTTATCCTATTATCCTCCGTTTTGAGCTCTTGCGCCCAACAAAACAAGGATTCTATCTTAGATCAAGCATTGGCGTCGGAGAACCCAAACATAAGGAAGGTCATGGACAGTCTGGACCAATACGAGGTACAAATACGGTACACACAAATAAATCGGCGCAACGATAGCATTATTTTTACTGACTATGATTTTCAGGTGAACGAAGAACACTATTTTTATCCTGCTAGCACCGTTAAGTTTCCAATTGCAGTGCTAGCGCTCGAACGTTTGAACCAGACTGATAGCGTCAACAAAAATACAAAATATTACATAGAGGGAGATTCAATAGAATCTACTATTGCGCAAGATATTTCGCAAGTATTCGCGGTAAGTGACAACCTAGCCAATAACCGTATGCTAGAGCTATTGGGACAAGATGCTATTAACAAGAGTTTGACAGGCAAAGGAATAGGACCTGTTCGCATTTCTCACAGATTAGGCTATCATTCAGGTGATTTAAAAACCAAACCATTAATCCTTTATCTAAATGATAGTACAACAGGCATTTCAGCACCCAGTATAAATACGGCTCCGAAACCATTGCAGTTAGAGCGAATTAAAAAAGGAATTGGGTATTACGAAGATGACGCGCTTGTAAATGAACCTTTCGATTTTAGCCTAAAGAATTATTATCCGATTACTAGTCAGCACGAGGTTTTGAAAAGAGTCATCTTTCCAAACGAGTTTGACACGAAGGAACGCTTTGACCTTTCGGAAGAACAGCACACCTTTTTAGTGGAGTCCATGCACACACTTCCTAGAAATGTAGGATATGATGCTACCGAGTATTATGATGGCTATTGTAAATTCTTCTTGTATGGAGATACTAAGAAAACCATTCCAGACCACATAAAAATATACAATAAGGTAGGTTTTGCCTATGGCACCTTAACAGATTGTGCATATATTGTTGATAGTAAAAATAATGTAGATTTTTTGTTGACAGCAACAATTTTGGCAAACAAAGATGGGGTCTTTAATGATAATGTTTATGAGTACGACGCCATTGGCATTCCGTTTTTAGCATCTCTAGGTAGGGAAATACATGCATTAGAAATAGAGCGTAACAAGTAATATCGGGCATCCGTAATAAAGCTATGGCAGATACAGTAAAACAAACTAGGATAAATAAATACTTGAGTGAAGTAGGCTATTGCTCTAGAAGAGCTGCAGACAAACTTATAGATCAAGGTAGGGTTACCATAAATGGTAAGGTTCCTGAAATGGGAACAAAAGTGTTAGACGGTGATGTAGTAAAAGTAGATGGAGAAGTCGTTACTGTGCCAAAGGAAAAACCTGTTTATCTTGCTTTTAATAAACCGGTTGGCATTGTGTGCACCACAGATAGTAGGGTAGAAAAGGATAATATTATTGATTTTATAAATTATCCTAAACGGATTTTCCCTATAGGAAGATTGGACAAGCCTAGTGAAGGCCTAATATTTTTGACCAACGATGGGGATATCGTCAATAAAATCCTAAGAGCACGAAACAATCATGAAAAAGAGTACCTGGTAACGGTAGACAAACAAATAAGACCCGACTTTTTAAATAAAATGAGAAATGGGGTACCCATATTGGACACCATAACCAGAAACTGTGAGGTAAGCCAAGTGAGTACCTACCAGTTCCGTATTATTTTAACACAGGGACTCAACCGTCAAATAAGACGTATGTGTGAGTACTTGGACTACAGAGTAAAAAAGTTGAAGCGCATTAGAATCATGAACGTTAATTTAGATCTTCCCTCAGGCAAATGGAGAGACCTAACAACGGAAGAACTTCAGCAAATTAACAGATTGGTAGGTGATTCCTCAAAAACCAATGAATCAGAAAGGTAAGTCCAAGGTTTTACATCGTCCTAAACTTTGAACCACGCTTAGGACAAAACTATCATCTTACATCAAAGCACTATTTTACCGATACTATTTTTAAACAATAGGTATTCACAACCTACAGCCTAAAAACTATTAACGGAAGATTGATATGGAATACAAAGAGCATTAGAAGGCATAACCCAAAAAATTCTAATAATTACCGCTAGCACTTCAGAGCAGCTTAGAAAGGAAGCTAAAGAAAACACATATACTCGAGCAACGGCATAGTTTCTATCCTTTTATTTACCTGACAGTTAATTTTTAAAAAAGTAATCTTACGCATCAATTATACAGTCGAGCTTAGGAACCAAGCGCAGAATATCCAACTTAGGTTGCTATAATTCAGTAAATTGAATACAATAGTGAGAGGCAATTTAGAAAATTTACCAAGTAATTTAAATCATTAAAATTGGGTAGTTCATTAAGAAAATAATTAACAAGAAAAAGATATAATTTATGATTTACAATTACTCTATATAGCTATAAATCATTATCTTACATTCTAAAATCTTGCAATAATCGAAATGAAAAATAATAGAAAACAATTCCCGAAAAAAACCTTCATCTTTCCGATACTTTTATCAGTGTTGTTGATGGTGAGTACTCATTTAATTGGTCAAGAGACTAATTTTAAAGCCTACTCAGGAGAAATACTGGATACTAACTCAAAAAAACCCTTAGTCTTTGCGTCACTAAGCCTAGAAGGAACTAACGTAAGTACAGTGACCAATACGGATGGAGAATTTTTAATAAAGGTACCTAAGAACAGCCTCGATAAAAATATCACTGTTTCATTTTTAGGCTACAAGACCCTAAGCCTACCGTTGAGTAAATTTAAAACTAAGGACAATCAAGTATTGATGACGGAATCTGCTATGGAACTTACAGAAGTCCAGTTGAGTATCCCAAAAGATGCAGAGGCCTTGGTTAGGGAAACACTAAGAAAAAAGGGTGAAAACTATATGAACGACCCCACCGTAATGACTGCGTTTTACAGGGAAACTATAAAGAAGCGGAATAAAAATGTTAGTCTGTCCGAGGCCGTGGTAAATATTTACAAAGCCCCCTATTCTTCCTTTAAACGTGACGAACTTAAACTTTACAAAGCACGAAAGAGCACCGATTACAACAAATTGGATACACTGGCACTTAAATTGCAAGGTGGACCTTTCAATACACTATTCGTGGATATGGTAAAATATCCAGACTATATATTTACTGATGAGACTATTAACTACTACGACTTTAGCTTTGATAGTTCTACTAGGGTAAATGAGAAACTTATTTATGTTATAAATTTTCAACAAAAAGCTGAAGTAATGGACCCATTTTACGCAGGTAAATTATACATAGATGCCGAAAATAAAATTCTTACGAGTGCTATTTACTCCTTAAACATTACCAACAAACAAATGGCAGCCCAAATGTTTGTTAGGAAAAAGCCCAGAAATGCTAATGTTTGGCCTACTGAGGTAGCCTATCGCGTAGATTATAGGGAAAAAGATGGTAAATGGTACTACGGTTACAGCAACGTACTACTAGAATTTAAAATCGACTGGGACAAAAAACTATTTAATTCGGTGTATTCCATGAGCTGTGAAATGGCAGTAACTGATTGGGAAAAAAACTTGACCAACGCTCATTTAACGACTAAGGAACGAATTAAATCTTCCATAATATTAAGTGATGAGGCCATTGGTTTTGCAGATCCTGATTTTTGGGGAGAATATAATATTATTGAACCGGAGAAATCCATAGAGTCCGCTATTAAAAAAATACAACGACAATTGAAGAAAAACAACTCGGCGGACAGCGGTACAAGCATTCCTTAGTGTACGCTTATTACTTAAACCTAAAATTCCCTGTTTTCAATTGAAAACAGGGAATTTTAGGTTTAAGTAAAGTTCTAATTTATTTTGGCATTACTACCGTATCGATAGCATGTACAACACCATTAGTCGCGGCTACATCTGCTATGACTACCGTAGCCATGTTTCCGTTTTCGTCGGCTACCATTACATTACCATCAGCCAAAGACAAAACAAGCGTACCTCCCTGCACGGTGGTTACTTCAAAAGCACCATCGTTAGCCTTAATAGCATCAATAACAGCTGCTGCCTCAAATTTCCCTGATACAACATGGTAAGTAAGAATCCCTGTTAATGCAGCTTTACTTTCTGGTTTTAGCAAGCCAGCAACCGTACCATCTGGTAAGGCAGCAAACGCATCGTTTACCGGAGCAAAAACAGTAAAAGGTCCCTCACTACTTAATGTTTCTACCAAATCTGCAGCCTTTACAGCAGCAACTAATGTGGTAAAATTTTCATTAGCAGCTGCAACACCTACAATGTTCTGCGCTTGCACTAACGTCCCAGCGAATAAGGCTGCGGATACAAACATAATTTTAATCGTTTTCATAATATTCTATTTTAATTTTTCATAAAAGTAAATGTAAATCAGCAGCGAGTATCATAATATTTGTTTAATTTTTTTTAAAAAATGTTAAACATTTTTAATTTTAATTTTTTCCTATCTTAGAATTATCATTAATTAAAGGCTATGAATCAGACAAGACGTAACTTTTTTAACGGACTATTAGGCATTTCATTTACTACATTTCTACCCACTTCTAGCTATGGGTCTCAAGAGTCGCTAAATAAAATAGTAGAACCCTTGCTCCCTAAAGCCTTAAAAAAAGGAGCTACCATTGGTCTAATTGCCCCTGGTTATAGTTTCACAACCACAACTTTGAAACAGACTAAAAAGACCTTAAAACAGATGGGATACAAAACCTATCATACCAAAAGGGTTTCTAAACCCCATGGCTACTTTAGCAACACTGATGAAGAGCGGGCGGCAGACATCAACGAAATGTTTGCCAACAAAAAAATAGACGGTATTCTTTGTATTCGTGGTGGCTATGGCTGTACACGAATAATGCATTTGATAGATTATGACACTATAAAAAGGAACCCCAAAGCCTTAATAGGTTTTAGCGATGTAACCGCATTATTAAATGGAATACACATAGAAACCGGCCTAATCTGTTTCCATGGTCCTGTAGGCAGTGCTATAGAAGAAACCTTCAGTAAAAAAGCATTCAAGAACATTTTGGAAAATACAACACCTACGCATAGCTTAACTAATGCTATTTTAGAGGAAACCCTAAAAACCAATCCGGAATACGAAAGGTATTCTATTCATGAAGGGATAGCTAATGGACATTTATGTGGCGGAAGCCTAACATTAATTAATGCCTTAATCGGCACACCTCATGAAATTGATTTTACGGGTAAAATTATCTGTATAGAAGATATTGAAGAAGCACCGTATAGAATAGATCGTATGCTCACACAACTTATTGCAGGGAAAACTTTCAAAAAGGCTTCTGGGATTGTTTTTGGTGTATGCGCTGGGTGCGACCGTCCAAGCAAACCCAATTCATTTACACTTAAAGAAGTACTTATGGATAGAATAAAACCCTTAGGAATTCCTGCAATATACGGGATGAGTTTTGGGCACATAGACCAAAACCTTACATTTCCCATTGGAGCAAAAGCTACCTTGAACACAACTACCATGTCAATAGCACTTGAAGGACCGTGGGTGAAATAGTTTTAGTTGGCTTCTTCACTTATCAACTTAAATAAGCATATGCTTTATTTTTAATCCCTCCGGTCTACATCGGATTCTTGATTTTTTATAAAATTATCAGCTTCAATATTTAAGCTGGTTAAAAAACCAACTCTTTTACACATTAGTCAAAAGTTTTTTAATTATCACAAGTTTAAAGTAAATTTCACTAAAAATGACAAAGTAAATTAGTCTTTGTGCTATTTTATTAAATTACATATCTTTAGAAAGGAGAACCCTGTAAATATTTAAGATGCTATTTTAAAGCCTAAGGCAAGCAAAACATTTGACACGAATAGGTTTTTTGCATTACCAAATGAAACATATGAAACAAAAAATTGCTCTAGTTGCTATTCTTGGTTTTCTTATATCCATAGTCTATGTGTTTACCTCGGATTTTTTTAAACATTCAGATGACACCTATGCCAGTTTAGAGCTTCCAGAAACGGTAGATTATAATTTCCATATTAAACCCATACTTTCCGATAATTGCTATACATGTCACGGACCGGACGCCAATAAGAGAAAAGCCGGACTGCGACTGGACCTGGAAGAAACCGCTTTTAAGGAGCTAAAGGAAAGTCCAGGTGAATATGCCTTTTTGGCTGGTAATTCGAAGAAAAGTAAAGCTTACTGGCATATGATTACGGATGACCCTAAAGAAATCATGCCTCCGGCCGATTCAAAACTCAGCCTAAATTCTTATGAAAAGCGATTGATTAAGAAGTGGATTGAACAGGGTGCCAAATTCCAAAAGCACTGGGCCTATATTTCCCCAACGAAAAAAGAAATCCCTAAACTACAAACTTCAGACCTGATAGCGAGCAACTGGACACAAAACGAAATTGATGGGTTTATTTTAAAAAAGCTAGAAGATAAGAACATCCAACCTTCTGAAAAAGCAACCAAGGAAACTTTAGTCAGAAGAATAAGTCTTGACTTAACTGGACTTCCTCCTAACACTGAAGACATTAAGGCTCTATTAAATCTTTCCTCTGAAGAAATTATCCCAAAAGCGATTGACCGATTTTTATCTTCTCCCGCCTACGGAGAACGTATGACACAATCATGGCTTGATCTCGCTCGCTATGCTGATTCACATGGATACCAAGACGATAGTTACCGAACCATGTGGCCTTGGCGCGATTGGGTAATCCATGCTTTTAACAAAAATTTGCCTTACGACGAGTTTTTGACTTGGCAATTAGCAGGTGACTTGCTGCCTAATGCTACCAAAGAACAGGTTTTAGCAACAGGCTTTAATCGAAACCACCCCATAACGCAAGAAGGCGGTGTAATTCAAGAAGAGTATCGCACCAATTATGTCCTGGATAGAACAAATACCCTTGGAAAAGGAATCTTAGGATTAACCTTAGAATGTGCGCGTTGTCACGACCATAAATATGATGCCATTTCACAAGCCAATTACTTTGAGTTCTTTGCATTTTTTAATCAGGTTAATGAAAAAGGCTTACAAATGGATGCCGTACAGGCCAAAAACCAAAAGTTCTTTGCCGATCCACCGTTTTTGACCCTAACCTCCGAAGAAACTGATGGCGTACTCGATTTTGTGAATTTAAAAAAAGGTGAAGAAATAAACGTGATGGTTATGAACGATTCAGCACCCAAAACAACGTTTATAAGGAATCGCGGGGAATATGACCAGCCTACCGATTCCGTAGCGCCCAGAACCCCAGATATCATTTATCCTTTTTCAGAAGACTTTGAAAAAAACCGCTTGGGTTTAGCCAAATGGGTAGTAAGTAAAGATAATCCCCTGACCGCAAGGGTGTTTGTCAACCGTATTTGGGGAATGTTATTTGGTAGGGGATTGGTAGAGACTGCAGAAGATTTTGGCGTGCAAGGAAGTCTACCCTCACATCCACAATTGCTAGATTGGCTTGCGGCAGATTTTATGGAACACGATTGGGATATTCACCACTTGCTGAGAAAAATAATGCTTTCAGCCACATACCAGCAAAAATCACAAATGCGACCCGATCTTAAAAAAGCCGATCCGGAAAATAGATTTTTGGCGCGCGCCCCACGTTTTAGAATGAGCGGCGAAATGATTAGGGATTATATTCTTGCCACCAGCGGACTTTTGAATACGGAACTAGGCGGCCCAAGTGTAAAACCCTATCAACCGCCAGGCCTATGGGAAGAAACCAATGCTGGGGAAAACAGGGGTGTTTTAACAAAATATATTCAAGATGGTGGCGAAAACCTATACCGGCGTTCCCTATACACCTTTTGGAAACGTACACTACCACCACCTTCAATGACCATTTTTGATGCGCCTACCCGAGATTTTTGTGAAGTGCGCAGGCAAAAGACCAATACACCTTTGCAGGCATTGGCCCTACAAAACGACATACAGGTTTTGGAAGCTGCTCGTGTATTAGCACAGCGAACACTTCAAGAAAAAGGGGATAACGACCCCAATATAGTAGCATATCTTTTTCAACGGATTTTAATACGTTCACCCAAAAAAGAAGAGCTATTAATCTTAAACGACTATTACTATGATGCGGTTAAGTTGTATAAGAACGAATTGGAAGACGCTAAGAAATTGACAGCCCTAGGCGAGTATGAACAACTTAACGTTGATCCGGCCATGACCGCAGCTCTTATGTTAACAACGCAAGTAATCTACAATTTGGATGAAACAATTACCAAGGAATAGAAATCAGAATAGAGAAAAACAACTAGAAAAAAACTAAAGGGGAATACTATTGTTGTTAAATAAATTCGTCCCCTTATTATCCTGAGCGCAACCCTAGGGTATGTAGCTTTAGCATTAGAAAAAAGGCATACTTCAGAAATTCAAAAATTCCAAAGTATACCAGATCATAGGCAGAAATTGTATAACATACAGTATTTAAATAGCTCGATAGCTTTATAAGAATTTACAATATGAAAGAAAATAAAGACCCAACTGAAAACCCCTTAAAGTCCAACAGAAGACACTTCTTTTCTCAATTAAGTGTAGGTATTGGTTCATTGGCCCTGGGGTCCTTACTGATACCCGATTTATTCAAGGGTTCGGGGCCAAGCTTAGCACCGAAAGAAGATTTAGGCGTTGCACATTTCGCACCCAAGGCAAAACGTATCATTTATTTATTTCAGGCCGGCGCACCCTCGCAACTCGAAACCTTCGATTACAAACCTATTTTGAGAAAACGCATGGGCGAAGATTTGCCCGAGTCAATTCGTAACGGACAACGACTAACAGGCATGACGGCCAATCAAGATAAGTTTCCGTTAATGCCGCCTAAAATCGGATTTAAAAAACATGGGGAAAGTCAGACATGGATCAGTGACTTCTTTCCGCACATCGCCAAAATCGCAGATGATATTACCGTAGTGCGTAGCATGCATACAGAAGCGATAAACCATGATCCTGCGATTACTTTTTTTCAAACTGGTAGCCAAATCGCAGGGCGCCCCAGTATGGGTTCATGGCTCAGCTACGGGTTGGGTAGTGAAAACAAAAACCTTCCGTCCTTTGTGGTTTTGACCTCACGAGGCAAAGGCAATAGTCAAGGATTATACTCCAAGCTATGGTCAAGTGGATTTTTGGATTCTAAGCACCAAGGGGTTTTGTTACGCTCAGGAAAAGACCCAGTGCTATACCTAAACGATCCAGACGGAATTTCAAGATCGGACAAAAGACATTTATTGGACCATGTTTCCTCCTTAAACAAGATGCACCATGTAGAAACGGGAGATGACGAGATTGAATCGCGTATCGCGCAATATGAAATGGCTTACCGTATGCAAATGTCGGTACCCGATGTGATGGACATTTCTAAAGAACCACAATCAATCATCGAACTCTATGGCGAAGACTGCCAAGTACCTGGAACATACGCAGCCAATGCCCTTCAGGCGCGCAGGCTTGCCGAAAACGGAGTGCGCTTTATACAATTATACCATCAAGGCTGGGACCAACATGGCAACCTACATAATGAAATGGCTGGCCAGGCCAAAGATGTAGATCAGGCCTCTGCCGCCTTGGTGCTTGACTTGAAACAACGGGGAATGCTTGAGGACACTTTAGTGGTCTGGGGAGGAGAATTCGGAAGAGGTAATTACGCGCAAGGAAAATTCGATCCTGAAAATTATGGTCGAGACCACCACCCAAAAGCATTTAGTATTTGGATGGCAGGAGGAGGCATCAAACCGGGCCTCAATTATGGCCAAACAGATGAATTTGGATATAATGTAGTAGAAAACCCTGTGCATATTAACGATTTTCATGCCACGCTAATGCACCAGATGGGTCTTGATCACGAAAAACTTACGTATAAATATCAAGGTCGTCGTTTTCGCTTGACCGATGTAGCAGGCAATGTAATCAATGATCTTTTAGCGTAAATATGACAAAAGTTTCTCAAAATAGATGGGTCGACTATGTCGTATTTGGACTGTCCCTGTTTCTCCTCTTCTGTTTACTATTCGAGTCCTATATTGAACTCCCGCGACTCGTAACTTGGTTGGGGCGTTGGCATCCTTTGGTGTTGCATTTCCCTATTGTTTTGCTGTTACTCTGTGCCTTTTTAGGATTAACAGGTAAAAAAGTACCAAAACAACTATTGACCAGCGCCGTAGTATTATCCTTGGTGACTGCAATTTCAGGATTTTTCTTGGGGAAGGAAATAGTACCAAAAGGAGACCTCCTGTTTTGGCACCAATGGATGGGGGGCGGATTAGCACTTTTGGCAGCCGTTTGGTTAGGCTTGACGCAAAGTACCTTCGATAACCTAATTTTTACTAAAATTATACAGGTAGTATTGGTAGGCCTAATTTTCGCTACAGGACACTATGGCGGAATGGTAACCCATGGCGAGGATTTTTTGGCACTTCCTACAGAGAAGAGGGCGGACAAAATCCCTGAAAATCCTTTAGTGTATAACGATGTGGTAGGCCGTATTCTAGAGAAAAAATGTGTATCCTGCCATAATCCGAATAAAATAAAAGGAGGTTTGTTAATGACTTCGCTTGATGACCTCCTGGCCGGTGGCGAGGTAGGAAATACAATACTTCCTGGAAATGCCGAAGAAAGTGAGCTATTAAGGCGCGTACACCTTCCAATGGAAGATGAAGAGCACATGCCACCCGATGGTAAACAACCTTTGAACGAGCAAGAAATTCTAATCCTTGAACGTTGGATCTCTTTCGGCGCCTCGGATACCCTTCGCTTGGCACATTTACAATCATCGGAACCCCTAAAGAGACTGGTAGAAGGCTTGATGCAACCCGATGCAAAGGAAAAGTGGACCACAGTACCGAAGGTGGCAGATAGTAGCTTGCAACGCCTCAATACGGATTACGTAACAATAAAGCGTATTGCAGGCGATGCCGATGCCCTGAGCGTAAACATCTATAGAGCGCCCGTATATACTGCGGCGCAGGTAACGAACTTAAAGTTTATTGGACAAAATATTGTTCAGTTGGATGTAAGCGGACTCCCCATTGGCCAGGACGAAATGGACTTTATAGGCTCTTGCACAAATCTAGAGTGGCTGGAACTAGATCAAACGCCCATCACCGATATAGAAATGGAAACCTTAAACCAATTGACAAAGTTAAAAACATTGAAGATACACAGCACATCAATCAGCGATGGTAGCATTGCTGTTTTTAATAAAATGAAAGCCCTAAGGGAAGTTTATCTATGGAATACCCAAATTTCCGCCGATGGTCTAAAAGACCTGAAATCCGAAAATCCTATGTTGAGAATTGAGGAAGGTATAGCTAAGGAATTACGAAATTCGTTTGTTGTATCGGATTCTCTTAAGGAAAGATAAAATAAATCTGAATCGCCCTTGGATGTGAAATCTATATCTTTAATATCACTATCAAGAAACTACGATTCATTCTTTTTAATGCATTTAGAAACGGTTATGTATCCATAATGCACGTATTCCTAATTGGCCACTTCACTAATAAATTTGAGTCGGTATAAGCGTAGTTCTTCATCTTCATACTCACCATCAAATTCGCTCATTGCGGCTTCCAAATCATCCGTCTCTGCTTCTAAAAAGTAGTCATGAATTTCTTCTTGTTGGTCTTCATCCAAAACTTCATCAATCCAATAGGCCAAATTAAGCTTGGTTCCACTAAATACAATTTGCTCCATTTCCTTTAAGAGCGCATCAATTTCAATACCTTTTGCTGAGGCAATATCACTTAATGGAAGTTTACGATCTACATTTTGTATGATATATAATTTAAGGCCAGAATTTGCCCCAGTACTTTTAACTACTAAATCATCTGGTCTAATGATTTCGTTTTCTGAAACATAATCGGATATAAATTGTAGAAAAGGCTTGCCATACTTCTTTGCTTTCCCCTCTCCCACTCCATGCACATTAAGCAATTCATCTATCGTAATCGGGTATTTCAAAGCCATATCCTCTAACGACGGATCTTGAAAAACCACAAAAGGAGGCACTCCCAACTTCTTGGCCTGTGCCTTTCTCAAATCCTTTAATTGCTTCAAAAGCCTAGCATCAGCAACACCACCAGTTTTGGCAGCGCCTACAATCGCATTATCGTTTTCTGCGTTGTAAACGTGATCTTTGGTCATCATGAAAGACTTTGGGTTTTTTAAGAATTCCTTCCCTTTTTCAGTAAAGTGAATTACCCCATATTGCTCTATTTCTTTCTTTAGAAGTCCAGCAACCAAAACTTGGCGTACCAAAGCCATCCAATGGCTTTTATCTTTATCTGCTCCTATACCGAAAAACTCCTTTTCATTAGTTTTATGTGATGATATTATGGCATTACTCGTACCACGAAGCGCACATACAATTTCTTTAGATTTAAATTTTTCACTGGTACCTTGAACTACCTTTAGCAACTTTAAAACATCTTCTTGGGCTTCTTCCTTTTGTTTTGGATTACGTGTATTGTCGTCCATATTGGCGCCGGCGCCATCTACTTCGTCAAATTCTTCACCAAAGTAGTGTAACATAAATTTACGGCGAGACATAGAAGTTTCAGCGTAGGCTACAACTTCTTGCAACAGCGCATTTCCTATTTCCTGCTCGGCTACAGGTTTACCAGACATAAATTTTTCAAGTTTTTCTATATCCTTATACGAATAAAAAGCCAAGCAATGACCTTCTCCGCCATCTCTTCCGGCCCTTCCTGTTTCTTGGTAATAGCTTTCTATGCTTTTAGGTATGTCATGGTGTATTACAAAACGTACATCTGGTTTATCAATGCCCATCCCAAAAGCAATTGTAGCCACAACGACGTCAACATCTTCCATTAAGAACATATCCTGATACTTGGATCTCGTCTTCGCATCAAAACCAGCATGGTAGGGCACTGCACTTATGCCATTAACTTGAAGAACTTGTGCTAGTTCCTGTACTTTTTTCCTGCTCAAACAATAAATGATACCTGACTTTCCAGTATTCTGCTTTACAAACCGGATAATATCTGCTTCTACATTCTCTGTCTTTGTACGTACCTCATAATACAGGTTGGGTCTATTAAACGAAGCTTTAAAAAGTACGGCGTCGTTAATGCCTAAGTTTTTAACAATGTCCTCCTGTACTTTAGGTGTTGCGGTGGCCGTTAGCCCTATAATGGGTATATTATCTCCAAGGCGCGCCACAATGGACCTCAGATTTCTATATTCTGGTCTAAAGTCGTGTCCCCATTCGGAGATACAATGCGCTTCATCTACTGCTACAAAAGATACCTCTACGGAACGCAAAAACTCCACATTTTCCTCTTTGGTCAAAGATTCTGGGGCAACATACAAAAGCTTGGTTATCCCATCGGTTATATCTTGCTTTACCTGTTTTATTTCTGTCTTGTTTAAAGAAGAATTCAATACATGGGCAATACCATGCTCAGAAGAAACACCTCTAATGGCATCGACCTGATTTTTCATAAGGGCTATCAAAGGAGAAACCACGATAGCCGTTCCAGGCTTCATCAATGCCGGTAGTTGATAGCAAAGCGATTTACCACCTCCTGTGGGCATAATTACAAAACAGTTCTTATTTTGTACAATTTGTTTAATAACCTCCTCCTGAAGTCCCTTGAACTGGGAAAAACCAAAATATTTTTTCAAAGAGGCATGTAAATCAACCCCACTCCAAGCTTTCTCGTCTATCACGTTTTTCAATTTTGCGAAAAGAAATTATACAAGTAAATTACTTGCTAGTTAAAATAAAATAGCAAACCAAATTATTAAGGGATACATATCCTATAACATTAAGTTTATGTAATTTTGTAATCTTAAAGATAAGACAATCTTTTAGGAATACAATCCATAAAATTGAATAATACCTTGACATCTGCGAGTACTATTATTGGTTTGGCAAAAAAGACTATTGAAAAAGAGCGAGATGCTATTACGCATCTTTTGACTTTAGTTGACGAGGATTTTGCTAATGCAATCAATTGTATAATTGCCTCTAAAGGTCGTGTTGTAATTTCTGGTATTGGCAAGAGTGCCATCATCGCATCAAAAATAGTTGCGACCTTAAACTCTACTGGAACACCTTCTATTTTTATGCACGCCGCCGATGCAATACATGGTGATTTGGGCACCGTACAGGATAACGATGTTGTAATCTGTATCTCTAAAAGTGGCAGTACCCCAGAGATTAAAATGTTAGTTCCGCTATTGAAAAGAGGCAATAATAAATTAATTGCAATGACGGGAAATCCTGATTCTTTTTTGGCCAAACAGGCAGATTTCCTTTTGAATACCTTCGTAAAGGAAGAAGCTTGTCCTAACGGACTGGCACCTACCACAAGTACAACCGCACAATTGGTGATGGGAGATGCTATAGCAATCGTATTATTGGAACTGAAAGGTTTTAGTAGTGCAGATTTTGCAAAATACCACCCTGGAGGAGCTTTGGGCAAAAGACTTTATTTAAGAGTAGCAGATATCATCAAAAACAATCAAGTACCTCAAGTGCAATTGGATACCGAGGTAAAACAGGTAATCGTAGAAATTTCCAAAAAGATGTTAGGGGTTACCGCAGTTTTGGATAAAGAAAAAATCGTTGGTATTGTAACAGACGGTGATATTAGAAGGATGCTAAACAAGCATGATAATATTAAAGGGTTAACGGCGGCGGACATTATGAGCTCCAACCCTAAAACTGTACCCACAGATACACTTGCCATAAAAGCATTAGAAGTCATGCAAAAAAAAGGAATCTCGCAATTATTGGCTACTAAAAATGGCATATATAAAGGTGTTATACATTTACATAATCTTATAAACGAAGGTATTTTATAATGGGCGACAAAACTACAACGCCACCTAACGAGATGTCCTTTTTGGATCATCTAGAAGAGCTGAGGTGGCACTTAATACGATCTACCTTAGCCATAGTAATTATTGGCTGCGTTGCTTTCTTAATGAGAGGTTTTATTTTTGACACTGTCATCTTTGGGCCTAAAAAGATGGATTTTCCAACCTATCGGCTTTTTTGTGAAATCGCTACCTTTTTGGGTTTTGAGTCAGCTTTTTGTGCCGATAAGCTACCCTTTACCATACAAAGCAGACTAATGTCCGGCCAGTTTTCAGCCCATATTTGGACTTCTATTTGGGCTGGTTTCATCGTCGGATTTCCATATGTGTTATATGAAGTTTGGAAATTCATTAGTCCAGGACTTTATGAGAAGGAACGTAACAACTCAAGAGGTTTTATTCTTGTAGCTTCCTTCCTATTTTTCTTAGGTGTACTTTTTGGATACTACGTTGTAGCGCCATTATCCATTAACTTTTTAGGAACCTATCAGGTTAGTTCAGAAGTAACCAACGAATTTGATTTAGCTTCTTATATTTCTACAATTAGGACATCTGTAATTGCCTGTGGTATTTTGTTCGAACTACCTATTATCATCTATTTCCTAACCAAAGTTGGTTTAGTAACACCGGAAATAATGAAAAAGTATCGAAAGATAGCTTTGGTAATCGTTTTGATTCTATCGGCCGTAATAACACCGCCAGATGTTACCAGCCAGATTATCGTTGCTTTTCCTGTTTTGATTTTATACCAAGTAAGTATTGGTATTTCTAAAAGAGTATTGAAAAACGAAGCAAAAAGGGAACGAAAAGCAGCAGAAAAGGTTAAAGCTGAAAAAGCGAAAGCAGAAAAAGCAAAAAAAGATGTCAAACCAAATTGATGAATTTAATGCCTATCGGGCTAAGATGAACGATAAGCTCTTAGCGGATAACAACAAGGTAATAAAACGCATATTTAACTTGGACACCAATGCATTTGCTGCAGGTGCCCTAGATGTAAAAACCAAAGAGCTTTTAGGTTTGGTCGCCTCTACCGTTCTCAGATGCGATGATTGTGTAAAATACCATTTAGAAAGTTCCCATAAAGAGGGAGTTACTAAGGAAGAGATTATGGAGACCTTAGGTATTGCAACCCTAGTGGGCGGCACCATAGTAATTCCTCATCTTAGACGTGCTTATGAGTATTGGGAAGAACTGGAAAACCAGGAAGGTTAAATAAACGATAAAACCTTTTAGCACAGACGAATAAGGATTAGATTTGAAAAGATGAAGCTTAGAGCCGAGAATATAATGAAATCTTACCGAGGCCGAAGAGTGGTTAAAGGTATATCTTTGGAAGTAAACCAAGGCGAAATCGTAGGACTGCTAGGGCCAAACGGAGCAGGCAAAACGACATCATTCTATATGATTGTTGGTCTCATTAAACCTAATGGAGGAGCTATCTATTTAGACGACATGGAGATTACTAAATTTCCAATGTACAAAAGAGCCCAAAACGGTATTGGCTATTTGGCTCAGGAAGCATCGGTCTTTAGAAAATTGAGTATCGAAAAAAATATTCTTAGTGTACTTCAATTAACCAAGCTAAGTAAGAAAGAACAGCATATGAAGATGGAATCCCTGATAGAGGAATTCGGTCTTGGCCACATCAGAAAGAGTCGTGGCGATTTATTATCTGGAGGGGAACGACGACGTACTGAAATAGCGCGTGCTTTAGCAACCGACCCGAAATTTATTCTACTAGACGAACCATTTGCAGGAGTCGATCCTGTTGCCGTGGAAGACATACAACGTATTGTTGCGCAACTAAAAGACAAGAATATTGGCATCCTGATTACGGATCACAACGTTCAGGAAACCTTAGCAATTACCGAGCGTTCTTATTTAATGTTTGAAGGCGGAATCTTAAAGTCCGGCATTCCAGAAGATCTTGCTGCAGATGAAATGGTACGTAAAGTCTATTTGGGACAAAACTTTGAACTTCGAAAGAAAAAGCTGGATTTTTAATTACCCCCTTTTATGGATTTATGGCCAAATGCAGCAACTATTCCTCCTAGGAATGGCGATAAAATATACACGGTTAGAAAACTGTAGGCTACTTTAGGAAAAGCAGCATTTCCCCATCCAGCAAAATAAGCTACTATCCTTGGTCCAAAATCACGGGCAGGATTAAGACCCGCTTGGGTAAATGGTGCTACAATACAAATAATCAGAGTAACGGTTAAACCAATAACTAGAGGTGTTGCATTATTTATCTGCTCCGGTTTCTCCGTAACACGTAAGATTACAAATACAAGTAGAAACGTCCCCAAACCTTCCATAAAACAAGCTAAAGCTGCAGATACTCCCATGAAATTCTCAATACTAGGATTGGGAAAATACTCTCCAAACATCATGGCCGATTTTATGGATGCATCCGACCCTCGAACAATAGCATTCGAAGTTTCATAAATATGTATTGCGTCATTAAATACCAAATACAGGACTAACGCTGCCAACGCTGCTCCAAAAAACTGTGACACCATATAAAATGGCAGTTTTTTCCAAACTAACTTCTTTATAATACACATGGCAAGACTCACTGCAGGGTTCAAGTGTGCAGGACATATATTTCTAGTAGCATAAATAGCAATAGCAACACCAAAACCCCATATCAAAGCAACTTCCAAAAGACTAGAAAAAGCATTAAACAAAACAGCAACAGCGACAGAACCACAGCCAAAAAAAACAAGTATAAACGTCCCCAGAAACTCACCAAGCAATTCCGTGTACTCTTTCAATTATTGAATTTTAGAAAATACGTAACTTAATTCAGTAGCAATCTGCAGGCTCCGTTCCATATATTTTCCGGTCTGTAAAGGGGTATCATCAAATACCTTAGGGTCTTCGAAAGTAAGTGGAATTCTTTTCTCGGCTCCAGGAATAAAGGGACAGTTTTCATCTGCATGACCACAGGTCATAATCGCTGCAAAGTTCGACTTTGGATTAAAAGCGTTGTCGTATGTTTTTGAAAAACCAATTATAGGATGTAAATCATCTCCAAATTTGATGCTATATACAGGGTTAGTTCCTTCTATAAGATTGGTTATTTCAAAACCTATTGTACTTAAAACGTCAACTACTTTTGGAAATAAGGCCGTTGCTTCAGTTCCTCCCGAATAACAATATACATCTGGAACATTGTAATAAACAGCCATAGTCTGAGCCCATATTTGAGTTAAATGACTACGGCGTGAGTTATGGGTGCAGATAAAATTGAGGTTGATATTTGAATGAGCATCTTTTTTATCTTGAATAAAACCAATCAGACTCTGAAGTACTGTTATTCGTTCTTTAGGAATTCCTGAAATATCCAACTTGGCTATCACTTCTTGAATACGTTCAAATAAACTGGCATTTTCTCCTTTCATTCGGCAATAATACAACTTATCAAACCCTGAATAAGTCCAAAGTATTAAACCTAACCTTTATTTAATGTGGATACCTTTTTAAATTATAAAGTCCCCAGCCAAAAAATAAGAACTCCAAGATAAGCGCCGGAGTAAATTGTATAGAAATTCCATCAAAAAGTGTACTTATAATTCTTCCAAAAGAAATACCACCCATAAAGAGTACGTTGCTCAATGTAGCGGCATACCAAAGTTTAGGCTTGCTTGCTCCTACCAACCAAAATATTCCAATTCCCATATAAATTCCCATTACAGCTCTGAGCATATTTTTCAACTCCAAGGCTTCCACCTGAAAATCTAAAATCAAAGGCATCAGATAAGATGGATGACCGCCATAGACACAACCCGCGATAATTACGATGATTCCAGAAAGCACTAAGTTTAAGTTCTTCTTCATAAGGTAGTGAGCTACTTTCTGTATACTTTATAATAATACCAGGCCGCAATACCTCCTACCAAAGAAAATATAGCCAGCATTCCAAAAACATACTGATGACCTATAGCACCGGGATAGGCATCCAATAAATAGCCCATCGCGGGTCCTGCAAAAATATCGGGCGTATAGCCAACTATGGAAATAAGTCCTACAGCTGTACCTGTCAATACTAATGGAATCTTGCCACGCTCCATAACTGCAAAATATAAGGAACGTGCCGCATAAACTCCTGTTGCCACCACTAAGGTTGATATAAAAAACAAGGCCGTGGACGAGTCAGAAATTAATCCTGTTGCAAATAACAAAGCCCCAAAGAAAGAAAGAACAAAACTAACCAACAACCAATAGGTAGTTTGTGAGCGGTCTGCCAAAATACCTATAGCCACACCTACTATGGGGCGTATGAATAATAAAAAAGTTCCTACTTGAGCCGACTGTACTTGATCGTACAACATTACATCTTGAGCGTAGAGCGAAAATATATCGGTGATTTTATATCCGACATAGGCACAGAGAATAATCACCATTAACAAACCAACGGCAGGCAGTTTCAGCACTTCCTTGATTTGAGAAACAGTAATTTTATCTAAAATAATAGCCTGCTCCGACGCTTTATCCATCCGCATAAAAAACCAAACTAAAAAGCCAACCACCACCACAATGCCTGAGGATACCAAAATTACATATCTAAATGCAGCTCTGCTTTCTGCCACCGTAGCCTCGGCAATTTCAGACGTGATAAAAATGGAAAAAATAAGTATGCCCAAGGTTCCGAACAGTGCACCAACCAAACCACGGCCACCATCCAAAAATCCAAAGGCCTTACCTTGCGAGTTTGCTCCTCCCCAAACTCGTGTCGCTTTTATCATGGCTGCCCAGAATAAAAAAATTGTGGTAAAGCCCCAATAGCCATACAATACTTTAAGAACAAAATAGCTTGGAAAGGTAGCGTATACCAATCCTCCAAATGCGGTCATCCAGAGTGCAACTGCAATCAGTTTTCTCGGAGGATACTTATCTGCTAAAGGCCCACCAAAAAGATAAGAAACCAAGGCAACAAAACCATAGACCGAAAAGCATAATCCAAGCTGTGTATTATCCAATGTAAATACATCCAGCACCGTAGGTCTGAACACACGAGGAAGCACAAATGGAATTATAAAAACACTTTCCCCAGCTAGTATCAATAGTAATAGATAATACCAAGGTGCTTTCTGTGTTTGATTCATAGTTGTTTTATAGGAATCCAAATTTCTTCTTCGGAATTGGAATCGTTGTTCTTGTAGTTAGCTCCTAAAACTTCAAAATGAGGACGATTATCTAGAAGATACTCAGATTTAGGTAGCCAATCGGCATAAATATATTGAAAAATACTGGGGTCGCCACTTGCTCCTTTGTAATCGAAAATAGCAAATAGTCCAGCCTTAATTGTAAATTCTTCCATACCCTCAGGAATAGTACGACAGCCAGATACTTCTGCAAGTGCGTATTTTATAAATTCAAGTTCTGGCTTAAAAGCAGTATGATACTCGGGTGGATATACTTGCAGGGAAATAAAATGTTCTCCTACCCTATTTTTAATCTCTACGCTTCTGGGCATAAAATTACTCCAAAGTTTACCGGTTAGATTGTTTGTTAAACTCATCACTACAGACATACCGACACCCTTTTTTTCTTTTCCTTGAATTATTCTTGGTTGCATAATTTTAAGTTCCTAAATCGATTTGAAATAAGCAAACAGGGGCTTCCTTGTAATGGGCCGGAAGTGTGTCCGTATTTTTTAAATCGAATAGCCCTAAAAACTCGAATCCTGCATTTGTATAATGAGTAATGAGTCTAGTATTATCTCCTAAGGTATCCAAACGCACATATTGCTTTTCCTTTGTTTTAGCGTATTCTTTCGCCCAGTCTACAATAACTCCTACATAATTTTGACCTCTAAACTTTGGATTGGTAGCAATACGGTGAATGTACACTGCAGTATCCGTATTACGTTCTTCCCAGATTTGTTCATCGGAAAAAGCAACTGCCCAAACACAGGCAACCTCACCGTTAATTAATAGTTTAAATTGTCGCTTTTCGGCAAGCTCTTTTTCTACTATTGAGGGTTCAAAATTTGGCCACACTACAACGGTTTCCTTTCCTTTCTGATAGGCCGAAGCTATTTTGTAGAGACGGAAGATTTCAGCGATGTCTTCTGGGGCAGAATTGGTGATGTTCATAGATTGATTTTACCTCTGAAAATTGATTGCTCATTTGAACTATAGGTCTTAAAAAAGTAGTTGCAAAAAATTTTGTTCGATTTAATAGCTCACTTCTTTGTTACCCCTAAATGACTCACCAAAGAGCTCAACACATAAAAAATAATGATAAGAGGTACTGCCAAAAACTGCATCGTAATCAAGAGGACCAGACTTATAATTAGAAAGATATAGCGAAGTGCATTATCAGTAAAACTCCAATTTTTAAATTTAAGAGCAAATAGAGGTAAATTACAATTCAATAAAAATGCGCTCAAAAGCGTCAACCCTATCAAAAACCATTGGTTGAGGATTATATCACTCAGTAAATTATTAGGGTGATAAAACAGAATCAAAGGAAGGGAAAGAACCAACAAAGCATTGGCAGGAGTGGGTAGACCAATAAAAGAGGATACTTGATTTTCGTCTAAATTAAATTTCGCCAAGCGATAGGCAGATGCCAGCGTAATAATAAAGCCTGAAAAAGGCCATAACGAACCAAGCTGAAAGTCGCCCAGATACGCCATACTGTTCAACACATCATTATTCCATCCGCCCATTTGGGACAAGCCCAATAGCTGAAACATAACAATACCTGGTACTAAGCCACTGGTCACCATATCCGCTAACGAATCTAACTGCAACCCGAGTTCACTTTTAACATCCAAAACGCGTGCCGCCAACCCATCGAAAAAGTCAAAGAAAATACCAAGGGCGACAAACAATGCTGCAAGTTCTAACTGATTTAACACTGCAAAAACTGTTGCCACACAGCCACAAAAAAGATTTAAAAGTGTAATGAAATTCGGAATGTGTTTTCGCATGGGATGGTTTGTTAGCTGTATTCGTTGCTCTCGCCTAAAAATAATACAAATGATTTAGTTAAGCATTCTAAATTGCAAGAAGCGTGCAAAACACTAGTCTATTAACTCCTTAGTAACAAAAAGACACTTGTATGAATAATAAAAATCGAATATCGGTTAAATCTCTTATTATTCGCATCTTTGTTACTAGATTAATCGGAATTACAGATGTTTAAAAAAATTAGTCTTTCTATTTTCCTCATAATACTTAGCTTATATGGGCATTCCCAAGAGGCACAGTTATCCCCCCTTTCAAAACTTAGTTTGCTTACGGTAGGCACAGGGCAAGATTTAGCAGCAAAATTTGGGCATAGCGCCATACGCCTTCAAGACCCTTCAGTTGGCATAGACGTCGTTTACGGATACGGAACCTACAACTTTGAGGATCCTAATTTTTATCTAAACTTCACCAGAGGAAAATTAGACTATACTATTACACGCCACCCTTTTAACCTGTTTGAAAGAAGCTATGTTTTTGAACAACGCTGGATCAAGGAACAAGAGTTGCACCTAGATTTGGAACAACGAAAAAAAATAGTAGGTTTTCTAGAAACAAACTTATTACCACAAAACAAATTATATAAATATGACTTTCTTTTCGAAAACTGCGCTACTAAAATTCCGGAGGTTTTTGAAAAAAATCTTGGGGATGCCTTACATTTTGATTACGATCATTTAGACGAGCAGTTTACCTTCAGACAGCTCATTCATCAAAACCTGAACGTAAATTCCTGGTCCAATTTTGGGATAGACCTGGCTCTGGGCTCCGTAATCGACAGAAAAGCAACACCTTATGAACATCTGTTCCTGCCTATTTATGTGTATGAACAACTAAAACATACAACCGTAAATGGCACACCTATTGTAAAAAAAGAAGCGATTATCCTTGACATCCCCACTAAACCAGATACCACGTTTTTCTTACTAACACCTGCATTTTGGTTGGGATTGCTATTACTAGTGGTTAGTTACAGCACGTATTCTGATTGGAAGGGAAACGCTAGAACAAAATGGATAGACACGCTTTTATTTTCCCTAACCGGAATCGCGGGATTCATCATCCTCTTTCTTTGGTTTCTGACAGACCATGATGCTACAAAAGCAAACTACAATATCTTTTGGGCATTCGCACCCAATCTAATAATTGCTTTTTATCTGGTTAAAAATCGACCTGTAAAATGGCTTATAACATATATCAGAATTACTTTAGTACTATTGGTAATTAGCGTAGTTTTGTGGCTTTTAAAAGTGCAGGTGTTCTCCGTTCTAATTAGCTTCATTTTATTGGCATTGGGAATCCGGTATCTGTTTCTGATAGATCACTTAAAAAAAACTGTTTAGCTTATTGATATTAAAAAGTATTGGATTTGAGCCTGATAATTGCGCCTAAGTTTGATGTTTGAATTTAAAAATACGTAAACCTACCTCTGGCAGGCAATCTTGACCTTGATACTTGTAAATTTATGAATCTACTAACCGTTGAAAATATTTCTAAATCCTATGGCGAATTGGTCCTTTTCGAGAACCTTTCCTTTGGCATTAATAAAGACCAAAAGATAGCGCTAATCGCCAAAAACGGTAGTGGAAAAACATCTATACTTAATATTCTATCAGGAGCGGATAGTCCTGATACAGGGCAAGTGAATTACAGAAAAAGCACACGAGTTTCTTTTTTGGCTCAGGAACCGGTAATGGATCCTGAACTTACGGTTGAAGAAACAATTTTTGCCTCGGACAATGAGGTGCTTCAAGTGATTCATAACTACGAAAAGGCCTTACAAAATCCTGAAGATGCAGATGCTTACCAAACTGCCTTTGAAGCTATGGATCGTTTTCAAGCTTGGGATTTTGAGACGCAATACAAGCAGATACTTTTTAAGTTGAAATTAGAAGATTTAGATGCTAAAGTAGGGATGCTTTCCGGCGGACAGAAAAAACGATTGGCCCTAGCAGATGCTCTCATCAACAAACCAGATTTACTGGTACTGGATGAACCTACCAACCATTTGGATTTAGAGATGATTGAGTGGCTAGAGGAATATTTTGCTAGGGAAAACATGACGCTCTTTATGGTTACGCACGACCGATTTTTCTTGGAACGCGTGTGCAACGAAATTATTGAACTGGACAATGGAGTGCTATACCCTTATAAAGGAAACTACTCGTACTACCTAGAAAAGAAAGAGGCCCGTTTAGAGCAAGAAACGGTAGAGCAGCACAAAACCGAATTACTATTTAAAAAGGAATTAACGTGGATGCGTCGCCAACCTAAAGCACGTACTACTAAATCCAAATCAAGGATTGACGATTTTAACACCATTAAGGAAAAAGCCAGTAACCGCAGAAAGGAGCATGAGGTGCAGCTAGAACTTAACATGGAGCGGATGGGCAGCAAGGTGGTAGAATTTGTAAAGGTTTCTAAATCCTATCCGAACAAACCTATTCTTAATAAGTTCGATTATAACTTTAATAGAGGGGAACGTATAGGAATCATTGGAAAGAATGGAACAGGAAAATCTACCTTTCTTAATATCCTTGCCGGAAGGGACCAACCAGATAGCGGAAAGGTTATTATTGGGGAAACCATAAAGTTTGGATATTACACTCAAAAAGGAATTAAAATAAAACCGGGGCAAAAAGTAATCGATGTCATCAGAGAGTTTGGGGATTACATTCCCTTGATGAAAGGAAAACAAATATCTGCCCAACAACTATTGGAGCGATTCCTCTTTGACCGCAAAAAACAATACGATTTTGTAGATAAACTTAGCGGTGGTGAACGCAAACGCCTATACCTATGTACCGTGTTAATTCAGAATCCTAACTTTTTAATCCTAGATGAACCTACCAATGACTTGGACATTGTAACCCTAAATGTTTTGGAGAGTTTCTTGTTGGATTTTCAAGGATGTCTCCTTGTAGTTTCTCACGATAGGTATTTCATGGATAAAATTGTAGATCACTTGTTTGTATTTCGAGGTGATGGTGTTGTAGAGGATTTTCCCGGCAACTATTCCGATTATCGCGCTTATGAGGATAGCCAAGTACAGGAAAAAAGAGAACTTAAGGAAAAAGCCGATACTTCTAAGACCACATGGAAGAAAACAGAAACTACTAACAAACTCTCCTATAACGACCAAAAGGAGTACAAACAATTGGAGCGGGACATTAAAAAATCAGAGTCCAAGAAAGTGGAACTCCAGGCTAAGTTCGCAGATTCCTCTTTATCAGGGGAGGAAATCGCTGCCCTATCTATAGCACTTGGCGAACTATCGGAAACCATTAATCAAAAAACTGAACGTTGGTTTGAGCTTTCGGCCATGATGGAGTGATAACCAACTTTTTGCTTTAGCAGTTTAAGATGCTTTGCTTCTCTAAAAATCGTAAGTAGGACATAAGACCAAATTTATTTTGTCTTCTTATACCAAACTCTTGTGTCCTTATAGGCCAAAGAACTTGAAGCAAATAGGTTCAAACTACTTTCCTTACCACATCCAAAAAACTACCACGGTTAAACGACACCTTTTTTCGATAAGGTGTTTTTGACGTTCGTGCCGTTTATCGAGCGAAATTTACACTTAAACCGAACTTCTGTCAGATACCGAGTAATATGGGTTGTTCGGCGAACGGTCACCCTCTACAACACACTTGCACCCGTTATAATAGTGTAACAAACGCAAGTCATGAAAACAATAGCTACCATCTTCTTTATCTTCTTCATCGGAATGAGCGCACAAGCACAGAACAACACAACAGATGTTAAAGTA
>RCND010000137.1_pt1 | contig 40190 bp, 38 predicted proteins | sample 2041351 | NCBI WGS metagenome assembly RCND01 (sample SAMN09708230, study PRJNA481090) | Marine sediment metagenome, whole genome shotgun sequencing project. | biome: marine sediment; feature: ocean; material: sediment; isolation source: Sewage treatment plant 12B marine sediment (STP12B) ... | reverse complement strand
CGAACCAGTCGTCACCGGCTGATCTAGCAAACACACCTAACAACTACTCGAAGGGGGGCCGGTGCGCCGACCCCCCTTCTTGTTGTTCCTTGTCAGTTGCCGGGATCGGCGGCGCCGGTCCCCTTCCTGTTGTCCTGGATTGGCGGCAAGGTCAGTGCCAGGTAATCTCTGCGCATGGCAATGACAAGCAACTGGTGGTGGGCGAGGAGATAAGTCTTCGTGCGCCAGTTACTTACGCCGGAGGCCAAAGGCCCCGGCGTTTTCTTTTACAACGAGAGGACCGACAAGTGGAGCGGCAAACTGTCTTTTCCGGGCTCCAACCCACCGGCAACGTTCATCTGGGCAACTACCTGGGAGCGCTGCGCAACTGGGTGAAACTGCAGGATTCGTACGATTCGGTCTACTGCGTTGTCGATCTTCATGCGATCACGGTTGATTACGACCCCAAGAAGTTTGAACAAGACCGGATCGAAGCGGCCAAGGTCCTTCTTGCCGTTGGCATCAACCCAAACAAGTCTCTCTTCTACTTCCAAAGCCAAGTACCGCAACACAGCGAGCTTGCCTGGATTCTGGGAACCATGACACCGACCGGGGTGCTCAATCGGATGACCCAATACAAGGACAAGGTCGCCAAAGGGGTGGCAGCCAACCTAGGGCTTTACTCATATCCAGTTCTGATGGCGGCAGACATACTCCTCTACCACGCCAACCTGGTCCCGATCGGTGACGATCAGCGGCAGCATCTGGAGATGACCCGAGACTTGGCTGAGCGATTCAACAACAGATTTGGGGACGTATTCCCCATCCCGGATGCTCTGATCCCCGAAACGACCGCTCGGGTGATGTCCTTTGCCGATCCCACTTCCAAGATGTCGAAGTCGGATCCGAATGAGAAGAGCCGCGTGCTCATCCTGGACTCACCAGACGTTGTCCGCAAGAAGATCAAATCGGCCATGACCGATTCTGACCCCGAGGTCAGGTTCGACCGCGAACAGAAGCCGGGCATCTCAAATCTTCTGGAGATCATGTCGACGTGCACTGACCGCTCTATCGACAGTCTTGTCGACGAGTACGGAAGCACCGGATACGGCAGATTCAAGGAAGCTGTGGCAGAGGCCGTGATCGCAGAACTGGCGCCGGTGCGCAGTGCGTATCAGCAGCTCGATGACGAGGAGGTCGCTCGGCTGATGCGCAAGGGAGCTCTTGACGCCAGGACACGAGCAGAGGGCTTCCAGCAGCAAGTCCGGCGAGTTACTGGGCTAGCACCCGTCTAGGTCTGGGCCGACCACTATTTGGTGAGGATCGTCGTAATCGCGCTGACGGCGGCTTCGACTCCGAGCTCAGTGCCCGGAGTCAGATCGAATCCGAGACCGAGATCTGACACCGGAATCGATACTGCATACACCCGGGCCGGGACCGGCCCGATCGTGGCGGTCATCCCAAGCAGCGATTCTGGGCTGGCGTAGTGGGTCATCGCTGACGGCTGCGTCGGGGCGGCACGCACCGGAGTTGTGGTTGTCTCTGTGACATCGACACTTGCGTCAACAAATATGACGAGGTCGAATCTGGTTATCTCCAAGGCAAGCTCAGGCGTCAGCTGTGATACCGCACGGACCTCCACGCCGGGGAGGTCCAGCGCGCTGACCCGGGCGGCAACGACACGACCTGCGCCATCATCTGAGCGCAGGTCGTTGCCGTAGCCAATGACCAGAGAGTTGGTCACCCTCTCTGTACCGAAGACACCAGCTTGCCGTTGTGGTCGATCAAGCTCACGTCGAGTGGCATCTTGCCAACTGCGTGAGTTGAGCAACTCAGGCACGGGTCATACGCACGAATTCCTGCTTCAATCCGATTGAGAACCGGCTCGGGAATATCGTGGCCATCGACCCATTCCTTGGCTATCTGCAGAACCGTCGCATTCATCGGCAGGTTGTTCTGACCGGTGGCAATGATCATGTTCATTTCTTCGATGAGACCATTCTGATCCACGTTGTACTCATGGAATAGTGTGCCGCGCGGAGCCTCGGAGACGCCGACCGCATGACGGTGGTTGATCCCTGCGTTTGCCCGCACCATTGGATCGAGGATCGTGTCATCCTCCAAGAAGACCCGCATGAGTTCGGTCGAAGCAAGGATCTCGATCAGCCGGGCGTAGTGGTAGAAGAACGAGGAGTTTGCCGTCCCTCCTGCCCTTTCCCGGTAGGCCGCCAGCGCCTCATCGGCGAGGGGGGCACCCATTGTCTTGCAGACATTGAGTCTGGCCAGCGGGCCAACTCGATAGATGCCTGCATTGACGTTCTCGCCGTCCGCGACCATCGGCTTGAAGTATGGGGACTTCAGATATGAGTCGACGCGGGTCGCTTCACCGATGTAGGTGCGATAGTCCGCAGGGTCGATATTGTCGGCAACGGTGTTGCCCTCGGCATCAACGAACCTGAGATGTCCGTCGTAGTTCTCCCAAGTACCTGTGTCATTGGCCAGGCCAAGATGGAGGCTGGGAAACAGGCCGAACGCAGCGATCTCCCGCTCCAACCCGCCAAGCATCCCGATGAACAGTTCGAGGGCATCCTCAGCGGTCTGTTGCGCCTCATCAAGACCAGCGAGCATCTTGGCGCGTGTCTCCTCAGTCATTGCATTGGCAATGCCTCCAGGAACGATCCCGGGGGAGTGAACCTTGCGACCTGCGATCGCCTCGATGACACCCTGACCGAAGCCACGGAGTCGTATCCCGCGACGAGCCAATTCTGGCTCGGCACTCATCACGCCAAAGACGTTGCGCACTGCGGGGTCGGCATCCCAACCAAGCAGCATGTCGGGTGAGCTCAGGTGGAAGAAGCTCAACGCATGGCTCTGGATGATCTGGCCAAGGTTGACCAGTCGTCGTAGCTTGACGCCTGTTGAGGGGATTCTGACGCCCATGATCGCATCACCGGCCTTTGCCGAGGCGAGCAAATGGCTCACCGGGCAAATCCCGCAGGTACGAGCTGTCAAACTTGGCATTTCCCAGACCGGGCGACCCTTGCAGAACTCCTCAAACCCGCGGAACTCGGTGACGGAGAACCGTGCGGTCTCCACCTGTCCTGCATCGTCGAGGGCGATGGCGATTTTGGCGTGACCCTCGATCCGGGTCACCGGATCGATTATTACTTTGTTACTCATTCGTCACTCCTCAACCGAATCGAATGGCTTCGCCCCGATTAGGGGGAAGGGCGCCCTCGAGAAGGGCTTCTAGCGCAGCCTGTATCCGATCGGCTGGGGGTGGGCATCCCGGTAGGAATGCATCCACCCTGATCGCCTTGTGCAACGGCAGCACCTGCGGGAGCAACGGCGGCACGATGCCGGCCGCGACGGGGATTTGCCCATCTCGGTCGGGTGCATCCACATAGACACTCTGCAGGATCTTCTGGGGGTCGCCAAGTGGGTTGCGCATGGCCGTAACGTTGCCCGTTACCGCACAGTCCCCAAACGAGATGACGAGGCGCGAGTTGGCACGTATCTCGCGGGCGAGCTCGAGATTGTCTTCGTTGGCGATGGCGCCTTCGACCAGCGTTACATCAACATCTTCCGGGAAGACCTTGATATCGGCGATCGGGCTGTAGACGATGTCGGCGACCTGGGCCAACTCAAAGAGCCACTCGTCCATATCCAGAAACGACATGTGGCAGCCAGAGCAACCTCCCAACCACGCCGTGGCGATTCTTGCTTGTTTCACTTCGACTCCTCTGGGTAGAGCCACTCGTGGCGGTTGCGAGCCACTGCGAGCCTCTTGATCATTACTGGATCGTGTTCCATCTCTCCGATGGCACTACCCTGATAGGCGAGGGAGCCGGTCGGACACACGGCGACACATTTGCCGCACCAGGTGCACGAGAGCGATTCACCCCATGGCTTGTTCATCTCGGTTATGAGTTGGGCCTGTTGGCCGCGATAACTGATGTCCCAGACGTGGGCGCCTTCGATCTCGTCACAGACTCGGATACAGCGCGTGCACAGAATGCAGCGATTGGGATCGAATACGTACTTTGGGTGGCTGGCGTCGATTTTCCGTAGCGGTGACTGGTAGTCATACCGCACATGGTCCATGCCGCAGTGAACGGCCATGTCCTGCAGCTCGCATTTCCCGTTGGAAACGCAAACGGCACACACATGGTTGCCCTCGGCAAAGAGCAGCTCGAGCATCGACTTGCGATACGCACGCAGCCGTGGCGTCTCGATCTTGATTTCCATGTCGTGAGCGATCTGGGTTGCACATGCAGGACGAAGACGATGATCTTCAGCAACTTCAACGACGCAGATTCGACAGCCGCCCCATACGGACAGTCCCTCGAGGAAGCACAACGATGGGATGGTGACCCCGTTGCGTCGGGCACACTCGAGAATGGACTCTCCAATGATGCCTTCTGCGTCTTCTCCATCGAAGGTGACCACGACGGTTTGTTGTCTATCAACCATGGGTGGCCTCCTCTCTAATCAACTCTTCGTATTCGGGTCGGAAGTACTGCAAGGTGCTCAACACCGGGTTGGGTGCTGCTTGACCGAGGCCACAAAGGCTGGCGTCACGAACCACCGAGCAAAGATGCTCGAGGTCCCTTAGGTCTTGCTTGGTTCCATGGCCGTCGGTGATGCGTTGCAGCAGGTTGTGCATTTGCACTGTGCCTGCTCGACACGGGGTGCACTTGCCACAACTCTCCTCCATGGAGAACTCCATGAAGTACTTGGCCACATCTGGCATGCGCACCTCGTCATCCATGATGATGAGACCGCCGGATCCCATGATCGATCCGAGCTCGCGGAGACTGTCGTAGTCAACCGGGGTATCGAGGAATTTGGCCGGGATACATCCCCCCGATGGTCCACCGGTCTGCGCTGCCTTGAACTCCCGTCCATCGGGTACGCCGCCACCGATGTCTTCTACGATGTCGCGCAGTTTGGTACCCATCGGGACCTCGATGAGGCCGGTGTGGGTGATATCGCCGGCGAGGGCGAACACCTTGGTGCCGGTGCTCTTCGCCGTTCCCAGAGATGAGAACCACTCGCCACCGTTGTTGACGATGGGAGCGATATTGGCAAGCGTCTCGACGTTGTTGATCATCGTTGGTGCGCCCCACAGCCCCTTTTCCGTTGGGTAGGGGGGGCGAAGGCGAGGAATACCGCGCCGGCCCTCGATTGACGCAAGCAACGCGGTCTCTTCACCACAGACAAACGCACCTGCACCGATTCGTACCTCGACGCTGAGGTCGAACTTCGTATCGAGGATCTTTTTGCCGAGCAACCGGTTGCGACGGGCAACACGGATGGCACGATCGAGCCGCTCAATGGCACGTGGGTACTCCGCACGCACGTAGATGTACGCCTGGCTGGCTCCAGTGGCGTAGGCCGCAATCGCAACACCCTCGAGGAGGCGATGCGGATCGTCCTCCATGATGGTGCGGTCCATGTAGGCCCCAGGGTCGCCTTCGTCACCATTGGCCACGACGTACTTGGTGTCTCCGGGAGCCGCGGCCAAGAGTGACCACTTGCTAGCAGTTGGATAGCCGGCGCCACCGCGACCGCGGATGCCGGACTCGCGGAGCTCCTCGATGACGTGCTTTGGCTTCATCGTTGTCAGCGCTTTTTCCAAAGCGAGGTATCCGCCGTGGGCGACATACGACTCGATCCGGTCCGGATTGATCACGCCACCGTTGGCGAGGACGACCCGTTCCTGACTGCTGAAGAATGGAATGGTTGTGTCGATCTGATACTCAGGCACGGGTTGTTCGTCGAGCACATGGCTCTTGAGGATTTCAACGCCGGTCTCGGGAGTGACCTTCTGATACATCGCCTCGTCTCCACCGCGGCGAAGCACACGAACCAACGGTCCGGCGCTGCACAGACCCATGCATCCAGTAGGGATGACTTGGACCTCAAGCGTCATGTCCTCCGCCTCGACGGCATCTTCGATGGCCTTTATGGCTTGCCCGGCGCCAGCGGACTGGCAGGCCGTGCTCGCACACGCCTTCACGCGCCAGCGGGTGCGGAACCTCTCCTCGCGCTCGCGCTCGGTGACTTCGTGTAGGTCAATAGGTGCTGCCATTAGGCATCACCGCCAAGTGCGGCGCCCACAAGACTGACCGCGGACTCGCTTGTTTGGTGGCTGAGTACTTCACCATCGAAGACGACTACAGGAGCCAAGCTGCATGAGCCGAGGCATCGTGCGGTCTTGAGCGTCAGGCTGTCGTCCTCCGCCGTCGTGCCCGCGGGAACGCCAAAGGCGCTGCTAACACTCTGGACGATTTCATCGGAACCCTTGACAAAACACGCCGTGCCGGTGCACACCGTGCAGGAGTGATCTCCCGGGGGGTCGAAGGTGAATAGTTGGTAGAAAGTCGCTACTCCGTAGACCATTGACGGCGGAAGCCGCAGAGCCCTTGCGACATAAACCAGAATGTCCTCTGACAAAAAGCCAAAAACATCTTGGGCTACGTGCAGGGTCTCGATGAGTTGGTCTTGGGCGTAGCGCCCCCTCTTCAGGTGTTTGTCGACGAGTTCGAACCTGTTGTCGCCAGACGGGTGGTCCCCCTGTTGACGGTTCGAAGCCTCGGCAACACTGCGCATTGTGTCGCTCATCGGTCCTCACTTGGGTGTCAGGCCCCACCATGGCGGGGAACGAGGCGGTTCTCCAGGGGAGAATGGCCCAACGCTGTGTGACTGATGGAGCATCGAAATGTGCTGTGTCCCACGGTATATGCGGGACTGTGCATGCGTCTTGGGTCGGCAGCTGACTAGACCGTCTCAGTAATACGTTTTGGTGCAGCCTGGGTCGGCAAGAACAGCTCAAACAACACGTGGGTCCCGTCGTGCCGGTACCGCAGATCGCCGCCCATGAGCCGGGCCAATTTCAACGAAATGAATAGTCCCAGCCCAATCGATCCGAGCTGATCGCTGCTCTCGTGTGCGGACGTGTACGGGTCGAATATCTGGCGTTGCCGAGACGATTCAATGGGTGCACCATCGTCGGCGACGGTCACCGCCGGTTCCGTTCCCACCAAACCGCGCCTCCACATGGGGGCCGCCATACCGAGCTGCGTTTGTGAACAGATTGCGCAGGATCTGGCGCACTCGCTGCGGATCTGCGTATGCCGTCGCCGTACTTTGGGCGTGGACGCACTTTCCCAGTGCGCCTGCATCCTGCGAACCTGCCTCCCGGCAGGCGTCCTTCGCCAGTGACGCCGAGTGGCTCGGAGAAATCGGCACGAACTTACGACGCAGGACACGAGGTACTGCAGTCGTCGGCACGAAAACCAGAAGCTGTAACTCAGCTGGCTACTGGATTGCGGCCGGAATCTCACCGAAATACTCGGTGAGCCGAGCATCAGCATTGTCGCCAAAGAGAATCTCCGCCACCTCACGGAGACCGGCAGCCGACCTAACGTCCTCTGTTGGCACCACTTGGGTGATTTTCGAGCGTCGCCGGAGGAAGTCCTCGAGCTTCGTGATCATCTCAGTCCCCGCAGCCACGTGGAGTTCGACCCGCAGATAGTCGGCATTCTCCATGATGTCCTGGCCCATAGTTGGGTCGGTGCGGATTTCGTCGAGCATCTCAAAGGCCCGCCGGCCGTAGCGTCGCCACAGACGATCGGACAGCGGCTCAACGTCGAGCTTCTGACGTAGATCGTCGAGCTTCATCAACCGCGCCTGTCGATAGAACTCGTCCCGGGTTGATTTTGCCGGCTCGCCGTACCAGTTGTGGGTGTCCTCTTCGAGTGGAACGCCGAGCTCCTCGACAGCCTCCGCGACCTCCTCACCGACGTTGAGGCAATCGGTGAGCTTGCCACCGAAAATGGAGATGACCTTGCGCCCGAAATCCGCCTCGATCTCGTGCTTGCGCGAGAGCTTGCCCCAATCGACATCACGCTGGTCCCCGCCGTCGGTCTTGACCACCAAGGGCCGAGCTCCAGACCGGTCGGCGATGATGTCATCGGCGGTCAGCGGTTTGGCCATGTCCAACCGTGCGTTGATCTGATCAAGAACGAACTCGCGGTCCTCGTCGTTCACCTCGGTGTACGGGGTGTCGACACGGGTGTCGGTCGTTCCGATTACCGATCGTCTGCCCATGGGGATGACGTAGAACAGGCGCCCGGTGTCATCGAAGAAGGCAAGCACTCGTTCGTTGTCGGTGAGCCGAGGAACGATGAGATGGATGCCCTTTGAATAGACGATGCGGTGCTTGGTTTTGAGACCAAGGTCTCTGCTGAGGCCATCAATGAATGGGCCGGCAGCGTTGATAATCATCCGGGCGTTGCAGGTGAACTCGCCACGGCTGCCATCAGTGTCCCGCAGCGTCGCCTTCCAACCACCATCGGTACGTTCGGCGCTCACGAGTTCGACGTAGTTGGCGGCGGTGGCTCCGACGTCCATTGCCGAGCGAACAAAGCTGAACACAAACCGGGAGTCGTTGTCGGGAAGGTAGGCGTCGTAATACTCTATGCCGCCCCGGACGTCGTCGGTGTTGATGACCGGTTCGATAGCCTTGATCTTGTCCGCACTGAGGAACCGGGGATAGTGGGTCTTGAAGCTGCCAATGCCCCAGTAGGCGGCGCTGCCAAGTGCGCCCAGCCACGGCGGATGCGGCGAACTCGAGTCCATCGTCGCAAGAAACGGGATCGGTTTGATGTTGTCCGGATACGACTTGATAAGACGGTTGCGGGAGACACAGAGTTTGCGAACAAGCAGCAGTTCGTAGCTCTCCATGTATTTGAATCCACCCCAAACGAGGTTTGATGACTCTTGGCTGGTGAACGCTCCAAAATCGCCGCGGTCAATTAGGGCGACTGACGCCCCGCGGCCCGCAAGAACGGCAGCAGACACGGCGCCGTTGATGCCCCCTCCCACGATCAAGACGTCAAATGAACCGTTATTGAGTTTGCTGAGACTTGTTGTACGTAGTGGCATTTACGCGAGCATAATCACTCCCAATGGGACCGATTCCATTTCTGGGAACACGGCGGGTGTGGTGACGAATGTATCAACCGACGCGGTCCGAAAGCGTGGCAGTGAACCGTGCCTGGTACGCTGCCGCGTGCTGGCGCCATATGTGGAGGGATTCCGGTGGAAATCGAGATCGGTGTTGCAAAATCAGGTCGTCGTGCCTGGGGATTCGATGACATAGCGATCGTCCCGTCGCGCCGGACCCGCGACCCGGAGGACGTGAGCCTCTCGTGGGAAATAGACGCCTTCACTTTCGATCTACCGATGATGGGCGCCGCCATGGATTCAGCGGTCAGTCCGACGACAGCTATCCAGATCGGCAAGCTCGGTGGGTTGGCCGTTCTCAACCTCGAAGGATTGTGGACTCGCTACGAGGATCCTGCCGCTGTTTATGAGGAGATTGGTGCCGCTCCTGCGGAGGTGGCAACTGCGATCATCCAGAAGGTCTATCAGGAGCCAGTGAAGCCGGACCTGATCGGCAAGCGGGTGGCAGAGATCAAGGCAGGGGGAGTGCTCGCCGCCGCCAGCCTCACCCCACAGCACGTCGACCGCTGGCACCGCTATGCCCTTGACGCTGGTCTCGACGTCCTTGTAATCCAGGGCACCGTGGTGTCCGCCGAACATGTTTCATCGCGGAGCGAACCGTTGGACCTATTCAAGTTCATCGCAGGAGTTGGCATACCAGTCATTGCCGGTGGTGTTGCCTCGTACTCCGGCGCTCTCCACCTGATGCGCACTGGTGCAGTTGGAGTCCTTGTTGGCGTCGGCCCCGGCGCAGCATGTACCTCCCGAGGTGTGCTCGGAATTGGAGTGCCGCAAGCGACTGCCATTGCCGATGCCGCAGGAGCACGTACCCGGTATCTCGAGGAGACTGGTCGGTATGTGCATGTGATCGCCGACGGTGGCCTGCGTACCGGCGGAGACATCGCCAAGGCGATCGCCTGTGGCGCCGATGCTGTCATGTTGGGCTCGCCGCTTACGGGAGCAACCGAAGCCCCAGCTCGCGGCAATCATTGGGGCATGGCGACATTCCACCCGACGCTACCTCGAGGCACCCGCGTCAAGACAGGCGAACTCGGATCAATGGAAGAGATCCTCGTTGGACCCGCTCACGAGAATGACGGCAGGAGAAACCTGTTTGGTGCCTTGCGGGTTTCGATGGCGACAACGGGCTACGCAAACGTCAAGGAATTCCAGAAGGCAGAGGTCATGGTGGCCCCTGCACTCCAGACCGAAGGCAAGACGCTGCAGAAGTCACAGCAAGTTGGAATGGGCTAGTGCCCCGAAACACCTCTGACCACTCGACGGGCCCGAGTTTCCGCACAGCGGAAAGTCGCAACGTGCCCGAAGGGCACGCATCATCCGGCGACTTTGACAGGGTGCTTGTTGTTGACTTTGGAGCCCAGTACGCCCAACTGATAGCGCGCAGAGTCCGCGAAGCCCATGTCTTCTCAGAGATCGTCCCACGCACGATTACTGCCCAGGAAATCCGCGAGATGGCGCCGATCGGGATCATCCTCTCCGGCGGCCCCGCCTCCGTGTACGCCGACGATGCCTACGACCTCGATGCGGACATCCTCGATCTTGGTATTCCAATACTGGGGATTTGCTACGGCCATCAGGTCATCGCACATGCGCTAGGCGGAGACGTGGCCCGCAACGACGTTGCCGAATACGGCAGGGCAGAGATCACCGTTACCGCACCATCGCTGATACTCAAGACACTGCCCGAGGCTCAGGTGGTGTGGATGAGCCACCGCGATGCCGTTGCTGAGCCGCCGGCCGGTTTTGAGGTCACTGCAGCAACGCCAGATTCGCCGGTGGCGGCCATGGAAGACCGCACCCGTGGCATTTACGGTGTTCAATTCCATCCCGAGGTCGGTCATACCGAGCGTGGGCAGGAGATGCTGAAACACTTCCTGTACGACGCTTGCCATGCGCGTCCCCTGTGGACCCATGCCAGCATCATTGAGCAATCCATCGAGGCGGTCCGCAACACTGTTGACGGGGGATCGGTTATCTGTGGTTTGTCGGGTGGCGTCGACTCTTCGGTAGCGGCTGCACTGGTCCACAAAGCCATCGGTGACCAGCTGGTCTGTGTGTTCGTGGATCACGGTCTGCTTCGCAAGGACGAGGCGATCCAGGTTGAGGAGACCTTCCGGTCCAACTTTCACATGAACCTCATCCACGTCAAAGCCGAAGATCGTTTCCTTGCGGCGTTGGCGGGTGTCACTGATCCAGAAGAGAAACGCAAGATCATCGGCGAGACATTCATCAGAGTCTTTGAGGAGGTCGCCACCGAGGTGACCGATGTTAGTTTCCTCGTGCAAGGGACTCTCTATCCCGACGTGATCGAGTCGGGTACCGCCGATGCCGCCAAGATCAAGAGCCACCACAACGTCGGTGGTCTTCCTGAAGACATGGAACTCAGTCTGATCGAGCCTTTGCGTGATCTGTTCAAAGACGAGGTCCGTGCCGTTGGCGAGGAGCTCGGTCTGCCGGAAGAAATCGTATGGCGGCAACCTTTCCCGGGACCAGGGCTTGCAGTGCGGATCATTGGCGAGGTCACAAAGGAAAGACTCGATATCCTCCGCGCCGCCGATGCGATAGTGCTCGAAGAGGTAATCCGCGCTGGCCTCTATAACGAGTTGTGGCAGAGTTTTGCCGTGTTACCTGCCATCCGATCTGTTGGAGTTCAGGGTGACGGCCGCACCTATGCCTACCCCATCGTTGTGCGCGCTGTCACCAGCGAAGATGCAATGACCGCAGATTGGGCGCGGTTGCCGTATGAGGTGCTGGAGCGCATCTCATCTCGGGTCATCAACGAAGTCACTGGCATCAACCGGGTGGCATACGATGTTTCCTCAAAGCCGCCCTCCACCATTGAATGGGAATAGACGAGTATCGGCAACGGTTGCTGGGTGGCTGCCAGCGACCTTATGCCTTAAGTGGCCTCTCGGTAACGTCGATAGCCTGAAGAACGGGCGCCAGAAGGGCAATTACGGTGAGTTGGAGCGCAGATCCTGAGCTTCTCCAGATGTTTCTTGATGAGGTTGCGGAACGGTCGCAACGCTTAATCGTGGGCGGCAAAGCCATGAGCAGCGGTGGGGTTGACGACGAGATGTCTGGCGTCATGCTCCGCGAAGGTCACACCATCAAGGGAACCGCTCGGGTGATGGGCTTTGAGGCCATATCCGATGCCGGCAAGATGATTGAGGACTTGTGGCGGGCGATCAAGGCTGGAGACATCGAGCCGTATCCCAATCTGGGTCGCTGTCTGGTAACGCTGGCGGAAACCCTCGACGACGCGACCCAAGCCGACCCCGACACCGGCAGTCGTGAGATGGTCGATGCCATGGAGAAGCTCAATCGGGCAACCGGGTATTCGCTTGGGGAGCCGATCGAAGATGCCGACAAGCCTGCCCCTGCCCCGGCCGCCGCCGAGCCAACACCTGAGCCTGTCCCCGAGAGCGACCCACAGATTGCCGACGTTGTGCAACTGCCGGGAGCGCTCACTGTTGAGCAAGTCAAAGAAACGGCAGCGGCAGCCGAGCCGGCGCCTGCTCCCGCTCCACCACCTGCTCCGTCTCCTCCTCCCGAAGCTCCCGCTGCTGACCCGATACCTCCTGCTGCCACGCCTTCGACTCCAGAACCACGTTTCGAGCCGGCACCGCCCGTGCCCCCGGTCCAAGCGCCGCAACCTCAGCCCCCTCCCGTTGTCGCCCCTCACCCGCAGCCCACCGCTCCAGCCGAGCCTGACCCGGTCGTAGAGCGTCAGGGTGTCGTCTCAGCGCGGAGCGTGCCGCTCGACCACTCAACGCCTCAGGAATTCATCGGATCGGTGATTCCTGAGGACCACGACGAGCAAGAGGTCTATGGGCCGGACCTTGGTGGATTGCTCGGCGCTCTGGAGAACTGGGCATCAGGCCAGACCATCCAGGTGAGTGCCGGACGCCTCTACCGATTGATCAACTATGTGGCCAGTATGCGGGTCGAGCTCGATAGCATGCTCGCCGAGCTGCGGTATGCACCAACGGTCACCGCGGAGATGGTCGAGCACATGACCGAACTGGTCAGAGCAACCTCTGCGTTGGAAATGAACGCCATGGAGCTCGGTGCGGTACCGGTTCGCCAGATGACCAACACACTGCCTCAGCTGGTGCGCTACCTGGCCAAGAAGCTTGGCAAGGAAATCAGGTTCGAGATCCAAGCCGTTGAGGATCTTGACATTGACCGCCAGGTTCTCGACAAGATTTCTGATCCGGTTCGGCAGTTGATCGTCAACGCGATCAATCACGGCATCGAACTCCCGTCGATCCGCGAAGCCGCCGGCAAGGCGGCAACCGGTGTGATTTCAGTGTCGCTGGCTCGCCGTGGTGCCAGCTTTGAGGTGGTTGTGGCCGATGACGGTTCCGGTATCAACTACGCCATGGTGCACCAGCTTGCCGTAGCGCAGGGTCTGGTCGCGGCCGATGCGCCGATAGATGTTGAGACGCTCCGTCCCATCATCTTCTTCCCAGGATTCACAACCACAGCTGGCGACGAATTGAACAGCGTCGGCGCCGGTCTGTCCAACGTGGCGGATGCCGTCGAATCGCTCTATGGGCGGATCCGGGTCGAATCAGAGAACGGGGTCGGGACCACGGTTACCCTCGTCGTACCCACCGTCCGGGATCTCCAGCGTGTTCTTATTGTCGATTCGGGCGGAATGAAATGGGGCATCCCCGAAGCCGTGGTTGACGCGGTCATCCCAATCGAGTCTGCCGGGATCAAAGCTCAAGGTGACCGTCAGTCTATGTTCTTCGAAGGTAACGAGCTCCCCGTCGCACCGATCTCCTCGGTTGTCGGAGCTACCGATAACCGACCGCCGAGCCAGGTTGTCGCCATCTCACACCGGGCCGGCAGTGCCGCGGTCACGGTCACCGATGTGGTCGGTATAAGGGAGGTCGCGGCCAAGGAGCTCGGGCCGGTAGTTGCGGGTCCGTCGCACATCACCGGTGCAGCTCTTATGGGGGGCGGCGGTGTCGTTTTGGTTCTCGATGCGGGAGCAGTCGTGCAGCTCTGCCAGTCGGTACCACAGCCGGTTGCAGCACGAGCCCGAGTGTTGGTTGTTGATGACTCACAGGGTGCCCGCGCCGTCATAGCTGGCTCACTGGCCTCAAGCGGGTTCAGCACCAGCGTCGCCGAGAGTGCGTTTGAGGCCATGGAAATATTGAACGAGACCCGTGTCGATGCCCTTGTGGTTGACTTCTCCATGCCGGCGCAAGATGGTGTGCAACTGGTCCAGAAGGTTCGCGCCGCTGGTATCCAGATCCCGATTGTGATGCTGTCGGGAGTTGCCAAGACCGCCGACCAGGAGCGCGCTCTCGAAGCTGGGGTCAATGCATTCTTCGAGAAAGCTGATTTCCGCGAGGGGGCCCTCGCCGCCCAGTTGCGAGCGCTACTCGGCAACGAGTAGGAAGTTGGCTGCGGGGAAGTCACCTTTGGTGATTCCGAGAGCGCAGCCACCTGCATAGCAACAGAAGGGCAATCTTCCCCGGTACTACATCCGTGTAGTTCACCCTCGTATACTCCTGCCCCATGCCCGATTCCCCCCTTCTCGAAGGCCTTAACCCCGCGCAACGGCAAGCCGTCGCTGCAGTGAAGGGCCCGCTGCTTGTTGTCGCAGGTGCCGGGTCCGGCAAAACGCGAGTGTTGACACGCCGGGTTGCCCACCTGATTAGGGACCACAACGTTTCGCCTTTCGGGATTCTGGCTATCACCTTCACCAATAAAGCCGCAGGCGAAATGAAGGACCGTGTCGAAGCATTAGTCGGTTCGGTCGGCCGTGATATGTGGGTTTCCACTTTCCACAGCGCCTGTTCTCGGATCCTGCGTCGGGAAGCTCATCACCTCGGCTATCGGTCGTCCTTCTCGATCTATGACTCGGCTGATTCGCTTCGTCTGGTGACCATGTGTGTGAAGGACCTTGACCTTGATCCGAAGCGGTTCCCGCCACGCAGCATTCGTGCCACCATTTCCAATGCCAAAAACGAACTGATCGACTACGAGTCGTTTGCCTCTTCTGACTCAGGGTTCTATCACGAGAAGGTCGCCGACGTATACCGGCTTTACCAACAGCGCATGGTTGAGGCATCGGCGATGGACTTTGACGATCTGCTGATGCTGACCGTCGACCTGTTCCGTGTTCACCCTGAGGTGTTGCGGCGGTATCAGGACAGGTTTGAGTATGTACTCGTCGATGAGTACCAAGACACCAACCACGCCCAGTATGTGTTGGTGCGGCTTCTCACCGAGACCCACCACAACCTGTGCGTGGTCGGCGATGGAGACCAGAGCATCTACCGCTTCCGCGGGGCAGATATCCGCAACATCAATGAGTTCGAGAAGGATTTCCCCGACGCCCAGATCGTGATGCTGGAGCAGAACTATCGATCTACCGAGACGATTCTTCAGGCCGCCAACACTGTTATTGCGAACAATCCGAATCGGAAGCCAAAGCGGTTGTGGACCGAGTTCGGCCATGGCGACAAGATCGTCAGCTACGAGGCCGAGGACGAGCACGACGAGGCTGGCTTTGTTGCAGATGCCGTCGCAGATCTAAGAGCGCAGGGCCGCAACGCACGCGACATCGCTGTGTTCTATCGGACCAATGCGCAGAGCCGCGTCCTCGAAGAGACGTTCGTGAACCATCAACAGCCGTATCAGGTTGTGGGTGGTGTCAAGTATTACGACCGCCGCGAAGTCAAGGATGTACTTGCCTACCTGCGAGTGGTCATCAATCCCGACGACACGGTAGGAGCGAAGCGAATCGTCAATGTTCCCAAGCGGGCCATTGGAGCGACGAGTGTCGCCCATGCTGATCGACACGCTGAGGACAAGGGCCTCACGTTCCTAGGATCGCTGCGCAATGCCCACGAAAACCCCCGGCTTTCGGCGCGTGCGCAGAAGTCGATGTCGGAGTTCGTGCAACTGATCGACCACCTGACTTTCCTCGCCGAGCAGGGGCCGACAGCTGGTCTTGAGGCCATTCTCTCTGAGACCGGTTACCTCGATATGGTCAGATCGGAGCGCTCCATTGAAGCGATGGGTCGTGAAGAGAACCTCAGGGAGCTCGTGTCTGCTGCTGGTGATTTTGAGGAGAACGGTCCCGTTTCATATGGCCGAGAGGAGTGGGCGGAGCTCGATGGGCTACGCAAGACCGAGCTGTTCCTCGAGTCGATCAGCCTGGTCATGGATGTGGACAGCTTCGACGACAGCGAGGTCGTCACGCTGATGACGTTGCATAACGCCAAGGGACTGGAGTTCCCCGTGGTGTTCATCGTTGGCATGGAAGACGGTGTCTTCCCGCACATACGATCCCTCGGCGATCCAGCCGAGCTCGAAGAGGAGAGACGTCTTTGCTACGTCGGGATCACCCGAGCCATGGAACGTCTGTTTCTCTCCAGAGCATGGAGCCGCAACATGTTCGGCTCGAACAACTACAACCCACCAAGTCGATTCCTCAAAGAGTTGCCCGAGAATCTCGTCGAGACCGCACGCAAACGGAAGCGACCCTCGAAGCTAAACCTGAGCACCGCACGGCCCACGATCAAGGCAGCGGACCTGGAGGTCGGAGACCGAGTTCGCCACACCAAATGGGGAGTGGGCACGATCCGAAGAGTGATTGGTGTCGAAGCGGTCGTCGACTTCGACGGTCTCGGCGTGAAACACCTGCATCTAGAGCTAGCACCATTGGAGAAGCTCTAGCAGCGAGCCACCGCGAGCTAACGCCGCCACGAGTCCGGGTGACTCCTTTGGAGTCCCCCGGACTCGCAAGCTGGGGAACTCAGCGACGCTGAGTTCCCCAGCCGTCCTCGGCACGTTCGCCGCGGCTAATGTCAGCAGCGCAATGCCAGTACGTATTCTCATAGCCAAACCAGGTCTTGACGGCCACGATCGGGGAGCCAAGGTTGTCTCCCGCGCTCTTCGTGACTCTGGGTGCGAGGTCATCTATTCGGGCCTGCATCAGACGGCCGAGCAGGTGGTCGAAACAGCTGTCCAAGAAGATGTCGACGGCATAGGACTCTCGGTGCTCTCTGGCGCCCATATGACGCTGTTTCCCCGGATCGTTGAGTTGCTACGCCAGCGCGGCGCCGAGGACATTGTGGTTTTTGGGGGCGGAATCATCCCCGACGAGGACATACCTGAGCTCCAAGCCGCCGGGTTGGAGATGATCTTCACCCCCGGCACCCCACTGTCAGATATCACCGAATGGGTAGATGAGCGCTTTTCGCATAGGGAGTGAGAAATCCCCAATCGCTGCCGATGCCCCGCCCCGGTCCTCGGTTGACCGGTGCAAAGGAGGACCAACTTGAAAATCCATGAGTTCCAAGCAAAGGAGCTGATGAAAGCCCGCGGCATCCCTGTTCCTGAGGGACAGGCCGTTACTTCTGTTGCTGAGGCGATCGGCGCGGTCGCTCCGCTTATCGAAGCCACAGGCAACCCAGTGATCGTCGTGAAGTCCCAGATCCACGCCGGCGGCAGAGGCAAGGGCAGGTTCAAAGAGGCCCCCGACCTCGGTGGCGTCATTGTTGTACTTGATGGCATTGAAAACGGTGTCGAAGCGGCAAAGAGCAAAGTCGCTCAGCTGGCGGGGCGCATGCTGGGATCGACCCTCGTTACGGTGCAGACCGGCGAGGAGGGCAAGCGAGTCAACCGGCTCTACATAGAGCAGGGGATCGACATCGAGCGTGAGCTCTATCTGTCGGTGCTCCTCGATCGTGGCTCTAGCCGCAACATCGTCATGGCATCAACCGAGGGTGGAACCGAGATCGAGAAAGTGGCTGAGGAAACGCCGGAGAAGATCCTTAAAGCCGAGATCGACCCGGGATTGGGTCTGCTCGATTTTCAGGCAAGGGAGATTGCCTTCGGCCTTGGGCTAGAAGGGATTGCCTTCAAGAACGGTGTTCGTTTCGTTAAGGCGCTAGCCACAGCTGCTGTGGAGTTGGATGCCGACCTGATAGAGATCAACCCGCTTGTTGTGACCACCGATGGGGCGGTTATGGCGCTTGATGGGAAGATGAGCTTTGAGTCGAACGCTTTGTACCGGCACCCTGATGTCCAAGATATGCGTGACCTCAGCGAGGAGAATGCCGCCGAGATCGAAGCCTCTGGATACGGTCTGAGCTTCATCAAGCTGGACGGCACGATCGGCTGCATGGTCAACGGAGCTGGGCTCGCCATGGCAACCATGGACATAATCAAATTTGTCGGCGGCGAACCAGCCAACTTCCTCGACGTTGGTGGGGGTGCCGACAAGGACCAGGTCGCGGCAGCCTTCAAGATCATCACCAGGGATCCCAGCGTAAAAGGAATCTTTGTAAACATCTTTGGCGGAATCATGAAGTGCGACACGATTGCCCAAGGGGTCGTCGACGCGGTGGCCGAGGTTGGACTCGACATGCCGCTTGTCGTCAGGCTTGAGGGCACCAACGTCGAGCTTGGCAAGCAAATACTCGACGAGTCTGGTCTGAACATCGTGAGCGCTACCGATATGAAAGATGGCGCACAGAAGATCCTGGAGGCGACACAGGCATGAGCGTTCTCGTTGACAAGACAACACGAGTGATTGTCCAAGGTATGGGTAAAACCGGTCGGTTCCACACTGACAAGGCCATCGCCTACGGCACCCAGATGGTTGGGGCAGTTCACCCATCGCGGGCCGGACAGACAGAGGTATTTGAGGGGGAGACCGATCACTCCGGAGTGCCGGGGCGGGGCGATACCTACCGGGTTCAGCTACCAGTCTTCCGCACCGTGAAGGAAGCCATGGCGGCGACCGGTGCCACCGTGAGCGTTATCTACGTACCGCCGCCGTTCGCTGCGGACGCAATTATGGAAGCGGCTGATGCTGGGCTTGATCTGGCCGTATGCGTGACTGAGGGCATTCCCGTTGCCGACATGGTCAAGGCCAAGAGTTATGTCGAGACGCGCAGTACACGGCTTGTCGGACCGAACTGTCCTGGCGTCATCACTCCTCGTGAATGCAAGATCGGCATCATGCCCGGATATATCCACGAGGCGGGACGGATCGGCGTAGTCAGTCGGTCCGGCACCCTTACCTATGAGGCTGTCCATCAGCTCACCCAGGTAGGTCTCGGGCAGACGACTGCAATCGGTATCGGTGGCGATCCGGTCAACGGCACTGACTTCATCGACTGCCTGAAGGCGTTCAACGACGACCCGGCAACCGAGGGTGTCATCATGATCGGCGAGATCGGTGGCACTGCCGAAGAAGACGCCGCCGCTTGGATCACTGAAAATATGACAAAGCCGGTGGCAGGTTTTATCGCCGGCACGACCGCTCCCTCAGGCAAACGTATGGGGCATGCCGGTGCCATCATCTCCGGAGGCAAGGGGACGGCAGCGGACAAAATCAGCGCACTCCAGAACGCCGGTGTCGTCGTAGCTCCAACCCCGACCGACATGGGTGCTGCGATGTTGGAAGCGATGAACCGTTGAGCAGGAGCGACCATCGGTTGAGCCGCTGGTATGACTCGTCCACTGGCCTATGCTGCCGACAGATGCAACTCGCGTAGGGTCGAGTTAAGGGGTCCCAATGAGCCGTACCAAGGTCCGTCGCGCATTGCTCTCAGTGAGCGATAAGACTGGTCTCATGGACTTCGCCGGGCATCTGGTTGCGGAGGGCATTGAGATAGTTGCCTCCGGTGGAACCGCCCGAGTGCTGCGCAGTGCCGGCATTGCTGTCACCCCGGTTGCGTCGGTAACCGGCTCGGCAGAGATGCTCGATGGTCGGGTGAAGACACTCCATCCGCACATCCACGGTGCGATCCTTGCCGATCTCGGAAACCCCGAACATCGCAAGGAGCTCTACGACAAGAACGTCACCCCAATCGGGCTGGTGGTGGTGAACCTGTATCCGTTCGAGGCTGGTCTTGCCAGAGGTGGGATCACCGACAACGAAGCGATCGAGCTCATTGACATCGGCGGACCCACGATGGTGCGAGCGGCTGCCAAGAATCATAAGTGGGTCGGTATCGTCACCTCGCCTGAGCAGTATGGAGCTGTGGCTGCCGAGATCAGCGATGGTGGCCTGCGCGACGATTTCCGTCGCGATCTGGCCCGGACTGCCTTCTACAGCACTGCTCGATACGATGCTGCGATTGTCGAGTGGTTGGAGGGGACAGTCGGTGATGTGCCCGAGCGCATGGTTCTCGCTTTCGACCGAGTTGCGGAACTTCGCTACGGCGAGAACCCCCACCAGAGTGCTGCGCTGTATAGCCAAGGTGGCTCGTCGAGTTGGTGGCGGTCAATGCGGCAGTTGCAGGGCAAAGAGATGTCATTCAACAACTACCTCGACACCGAGGCTGCTTGGCGCCTAGCTAATGAATTTGCCGAGCCGTCGGCGGTGATCGTCAAACATGCCAACCCGTGCGGCGTCGCCAGCCGTGACACGATCCAGGAAGCCTTCATCACGGCGTGGGAATGTGACCCGCTATCTGCCTTTGGGGGAGTCATCGCGGTTAACGGCAGGATCGATGAACCAGCGGCCCGGCTTATTGTCGAGAACTATGTCGAGGTGGTCATCGCTCCATCCGTCTCGGAAGGGGCAACCGAGATCCTGGCGAGAAAGAAGAACCTCCGAGTCCTGGTGGCCGCGGCGCCACGGACAGATGATCTTGATCTTCGCCGTTTGGAGAACGGTTTTGTCGCCCAACGTCGAGATCAGCTTGATCTGCCGCTTCCAGGCAAGATGCCGCATAACTGGGAGTCGGTGGGTGGCCGTCCGCTCAGCGCTGATCTCCTGATCGAACTGCGATTCGCGTGGACTGTTGCCGCCCACGCCAAGTCAAATGCGATTGTTGTGGTGCGCGATCGTGCCGCTGTCGGGATCGGTGCCGGCGATCAATCTCGGGTGGGTGCAGCCCGCCGTGCTCTCGATCAGGCGGGGGATCGGGCCTACGGCGCTGTCGTCGCCTCCGACGGCTTCTTCCCGTTCCGTGATGGTGTGGATCAACTTGGTGCTGCTGGTGTGGTCGCTGTCGTCGAGCCGGGCGGCTCGATGCGTGACGAAGAAGTGGTCAAAGCCGCTGATGAGCATCACATGGCAATCGTTTTCACTAGCCGGAGGCACTTCAGACATTGAGCGCAACAATCCTTTCCGGTAAAGAGGTTGGCGCAGTCGTTCGTCAAGAGGTAGCTGACCGCGTCGCCGCTCTCAAGGAGCGAGGCAAGTCGGTCGGCTTGGCAACGGTTCTGGTGGGAGGCGACCCAGCCTCGCAGGTTTATGTGCGCAGCAAGCACCGTGCCGCCGAGAAGGCGGGCATGTTGTCTTTCGATCACAACCTACCTGGAGATGCCACCCAGCAGCAGGTAGAGGATCAGATCCGCAAGCTCAACGCCGATCCACTGGTTGACGGCATGATCGTGCAGTTGCCTTTGCCTTCTGGTCTTGACGGCAACAGTGCGGTCGAGACCATCGATCCGCTCAAAGATGCCGATGGTCTACACCCATACAGCCTTGGTCTGCTCGTTCTGGAGCGTGGCTACCTACGCCCGGCAACGCCCAGCGGGATCATGCGAATACTGAAGCACTACGAGGTCGAGACCAGCGGCAAGCTTGCAGTGATCGTCGGGAGGTCGTTCCTCGTCGGTAAACCGATGGCTTTGCTGCTGGGAGCCAAAGGTGTCGACGCCACCGTGGTCCAGGCACACTCGAGAACAAAGGACCTGGCCGAACTCACCAAGAAGGCCGACATCCTGGTTGCGGCTATTGGCCGTCCGCGTTTCATCGATGGCTCGCAGATAAAGAAGGGTGCCGTCGTCATTGACGTTGGTATCAACCGGACTGACGATGGGTTGGTCGGTGACGTCGACTTTGAGTCCGCGGTGAAGGTTGCCGGTGCCATCACACCGGTCCCCGGCGGTGTTGGGATTATGACCGTTGCCTCATTGCTTGCTAACACTGTCACCGCAGCCGAACACTCTGTGCTGTAAACACCGTTCCTGCGTAGATGGCACCGGAATTCCGGCTGGATGTACGCAGGAACGAGGGACTACGCTCCTAGCGAACCGAGATCCTGGAGGAAATGGCCGATGGCCGCACCGATAACAATGGGCCTACACGGGCTACAGGTACCAGACGAGCCGATTATCCCGTTCATCGAAGGTGACGGGATTGGTCCTGATATCTGGGCAGCAGCGCAAGCAGTCTTCGATGCCGCGGTAGACAAGGCCTACGGCGGATCGCGCAAGGTCGCTTGGACCGAGGTCCTGGCCGGGCAGAAAGCATTTGATCAGACCGGACAATGGCTACCTGACGAGACAGTTGAGATGTTTCGTAGCCATCTCGTTGGGATCAAGGGGCCGCTAACTACACCGGTCGGCGGCGGTATCCGCAGCCTCAACGTTGCGCTGCGCCAGATCCTTGACCTGTATGTTTGCCTACGTCCGGTCCGCTGGTACAACGGCGTTCCCTCGCCGGTCAAGCAGCCCGAGCTCGTTGACATGGTCATCTTCAGGGAGAACACCGAAGACGTGTACGCCGGCAAGGAACTCGAGGCCGGTACCGAAGGTGTCCAACAGCTGCTCGATTTCCTCGACGAGACGTATGGCTGGGAGATCAAACCTGACAGCGGTCTTGGCATCAAGCCAATCTCTGAGTCAGGCTCGAAGCGACTAGTTCGGGCGGCTATCGAGTATGCCCTGGAAAACAACCGGAAATCGGTGACCTTGGTGCACAAAGGCAACATCATGAAGTTCACCGAGGGTGCCTTCCGTAACTGGGGCTATGAAGTGGTTCGTGACGAGTTCGCAGATGTGGCCGTTTCGTGGGAGGACTGCGGAGGCGACCCCGGCGACAAGCTCTTGGTCCAGGATGTCATTGCTGATGCTTTCTTGCAGCAGATTTTGACCCGTCCGGCCGAGTACGAAGTCGTTGCCACCATGAACCTGAATGGCGACTACATGTCTGATGCTCTGGCGGCGCAGGTTGGCGGCATCGGGATCGCTCCAGGTGGCAACATCAACTATGTCACCGGCCACGCCATCTTTGAGGCAACACACGGGACCGCACCCAAGTACACCGGGATGGACAAAGTGAACCCCGGGTCGGTTATTTTGTCCGGTGAGATCATGTTCCGCTACCTCGGCTGGAACGAGGCTGCCGATCTAATCGTGAAGGGTCTCGAAGCGGCAATCGGCGACAAGATCGTGACCTATGACTTTGCCCGGCTTATGGACGGCGCCACCGAGGTAAAGACATCGGAGTTTGGCGCAGCCGTCATCGCACGGATGTAGCCGTCGGGCTACCCAATCAACAAGGAGTCTCAGAGTATGAGCAAAGTGACCGTAGTAGGGGCAGGCAAGTACGGCTCGACCACTGTGCAGCGACTGGCTGAATGGGATGTTGCCGACGTAGTCGTCATGACCGACATCGTCGAGGGGCTACCCCAGGGTCTCGCCCTCGACATGAATCAGAGCCGTCCCATCATGGGACACCGCACCTTGGTTGTTGGAACCAATGACTACGCCGATTCGGCTGGCAGCGACGTGGTGATCATCACTGCGGGTCTCCCTCGCAAGCCCGGCATGTCTCGGATGGATCTTCTTGAGGTCAACGCCAAGATCGTCACGAGCGTCACCGAGCAAGTTGTCAGGTACTCGCCCGATGCGGTAATCATTGTTGTCACCAACCCTCTCGACCAGATGACCACATTGGCTGCTGAGGTATCTGGATTCCCACGCAGCCGCGTATTTGGCCAGGCCGGGATTCTTGACAGTTCCAGGTTTGCTCACTTCATCTCTGAGAAGACCGGGGCTGATATCCAGACCATCGAGGCAGTCACTCTCGGAAGCCACGGCGAGACCATGGTGCCGGTGCCTTCGTTGTGCCGGATCGATGGCAAGCCTCTTACTGAGGTGCTGGATCCAGGAACGATCGATGACCTGGTTGATCGCACCCGCAAGGGCGGAGCCGAGATTGTTGGGCTGCTCAAGACCGGTAGCGCCTACTACGCACCATCTGCGGCGGCGGCCTACATGGCTAAGGCTGTGGTGGAGGATTCCGGCGAGCAGCTACCGGTGTGCGCATGGATGACTGGTGAGTACGGCATCGATGATGTCTATCTCGGGGTTATCGCTGAGGTGGGCACTGGTGGCATCAAGCAGATCATGGAATTGGCCCTGACCGACGAAGAGGCAGCGGGGCTCACCGAAGCCGCAGCCGCGGTTAAGGAGAAGGTCGCAGACCTCACCCGACTCGACCTCTAGCTCTGGTTGGCATCATGAAGGCTGGGTCGGCATATGAGCTCGTTTACGTGGATCCTTCCAAGAAATCGCGGTGGATTCGGCGGGCTTTCGTTGCGTTGATCGCAGTTGTATCGATGGGTGAGCCGGTCCCACCAGGCGGTGGCGAAATCCAGATTGTCGATTGCTGGACCGGGAGGGTTCGCGGTTCCGTCGACGTGTCATTTGGCGACGATGGCATCACCAGGGCGAAGATGGACGAGGACTTGCTGGTCCTCTCCCCAGAGGACTTTGTTGCCAAGTGGATAGCGGTACCACCGGCGATTTCCGGATGAAAGAAAGGGGGCGGGATCATCAGGTCCCGCCCCCTTCTCTGATTCTGACGTTGCGGGCGGCTACTTGCCGGCGCGGGCTTCTCGTTGATGCTGTTGGGCAAGCTCGAGAGCTGCCTGGATCTCGGCGGCACTGGCTTCGGCGGCCGCACGTTGGCGTTCGGCCCGCCGCAGGTTGATGATGATGTCACGTCGCTTCGCCCACAGGGATACAGCTCCCACAAAGGCCAGCAGCATTCCAAACAGGGCTAGGAAGTACCCAGACGTGATTTGGGTATCTTTGTACTGACCAACTACTCCATCGGATTCAAACTGAGCTGCGATGAGATTGGCGCGGACTGCCGCAGCTCCCAACGCAACGGTGGCTCCACCGAAAACGGTCGAAAAGATGAGCATCCGGTTTGCGGCCAGCTCGGAGGGCTTGCCGGTGGCGGCAAGACCGTAGATCACAAGCGCCGCGATCCCGACCCACACCACCGGTTTTGCGGTGAACTCTCGGCCAAACAAGGCGAGGTTGAGAACGAATGCGCTAACAATGACTATTGCCAGCGAGCTGAAGGTCTTTATGCCGGATGCGAGTTGTTCAGGAAGCCGCGGTGCTACGAGTCCCTTGATGATCCAGCTAACACCGATTGCTACAAGCCATCCGACCGCTCCGCCTCCCATGGTGCGCTCGTCCGTTCCGTAGATGGCGGCGACACCAACCGCGCCGAGAGCCATGGCGAAGCCAATGAGACGGCTGTACAACGGATTGAGTGACTTCTCGAGCATGGTGAGTAGACCGGCTGCGAAGACAAGAGCTCCGATGGTGAACGCAATTGATCCGTGCACGGATTCGTAGCCACGAATAGACCACGGGTCGACGATATACGAGGTCTGGGGATTCATGCGGGCCAATTCCCAGGCGATCGATGCCATCGTTATCGCTGCTCCCAAGAGCAGCAACAGTTGTGGCCTGTAGCGTTTCACTCGTTCCCTTTCCTCCTGATCGGCACACTTTACCGGCATTGCCGTCGGTCGTCTCCTCGGGGCTGCACCGCTGTGGGCTGGTTTGATATGGCAGGTGCACGACAAGGTCTTGGGGAGCATCCTTGGGCAGCGCCCGTCACGTCGGTATCGTTCGGGCCGAGGCAGAGTGACAGGAGCGGATTCGTGAACAAAGCGGATCTCATCGATCAAGTGGCGTCCCGGACCGGGCTGACCAAGGTTGCAGTGGCGGCAGCCGTCGAAGCGGCCATGGCAACAATCGTTGACACGGTCGCACAATCGGAGGCCGTGACCCTAAGTGGGTTCGGCACATTCGAGCCGCGACAGCGTCAGGCGCGCACGGGACGCAACCCACGCACAGGGGACGCAGTTCCGATTCCACCGAAGACCGTTCCGGTGTTTCGACCGGGCAACCTCTTCAAGAACGCAGTCGAGTAGACATCAAAAAGAGGGCACGGTCACCAGCCGCGCCCTCTTGATTTGTCTTGGGTCCCTCTAGGACCGTGTTGAACAATGCCAGTTCTGGCCCGTCGGCACCGCTTTTGGTGAGGGGTGGTCGGAACGGACGGGCCGACACGGCATTCGTTCACCACCCTCCCTAGGACCGTGTTGAACAATGCCAGTTCTAGTAGTCGACGTCTACCCCTGCGACTGTTGCCGCCCATTTGTTGATGACGCCTTGGTTCATCATCAGAACCGCCATGTTGCCGGCAACTTTGATCTTGCCGGTCATGAATGCCATCTGCGTATTGAGATCGCCATTGAACAACGCAACGGCGGTCTCGTGGGTACTCGTTATCGACACATCAGACGCGTCGATTTCTCCACCTGCCATCGCGGCAGCGCCGTCGGCAACAGACAGGTAGTAATTGACGTCGCCCTCGGGCGCTTCGGTCACATGGAACTGAATTCCCATGTTGATGTTTGTGATAGAGCTGACGAAGTCATCGTTGCTGTTGAGAGCTTCGGTGGCGGCTGCCATATGCTCGTCACTCAAGAACTGGGCACCCATCGAGGTTCCTTCTCTAGCGGAATTGGGCATTGTAGCCCATTGCGATCAAATTTGAGCGTTCGGTCCAAGTTGCACCTAGGAAGGATGAGTCTGGCGTCGCACAGCGCCGTATCCGGCGCTGGCGGACGCCAGACTCATCTTGTGGCCTATCTTTGGCCGGCTTTTCTCCGGTCTTTGAACTTGGCGACCATGTAGTCGCGGTTCATCAGTGCGATGTTGTCGATGCTGATGCTCTTCGGGCAGGCTTCTTCGCACTCACCGTGGTTCGTGCACGAGCCAAAGAACTCCTCCATCTTCTCCACCATGCCGATGGTGCGCTCGTAGCGCTCCGGCTGACCCTGGGGGAGCAGGTTGAGATGGGCCAGCTTCGCCGACGTGAACAGCTGCCCTGCACTGTTGGGACAGGCAGCGATACATGCCGCACATCCGATGCAAGCCGCTGCATCCATTGATGACTCGGCCGCCGGCTTGGGCACCGGGATGAGATTGGCATCAGGGGCGCCTCCGGTGTTGACGCTGATGTAGCCACCGGCTTCGATGATACGGTCCAACGGTGACCGGTCAACGATCAGGTCCCTGATAACCGGCAGACCCTGAGCCCGCCACGGTTCGATAACGATCCGATCGCCGTCACTGAACTTGCGCATATGGAGCTGACAGGTCGCAGTTCCCTTCTGGTCACCGTGCGGATGCCCGTTGATCATGACCCCACACATGCCACAGATACCTTCACGGCAGTCGTGGTCGAACTCGATGGGCACCTCGCCGCTCTCGACGAGCCTTTCGTTGACGGTATCGAGCATCTCGAGGAAGGAAGCCTCCGCACTGATGTCCTTTGCTTGATACTCCTTGAACTCGCCTGGCTTACCGGGGCCGTCCTGGCGCCACACTTTTAGTGTGAGATCCATTACTTGTAGCTCCTTTGTGCCAGTGCGACGTACTCGAATTCAAGGGGCTCCTTGATGTGAGTCTGGGCTTGTCCGTATCCATTCCAGGCCCATGCCGAGGAATGTGCCTGGTTGACGTCGTCGCGTTGCGCCTCGCCTTCATCGGTTTGGTGCTCGACTCGGAAATGCCCGCCACAGGACTCTTCGCGTTCCAGTGCGTCGCGACACATCAGCTCTGCGAGTTCGAAGAAGTCGGCAACCCGTACCGCCTTCGCCAGCTCCGAGTTGTACGTGTCGTCGGTTCCGGTCACCCTGACGTTCTTCCAGAACTCGTCACGGAGCGCGGGAATCTGGGAGAGCGCCTCTTCCAGGCCTGCCTTGCTCCTGGCCAGTCCGCAGTGCTCCATCATGATGTGGCCAAGCTCGCGGTGGAACGAATCGACTGTCTTGGTGCCGTTGATCGACAGCAGCTTCTTCATCCGATCATCGACTTCCTGCTCGGTCTTCTTGAAGACCTCGTGGTCGGTCGAGACCGGAGCCACGTTGAGCCAATCGGCCAGGTAGTCGGCGATTGTGTAGGGGAGGACGAAGTAACCGTCCGCCAGTCCTTGCATCAAGGCGCTGGCACCGAGGCGGTTGGCCCCGTGATCGGAGTAGTTGGCTTCGCCGATGGCATAGAGACCTGGGACGTTGGTCATCAGGTTGTAGTCGACCCAAAGACCACCCATCGTGTAGTGCGGGGCCGGGTAGATCCGCATCGGAACCACATACGGGTCCTCATCGGTGATGCGTTCGTACATCTCGAACAGATTTCCGTAACGAGCCTCGATGACGTCCTTACCCAAACGACCGATTGCCTCGGCGAAGTCGAGGTAGACGCCGTTCTTGAGGGGACCGACACCGCGGTTCTCGTCGATCATCCGCATCGCCGCCCGGGACGCGACGTCCCGTGGCGCCAGGTTGCCGAATGATGGATAGATCCGCTCCAAGTAGTAGTCACGCTCTTCCTCGGGAACGTCGTTCGCAGGACGAGTGTCGTCGGGATCGATCGGTACCCAGATACGACCATCGTTGCGCAGCGACTCCGACATGAGCGTCAGTTTCGATTGGAATTCGTCGTGAACCGGGATGCAGGTCGGGTGAATCTGGGTGAAACACGGATTCGCAAAGTACGCACCCTTGCGATGTGCTCGCCAGATCGCCGTTGTGTTGCAGGCCATGGCGTTTGTCGACAGGAAGAACACGTTGCTGTATCCGCCGGTTGCGAGAACAACAGCATGTGCCGAGTGCGAGGACACCTCACCGCTGACCAGGTCGCGCACCACGACGCCGGCTGCCCGGCCTTCGTGGGTGACCACCTCGAGCATCTCGCTGCGGTTATAAAGAGTCACGTTGCCGAGAGCTATCTGACGAGCGAGGGCTTGATAGGAGCCAAGCAGCAGTTGCTGGCCGGTCTGGCCCCTGGCATAGAACGTCCGTGACACCTGGGCTCCACCAAATGATCGGTTGTCCAGAAGACCGCCATATTCCCTGGCGAATGGAACCCCCTGGGCGGTGCACTGGTCGATAATCTCGTTCGAGACCTCGGCCAACCGGTAGACGTTTGCCTCTCTAGACCGGTAGTCGCCACCCTTTACGGTGTCGTAGAAGAGCCGGAAGATGCTGTCACCGTCGTTGGTGTAGTTCTTCGCCGCGTTGATACCGCCCTGGGCTGCGATTGAGTGGGCCCGCCGCGGTGAATCGTGATAGGTGAATACCTTCACCTTGTAACCCATCTCGCCGAAAGACGCTGCCGCCGAGGCGCCAGCCAGGCCGGTACCGATGATGATGATTTCGTACTTCCGCTTGTTAGCGGGGTTGACCAGCCTGCTGTCGAAGCGGTGGCTGGTCCATTTGTCTTGAATCGGTCCCTCGGGGACCTTCGCATCGAGTGTCGTCACGAGGCCTCCTTAAGAAATGATTCCGAGTTGGACGGCTATTGGGAAGCTGAGGTTGCCACCGATTATCACGGCAGTGAATCCCCAGGCAAGGTAACGGCGCCACTTGTTGTAGACCTGGTTGTTGGCCCCGATGCTCTGGAAAAGGCTCCACACCCCATGGAAGATATGGAAACCGAGAGCAAGGTTGGCCACGATGTAGGCGATCGCTACCGGCAACCGTTCGAAGCTGGCAACCATATTGTTGTATATGTCGCCTGACACGTGATCAGGGTTGGTCGTGCCGATAGTGAGGTCGGCAACGTGGAAGGCGATGAACAGCAGGACAATCACGCCTGAGTAGCGCATCGTGCGGGACGCATAGTTGGCAGCGAGATACTCGCGGGGGACGTCGTATCGAACTTTGCCGCGGGCCGCGAGGTTCTTGAGGGTCAACGAGTATGCGGCGTACACATGGATACCGAATGCGATGGCGAGGCCAATACGCATGATCCACAGCAGGTGTTCCTCAGGGACAAGATGGCCCCCAAGTTCGCGCAGTGCGTGGCCGTACTCGTTGATCGGCTCTGGCCCGAGGTAGACCTTCATGTTGCCCACCATGTGAGCGGCGATGTAGCCCAGCAGGATTATCCCGCTGACGGCCATGGTCCACTTCTTGGCTACGTCTGAGCGATAAAACTCAATGATCCAAGGCAGTTTCCGAGCCGGCTTGGTGTCGTTGCGGCGGCCGGTTGTGGTCACCTTCACCCTCCTTCTCCAATGCGTTTCCTCATTATCGCGGACGCGTGCCCTACGTGCGAAACATGCAGACGTCTGCATTCCGACGAGGGCTTGCCTTCCGGAATCGACCACTGACGGTCATGCCGCATATGTGTTCTGTAGTCGTGGAGGTGGGCGGGGAGGAGAGAAAATCGGCTCCTCCCAACTGTCACAAGGGATTTCGGGGTTGACATGTGAGCGCGGCCTTGGTTGAATCACACTTACGTAATTACAAACGTGTAGGGAGATAACGTTTTGTTCGCCCGACTACTTGAGGTGCTGGACACAGAAGACCTTTCATGGCATGACCTTGCCAATTGCCGGGGCGCCGACCCGGACCTCTTCTTTCCAGAGCGGGGAGCCTCGACCCGCACCGCTAAATCGATTTGCCGTCAATGCGCTGTTCGCGACGAGTGTCTTGAGTTCGCCATCGTGTCGAGCGAGAAGTTCGGCATTTGGGGGGCCATGTCCGAACGCGAGCGTCGCAAGATCCGCAGGGAGCGCGCTGATGACCTCAAGCGGCGCAAGGTTTCCTGAGTTCATTGCTGAGAGGGGGTCGCCGTGCAACGCCCGGAGCATGATCTCCACGTGGTCGACAATGAGATCCGAATTGACTTCGACGTGCCGCTTCCCATCGAGGATGCCGATCAGGTCTTGATTGATCTGCTTTCTCATCACGCTTTAGAGATCATCAACGATCGGGTGCAGCGTGACCATCCTCTCGAAGGCATCCCCGTCGCCCAGGTCTCGGCAAAGCGCCATGGCGAAGTGGTGCATGTCGTCACCCTCGATTTGGGTGAACCAGACGAGGTCATCGAGATCGACATGCCGAGCCTGGTTCCGTTTGCGGCAAAGACCGGATACGACCCACTCAGCCGGTATGGCCTCGCCGATGAGAAGAATGTCCTGGAGCTTGCTAAACATCGTGCCTCGGACGATCTGGCCCCAATTGGGAGGGAGCTGCGTCTAACCGCCGGGGTGGCCGCAGGGCTACGCTCGATGGGTATCGACCCGGAGACGATGACGGTCACCGAGCTGGGCAAGGGGCTGCTGGGCCTCGCCGGATACACTTTGTCTGAGCGTGGCGACGGTTCGTGGGTGGCTTCTGGCAAAGGGACTTCTACCTTCGTCTACTTCGTCGACCACGTTCCCGGCGACTATCCAGAGCTTTCGCATGGCGCGGTCACGAGCTTCCTGGTGGCATACGCCAAGGCACACACCGAACGGGGGCTTCTTATCTCCGACAAGTTCGGACCCTACGAGATCTACAAGAAGGAGCGGGCGAATCCCGACTCTTTGTTTGTTACTCGGGAGCGTCTCCAAGGATTCGTCGATTCAATCGCTTTGTCTTGATGGCGGCGACTGCCTCCCTGCTTGCCTGCGGCTGCGGGTACACTTCAGCCGAGCCTGAATTCGCAGCCAATGCCGTGGACCGTTTGCGAGCGATGCAAGGATTTGGGCAGAACAAGGAGTCACACATTGCTAAAGAATTTCAACGGGTGGGAGATCATCATCGTTTTGTTGATCATTGTCCTGCTCTTTGGTGCCAGAAAGCTTCCTGATCTTGCCCGTTCCATCGGTGCGTCAGCGAAGGAGTTCCGCAAGGGACTAGACGAGGGCATGGACGAAGAGAACTCAGACCCAAAGGGCTGAGTTCTTTGGGTGAAGACGAGCTTTGCTCGTCTTCACCAGAGGGTGGTCCTCGCACAGAAGAGCGAGCACTATCCACCTGCTTTACGCAATCGGGAACTCATTTTTGATTCTGTGCGTTGTCTGATCTAGGAGTCCGGGGAAGGCTATGGCCGAAGAAATGACCCCAACCTGGGAAGACGTAGCGCGGATTTATGGGCGCAAGATATACAACTTTGCCTATCGCCTCACGGGGAACCCCGATGATGCCGCCGATCTGGTCCAAGAAGTCCTGTTGCGCGTACGCAAAGGCCTCTCTTCCTATGTTCCCGGCTCTTTCGACGGTTGGCTGTGGCGGATCACCAGAAATACGTTTCTCGATGGCGTCCGTAAGAAGAACCGTCGCCCTACCAGCCCCCTTCCCGACGACGATCGCAACGTCCTCGGGGCAAGCCCATCACCCGATGAAGTACTCGCATCAGTTCGCCTGTCCGAGGATATCCAGAGTGCCCTCCTCAAAGTGCCGCTCGACTTCCGAGAATGTGTCGTGCTGTGCGATGTTGTCGGTCTCACCTATGAAGAGATCGCAGAGGCGGTCGAGGCACCAGTGGGGACAGTCAGAAGCCGTATCCACCGTGGCCGCAAGATGCTCAGGGAGCTGTTGACATGGCCCGTGTGAAGGCTTCGAACTCCTGTGAGACGGTTGATTTGGTTTCCGCATATCTCGACGGACAGTTGCAGCCAGGTGAACTCGACATCGTTGTCGACCACCTTGCTGAATGCGTCCAGTGCATCGCCGAGTTCCATCAACTCAAAGAGATCCGGGCTGCCTTGCGCACCCTGCCGTATCTCGAGATACCAGACCGTCTTCTGCCCGATACCCATCCCGGAGAGCAACTGTCGGCTTACCTCGATGGTCAGCTCGACACCATCGAGCACGACTTCGTGGTCACACATCTTGGGTTCTGCACCGATTGCCGGTTGGAGCTGCACGAGCTAGATGGAGCCCGCACCGCGATCCGTTCGCTTCCCGGTCTCGATCCGCCGGAATTCCTCGAGGCGCACAGGGAACGCATCGAAAACGAGCGGTGGACCCGACGTCGTGTCATGACTGCCGGAGCCGGCATCGCGGCGGCCGCCGCGATTCTCGTCGCCACTTTTGGCCCCACGACAGATCCGGGCGGCGACCTCGATATCAACCCATTGTTCGATCAGCACCAGGCACGTACGTCTGTCGAGCCAGGTCTCAGTGTTGTCCCTGGCTTTTATTCGGCGAGTTTCACACCATGAGTAAATCCGTTCTACGCATCATCACTCTGGCTTCACTCACTGGAGTCCTTGTCGTGGCTCTGATCGGTAGTGCTGATGCCCAAGAGCTTGACGACTATCTGACAGATGCAGATCAGGCAACCTTTGGTGGGCGACAGGCGACGTGGTGCAGCTTTGGCGGTCAAACAGAATTCTCTGTTGTGTCAGTTGAGCACGCCGGGCCGCTGGTTATGGTCGAAGATGCCGGCTCATCGCAGATGGTCGGTGGCGGTCGGTACTCGGTGGTCGACGATGTGAGTGGCGGCATTGCAATATCTGACTGGTCGTCGACCGACGTCAGTGGCAGGTACTCGACTGCCAGTGTTGAGGCGGAGTCCCGGCTCGGCCGCGACGTCGTCGTAGTGAGTGTTGCTGAGGGCGAGCTGATTCGGGCTCGAATGTGGTTCGACGACGAAACCGGGGCTGCGCTTGGGTCCGAGGTCTATGACGACACCGGCGAGCTGTTCAGGCTCAGCTGGATGCTCGACTTTGATGCGAACGCCCGCAAGATCTACGCCGCATTACGGGAAGCCGGTTCCGTATATGACGTCGTGGCCAAGACCGACGTCAAGAGCCTTCCGAATACCGCTGCCGGATACTCCCTCGTCGACACCTATGCCGGTCCCGATGAGTCGGTCCACTTTTTCTATGGAGATGGGCTCTTCTCATTCTCGGTGTTTGTCATTGATGGTCGGATTGCCTACAGCCCGTTTGTCGATGCCGAGACGATGAACGTTGGCGGCCGTGACTACCGGTGGCTGCTTACCCCCTCGGATCTCTGGGTGCAATGGAGCGGCGGCGGTCTGACGTATGTCCTCGTCGGAGATCTGCCCCCCGACCACCTCGAAGAAGTTCTTCCGGAGCTCCCGCTGCCGTCGCAAGCCAACATCTTGTCTCGCTTCTGGAGAGGCCTGTTCGGCTAGTCCTCAGGGCGTCTCAGCTGGATTCGTCACCTGTCCTAGGAACAGCATTTCGCCGGTGGACGAGTGTTCGATCCAGAACAGAAACGGCCGATCGGCAGTGAGCGTTGCCGGAGCCGCTGCCGACTCGAGCGTGATGACGAGGGCAGTGGCAGCTGCTGCCTCGGTCCCTTCTTCATCTAGGGCAACAAAAGTCTTGTGGAATGCGTCAGAAACATACAGTTCCCTGACCGCGGTGATCCCCGTCAGATCTGCTCCGTTGCCGCTTGGCCCTTCGAACGCGGTCCGCATCCCCAACTCCTGCAACACCGACTTCAGCCCGAGCTCGGTCTCAAATTCAAATGACGGCAGCGTCAGCGTCACCTGTCTTTCGTCCCATGCGATGCTGAGATCGTCAGGGCCAAGAGCAGCAGCCAGTTCGGCTGGTGATCCAGACTTCGGCAAGAGCACGACCATCGCCGCGTCCCCTGCGTAGGGAAGCCGCACTGCGTCGAACAATTCGTTGCTGGCATAGCCCATCTTGCGGTTGGCCTGCATGAGTGAGGCATCGACCTCGGTGCCGTCCAGCAGTTGGAACGGCCCGATGGTGGTCGCAGATTTGTTGAATGGCTCGAACCAGTTGGCTTTGAACCATATGGCGTTCACCAAGGCCAAGCGGGTATCGACCGTGATGGCGCCCTCTGGGATGAGGTCCTTGATGCGGTCCTCGGTGGTCTCCTCGACCCATTTGTTAACTATGGCCCGAGAGCCTTCTGGGTCCCCGGCATAGTCGAGCAAGCGGAGACCGGCTCCGTAGTTCTCCGCCAATATCTGCAGGTATTGGTCGAGGAATGGGTAGCCGCCCTGTCCCCACGCGGAGTTGGCGGGCCGAACGGTGAACGGGGCTCTCGTATCCTCGTCCCCCATTGGCGGAGGAGTTGTGGCGAGCGCCGTGTCGATGTGGTTGCGGACGGCATGCAGGGTCGCATCGTCGACGCTCAGGTGTAGAACATCGGCGATTTCGGTAGCGGTTGTTCCTCTTGCCCCCGGGTACAGCATCGATAGTGCAGCTGCAATCGAATACGGAGAGAGCATGAGGTTGGTCTCCCCAGCGGCAACTCGGAAGAGATCCATGCCGAAGGCAGCATCGGCGGCGACAACCGCGGCAATATCCGAGTTGGTAACTGTGGCTGCGATCCTGGCGAGATCAAGCCGGACGACCTCTCCAGGAATAAAACCATCTGGAGAGCTTCCAGGGTCGGTTGTCGGAGGGAGGGTTTGATTGGTTGCCGAGGGTTGCGTCGGGGTTGTCTCCGAGGTCGAACCGCAAGCGCCCACAAGCAGAGCGATAGTTACGAGAGCGGAGCAAAGGCGTACGTTCTTCATACTCGTAAGACGCCAGGATGCGCTATCAAGGTTCCCAAGGGCGACTTTGGATTACTCGAGTTCGGCGCAGCCGAAGTCGCAAGCTGTCCGAAGGGGACTCGCCGTTGGCGAGTCCCCTGGGATTACGCCTTGCGAACTCCGGGCGACGAGCTTTCACGGCATCCTTAGAACTTAGCGAGCGCCTCAACGTAGGAGTCGAACTCGCGGCCGATGCCCAACGCTTCTGTGTTGATGACCTCGCGGATGATGCCGTCGGCATCGAGCACAAAGCTGTAGCGGTTGGCGGCCCCGACCTTCTCATTGAACGCACCGTAGGCCTTGGCTACCTCGCCGTGGGGCCAGTAGTCCGAAAGAACCGGGAAGGTGAAGCCGTTCTCATCTGCCCACTTCTTGGCCACCGGTACCGCATGCACGGTGATGATGACGACATTTGCGTCCATGTCATTGAGCTTGCTGAGGTGATCGCGGATCGCACACGTTTCGTCATCGCAAATCCCTGTGAACGGGAACGGGATGAAAACCACCAAGGCCTTTGAACCCTGGAGCGACTCCAGAGAAACAGATTCTTTGTTCTGGTCGAGTAGTTCGAACGACGGGGCGGGGCTACCAACTGGCATGTGAAGTCCTTTCGATGTCCGCGGCAACATAGCCCAGTTGGGAAGCGTCGCCGACGGTTGTCAGTCCAACAGGACGCGGGCTGCCCATCCCACTGGATCGCTCAGTTCTTCGAGGCGCGGTAGCTTCTCGGGTTGCTCCCAGAGACGCTGCAACGTATCGGCCCCCCAGCGTCGCTCGATATCGGTGCAGAAGGAAGCGGCCTCGGAACCCAAATGGCGATCCACCCGGAGACCGAGGAGCTGTTGGAGGAACTGCTCAGCTTCGTTTGGTTCGCTGCGACGGAGCTGAACGGCGGATTCGATCTCGCCCAGCTGCGGGATGAGGTCGGCGGCCGCGGTCCGCACCGCATAATCTCCAAAACCCTCGATAAAGGCGATGAATGCCTGTATCGGTTTCAGCGCCTCTGCGTCATGGGAGCTGCCGAGCATTTTGGCCAGTCCACCAGGCTCGTCGACCAAGCCTTCCAAGGCGGCGGGGTCGGTCATGCTGGACGGATCCTGCAGCCCACCGATCATGTCCATAAGACCTGACGGATCGAATTCGACAGTCTCGTAGAAGGCACTGACGGCATCGATAAAGAACCCCCGTACCCATTCCACGTTCAAGATGGCGTGGTTAGTGACCTCGCGAAGCACCGCCCACATTCTGATCTGGTGTGACTCGATGTCGTGATCTCGTGCGAAACCCTCGACATTGGGCACAACCAGGGAGAGGCTGTCGTGGTCCAGAGCGGGGAGCCCGGTGTCGAACTGTCCTAGGACACGGTGGCTCATGAACCCGATCATGGTGCCGGCCTGGATGCCAAGAATTGCTGGTGTCATCGGAGCGAGGAAAGGACTTGCCATTGCCGCCAGGCCGCCACCTTGGGAGAGCTTGTCCGCAAGCGGTTCGATGAGGTAGCGGAAGGACTGCTCGTTGTGTTCCGCCCAGGCATGCCTGTCCACAGGATGGATGGTCTGGGTCGTAGAGACATCAAGGCTCAGCCGATCCGCCAGCCGTAGCTGGGCGGCGAGGGTTAGCTCCTGATACTCCTCTGCAATCTTGGGCTCTATCGGCTCGGTAGCCCCGGCAAGGGACTGGGTGATTTCCTTCCCCAGTTTCCAGTTCACAGCCCCGGGGCTGTTGAGGAGCTCAAACAAGCGGTCGAATAGGTTGTCGCTCATGTTCCTTCTCCTAAAGATCGTCGGGGCGCACGTCGGGGACCACGTCAATCTCGAGCTGCTCCGAGCCGCGGACAATCGAAAGCGTAACTACATCCCCGACCCGGAGCCGGCGCAGTCCGCTGATCAGGTCGTCGGGTGTGGTGACCGTATTTCCGTTGTATGAGACCACCCGATCCCCTGACTGCACCCCGGCCTCTTGTGCCGCTGAGAGACCCACGAAGTCGTTCACCAAAGCACCCGAGGGGATGAAAGCTCCATCAGGGGCCTCCTCAAACGCAATGGCGAGGCGTACACCAAGGAACGGGTGCTCCACGCCGCCGGTTTCGATGATCTCATCGGTGATACGGGTGACCAGTTCGACGGGGATGGCGAATCCGATGCCTTCAGCGCCAGCGCTGCTCAGTCCGATTGCCGACGTAATGCCAAGGAGCCTGCCCTGGCCGTCGACAAGGGCACCGCCGCTGGACCCTTCGGTTATGGGTGCATCGGTCTGCAGCATGTCGAAAAGCGTGTCCGTCGGGTTCGGGCCTGTCGTCACCTGTCTTCCGAATGCGGACAGGACACCGACCGTCACCGACGGCCCTCCGGCGAGGCCCAAGGGGCTGCCGATTGCGATGGCGATCTCGCCGATTTCGGCTGTTTCAGTAGATCCAATCTCTATTGGGGTTAGGTCGGTGGCGGCGATTCGAAGGACTGCCAGGTCGGTGCGCTGGTCCGATCCGACGACGTCCGCTTCGTAGATGCGGCCGTTACCGAAGATGACTCGCACCCGCTCTGCATCCGTAATGACGTGGTGATTCGTTATGACGAGTCCGTCCGCACTGAGGACAACGCCGGATCCGGATGCAAAAGGTTCGAAGGTGTCCCCGACAACCAGGCCCACATCTACGGTGACAATCGAGGGCACGACTTTGCGGGCAACTGCAGCGGCACTCGACTGCTCGCCCGCGGTAACTACCTCGCGGATGGCAACCGGCTGTCCGTTGCTGTCAACGGTCTGCGCCACGTCGTCGTCAAAGATGCCGCCGGCCCAGAGCGCCCCCGCCAGCATGGTCGCTCCGATCAGCCCCCCGAGCAATGCGAGCAACCAGCCGGCTCGAGCTCTCGTGGGTAGCTCCGGTGGTGCCGGGGGATTCTGGGGTTGGTTCTGGGCATAGCGGAAGAGGGAGGGTGTCGGCGTTGGTGGCGGGGGCGCGATCGGCAGAGCGGAGACCGGCACCTCGCTTGCGCGGGCTGCAAATGTCGCTTCCTCGTCAGGATCGACGGGCGGTCGGAAGGGGTCCCATGAGTCAGGGTTATTGTTGTCCACGGAGATGATTGTATGACCTCAAACAAACAACCAGGGCGAACAGGCGATTTAGTGGTGGTTGGCGCCGATGCAATCGACTCTGCCCGACTAATTGAATTCGTGACAACACCGCAATGCGGTGCGGTTTGCTTGTTCCTGGGCACAGTGCGGGATCACTCCCGGGGCAAGGAGGGCGTGACCCATCTCGAGTACGAGGCATACGATGACGTTGTCGAGGTCAAGATCCAAGAGATTGTCGATGAAGCACGGAACAAGTGGTCGATCGAGCGAATCGCTGCGGTGCACCGTGTTGGGTCGCTGCAGGTTGGCGAGTCGAGCGTCGCGGTTGCTGTTAGCTCAGGTCATCGCAAGGAATCCTTTGCGGCTGCCCAATACGTCATCGACGAGCTGAAGGCACGGGTGCCAATCTGGAAGAAGGAACACTGGCCAGGGGGAGCTGAGTGGGTCCGCGAGGATCTGGAGCACGGGTCCGCGGGGCACTGACGATGGATCAGTTCATTCCCTGCCAAAGTTGTGGCCAGACAGTCAATCGATTTCTCGAGGCATGTCCCTATTGCCAGCAAGACCCTGGCGGTGATCGCACCGATAAGCCGGTGACGCTGCCCCCATTGGCTCCCGGGGTGCCGCACGGGCGGTTCTATCCATTGCAGTCGGTGGCGCTGTTCGCACAGTTGCTGTTCGCTCTCTTCATCGTCGGCAACATCGTCAGCCTGGCAACTGGGTGGGCATATCGCAACGGGCTGCTCGACCTTGCCGCCGATCGGCCAACGATCTTTGAGGATGTGGCCCTCGCCGAGGACCGATACTTTGCGGCGATCGGGGTCGTCAGCATCGGTTACATCGTGTTGTCGATCGTGTTCGTCATTTGGTTCTGGAGGACGTACTCAAACCTCCTTGCCCTGGGTAGGAGTCGCACCCGTGGTGCCGGTTGGGCCATAGGGTCTTGGTTCATTCCAGTAGCGGGTCTGTTTATCCCGTACGGAATCGGTGCCGAGATCTGGACGCAGAGTCGACCAGAACCGGGCCCGGTCAGCGCACACCGGGATCCGAACATGGAGCCGGTGATCTCTTGGTGGGCGTTGTACGTGATCATGTCGTTGGTCAATCAGGTCGGTCTGTTTACGGACGGCGAAAACCAAGACCCCGCGGTGCTTGCCGGGATCGTTGGGGTTGACCTGGTGTCGTCGGTTGTCGCGATTGCGGCAGCAGTGGCTGCAGTTCGGTTTGTGCGGCTCGTTACGGCACGCCAAGAAGCCCTCGAGCAAATCGTCGGGGTGCCGGCGTTTAACTAGCCGAACGACCAACCACCATCTCGGCGGCCTCTCGCACCATCGGATTACGGTCCTGGGCTGCCCGGCGCAGCGCTGCTTCGATCTCGTTTCCATCGAAGACGGACAGGGCGGGGACACACCGACGTCTGATCTGTGGCGGTCCACTTTCGATGAGGGCGAGCAACGTCGGCGTTGCCCTTTCGTCGCCGATTGCCCCGAGGGCGGCGACAGCCGCCTCCCTAACCAACTTGTCCTCGGCGTCGTCCGCAGCTCGCTCTATCAGCGGCACTACAGACAGGGGAGAGGCCACTTCGCCGAGGGCGGTCACGGCAGCCTCACGGACCTCGGCGGCTTCATCATGCAGCGCTTGATGCAACACTGCGGCGTCACCGGCACCGCTCAGCCCAAGAACCTCTGCGCATTCGCGGCGCACCTCAGCAGCGGAGTCGGCAAACAGCATGTCGGCGAGTCGATCGT
>RCND010000136.1_pt1 | contig 40269 bp, 31 predicted proteins | sample 2041351 | NCBI WGS metagenome assembly RCND01 (sample SAMN09708230, study PRJNA481090) | Marine sediment metagenome, whole genome shotgun sequencing project. | biome: marine sediment; feature: ocean; material: sediment; isolation source: Sewage treatment plant 12B marine sediment (STP12B) ... | reverse complement strand
AGAAGTGGCGGCGGGATTCATGATTTCTATTCTGAAGGTGATTACTGGTGGCCCGACCCTGAAAATCCTAAAGGTCCTTACATCCGAAAAGATGGAATGACAAATCCAGAAAATTTTACGGACCACCGAGAGGCCATGATCCGTCTGAGCCAGATTTCGGGAGCACTGGCCTCGGCCTATATTATCACTGGTGATGAGAAATATGTGTCTCAGCTACTACCCCACTTAAAAGCTTGGTTTATTGATGAGGCCACATTAATGAATCCGAATCTGTTATATGGTCAGGCTATTATGGGCAAGGTTACGGGGCGTGGCATCGGCATAATCGACACCATTCACTTGATGGAGGTAGCAAAGGCCATTGCTGCTATTGAAGATTCAGACGTTATTTCAGATAGCGACAGCACAAAACTTAAAGATTGGTTTGGCACCTATTTAGATTGGATATTTTCACACCCCTATGGAATAACAGAAAGAGACAATGGTAACAACCATAGCGTTTGTTGGGCTATGCAAGCATCCGTTTTTGCACATTTTGTTGGAAACAAAGAAGTACTTGACTATTGCCGGAATATGTACAAAACTGTTTTACTACCGGATCAAATGGCCGATAACGGAAGCTTTCCCCTAGAGATAAAACGGACAAAACCCTATGGGTATTCCCTTTTTACGTTGGATGCCATGACAGCCCTATGTCAGGTACTTTCTGAACCAAAAGATAATCTATTCGAATTCAGATCACCTAATGGTAAAAATATTGGGAAAGGAATTGAGTTTCTCTATCCCTTTGCAAAGGATAAGAAAAGCTGGCCCTATAAAAAAGACGTTATGTATTGGGAAGAGTGGCCTGTAAGGCATCCTTCTTTCCTTTTTGGAGGTCTCGCCCTTAAAAACGATGCGTATCTAAATTTATGGAAGTCATTGGAAGTCGATTTCGACAATCCCGAAGTTATTAGGAATATGCCTGTTCGGTATCCGTTGTTGTGGGTGGATTGATATTTTGAGGTCTTTCAGTCGAGGTACTACTATTTAAAAGAAATTGCCCGACATGTTGCACTTTTTCCTAAGCTTGTTTATAGGTCAATATCACCCAATCGCCATCCTTTTCTCTTTGTCCCAAAAAAATAGCGCTAGGCCTGTGCTCGGAGCAATAGATAAGCCGTTTCATAATTTTTTGAGGGTGATCTTCTACGATAATGGCAGATTTTAAGTAAACAGAACCATTTTATCCGATGTCTTCTGAATATCGATATCGATGGTCGGAACTTTTAAGAACGGAACTTCATTCACCATTGGTTTCCCAGTTGATTTTCAGGTTCGTTATTTAGCTGTCATTCTAATTGCCCCGTCGAGTCGGACGACTTCGCCATTGAGCATTTGGTTTTCTATCATTTGTTTTGCTAGGGAAGCATATTCATCGGGCCTGCCCAATCGAGATGGAAAAGGCACCTGCTGCCCTAACGATACCCGAACTTCTTCGGACATACCGGCCAGCATGGGCGTCTCAAAAATTCCTGGGGCAATGGCAAGCACGCGAATTCCTATTCGGGAAAATTCTCGGGCTATCGGCAAGGTCATCGCTACAATACCACCTTTTGATGCGGCATACGCCGCTTGCCCGATCTGACCATCAAATGCGGCAACCGATGCCGTATTAATGATTATTCCTCTTTCCCCATTTTCGCCCGGCTCGTTAGCTTGCATAATATCGGCAGCCAACCGCAGCACATTAAAACTGCCAACAAGGTTGACTTGAATCACTTTTGAAAATGTAGACAATTTATGTAGGCCTCCCCTACCCAAAACGCGTTCTGCAGGGGCTATTCCCGCACAATTTATGACACCATGAATAGTCCCAAATTTGGCTACACCCTCAGCCATCGCATTTCTTACGCTCTCTTCGTTGGTAACATCAGTGGTAACAAATAGTGCTTTTGGCCCCAGCTTCTTCTCTGACTGGAGCCCTACTTCCGAATTGATATCGGCCAGAATAACCGCACCGTGGTTGTCAACTATCATTTTGGTCGTAGCAAACCCCAATCCAGAGGCCCCGCCACTTACGAAAAACACTTTGTTTTTAATATTCATTTTTACAAATATTTATTGTCCCCTGACTCTTACTCTTTGAGCAACTTCTGGAACATTATGTGCTGTGAATTGCATCATTTAGTGGTCAAAATTAATCAATTAGATGCTAAAGGTCCGTTAATCGATTTAGAGAACATGACCACTAGTTTTGGGAGTTTCTTTCGTCGTTGAATTATTCTGTTCTCCAATATCGTTTTTATCCACTTAGGTGTTGAAGGCCTTGGTCATTTTTATCTGAAATTTGGTTTGCAAATCGATAGCAGATAAAGAGAAGTAATCGTCATTTAAAAAAAGTTGTAAAAACTGTTCGATACCCGTAAATCTATCGTGCTATTTTTATAAAATGCATTTCTAATTACGGCCAAAGGCCAGAAAGGTTTAAATACAACACCTTCCCATTTGTTCAACTGTCAGATGAATTCTATTGTCTTCTTCTCAGTTTTGCTCTTCGAGGCATCCCTTTTTCCAGTTCTTCCCTTAAAATAAAACGATCATTGTTTGCATCGATTTCTGAGAAATTTTGTTTTAATGGTCCTTTAGACTCCTGAGCGGAAAGCTTTCCATCTTTATCGGCATCCATTTGTTCAAAAAGTTGAGCGATGTTTGATCCGCCACCTGATCCTCCTCGTTCTTGTGATTCAAATTCGCCCATTAAGCATCTACTAACGTAAGGGAATTCATTTGTAACCAAGTACATGTAGTTGCCATCGATCGAAATTCCGTTACATTCATCTAAATCGCCCGAGCCTTCGACATATTCAAAGTCCGAAGTAAAGGTTCCGTCGTGATGACCATCAACTGAAATAGTTATCGTCTGTTTAGGATTAGTGTAGGTGCAATCTTCTCCTTCACGATCTCCCTCAACTGCGCTATAGCCTGGTTTATAAGCACCACTTTTAGAATAATACATGGGGAAACCGTCATGGGCAAAACCTATGTGCACTAAATCTTCTCCAGCATCAAAATTTTTTATGACACCTGTTGGCGTACCGTGATAATGATAGGCTCCTGTGGGTTGTACATGAGCGTGATTAAAGTCAAGCCCTAAGTCTATTACCTCTTGAAAGGCCTCTATGCGGTAGTTCTCGCCAGTTTCGCAAACAACTACTTCCGCTGTGCCCGGTTCAAATCTTATGCCATTTAATGCGATACCCGGTTCTCTAATCCATTCTGCTTTTCCGGTATACTGGGGATTTAGTGGAAAATTATAAGTCTTGTTTTGTGCTGAAATGGTATTTGGATTCCCTTTTCTGGGAAATTCCCCTGTTTTATGATTCGGTAACGAATTGGTCATCATCACTCGGCTGTCCGCTGTGATGGTAACTTTTGTTTTGTTACCGAAGTTTTCGTCGGCCAAGTCATAGGCCCCGAAATAGTCGTTTTGGGTATGGAATACGATTTCAGTGGAATTTGTATGCGTATCACTGCCATGTATGTGGGTTCCCTTTTTACCATTGCAACCCATGAAGAGTGCAGCAGCGAAAAGGGGAATGGCATAAATGAGTAATTTTTTCATTATCATTGCTCTTTTAGGGTTTTGATATCTGTAATTAATTGGGCCATAGATGCTCTATTTAGGCCATTGTAAATACCTCGAATGTGTTTGTTCTTGTCAATGAGCAAGAAATTTTCTGTGTGTAAAAAGTCATTAATGTTTTTTGGAATTCCTAAGTCGTTCTCAACAAAGTATTGCATTCTTCCCAGTTCATAAATTTCCATTTTATTGCCTGTTACCAGATGCCATTTATTATCGATAATGGAGTTCTTTTCAGCATATGTTTTAAGAACAGAAACAGAATCTATAGATGGCGTAACCGAATGTGACAATAACAATATATCAGAATCGTCTTTAAACTCTTCTTGTATTTTTGACATATTTCCGGTCATTTTCAAGCAGATACCCGGACAACTGGTAAAGAAGAAATCCGTGATATATAGTTTGTTGTCAAAGGTTTTTTGAGTGACTGTGTCTCCCAATTGATTTACAAGTTCAAAATCAGGAATTTTATGAAATTGCCTTTCTTCTTTACTATTTGGGGTTAACCAATTGGGCGTAAATGAGGCATCTTTATAATAGGGCAAGTACTCTACCCTACTCGTTTCTTCCACTCTATTATACTCTTTTTTGATTTCTTTTTTACAACTCGTAAAAAGCGTAACCAGAAAAATAAAAAGTAGCTTTATCTTATTCGCTTCTAACAACAACCTCATCTTTCAATTGATAACATGAATTAGCTCTTTTCATCCCAAAAATGCGCCCGTTTTTGGACTCGTAATTGATATATAACTTGCCATTTTTCAACCAGGCTTTTTGTAATCCGTCTTCTTTGCCGTCAACCAGTTGTCGCTCTTTTGCAAGTTGACCCGTTGGATGCCATTCTTTTGCTACGCCGTTTATTTTTCCGTTTACGTAATTTGCTTCAGAACCTAACACGCCATTTTCCCACCAACTTTTATAGCTTCCGACCAAACGGTTTTGTTTATAGTATGATGCAACACGAAGCACCCCATTTTCAGACCAACGTTTCGCTATACCTTCTCTCTTTCCCTTGTAAAAACCAAGCTTTTCTTCTAAGGTGCCATTGCGATGGAATTTTACGGAATATCCGTTAAACGGCCGGCCTGCATAATACCATTTTCCTTCTATTTGATTAAGCACCAATTCGCTTTTCGACACCTCAACACTATCAATAACAATAGCTTTATCCACAGTGCCTTTATCATCGGAAGCCTCTTTGCAGCCGGTGAAGGAAAGTATTAGAAGTATGAAATAAAATGGTTTCATGCTGGTTTATCTAGTATCCTTGGTAAGGACCAGCAAAAGCTATGTAGGATCCGGTCGTTGAATACAATTCATTGATAATGTGGTAGTGATATTGTTCTTCCCCTTCGGTATATTGCGTAGTTGTTGTATGACCACCGGAAGCATCCAAATCCGTCGGGTAATCTCCTGTCGAGTTGCATTTTCTTCCATAAAGAAATACACCATCCAATAAAATCCCCACTAAATTTTCATCGTCATCCGAAAAGGCAACGGGTTCTAAATGATAGTGGTAAACTCCGGGGCCAATATGAGCTCCGGTCCAATCTAAACTGGCCGCTGCCTGGTCTAAAGCCCCATTACCTTCTTGGTCATTAAAAATTGAGGATCCGCTAACGGCTATGCCAATCGTATTCAACTGTGTTGATACCGTATTCCCGGTTAAATCGGGAGTCGCATCTACAATAATAGACGTGGCATTGTTGTTACTGGAAATAACGCTGGGTGTAAGCGCCACATCATCTTCTTCTTTAAAAAGGGTATTGCCCTCTCCCCAATACACAGTTTCATGATTGGGTAAGCCCGTAGTTTCTATTACTACACTCGAACCGTCTAAAAATATGGTCGTTGCGTCTGTATCAAAGGCCGCAAAAGCGGCATGAAGCTCTTTAACAGCTGGTTCATCATCTGTTCCTCCGTCATCAATAACCAAATCGTCTGTACTATCGGTACTGCAGGCAACCAGTCCTATTAATGCTAACAGCACTACTGGAAGAATTACCTTTAAATTTTTAAATCTATTTTTCATCTCGTTACATTTTAGTCTTTATATGTGTTCTTCTAAAAAAACTTGCGCTTCATCCTAATTTTTTTGAAAAAGCTTCGCAATTGCTTGCGAAGCTTTTCTCATCAAACTACAAACCAATCAACTTAAAACTATTTTAATCTAATTATTCAAGTAACTATTTACCGCTGCGGCACGTTGCGTAACATGCGCATTCAATTCGCTTATAGCAGCTAGAAAATCTGAGCTGCTATTTAAAAAAGTATAGCCAGGTTCTTCGACCGTTGCATAGGGCTCAACTAGGGTCGAATAGGAATTATACAATGATTGTATGCTGCTCGTATTAAAAGCTTCATTTACAACTTCTTGTAGATAGGTATCGTATTGGACCTTATATACTTCATCTTGATATAAATATCCTATCAATGGCCACTCTGATCCAATTACATCTGAAAAATCAAGTTCTGGGGAGCCTCCCTGTTTACCTTCTTGAAGGGCTTCATTATTATCCCAAGGAATCCAAGTTAGTTTACCGGTGTCCGAATCATTGTACAGGTAATAATTATGGGTCATTCTACCGTAGGTATCCCAGTTTTGAATTACCATATTTACAGCTAGGTATTTTAAGAATACATCGGTATCCAAAACAGTTTCCAAATTTGTTCTCCAAGTAACTGCGTCGGTAGTTCTGGTTTCATCATGTAAGATTTCCAATAAACTTTTCACATCTGAAAAATCAGCTTCTTCTTCATTGTTTTTCTTTGCGTACTCTTCTTCATTAAACGTACCCGATGCAAAACTTGCCGCAGCACCATCTGGTTTATATAAATTACCATCATCGTCTGAAAATTGTTCATCCAAAACCGTATCGTCAACTTCTTCTACCATAGTATATACACCGAAATACTGAGGGCCATCGCCATGGTCTACATAAACCGTATAAAATGCGGTATGCGAAGCAGCTAAACCAGCGTTTCGAAAAATATCGGTCGCTACTTTTTCGCGCAACATGGATCTGTCGTCGTAATTATTTTTAAGGCTTAACTTTTTAAAACCATAAAAACGCTGATTGTCAATTTGTGGATAGTCATCCTCAAACTCATCAAAATCGAGTTTGAACGATAATTTTAAAATACCAGCACGCCAACTACTCTGTAAACTGGAGTTTCCTTTAAAACGGACTCCCACTCGATACCATTCTTTATCTTCATAAAACACTTCGGCCGGTACAAAAATCGGGTCTTCATCAGCAAACGAATCTCCATCTTGCCCACCTGTCGGGCCTCCTCCCGGAGGTCCGCCCTGACCAGTAGTTCCAAATTCACCATAAAGGCTTGTCATGTCATCTAACATACTTTGCCAACGGTCTTCGGTGATAACGATATCCAACCTTTTAACGGCGTTATCCACAAAGATTTCATCAAAATATGGGTCTGCATCCTTACTATGGGTTTCGGTAGTCCAATCAGTTGCCTCAAAGTCGGTATCGTCTACCGCATCGGTTTCTTCTTCAGCATCAGTTTCGTCGTCAGTTTCATCAAGGGCTTCGTCTTCGGTAATTGAAAAAACTTCGTCGTCATCACTACATGACGTAAATGTTAGTGCTGCAGCACTAAATAGTAATGCTATAAAGAGTACGTTGGATTGTTTTCTACTTATTGTCATCTGTCTTTGTTTTTACTTGTTGTTTTTCTACGCTACTTTTATCTTTTAGGACCTCTTTTGGGTTTGGGGGCTTTCTTAAATTCTTCTTCAGTGATAAAACCGTCTTCATCGGAGTCAACTTTGGCGAAATTATCTTTCAGAGGACCCTTTAACTCATCCTTGGAAAGTTTTCCATCTTCATTCGCATCCATTTTTTCTAATAATTCACTAAAAGTTGGTGGCTTCTTTCTATCCTGTCTATTTTGAGACTGCCCAAAAGAACTGATTGACATTACTACTATCGTTCCAAAAGCTAGCACTGCTGTTTTAAATGTGTTGCTGTTCATCCTCACAAATTTTTATGTATTTGATAGTTTAGATGTGATTGGTTTTACAAACTTGTGGTGGCCTTTGTTAAAAAAAGCACAAAAAAAGACCCTGACTTAAAAGTCAAGGTCTTCGATGATTTGATTAACAACATTATTGTCTAGGCGGAGGCGGTCTACCTTCACCTCCTGGCCCACCACCTGGAGGTCCGTCACGACCCGGAGGACCTTGTCGACGCAGGGCATCTTTTATAATGGTCTTAAATCGTTCCTTTTGATTTTCGTTACATAATTCACCTACTGCCTTAAAAAAACGAAACGTCTCCAATTCTTTGGTTTTCTCCTTATTTGCAATTTGTGTAGTAATGGCATCGATCTCTGAATCGTTAACCGTTTCATCGGACAGTTTATCAAACAATGCATCTTTTGATTCCTTAATGTCAAAAAGAATAATCTTCATTTTTTTGCGATGTGCTAAATCCAACTCTTCAAATTGCTGCAATTGTGTAGCGTCAAACTCCAGCTGCTTGGCAATAAAATTTGACGGAGCCGGTCTTTGAGGACCACTTTGATTGGATATCCCAAAATTTTTGAACAAGAAAAAACCGTTCATGATAACTAAGAAACCCAATAAAATATATAAGAGTAAATTTTTCTTCATACTATCTTACTTTAATTCTGATACAGATATGAATCGGTATCCGTTTCCGAAAGTGCATAGACCTCGGCGAAATTCTCAATGTTCTCGCTGTAGCTATCCGAAGTATTGTATAGTAGCGCAATGGTGTTCAGCAATACAAAACAAATTAAGGCTGCAGCTTGATATTTTTGAGTAAACCAATTTAAAAAACGTACGCCCTCAGCCTTTTCAGTATCTTGCTGCACCATTCTATTGAGCACCTTATCCTTGAAAAAAGGTGGTGTTTTAACTGTATCAATATTCGAAACACTATTTAATGTTTCTTCCACTAACCGGTCAATGTTTCTTTTATTTTCCATACTCTTGGTTTATGTGTCTTCTTTTAAGATGCCATTAACATAAAAAACTTGCGTTAGCTTCTGTTTTTTTTATAATAATCATGTAATAGCTCTTGTAAATTCTTTTTTGCCCTGAACAACAAAGACTCGATTGAAGATATACTTTTTTGGGTAATTTCAGATACTTCCTGATAACTCAAGTCGTCTATCTTGTTCAAGGTGTACACAATGCGCTGTGTTTCAGGCAACCTATTGATGGCCGAAAATAAAATTTCGTTTTTCTCTTTATTTTCTAGTAGTATTCCAGGATGGTTGAACTCGGTAAAATAAGAGCTTCGGTCTAGGGGAATATCATTACCTAAGAGTGACTGCATAAATCCAAATCGTTTTTTGGTGTTTTTCTTTCTTACGAATTCCAAACTCTTGTTGACCGATATCCGATATATCCATGTAGACAATTTTGAATCTCCTTTAAATTTAGATATGGAATTGAAAACTTCAACAAATACTTCTTGGGCTATATCTTCTGCATCCTCCTTATTGGGTACAAAAGAAATACAGGTATTGAATACCTTTTGCCGGTATTCATCGAGTAACCGACCATAGGCCTGATTAGTTCCTTTCCGTAGTGCTTTAATGAAGTTTTGTTCTTCCAATGACAACATTTGATTTGCAAAGTACAGAAATTAAACGATTCTAAAACCCTAGATATGTTGCCCTATTTTCTGAAATGAAATCATTTGAAAATATCAAAATTAGTAATAGAATGTATTGTAAGTTTTTCTTTTAACAGAATTTTCTGCAAATGAATTAGCTTCAAATCGTGAATTATCCATGTGCCAATTTTGTTGCTCTTCAAGAAAAGAACCTCAAGCATACCTATTGAACATTTAACGCTCCTGAACATACGAAAAGTATTTTAATTACTGACTTTCAGGTGATTATGTCTTAAGTAAATTACTAGGATAATTAGCTATGAAGACGCATACCATTTTACCAGCGTCTTTAAAAAAGTAATGTAAATCATACTTGCCCATTTTACGCAAAAAAAAGTCCTAGCTTGAAGTAAGGTTTATATAACTACTTCGTGGTCCTTAATTTATTTTTTTATCGGCTGTATTGAAAAGGAATATTCATGCCGTTGCGGTTTAATTATATATTCATCATGTACTGGAGCCCGCCATGAATTGTCCCCCCCTACACCCATTTGTTGATAGTCGATATTCCATTGTACCGTGTTACCGATTTTGATATCGGCACCGTGTTTTTTAGTTACGGGAACCAAACCTGATGCCGATGCCGCACCATCTTTTTCCGAATTGAAATCAAGTTCTTGCATGGCAAAAGGCCAAACGCTAGTATTTAGTAGTTGATTGCCCGATTGAGCTTTCAACGAAATTTCACCATTGGAAAGGGTAAACCAACGCACTTCAGTTTTATTTCCCGTTTCTTGAGGGCGCGAATATCTATGGAATTGTTTTTCTACTTTTCCAGAATAGAGGCCAGTTTTGAGGCCTGTTTTTCGGTCCCAATAACTTTCTTCTGGGCCTTTACCATACCATTCAACAGTAGCAAAATCTTTGGGCAGTGTAAGGTACATTCCCAACCTAGGAATATTCGGCAATTCTTTCTCTTTGGGTTGAAATATAGATTTAAAATGAAGTGTTCCGTTCGGTTCGAGTAGGTAGTCAACAAGTACCTCGGCTTCCTTATTTGGAGTACTATATCGGACTTTAAAACCTACAGCTCTTTGCGATTTCTTAGGAAGTTCAACTAGTTCTGCATTGTAATTATAGGTGGCTTCCTGCCAAATCTTGGCCCATTTATCCATTCCGTTTCCCAAATCATTGTCCGTTGGCGGACGCCAAAAATTAGGGCGAATGGGCTGATTGGTAATTTCTGTTCCTTCAAAAGTCCATGAAATAACTTCGCCCGACTCTGAACCGATTTTAAGAATCGTTCTGTCGTTCTTGATTTCAAAACCATCTTCAGAGCGGCTGATTTCTAAAGGACTTCCTTTGGGTGCGGATATTGTTTGATTAACCCCCTTATTCAACGAAAACTGATCCCAAGCGACTTCATGACCTTCAGGAATCAATGCTGCTGCATTTTTCTGAAGCAAGCTTACTTCCAAAATATACTCGTCTTCGGGAACAAAAACATCTGGAATTTCCGTGACTTTAATTTGTTGTGACCGGCCGGGCTTAACATCAATTTCAATATTTGATTTTTGGAATACCTCAACGCCGTTCTTCAAAATTCGAATTCGCATTGTTTTATCCGAGAAATCGGCAAAGAAGTTTTTATTGTCAATAACTACAATTCCATCTCCCTTATAATAAAATTGAGCAGGCTCATATACTTTCTTGACTTCGGAAAGATGCGGATGCGGATTTCGATATGGATCAACAAGACCATTGTTCAAGAAATTCCCATCTGTGGGCAAATCCGGGTGAAAGTCGTGACCATAGGCTAAATAAGGTTTCCCGTTTTCATCTTTGTACTCCAAACTTTGGTCTACCCAATCCCAAATAAAACCACCCTGCAGGTTCGGATAATTTTCGATGATATCCCAATAATCCTGAAGATTACCGACCGAATTCCCCATGGCATGTGCATATTCGATGATAATTGAAGGTTTGTCTGAACCAGATTTTCCGTGTTCGATCAAGTAATCGAATTTAGGATACATCGGGCAATACAAATCGGTGTAATCCTCTTTTCCTGCGGGTTCGTATTGTACGACCCGATTATTATCTTTTTCCTTTAGCCATTTATAAGTTGTTCGAAAAATTTCGCCCTCTCCGGCTTCATTACCTAACGACCAGGAATATATTGACGGATGATTTCTGTCTCTATAATACATACGTTTTGTACGTTCCATATGAGCGGGAAGCCAACTCATTTCGTTGCCAATCTGGGTTTCTTCATCAATGGCTAAAGGATGACTTTCAATATTGGCCTCGTCAACGACATAAAGTCCGTAAGTATCACAGAGATCTAGCCAATAAGGGTCGTTCGGGTAATGCGAACTTCGCACCGCGTTGATGTTATTCTGCTTCATGAGTTTGATGTCTTTCTCCATGGAAACCTTTGATACAACATGCCCTGTAAATGGGTCGGTCTCGTGACGGTCGACACCTCTGATGTAGATAGCTTTGCCATTAAAAAGAACTTGGCTATTTTTGATTTCTACACGTTTAAATCCGGTTTGAAGATTTATGTATTCATCGTTGGAACTATTAGTTGAATCTTCCAAAGTGATTCTAAGTCCATACAAATTGGGAGTTTCCGCCGACCATGATTTTACGTTCTCGATAACTTTATCAGTTTGGAATTCTAGTGTACTATGCCGCTGAATTTCTACTATTTTAGAAGTTTGATAAACAGAAGTTCCACCGTCCATCAGGTCAAGCGATACTTTTCTTGAAGTCGATCTAGCGGTTGTATTGGTTATTGAAACCGTTCCTTTAAAAATGCCGTTTGAATAGGTGTCATCCAAATTTGTATAGGCAAAATAGTCTGAAACATAGACCTTGGGTCGTGTATAGAGATACACATCACGTTCAATGCCACTCATGCGCAACATGTCTTGACTTTCGAGATAGCTGGCATCGCTCCAACGAAACATTTGAAGGGCAATCAGATTCTTTCCTTCGGATACGAATGCCGAAATATTGAACTCTGCGGGCGTTTTACTTCCTTGGGAATAACCCACATAGTTGCCATTCACATAAACATACATAGCTGATTTGGCACCTTCAAAATGCAATATAATGTCTTCGGATAAAAATGCTGTCGGCAGTTTTACTTCTTTTCGATAAGTCCCCACCGGATTGTAATCGGTAGGTGCATCCGGCCATTTGGTATCAAAAGGATAACGTTCGTCTAAATAAATAGGGTAATCGTAGCCCTCTGATTCCCAATTCGCAGGAACAGGAATTGTTTTCCAAGCCGTATCATCAAAATTCGTATTTTGAAATGTTATAGGCCTTTGCTTAGGGTCTTTTACGAAGTTAAATTTCCACGCTCCATTAAGGTTCAAATACCGGCTTGAGTTTTCTTTAGGTCTTATCACTGTGGATTCTAAAGCAAAAAAAGTTGCCCTGGGCGGCAGCTTGTTTTCTTCAAAGATTTGGTGATTGTAATGATTTACCTGTTCAGGAACATCTGATAGTGGCACTTTGTTGCAACTGACTACTATGGTCAGAAGTAATACATAAAAGACATTCGTCAATTTCATTACATAGTTTTTTTAAAATCTATCTAAGAGACTGTTTTGGTTTGCACTTCGTAAAAAGCAGAAAATTTCAAGTTACTTACAATAAAACTTGTAAACTTCTCCGAAGTTACATATTCTCAATTATTTCGGACATTGAGATATAGAATAAAACGGTGTTTTAGATTTGTTCGAATAACAAGACAGTAAGTAATTCCCAACCCCCTTAACCACACGAAACTTCTTAGATGCGGAGCTTTTTTCCACTTCCAAATGGCTATAATGAAACAGTAATCTGCTTCTAGATAAAGTATCACTAATATACACCCATACAGAACTCGTATTGAGTTAATCTTTTACCTTTAATTAAATGGCAAAAAATATACATTAGAGGTATATTAGAAGGGTAAAAACAAAGAGTTGAAAAATCTACTAAAACTTTATCTAAAAAATTATACCTGCACAGTTCTACTCTTTTTAAGCCTGTCTTTTTTTGGACAAGAACAAAAACTACATGGTTTACTTTCTGATTTTAGAAGTCATCCGGAAAATGTTCTGGTAGCGGCGCATAGGGCGACACATCCAAATTATCCCGAAAATTCATTGGCAGCCATTAGAGAGAACATAAGCCTTGGCATCGATATTCTAGAAATCGACGTGAGACTGAGTAAAGATGGTTCATTGCTTCTTATGCATGACGAAGCTCTCGACCGAACCACCAATGGCAAAGGTAAAGTAGGTGATTTGACTTTAGCGACATTAGGAGAGTTGTTTCTAATACACAATGGGGAAATTACTACGGAACGGATACCGACCTTTGAGCAATTGTTAGAAGTCACCAAAGGTCATATCATCATCGACGTAGATTTTAAGGAAGATGGCATAGATGCTGCTAAAAAAGCATATGCCCTGATTAAAAAATACGATATGGAAGAGCAGATTCTTTTCTATGTCTACGATAGTTACGAACTCATCCCGCTATTGCGTGATTTGAATCCCAAAATAAAAATTATGCCCAGGGCCTATTCTCGTAAAGACGTTAGGAAGATTTTAAAAATTGGAGGTATCACTATCATCCATGTGGATGACAGTTTTTATAGAGACAGGACCATGCGCAAAATCATGGAATCAGGTTCACGAGTCTGGACCAATGCATTGGGCAAATATGACGAAATGGAAGGACACAAAAATGGAACCGGATTCAGCCAGCTTCTGGAAAAAAAATATATCAATGTGATACAGACAGATCTTCCTGAAGCACTACTTTCTTTTCTTAGAGAAAACGAGTTACACCGTTAAGGGATTTTTATTGTCATGTTTGAACACTACTTTTTCCCATAACACGTATTACTCTTTTTTAATAAAATTCTTCTTCAACCTAACCGGGCTTTTGGGAACCCTGTTTATTAGTTTCTTCTTATTCTTCTTTTTTACAAGTTCAAAGGCATCATAAAGTGTACCAATAGGCGTATATGCACCGTATTTTATAGAATTTTCCGAAACCGTTATTATTTGGAAGAGCTGGGTATATTCACCCCTTCGCACCATCCATTCTTGGTCTTGTGATTCGTACATTTTCGGCCCGCTGACAGAGACCGCATAGACGGTGCCTGCATCTTTTACGACGGTAAGCCCTTCTCCCTTATTCTTTATATAACCTCGTGCATACGTATGATCATGACCTTGCAGTACCAAGTCGACATCATATTTATCCATTAAGGGTTTTAAGGCTTCACGCAACTCTTTATTGTCCCTTCCTTTAGCCGTTGAGAAAATAGGATAGTGCATGGTAACTGTAGTCCATTTTTTGGTATTGGTTCGTAAGACAGAATCAAGCCATTTTACTTGAGCGGCACGCGCTTCTAAACTTTCATCGAAACCTTCGGCATCTATTGAGATGAGTTTCATATCCTGATAGTCGATAGCATAACAAGTTTCCTTCAATTCCTCTAAAGGCCCGTTTTCAGGAAGGGTAAATTGCGGTCTCCATAAAGAAGATAATACCCCGTCTCGATATTCGTGATTGCCCGGTGTCATTATACTCGGCACTGTAGCATGAATAAAACTACCGGCCTGAAACCATTCGCCCCACTCCAGATTGGCATCTCTGTCATTGATCAAATCGCCGGCATGCAACATAAAATCTACTTGCGGAAACTGTCTGTACGAATTACGGATAACCCTAGACCACAACGATTTCACGTTATTTTGGGCGTCTCCGAAATAGATAAAACTAAAAGGGGCCTCCATATCTGTATAGGCCGTTGTAAATTGAAACCATTCACTCCAATACGCATTGTCTTCTTGTCCGTTCCCGACACGATAAACATAGGTAGTATTCGGTTGCAGATCAGAAATTACAGCCGAGTGATAGGTCGCCTTGACCAAAGGCTCCTTGCTATTTTGATTTTCGAACTTTTGGGAAACTGCCTTGATGTCGCGGACGTCACGTAGCAAAAATTCTGGACCATCGGTAGCCAAGGCAACCTCAACAACACCGACATCAACTTGTTGGTCCGTTCTCCAATTAACGGCAAAACTATGGGCAGGGTCAACCGTAAGATTGGCTATTACCCTGTCTGGCGTACGTGAAGGGAAAATCAGTTTATGTGAAGACACCGAATCATGTTCGGTGTAATGGCTATGACCATGATGCTCAGCCTCCTGAGCATTCAATGTAAAATTCAACATCAGTGCCATAACAAAGATTACTAGCTTCTTTTTTGTTCTCATTATTTAATTTTTTTGCTTTTCAAAACTATTTTTGTGCTTGGTCCAAGACAAATTCTCTTGTATCATATTACGATTCAAAACCATACTCATTACAAATTCACGCGCCGACCCGATTTGTTGCTTTCATGCATTTTTTCAATAACAAGCATATTGTTTATGGCATCTTCTAAAGGTACAGATGTTTTATTATCTTCTAAAATTGCCAAGGACAAAACATCCGCTTGAAGCGTATATTGATCACAGATTTCAAATTCCATTTCAGTTGTCACTTCATGTTTAGTCAACCAAATTTTAGAAGGTCTGTCATTAGGTGGATTAAATGGCAGCTCAAATCTGATACCTCCCTCTGTGCCAAAAATTTCAACCTGTTGATTATCGACTAACTGCGTTGCACAAAAAAAGGAAGAGCTTCCCCCATCAAACTCAAGAATTCCCGATGCCAATATATCGGTTTTAAATTCAGGATGATATTCGATATTCGCCAAAACACTTTTTGGTTCGCTACCGAAAAGTAATCTTGAAATCGAAATGGAATAACAGCCAATATCCATCAAACTACCTCCTCCAAATTGCTTACTATTTACAATGTGATCAGCATCATCTAAAAAAAAAGAGAAAGAAGATTGAATGGTTTTCAATGTACCGATTTCACCATCATCCAATAGTTGCTTTGTCTTGATCCACTGCGGATGAAACTTGTACATAAAAGCTTCCATAATCTTCAGTTCTGGATGCTTTTTTGATTCCTCCCATAATTGCTTTGCTTCAAAGCTGCTCATGGCAACCGGCTTTTCGACAAGCACATGTTTGCCCGATTGTAATGCTTTAATGGCCCATTCAACATGAAGATGATTTGGCAACGGAATGTAAACCGCCTCGATTTCCGAATCATCCAATAGGTTTTGATACCCTTCGTAGTATTTCGGGATATGGAATTCCTTTGCTGTTTGTTTTGCCTTTTCGTTATTTCTCGAAGCGATTGCCGCTACATCACAATACGTACTTTTCAGCATAGCGGGAATCACTTGCTCCACCGCAATAGTGGCAGCACCCAATATTCCCCATTGTATTTTTTTATTCATAGTTCCAATATAAAAAGAACCGGTTATAAATGCTTTTGCTTTTGTTTGTTAAAGACTACAAAAACCAGTGCTAGTAAAATTAATCCTGCAGTCGCGGCAGCTCCCACAATTATTGAATCCAGGGTACATTCCAACCAATTATAGCTAGGCGGTAGATCACGTAGAAATGTTCCCCAAATAATAATCAATATGCTAAAAACCACAGAAACTATACCCTGCCAACGCTGTATCTTCACGTTGAAAATCGCCAGTAGAAAAAGGCCTAAAATACCGCCACCGAATATACCAGAAATTTGCCACCAAATATCAAGCGCACTTTCGGTGTCGATCAATAAAAAACCAAAAATAATTCCAAAAACACCCCAAACTATAGTGGTTACACGTAGAAAGGCGATACTGTTTTTTTCTGATGCCTGCGGTCTAAAATACTTTTTATAATAATCTAAATAGAGTACGGTCGCAGAGGAATTCAGGGCGGAGTCTACAGTACTCATTGATGCGGCAAGTATAGCTGCAATAATCAAGCCTTTTAGTCCCACGGGAAGCTCGGTTGCGATAAAAAAAGGAAAAACCTCATCACCCTTCAGTATTGAAGGATCTAGAACATGCCCCGATCCTGAATAAAAGGCAAACATCGCCGTACCGATATATAGAAAAATAGCGGTCAACGGTACGTAGATCAGCATGGCGATCCATACAGACCTTTTGGCCTTTTTCTCAGTGGCGACAGCACTATATTTTTGTGTATAATTCTGATCGGCCATTAGGTTTCTGATATTTTCCGTTACGCCATAAATAATCATGACCCAAATGGTTCTGCTACTCAAGGAAAAAGAGGTGTCGCCTAAACTAAACTTATTCTCATCTAACGCCTTTTGGACAAGAAAATCCGGTTCGGCAAAAATCTCGGTCGTTAAAATATAGGCACTGAACAAAAGCCCACCGATCATGATAACCGATTGGATCACATCCGTCCATATAACAGCTTCCATGCCCCCCATCAAGGTATATGCAATAGTCAAAATACCAATAATTAAAATCAAGGTGCGAATATCGACATCGATAAACGAAGTCAGCAATAGGGAAGATAAGTATAGAATAACGGCTGTTCTACCGATCATGAACAACACAAAAGACAAGGATGCGTAAACCCGGCCCCATTCCCCGATTTTATCTTCGAGGTATTTATAGACCGAGATTATATGATGTTTTCTATAATGCGGAATTACATACTCGGTCACAAACCAAGTGACAGGTATGGCGGTAAGGGCAAAAATCAGTGGGTGCCAATTTTCATCAAATGCTTTTCCGGGCACGGCAATATAGGATATGCTACTCGTATATGCGCTCATGACTGCAATACCTGCAGCCCAAGCAGGAATGCCCCTGCCGGCTACCATGAACTCTTCGGAAGTTTTGGTTTTTCTTAAAAAATAAATACCCATTCCGATCATCAGCAACCCATAAAGAACTAAGATAGCAGTGTCGACAGTTCCAAGTTGATAATTCATCGTATGCCCATTTTATATGACCGTGTTTTTCTCAAATCGTTCAATATACCCCTTAATCAGCGCTCTATCGCCAGCATCGAATTTACGCAAAGGAAGTGCCATATGATCATCACAAATATCTTTTACAGATAATGCACATTTAATGCCTTTAGTATACCTCGAGGCATCTTTTCCAACGCTATAAATAGTTTCGTAAATAGCGGCAACCTTATCACCGATTTGCAAAATGCTACCGTTATCCTTAGCTATTGTGGCATTATAAAAATCGACAAACAACTTTGGAAAAAAATTGGCCCCTCCAGCAACGGCTCCATGACCTCCACGGGCAATCGTTTCGGGCAGAAATGATTCCGTGCCTGCTAAAATTACGAATTCAGGTGAATCGGCAAACTCTTTTATAAGACCTTTCAAGTAGTCCAAATCCCCAGAACTATCTTTTATTCCTAGCGCACCCAATTCTTTAGCCTTTTTTACAGTTTCAAACGAGAGATGCAATTTAGTACAACTTGGCATATTGTATAACATAAAAGGCAAAGGCAATTCAGGTATCAAGGTATTTAAATATTCTACCATTTCATCTTCGGTAATGGGAAAGTAATATGGAGGAGCAACTACCACCACATCAGCTCCTGAAATCTTTGCATGTTTCGCCATTTCAACCGAACCTTCGAAAGAAGAGTCGGTAATACCCACAAGAACAGGAACTCGGTTATCTATATATTCACAGGCTTTTGTTACCAACTCTTTTTGAACAGCGTATGTCAAGCTAGGAGCTTCTCCGTTTGACCCAAGTAAAAAAATACCGTGAGCGCCCCCTGAAATAAGATATTCAATGAGTCGTTTCAACCCTTTATCATCTAACATTTTATCAACGGTCAATGGTGTAACCATTGGCGGAATTATTCCTTTCAAATTTAAACTCATCTTATTTGCCTTGATAGTAACAAAGTAAATTTAATTAGGCCCACTACACCACCATTATATTACATAAATCTTATGCTATCTTAACTTAATAAGTCAAAAAAAATCACTATTATTGGTATAAGAGTTAATATACTTAGATATGGAATTTGTTTGTGAAAAAATTTTCGTCCCTAACAACCACTCTTTTATCTCTCGTAGGCTACCCTTGTCATCGAATGCAAGAATACATTCCCATAAGAATTTTGAATTAAACTATATAACTTCTGGGGTCGGTAGAAGAATTGTTGGTGACAATATTTCCGGATTTGAAAAAGGAGATTTGGTTCTCCTTGGCCCAGACTTACCGCACTGCTGGGAGGTTCTTGATACCGAAGAAGGTAAAGAACCTATGTGTATCGTAACCCATTTTTCTGAAAATATTATCGATTCCGATTTTTTCAAAATACCCGAACTTGAAAAAGTGGTCGCTTTATTGAAACTGGCGAATAGAGGCATACGGTTCAAAATCGAAAACGATACCGAGATCAGACAGAATTTAGACGAAATGTCCGAAAGTCAAGGTTTGGAGTATTACATCGGATTATTAAAAATTTTCAATAGCTTAATAAAGATTGAAGATTGGGAAAGACTATCGAACCCAATGAACCGTTCTTCCGTCTTTTCAAAAAACATTGAAAAGGTAAACAAGGTCTATGAATACGTTTTTCAAAATATACAAGAAGGAATTAGGCTTGAGGAAGCTTCCGCTGTACTGAATATGGCCCCTAGTTCGTTCTGTCGATTCTTTAAAAAGAAAACAGGCCATACTTTTATGGAGTACGTAAAAAATGTTCGAGTAGGTATAGCGGCAAAACTATTGGCCGAAACCGATAAACAGATTACTCAAATATGTTTTGAAAGTGGCTATAACAACCTCGCGAATTTTAACCATTATTTCAAAGCGAACATGGGAAAAACGCCCTCGGATTATCGCAAAAATTTTCGCTAATATTCGTTATCTAACCACTTCTTATATTATAATTACCGCTTTTTAGAACGAGAATATTACAAAAAATACTTCTTAGTCAAACCTATTATGACTCCCATGCAATTCTCCATGTATACTTATGGCAACCAGAGAAAGTAAAGCCAAGAAAACAAGAATGGCCAAAAGGTATATAAACCATTTTTTAGTGTTTATAGGATGGGAAACACTATTTGGTAATTCTGTTTTTCCCTTACGAAGCATTAAATAGATCACAATAATATTCAAGACGTACAAATGATGGTTTAGCCCCATTTTTCGAGCAAATAAACCCGTAACAAGGTAACTCATCAAGGCATATAGACTGAAATAGACAAAGAGAAACAAGGTTATCTCTTTTTTGGCATACTTACCGTTCTTTAATTTCAGGATTAAAAAAACTGCAGTTAACGATAATATTATGGCAGCGGCAGTAGTGCTGAGAAAAGCTATATGTTCAACATTCGAAATAGCTCCCAAACGATTTAAAACATGTTCATAGGCCAACGACTCTCGGAATACAATCAATGGAATAAAGGCGACAAGAACAAACAAAGCTATCCTATTGACCCAACGTTTTGGTTCTGCTTTTTCATCTAATGGCCATTTGGAACTAAATACACCATAGGCCATACCAGAACCACCGAAAAAGCCGATACTATATTCCATAACGTTCCACATGTTGAAAGGTATTTCAAGAACATTACCGGTAACCTGTAAAAAATTACCGAAGCCAAAACCGAAACCTCCACCTATCGCAGAAAAAATAGCAACACGTATTGCCGAGTTCCTCTGCGAACGGGCCATATGTAAAAGCATGGCAAGACCGGCACCCAAAATCAGGGCCCAGGCTTCCGACCTTGGCGGCGTCATCTTAAATCCGATCTGCTCTACCAGAAAAAAATAGGAAAGTAATGCTCCTGCTACCATTTCCGATACCAATGCCCCCCAATTGACCTTGTTTTTCTTTGTAGATTCAAGTACCAGACCAACCAAACCACCGCCTAACAACCCAAACAACGCACCGATAACGAAGAGCATACTTAGACCATAAAACACGTTTATAAAATTATCCGCCTTACCATAACCGACAACCGCACCGTAGCTGATCATTCCTCCGGCTCCCCACCCTATGGCCGATGCCAAAGCTATAAGTGCCATTTTAGCGTACCAATCTTTTCTTTGAGAAACAGCGACCAAAGCCAGCCCACCGATTGCGCCGGCCCATGCAGCTCCCTGTTCGTGTCCGAACTGACCCCTAATTGCCCATGCAGTAGCTAGCGACATGGCCACAATCAATACGCTAATATTCAGTTTTTTATTACTCATTTTTTGTTGTTTTACTTTGAGTGACCGTAGAACATCGAAAATAGGCAACTGCAAAAGCATATAACAACAGCACTAGACCTATAGGGCCCAAAAGCAAGCTGTATTCTGAATATACTTCACTATAACCTTCTACCGCCTTTCCCCTAAAATAATATTGAACCCCTAAAACAATCAGAAAAATAGCGCTTAAAAAAGACAAAAATAGAAGGGCATTATTTTTTAAAATAGGTGTTCCTTTAGCACGATTTGCAATAAACTGAAAAAGTAATAGCCAAAACGCCCAAGAAAATACTTGAAAAAAATTCAATGTTCTAAAATAATTGATTAGGGTAAAAAAGGGTCTGAATAAAAGATGAGCGTCGGTGTAAAAAGGACGGTCTTTATATAACAAAACCTTTACTTTTTCTTGGGGGCCTTCTTTCAAAATTTTAAGTATGGCCTGCTCTTTTGAGTCCGAATCCATAATCTTCCAATCTGGTATTTCAAAAGCATTATATAGCGCGCATACCCTTCCATAACCGTGAAAATCGAGCCCCCCAATCATCGTTAGTTCGTTTTTTTCGCAAAACGTCTTGAGCTGTTCAAAGGTATTTCTGTCATAATAAAAATCCTTGCCTGAATTTTCAATCTCAAAACCATCCGCCCCTAACTGTTCATAAAACTCTTTTTCTTTTCCTTTGCCATCAAACCAATGATTTACTATCACCGCTCCACCATATCGATGAACCGAATCAATGACCGCCTTATCGGTCATTCCCTTGGTTTCGAATTTACCGTTGAGCCCCAATAAGCTCATATGATTGGTACCTGAGTATTCTTGACCTACAAGTACCAAAGGTTCGATAGGAAATTCTTCGTTTTTTTGTTCTTGGGAAAACTGTAGGCTCTTTTTGTGATTGGCGTGATCGGTAATGAAAAAAGCATCAAAACCGTTTCTCTTATGCCATTTCCACATATTTTTTTGCGAAATCAATCCGTCGTGACTGAACTCGGTGTGGGCATGCGTTGTTACCAAAACCGAATCTTCCGAATTATTCACAATCGTATTATTGGGCAAGGGAACAAAAAGTATGACTACAAAGACCGTAAAGCAAATACCGGCCAGAAACGGCAAGTCCGCCAATGTTTTAAAAGCAAGTTTTTTTCCGGCACCTCTTTTCTTGAATAGTTCCGCTAAGCTAAGGGCAACGTAAGAAAGCAATACCCAAAGTAAGGCCAACGGTATTTCCTCCAAAGCATAAATAGATCGGTTAAAGTAGAGCAAAGGTCCCAGGATAGGCTCAAACATGATTCGCCAGACAGATATGTTCACTGTGTATTCGGTGGCCGGAACAAGTGTCAACGCATCCTCAAAATATACCTGAAAATGAAAAGCTACTGCCAATATGGATATGACAAGAACCGAGACGATGGCAGCGAACTTTTGTCTTCTGATGCTTTCCATTTAAACGATGCTTTCAAGCTTACGGTTATATAACGGAACTTGGGTGTTTACCATACTCGAAGTGGTCTAAATATTCTTTGACCTGAAGGCGTTTAGAATTCTCGAGTTTGTTGAGGGGTTGAGCCATATGATCATCACATACGCCCATAATCGAAAGGGCACACTTAATGGCTTTTATGCTTCGTGTTGGCGAATTATCTACACTATAAATAGTGTTATTTATATTAATAACTTTATCACGAAGTTTCTCTATACCATCCACATCATTTGAAAGGGAAGCCTCATATAATTCAACAAATAATTTGGGAAACATATTGGCCCCTCCCGCAACCCCTCCATGGCCACCGTTCAAAATGGCTTCGGATAAAAAAGACTCTTCACCAACAATTACGGAAAAGTCAGGGGTATCTTTAAACTCCTTTATATAAGCATATAGCAAATCAATGTCGCCAGAGCTATCTTTCACTCCAATGGCCCCAAGTTCCTTGGCCTTCTTTACAGTGGCCACAGAAAGGTCTAATTTGGTACAACTAGGTATATTATATACTAGAAAGGGTAGCGGTAATAACGGAGCCAGTGCCTCTAAATAATCTACTATTTCTTGTTGAGAAATGGGAAAATAAAAAGGTGGTGCCACAACAACGGCATCTGCCCCCGCTTTTTGAGAATGCTGGGCAATTTCTAAAGCTGCCTCGAAAGAGGTATCGGTTATACCAACCAGAACGGGCACCCTTTGATTTACAATTTCACAGGCTTCGGTTATCAATTGCTTTCTCAAACCGTAACCAAAACTTGGGCCCTCGCCATTGGTACCCAATAAAAATATTCCGTGAACCCCTCCTTCCAAAAGGTGCTCAATAAGTTTTTTCAGACCGGCACTATCCAAGTCCTTGTTCTCCAATAAAGGGGTAACCATTGGCGGAATGATACCTTTCAGGGGCAATTTCATAAGTCTACTATTTCTGCACTCCTTTTCAAATGAACTTTCGGGAAATTCAGATGCTATGCGTGCGTTTTAGCAAATTAACGTTAAAAGCAATCCTTACACCACTATAATCTTGTAAGAAATATATTAAATTTTAACCTTTTTCCCAAGTTTTGGTATAGTTCAGATTCGGGTATCAATACTAAATAGTTTTTCTCTTATTATTCGTATTCAGCTTATTAGAAGTGTTGAACTCACAAACTTACATAATAAATTCAATAAGGCTGATTAGTGCCTTGTAAAAGCCAAATTTTCGACCACGCGCTATTATTGCTGGTGTCGTCGCCTTTAAATTCTGTAGTCTCCAATTTATTTATTGCCGTTTCGGCATTTGTGGCGTTGTTGTCTATCTCATCGATATGATAGTAGAACCGTAAAGGCGGAGCAGATCTTTTGGACGCCTCTCCAGTTTGAAGGTCTGGAATGCCCGTTCTTCTGTAATCGAACCAAGATTCTGCTGCTGCCGACCAACTAGCTATCCATTTTTGTTCGATAATATCCTCAAAGCCACCATAGGCCGCTGGCCCTGAAATATAATCGTTATACCCATCACCAACACCCCAAGCATCTAAAGACTGTTTGATTCCTTCATTATAATGTTGTTCTGGACTGCCAGGAGCCCAACCTTTTGTCGCCGCTTCCGCAATAATAAAGTTTACTTCAGCAGCCGATATCAAACGAGCCTGTAAAAGCTGGCCATTGGCCTCTTTGTATATATCGTTCAACTGGGACGCATGCAGGTTAAGCGTACCCTGATTCACATCTTCACTTAGATTGTAAGCAGCCCCAAACGTCATTGCCGTGGGAAGCCCTACATACTCTTTATCATAATCGACAGGAAAACCGACCGTACCCTCATAGGCATCAACAATATTTTTCGCTACATGTCTTTCGCCATCTTCAACAAAATCGGTATCATCGGGAGCACCTTCCTCCAAAACCAAAGGAACATCTATATTATTCGCCCATACCCCTAACCTCGGGTCGTTCAGTCGCTGTAGGGAATCTACCAAGGTAGCGGCCATTTTTATCCTGAAATAAGCACCTTGCGGATCTGCATCGAATTTGGTGTTCGTAGGCCATGAATCATCCCTGGTATTCCCTACATAAGACATGTTGGCATCATCGGAAGTTTGCAAGATCAAAGGATATTGTGCAGGGTTGGATAGGATATTTTTAATCCCTTGCTCGGCCAAGGCCGGTTCTTTTTCCGATAGCCTCATATAGTACCTCAGCGCTAGTGAATTGGCAAATTTTCGCCATTTGGCCACATCGCCTCCAAATAGAATATCTTGGTCTTCCTGAATGCTAAAGTACGATCCTTGATCTTTTGACAATAATGTATTGGCCGTACCCAAATCTGTCAAGATACCCTCGTAGATTGTCTTTTGGTCATCGAATGGGGCATCAAAAAACTCGACTCCCTCATCTCCGCGTAACGCATTTATATAAGGGGCATCTCCCCACAAATCGGTAATAAACCCGAACAGATACGATTTCATGACCAGCCCCACACCACGATGAAAGTCTAGATTATCCTCTTCTGCCTTTTCGATCATGGTCTTATTGTTTGTTAAAAGGGTATAATACCCGTTCCAACTATGGGAATCGTTGCTCCAGTCATAGGCATTATGGCCACTTGACCAACCATCTTTTTGGGTATGTTGCATTACGCCTGCCAAATCGCCGAAGCCCAAACTGACCACTGCTTTACCTGCCCCGCTAATTACCGTGGGCAGTAACAGATTAGGATCTACATTTTCTGAACCTATTTGATCCGGATTTTCGTTCAATTCTTCCAATCCATGGCAAGAGATCAAGAAGATACAGCCCAAGACCATTAAGGCCATTATTTTTTTAGCTTGATTCATAATGCGTTCAATTTAAGTTTCGTTAAAATGTCACCCCGATTCTGATTCCTATAGGAACCAACCACGGTTCAACGTTATATCTTTCTATACCTTGTTTAAATTGGGTGCCCCTATTACCCGAGTTCGTTTCCGCCTGAAAGGCCCTTTCGGGGTCTATGCCATAATCGGAATCTTTGGTCCATATCATAATGTTTCTGCTGTATAACGAGAAACTCAAATTATCTAAACCGATTCTGTCAATAAATTTGGAAGGCAAATCATACGTTATCGATATTTCCCTTAATTTGATAAAATCGGCATCGAACATATGTGGGGTTCCGAAGTCCCAAGGGTTGGCGACCGAAAAAGGAATAAAATTTGTTCCTACATCTCCTAAGTTTTCATAATCCAAAATAAAATTCCCATTCTCATCGTGTGCTCCTACTACCCCGGCATTGAAGATACCGTCGTAGACCACACTGCCCCCCAAATCTTCGGGGAATCCGCCATCGCTTGGCGGGCCTCCAATAGACAGAAAACTATCTTCGAATATAATTCTGTCAGCATTATCCAGCACCCATTGTTTGAGTTCCGGCCCAGCGTTGGGAATGCCAGGGTTGACCAAATTATCCAAAATCTGTTGGCTATACCCATCTTCAGTAAAATATCGTGAGGTCTGTGACATGTATTGTCCCCCCGAACGCCAATCGAAAGTCATGTTCAGCGAAATATTCTTATACGACAAACTAGTCTGCATCCCCATCACAAAATCGGGATTGTAGTTACCCACCTTTACCCGCTCTTCCTGAGCCAGCCATTCTGCATCTTCCCCTTGACCAATCAGGGGATAATTGAAATACGGTGAATTTACATCTGTTACCCTCCTTATTCTTGGAGAATAGATATTGCCGACCAGACCGTCTTCTCCCGTTGCTGGATTGGCGACATAGGCCCTGGAAACACTTTTGTTGTCGCTCCAGAGCTCTATGTAATCTACACCGTCGGATAGTTCCAAGATTTTCGATTCGTTGGTGGTATAATTCAGGCTCAGGTCCCAATTCCAATTTTCGGTACGAACTGGCGTAAATCCGAGGGAAAGTTCAAAACCTTTGCTTTCCAGTACGCCCGCATTGATACTTACGCTATTGTATCCCGATGAACCCGGTATGGGAATATTCGGAACAATCTGGTTCCTATTTTCTACCGTATAGTAGGTGCCTTCAAACCTTAATCGATTTTGGAACATGTTCAGGTCGAGACCGAATTCTTGGGAAGTCGCTTCCTCAGGTTCTAGGTTTGGCGTATTCAGACCTCCTTGGGCACTATACAACACGGCATTGTCCCACTGCCCTTGGTTGTTGAAAAAAGCCCCCAATTGATACGGGTTGGTATCGTTTCCTACCTGCGCCCAACCGGCCCTTAATTTTAGTAAGTCTACTTTTGGAATAGCTATCACTTCACTGACCAAGAAACTTAATGAGGCCGAAGGGTAGAAATACGAACGGTTGTCTACTGGTAAGGTGCTTGACCAATCGTTTCTGGCTGTAACGTCTAGGTACAACATATCCTTAAACCCAAAATTTGCTAGGCCGAATACGCTGTTTATCGCCCTTTCACTGGTAAAGCTGGAATACCTCAAAGAGGTCGGCGCAATATTGTCTACAGTAAACAGATTTGGCACGATAAGACCTGCCCTGGTGGCAGCAGAATTGCTTAGACCCGTGTTCTTTTGGTACATTAAGTTACCCCCTGCGGAAATCGTCATATCAAAATCGCCCAGATCTTTGGTGAACGTTGCCAAAATGTCGACGTTGGTTTCCAGACCATCGGTTTTTGCGATTCCATACGTTCCATTGTTGGGTTCGCGGTTATAGCCAGGGGCCATTTTGGTTTCTTGGGTCTGATTAAAACTGTTCAGATTATAGCTAGTTCTAATACTGAACGATGGTGCAATCTTCCAGTCCAAAGCGAGGTTTCCGTAGACTCGAAACCTTGAGAAGCTATTGTTCACTTCATTGGCCAAGAACCAAGGATTGGGATAATCGTCCGAAAAATTAAATACATCGGTACCTGGCAATTTATAATCCTTTACATCTAATATATTGATATTGGCCGGTACGCCATAAGCCGCTTGTAAGGGGTTGGTGCCCCTGTTCGAAGCAGGTCTGTTATCGGCATAGCTATGGGTGAAGTTCACGTTGCTACTCACGATGAACTTATCGCTAAACGAAGACGATGCGGACAAGGAAAAATTATTCCGTTTGAAATCGGAATTAGGTATGATGCCACTATTGTCCAATGCTGTGACCCCCAACCTATAGTTAATTGCCTCAGTGCTGTTGCTTACGGTCATACTGTTGGTGGTAGTGATGCCCGTTTGAAGAAATTCTTTGATGTTATTAGGATAGGATTTCAGTTCGGTAGGGATAGCATTTCCATTTGCATCCAAGGGGGAGTTCCATTGTACGGCAAAATAGCCGCGGTCGAGTTCCGGTCCACCGTTTCCACCCGCAGGAATTACATCGGGGAGTAAATTACTTCCTCCTTCCGATTCCGGGGAGTACGAAAAATAACCGTTTGCAAACTGCGACTGGTTCCTCAAATATCGAGATGGAACATCAAAAACAGTATTTGACGTAAAGGAAACTTTCATTTTTTCCTTGTCCGCAGCTTTCTTTGTAGTAATAAGAACGACCCCGTTACCAGCCCTTGAGCCGTATAGCGCAGCAGCACTAGGCCCCTTTAGAATAGTTACATTTTCAATGCTTTGTGGGTCCAAATCAGAAATGGCATTTCCGTAATCGACGGGGTTTCTATCGCCAAAACCACCGATATTGTTCAACGTATTGGCTATGGGCACGCCATCGACAACGAATAGCGGTTGATTATCGGAACTTAATGAAATAGCACCCCTAATTACCATACTTACAGATGAACCGGTGCCCCCAGTATTATTAAGGGTCACCCCTGCGACCTTTCCCGATAATGAATTCAATACATTTTCTTGGGCAACCCTGGTCAATTCTTCGGCCGCCACATTCTCGACGGAATAACCCAAAGACTTTTCTTCCCGCCTTATACCCAAAGCAGTCACTACTACCTCATCTAATGCTTGAGTACTGGCATCCATAGAGACATTGACAGTTGACCGGCCGTTGACGTTAATTTCACGTGTTTCAAATCCCAGATACGAAAATACAAGTATACCCTCAGCATTAGGAACTGCAAGACTATAGTTGCCATCAAAATTGGTAGTAACCCCACTACCAGTGCCCTGCAATACAATACTAACTCCGGGCAACGGCATTCCGTCTTCAGAAGCTGTGACTGTTCCAGAAACCTGACCACCCGACTGTGCTTCCATATTAAAACTGACCAATACCATTAGGGTAATTAGAAAGACCGAATAGAAACGTTCGATATGGGCTTGAGGAGAAGTATACTTTTCCATAGTGTCTTGGTGTTATATTGGTTATTTTAGGTCTTATTTTTTGTATCTATTGAACAACTTCAAAGGTCAATACAATTGCATTGGAGTTAACTCCGATGAAATCTTGCGATGCGGCCAAAAACATCACCAATCTCATAGAGTTATCCGTGATATCTTGAATAATCACTTTGTTCTCAAAATCATAAAATCCTACGAATTCACTTCCTGAAAAATCGAGGGTACTGACACCTTCATAGGTCAATTTCCCGCCAGGACCATAAACCGAAGCTATTTCAAAATTTTCATTTTCCGCATAGGTGAAAGTTGCACCGGCCTCAGGCGTATACAGACCGGTACAAAGTCCGAAATCTGATCCTCCATCGTTTACGATTCCTGCACCGCCGGTGGTCACGAACTGAAATACCAGGCCACTAAAGGCAGCTTCGTCAGCTTTTACGTCGTGGCCATAGTTGCCGTCAAAATGAAACGTGAATTCGTCGTCATATACCTCACCCATCCCTAGACCTGCCCCAAAAATTCCGGAAGGTAGAGGGTTCGGTGCCCCATCGAAAGGAGAAAGTGTCGCATCTGAATTGGCAAAATAGTCGTTTTCGGAATGGCCACTGGAAAGCTTCCAAGTCTTACCATTGGTAGCTGTGGCCCCACCGGTAAGCAATACATAGGGTGTAATGTCCAATGCCAGTGCTACTTCTTTTGTCAAGGAGGCGCCGCTGACATCCGTAGCGGTCAAAACAGCTGTATAATACCCACCCGCACTATAGTCGTGCACCGGATTTTGTTCCGTACTCGTTGCACCGTCGCCAAAATCCCATATCCAGCCAGTAGCACTATGCGTTAGCCCTTGAAAAGCCACCCTTTTACCCTTGACACTATGAAAAATATCTGCTGAGAGCGGAAAATTGTCCGTTCCAGCATTGTCGTCCGAACTACAGGAACACAACATCAGCAATGAACAAAACAAGAATCCCAATAACGTATTTGCGCTTCTTTTATACATAACATTTACTTTTTAACTATCGCGTAAAACTGAAATTATTTTCAGTCATCAACTTAAAGCTAATATTATTTAATTCTTAATTTTTTCTTAATTTTTATATCTACCTACCTCAAAACTATGCTATTATATTTCAATTTATTTCAGGAATATTATTCTTTATACATGACATTTTAACCCTTGATTTATTTTTTTACACCTAATTTTATCAGAATTTGATAATCTTATCATGAAGCGTTGGTATTCGATAGTAGCTTTCAAAATGGCAGTACCATTACTCTGCTTAGCATTTCTTTGCGCGAACAGTACCCAAGCCCAAGAGTTAAAAGTGGGATTCGCAAAACGAATACTGACTCCCGATCCATTAATCGCCGTTTCTGGCGGAGTAGGAACTCCAAAACCTGTCACTACCAAAAAGGGAGACTTATATGTTCGAGCCATGGTCTTTGAAAATGATGGCGAAAAAATTGCAATAGTAAACATTGATAATCTAGGCTGGCCAGCCGCTCTTGGCAATAAATCTAGAAAACTGATAAAAGACATTCCTTTTAATAATATTCTGATTGGCGCAACCCATACCCATAGCGCTCCTGATGCATACGCCTTTCCCGATGAAAACGGTAATCATGGTGCAGATCTTGAATATTTAGAATGGTGTACCGTGCAAATAGCAGATGCCGTAAACGAAGCTTTTAAAAATAGAGAACCAGCCAACCTAAAAATTGCCGTTGGCAAAGCAGAGGGCAAAATCGCTTACAATTACTACGCCCCAAAATTATACGACCCTCGTTGCGGAGTGATTCAAGCCATCGGCACCACGGGAAAAAACAAGAACAAACCCTTGGTCACTTTGGTCAACTATGCCATCCATCCTGAAGTAATTGGTAGTGACCGAAAAATTTTGAGTCCTGATATGGTCGGGCCGCTTTATGATCGGATTGAAGAAAAAACGGGTGGCATGGCTATCTTCATGAATGGGGCGCAAGGCGGAATGGTCACTGCAGATACCAGATTAGACGATGGAAAAGAAGCCGGCGATTGGGAGGAATGCAAAAGAATCGGAAACCTATTGGCAGATGAGGCTTTACGTATAGTTACCGATGCACCGATTCAAGAAAACCCAACTATCCTTTCCGCTAACAAGAAAGTAGTTTTTCCCATAGATTCAGAAATGTTGCGGTTCATTCTAAAAAATTCCCCTTTAAGCATGGGTTCATCAGACGAAGGTTCCATTAGTACAACGCTCAATCTTCTAAATATTGGCACAGCGCAAATTTTGACTATTCCTGGAGAGGCATTGCCCAACATCGGGTATTATTTAAAAAGGAAGATGCCTACAAAGCATCCTTTTCTCTTTGGACTAACCAATGATGCGCTGGGATACATTCTGACAAAAGAAGACTTCAACAGCTTTGAAAGATATGACTACGTAAGTCGCACCAGCCTAGGCGAAATGACCGGAGAAATTCTGGTGTCGGAGCTGATGAAAATGATAAAAAACAATCCTAAACCACAATAAATCAATTGATATATACCATGAAAAGACCGTTTGCAATTTTACTGCTGATTCCTATTTTACTTTTGACCTATTGCCGAGAGAATTCCACAAAAAAATTGGAGACCGTGGTAGTCGAAGAAATCGAAGTAACCCCTAAAACCGCTCTGGAAAGTTATTTGAAAACCGCTGATAATTCGTATGCCTGGGAGGTTAAAGATTCTTTTGAATTGGGCGAAGTGAAAGCCTATAACCTTTTATTGACCAGTCAAACATGGCGCGACCATGTCTGGAAACATCAGTTGACGTTATTGGTGCCAAAGGAAATAAATTACGACGGATCACTACTATTCATTACAGGAGGTAGGTTAGAAGATGGCATGCCCAAATGGACCCCACAGGATGACCAAGACGAAACCGCACCCATGGCATTGATTGCACAAAAGAATAAGGCCATTGTCTCGATAATACGACAAGTGCCAATGCAGCCCTTATACGATGGAGAACTAGTAGAAGACCAATTAATATCATTTACACTGCATAATTACAAACAAGATAAAGATTTAACTTGGCCGCTACTTTTTCCAATGGTAAAAAGCGCCGTTCGCGGAATGGATGCCATACAGGAATTTTCAAAACAAAATCTCAAGAAAGACATTACCAGGTTTACCGTTGCCGGAGCTTCTAAAAGAGGTTGGACAACTTGGCTGACAGGTGCAAGTGATGAACGCGTTGAGGCTATCGGGCCTATGGTCATCGATGTTCTAAATATGCCCATAAGTTTAGATTACCATCTCACAGCATGGAATGAATACAGTGAGCAGATCAACGACTACATCAAACTGGAAATTCCGCAGACCGTAAATAGCGAAGACGGCAATGCGCTTACACAAATGATCGACCCCTATTCGTATCGAGAAAAATTGACTATGCCCAAACTAATATTCATAGGCACCAATGACGAGTATTGGCCCGTTGATGCGGTAAAGAATTATATCAAGGATATACCCGGGGAGAACTACATTCACTACACACCCAATGCCGGTCATAATCTTGATGGTGGTGAAAGTGCATTGAAAGCATTGAGTGGCTTTTGGGGCCAGACCTTGGCCAAGAAGCCCTATGCTAATATGAATTATGAGCTAAGTACTGATCAAAGTTCAGCAACACTTTCCGTAGTATCCGATTCAGAAGATTTCAAAAATGCCTACCTATGGTCTGCAGATTCAGAAGATCGTGATTTCAGGGATGAAGAATGGAAATCGATTAAAATAACACCGCCAACAGGAAAAGAAACGACGCGGAAAGTTTCCTTCCCAAAGAAAGGATACAAGGCTTTTTACATTGATTTGGAATATGCAGATGAAAATGGTGGAACATATACCAAAAGCACTAGAATGTATCTAGCTGATGATGATGAAGTTCTCTAAAACAGTACGGAATTGGAGTATCGCAATTGTTGCCCTACTGCTCGTTGGCTTTGCTGCTTTCAAGCTTGCCAACGATACAAACGAAAGCTTGCAGGTAACCTCCTATTATGGTTATGACCAGGGCATTCCTTTAAAAGACTCCGTACAGACAGTCGTCGACACTACCGAGTTTAAATTGTTTTCGGTTTCTTACACTAGCATTCACGACAAAAGAGTGACCGCACTTTTGAGCCTTCCGAAAAAGGCCACAACTCCCCTACCCGTAGTTATTTTGATGCACGGCCTTGGTGATCATAAAGCGGTTGATTACGTTGAATATGGAAATAGTCTTTTTCTAAAAAATGGCTTTGCGGTATTACGAATTGACATTAGTGACCACGGAGATCGAAAAAACGACGTTTACGATTTCGATTTAACGGGCGACTATAAATATTGGACGCGCAATGTCATCACCCAAACTGTTTTTGACCTCCGTCGTGCAGTCGACTTCATAGAAACACGAAAAGAACTAGATCATAAAAGAATCGGTTATTACGGCATCAGTCTAGGTGGTATTATAGGCACGGTTTTTTGCGGTGTCGAAAATAGGGTTAAGGTTCCTGTGGTTGCCTTGGCCGGGGGGCAGTTAAACCTTTTGTATGAAGAAAATGCGCTTTCTTCCGAAGCGAAAGATTTTGTGAGCATTATCGAACCCCTTAATTTTGTGAAGCAAATTTCTCCTCGCCCATTTTTAATGCTCAATGCGAAGAATGACGAAATCGTACCCCCGGCCATGAGCAAGCTACTTTTTTATGCGGCCAAGGATCCCAAAGAAATTATTTGGTACGACGCCAAACATAGAGATGCACCTCTCGATATTATCTATGGGGATGGGCTCAACTGGTTTAAGAAATATTTGTAAAAATCTCAAAAATGAAAAAGTCATTTGTAATTAAAGTAGCAATCGGACTCTGTTTCTCACTTTTCGTTGGAAGCTGTGGCGAAAAGAAAAAAACCGATAATCAACTAGCCGATAGTTCACAAAGTGAGGAAAAAATGACCAAGATACCCAAAACCTGGGCCGAAAAGCTAGGCTGGCCTACTGGAAAAAAAGTGATAATGCTTCATGCAGATGATATAGGCATGAGCCCCGAAGGAAATGAGGCGGCCAAAAAACAGTTGGTCGAAGGTGTAATACAATCCGCTGCCGTAATGATTCCATGCCCCAATGCGAAGGAATTTATTTTATGGGCCAAAAACAACCCAAAAATGGATGTTGGCCTACACTTGACCCTGACCAGCGAATGGAAGACCTACCGCTGGGGACCAGTAACCCCAAATGATGAAGTCCCCGGATTGTTGGATGAGGATAAAAAAATGTGGCATTCCGTTTTGCAAGTTGTGCAACACGCATCGGCGATCGAAGTCGAAAAAGAAATACGGGCACAGATCGAACAATCTATAGCGTGGGGCCATCGCCCCGATCATATCGATACACACATGGGCACTTTATTCGGCGACCCTAGTTATGTGAAAGCATATATGAAAGTGGCTCAAGAATATGGCATACCCGCAAATATTATAGACATATCCAAACCCAAAGTATTGGCCGAATTTAGAAGTCAAGGCTATCCCATGACTGATGAAGTTGTACAAATGACCCAAGAGTATACCTTGCCCCAACTGGATTATTTTACCAGTGCGCCCAAGGCCAAAACCTATGAAGAAAAAATCGATAATTTCAAAAAATTGATACAAGGCTTGGACCCAGGGCTGACCGAAATCATTTTTCATCCCTCGGTATTGACCGAAAACCTTAAAACTATAACAGGTTCTTGGCAACAACGCTCTTGGGAGGCACAAATGTTCTCTGACCCTGACCTGATTCAATTCTTTAAGGATGAAGGTATCATCTTTACCAACTGGCAAGAAATCATGGAGCGTTTCGAGAAATCAAAATAACGGGTTTATTGATAATATTTAATGTATAACAAATAAGATAACATTGGCACCATGTTGCCAAAATGGGTTTATTTGTAAGTAAACCAGTTTAAATCTAAAGTCCAACCTATGGATTCTACTACAGGAATCATACTCGCCATTTCCCTGATCTTAATAATGTTCGGTATGGGACTATCACTGACCTTAACTGATTTCAAAAGAGTATTTGTTTTTCCAAAGGCAATAATAATAGGCCTTTGTTGCCAGATCATATTCTTGCCGTTGATAGGCTATGCATTGGCAACGGCATTGCAACTTTCGCCAACGATAGCCATCGGCCTTATGCTTTTGGCAGCTTGCCCCGGTGGCCCGACATCAAACATGTTGACTTTCTTGGCCAAGGGCGATCTCGCTCTGTCAGTTTCCCTAACGGCAGTGGCCAGTGTGCTGACAATTTTCACAATACCGCTCATCGTTCAGTTTGCGGTTCAAGAGTTTTCAAATGAAAGCCAGACTATAAGCGTAGATGCCTTTACTATGATCAAGCAATTGACGATAATCGTATTACTGCCCGTAACCTTGGGCATGTTGGTAAAAAACAAGTACGACAAATTTGCATCGCGAATGGAGAAACCTGTAAAAGTGGCATCCGCAATTATATTTATTTTGGTCGTCATAGGCATTACCTACAGTACTCGAGATGTTCTCATGGGCTATTTAAGGGAAGCAGGGCTGCCAGCCATATTATTGAACATTATTATGATGACTATTGGCTTTTCAATGGCCGTACTTTTTAAATTGAACCGGCGACAGGCTATAAGTATTTCCATTGAAACGGGAATACAAAATGGAACCTTGGCCATTACCTTAGCGACTATCGCTTTGAACAATACTGAATTTGCAATAGTGCCCGCAGTTTATGGTCTTTTGATGTATGTTTCGGCCTCCCTAATTGTTTTGAACCGAAAGTCTTTAGGGGTAAAGAATTAATTTACATGGATCGGCCAGGCCTAAAAAAGGAATAAATTTTTTAAACTTAAATTCTACTACAGTGAGAGCATTTTATTTAATCACATTTTCGTTATTTTTTCTATCTTGTAAAGACAAGCCTATCGAATTACCACCACTCATTTCAACAAATCATCCTGCGGTTTCAACCCAAGAATTCATCTATGAAATAGCAGATGCATTGACACCCGAATGCCATGCGTCGACCGTGGAAGTAAGCAACGGAACAGTAATCGCTTCTTGGTTTGGTGGCACCGAAGAAAAGAATAAGGACGTCGGAATTTGGGTATCCCGAAATACGAATGGATCTTGGTCTACACCTATCGAAGTGGTCAACGGTGTACAAGAAGATGGTACTCGCCACCCCTGTTGGAATCCAGTTTTGTTTAAACCTAGGGGGCAGCCCCTATATCTTTTCTATAAGGTCGGGCCGAGTCCGCAAGAATGGTGGGGACTTTATATGACCTCAGAAGATGATGGCAAAACATGGTCGGAACCTATAATGCTTCCTGATGGTATTTTAGGCCCAATAAAAAATCAACCTATCCAATTAGCGAACGGTACCATAATTTCGCCTTCCAGTAATGAAACTGTAGATGGAGAATGGACCATCCATGTAGAACAAAGCGTTGATAGTGCTAAAACATGGACCAAAACCGAACCCCTGAACGATCCTGAAAAATTCGGGGCTATTCAACCCGTGGTCTTAAACCATGGAAATGGAAGGCTTCAGTTACTAAGTCGCACAAAGAACGATGTGGTCTCACAAAATTGGTCTGAAGATAACGGTAAAACTTGGGGAGAAATGACGGCTACAGCCCTATCCAATCCGAATTCGGGGGTCGACGGCGTAACATTAAAAGATGGTCGCCATATCTTAATCTATAATCCTACAAGCAAAAATTGGGGTGATCGCGTGCCCCTGAGCTTAGGAATTTCCAAGGATGGGAAAACTTGGGACCGCACCATTGAATTGGAACCACTACGTGAAACAACCGACAAATCAGGCGAAGAATATTCATATCCAACAATAATTCAAGCCGATGATGGCAAAGTACATTTGGTCTATACCTGGAATAGGAAAACAGTAAAATACGTAGTTCTAGATCCTTCGAAAATCAAATAGATGAGCGTTAAAAGGTGGCAACGAAGATTGTTACGGGTTCTTGCCATTTCGGCCATTACTCTAGGGCTACTTTTCTATTTTTCAACCAACACGATTGATACGAACCCCTATTTTGAGACCTCCTATTACAAAAATACCGTGGCAAAAATGGATGCCGCCTTCGAGGGGAAAACGACTGCCCAAGGAGCGTTTTTAGCAGGTTTTGCCCGCATCAACATTACCCCAAAATTTGTGGAAGTTTCGCCAGATGCTTCCAGGGGCGAATTCAATGCAATCAAAATGGCCGGCTATGGCGATGGAAAAATTGCTGTAGGCACTCATGATTCTTTATTTGCCAAGGCAATTGCCGTTGAAGTAGATGGTAAAGAGCTGGTTTTTTTAAGTGCCGATATGGTCGTCATCCCCGAATTAGTGGTTCTAAAGGTCGAATCGAATCTAAAAGGGGAAATCTCAAGAAAGCAAATTTTATTCGGCGCAACACATACGCATGCGAGCATTGGAAACTGCATACCCGAGTTCGTAGGTGAAAGTTTTGGGGGCGAATTTCAACCAGAAGTAGTAGAATGGCTTGCGGAAAAGTTCACACAACTTATTCTCGCTGCAAGAAAAGACAGGAAGCTTGCAAAGTTTTCATCAGGATATGTCAGAGCCCCTAATTTGATTCGCAATCGCATTATTGGAGAAACAGGAAGGCTAAACGATAAATTGAATTTAGTGACTTTTGCACAACAAAATGGCAAAAAAGCCGTAATCGGAATCTTTGGTGCCCATGCCACCACGATCGGACCTTGGAATGATACATTCAGTGGTGACTATCCGGGTTATTTTCAAAGACGTCTAGAAGCTAAGGGAATAGATTTGGCTATGTTCTTTGCGGGAACGGTGGGTAGTCATTCAAACAAAGGTAAAGGCGAAAAATTTCAGAAGTCACAGTATATTGGGGAGACCTTGGCAGATTCGGCCGAAGTGTTCATCAACAAAATGCAATATGATTCGGTCGTGACGATGACGGCAATAACTACTGAAATCGAAATTCCAGAGCTTCAGGCTATTTATGTTTCAGACCAGCTGCGACTTTCTCCCTGGGCCGGCAAAAAACTGATGGCCGAAATGAAATCTATTTATTTGCAAGGTGTTAAACTTAATGACTTGGTCTGGATCGCAATGCCCTATGAACTAAGTGGCGAATACGGTTTAGATTTGAAAAATGCTTTAGCGGTAGACGGATATAACTCCGCCCTGACCAGTTTCAATGGACAATATCTAGGCTACATCGTGCCCCAGAAATATTACTATTACGACACCTATGAAGCACGATTGATGGGGTGGTATGGCCCTAGTATGGGGGACTATCTGATGGAATTGAACTTTAAACTGGCCAATGAGCTCACTGATTCAAGATTATAAACAAAACTAAAAATGAAGCGAATTTTTAAAGGGTTGGGGTTGTTCATTCTTCTGGCAGTCATTGTTGCGAGCTGTATTGTCATGTATAACTGGCGCGATAGGCATCCTGATTATTCCATTGACATAAAGTTTGAAAACAAAAATCAGAGCACGATCAAAGCGGGGTTTGCCAAGAAACCGATTACACCAACAATTGTTGATACTTGGAACGACGCCGATGCCAACAACAAATATGATGAAGACAAGGGCGATACCTATAATGACAATAATAAAAACGGCAAGTTTGATGCTTTCTGGATCGCTGGCATGAGCAATGCCAAACCGGCACAGGGCGTTCATGACGATGTTTGGTCTAGGGTAATGGTACTAGACGATGGCAAAAGCAGAATAGCAATGATTTCTATGGATGCCATCGGGTTTTTACATGGTGATGTTATTGATATCAGAAACCGAATTCCTGAAGAATTGGGTATTGACTATACCCTACTCTCTTCAACCCACACACATGAAAGCAATGATTTGGTAGGCATATGGGGTGAAAACATGTTCAATTCAGGAGTGAACCCAGAAATGATGGAATATGTTAAAGAGCAAACGGTCGCAGCAGTAATCGAGGCGGCAAAAAATATACGTCCCGCTAAATTGGTATTTGCTGAAGACCTTTCTGGCAACGATGCTCCGTTAATTAAAGATACCCGAAAACCAATTGTCAAGGCTACTGGTATTCATGTGATGCAAGTGTTAGATTTGGAGAATGATAAGACATTAGGTACGTTAATTAACTGGTCAAACCATCCTGAAACTTTATGGAGCCAGAATTTATTGATCAGTTCAGATTTTCCGCATTATGTGCGTGAAGCTGTTGAAAATGGAGTTTATAACGGTGCTGAAAAAATGGAAGAAGGCTTGGGTGGCGTAGCAATTTATTTTTCAGGGGCTATTGGCGGTTTAATGGCTCCGCACCCTTCTATTTCTATCGCTGATCCATTTACTGGAATTGAATATGCAGAACCTAGTTTTGAAAAAACAAAAGCACTCGGTGACCAAATTGCATTGATGTCATTAGCAGCACTTAAAAAACAAGGCGACACTTTAAACAGATCTAATATTTCAGTTCGAGCAAAAACTATTTATGCCGATTTAGACAACACTACTTTTAAAATAGCGAGCGGAATTGGGCTTATAAAGATGGGTATGCCAGAATACTTTACGACTAGAACCGAAGTGGGCGCTATAAGAATTGGTCCTGCACTATTTTTAAGCATTCCTGGGGAAATCTACCCTGAAATTGTTTTTGGCGGTGTAGAGGCTCCTGAAGGGCGTGAGTTCGATATTCAGCCCATTGAGACTCCTCCTATTGAAGATTTCATCAAAGACAAATACAAATTTTATTTAGGTCTTTCGAACGACTTAATCGGATATATCATTCCAAAAAGTGAGTGGGATACCGGAAAACCGTATCTGTACAATGATGAACGAGATACGTATGGCGAGGAAAATTCGCTTGGGCCAGAGACAGGCCCTTTTATCTACAAATCCTTAGTCGAGGTAATCGATGATTTGAAATAATTTAATTTTCTTACAATTTTGGGCAAAGGCGAACCAGCAGGAACGAAATTTTCAAAAGCTGTCGAAGCTCTTTATCCACTTGCAAATGTCGTAAAGAAAAGCGATGCTATAATTAAATTTAGAGGTCAGTAGTTAGGCGCATATCAAATTCTTGTGATAGATTTTATCCTTATCAACCATTCTTGTGATTAGGTTATTGAATATGGTC
>RCND010000162.1_pt1 | contig 40433 bp, 34 predicted proteins | sample 2041351 | NCBI WGS metagenome assembly RCND01 (sample SAMN09708230, study PRJNA481090) | Marine sediment metagenome, whole genome shotgun sequencing project. | biome: marine sediment; feature: ocean; material: sediment; isolation source: Sewage treatment plant 12B marine sediment (STP12B) ... | reverse complement strand
GGATTGGGGACACTAATCACCTGATAAAGCAGCCCGTCGGATGACGAAGTCACCGCTAGGGCCGTATGGGCTCTTTCGCAGGCTTTTTGATGTTTGATGTAGCACCAGTCGCCGCTAGGTTCGACGGCGCTTTACCGCAGGCGCTTTGATGTCATCGTCGGGTGTTATTTTTTATCTTTCATATACAGCTGAAGCAGCTGCACCAGGTAGTAGATCTGCGTATAAACTTCAGACATCTGCTCAGCAACAGGGTTTTCGGCCCAATCTTCAATTTCTTTCCAGTTGATAATAATGTCCTGGCCTCCGGATTTGTATTCTTCCAGGAGCTGCTTGATGTTCTTGCCCAGGACAATCAGGTTTTGCGCCGACGCATTGATTATCTTTTTTGCCTCATCGTTTACTTCAACGAGAACATTCTTCAAAGTACCGACTGCGGAACGGTCTCGAGTGGACTGCCGGAGCAGACGCTTAATCTTGCTTCCCGTTGGACCATCATCTGCTAATCCGGTATCAAAACCGGTCAGCTGATCAGATATTGACATAAGCTGATGGTAGGCCTCAGAGAACTGGGTGGAAGAAATCTTTGTTGCCCATTTCCCCTGAATAAGCAGGAGATCGACCAGTATACGGACTTTGCTTTTGTAATAATCGAGAAAGAATGCTTTCAGATAGTTGACCGGATCTACAAATTTATATCCGGGAAGCATTTTCTTATGAAATGTCAGGTTTTCCCTTTCGGTGTAGAACTGAGTTCGACTTACGGAAATGGTACCGAACAACTTCATCAGAAGTTTATCGATTTGACGCTTCCGCCGGCCCCTCACAATTTCGAGAATTGTGAGATCAGCACTGGTCTTGATGCGGTTGAAATAACTTTCGATTATTTCATAATTCGTATTTTCCGGCATAGCGGTCCAGGACGGATCCTCGGAGAGGTGTCTGATGATGAGATCCAATACCCTTGTCTTCAGCATTTCCTTACGGCTCTGCAGTATCTTCTTCCAGGAGCTCCGGGAGATGATATCCATATCCCTGTAATTTTTCAGAACATCAAAAAGGACATCCCATTCGGCATCGCCATCCAGGGCGTAAAAGACATCGAGGAACTCCATAAGATCGTCTTTGACATACTGACCGTAAATCTCTTCAAACCGGGGTACATAAGTAAAATCCCGGTCGGGTAGGATTGAGTCGAATTTCTTCAGTAGAAAATGATACGGGTAGCGAACAAATGACTGCAGGCGGTATAGGTCGTTGTAGAGTTTATTCACCCTCTTGGCAGTTTTAACATCCAGGGCTGTATACAACTGAATCAGCTCTTCTTTTACCTGTTCGGCAAGGGCCTTGATATCACCGGCTTTTTCTACCCGTTCTTTGATACGGTCGGGATGCAGGCCGCCGACAACTTTCTGAACGTCGGCAGGAAGGAAACTCTCGATCAGAACAGTTTTCAACAATTCAGAGCTTCCGTATTTCTCCAGAAGGATGTCTGCCGGCCCCACAACTTTATAGATGTCGTGAAACCATTTCGCCAATCCCGGTTGGATGAGATCGCCCTTCAGTTGGATAAATCGACCGCGCTTCTTGAGCTCTTTACGTATGTCCTTCAGTTGCCTCTTCTTTTCCCGGTCGGAATCTGATCCGCCCAGCAAACCTGAGAAGAGCCCTGAAAAAAAACCGAGCAGACCGGCATCTGTCGCCGACTCGGGTGATTTTGCCATGCCCTTACTCTAGGAGAGAACTCAATGTACTGTCAACGATTATCAGGGTTTACAGGCCCGCTTGGAAGGTGATTCGGGAAGCCTAATGAATCAGGCCTCGGGAGTCGGCGGTAAGAAACTGGCCAAGCTTTTCCAGTTCTTCCATTCGCTGGTAAACCGGCGGTTTCCGGACATGAGATGATTTATCAAACGCCACTGTCTTTACATAAAGGTTATTGATTTCATCGGCCAGTATGTCCAGATTACTTTTCAGGTTTTCCAATGCCAGCTGTTCCCGAATCCGGTCCATCTCCGGCATGGATTCACCGGACAAATGATATTTGAGTTCAGGCAGCATTTCGGTTCGAGCGCGGTACGACCACATCGCCAAACCCAGAATCCCCCGGTAGATTTCATCGAAAAGATAGCCGTTGATTTTGTAGTTTTCCGATTTGGACATAAGAATATCCATCCCGGCCTGGTACTCATGGGATATCACGATTTTAGAAAGTGATTTACGGATGAATGCGTTGTTAAGCATGGTATCGACATGATCGGCTATCCTGCCAATCTGCGTGTTTATTTCATAATCCTGTACAGGCATCGCTTCCCTCGGATTCTATTCTAACCTTTTTATTATCGTGAGGGAAACGGGATTGACGATACCGCCTCGGGTTACATATGGTGAGGCCATGCAGAAACCGCTCCGCATTATAATAATGTTCTTTGCATTTCTAACCATTACCACATTCTCCTCCTGCGGCAATAAAATCGAGACCGTTCATATCCTTACCGATCGGAAAGAGCTGGCTTCTGCTGTTGAAATATACGATGCATTGGATGAGAGTACCATCATAACAATTCGTCATATACCTGTGATTGATGCAGGGATAATTAAATCTGAAAAACCTGATCTGGTTATTGGATCCGATCTGTCATCAACGGAAATAATTGACCTCTTGCGTCCGTCCGAAATAGTATTTCCAATTTATAAAGCACTCTCAGGTCCCTCGGATTCCCGGGGCAGATCCTATCTGACCCCGTTGTCTTTTAAACTGCCTTTGATTATGGGCCGGAAGTCGACAATGGCGGGGCTGCCCGACCCAATAGTTGTTCGTCCGAAAGATCTGAGGGAGGCGGCTCTGCCGCATACACAGAGCAATGACGACGGTCGACTGACTCATCTGGGTTTCTCTCCAACATGGAGTCCTCTCACCTATATTGATCTGTTAGCGATAAGAAACCCTACCGGTCTTGATGAGAGATTGGAAAATATCGATGAGGAATCACTGACAAAAACAGTGGAAGAGGCCCGGAACTGGATAGTAGAAGCGGCCGGGAGCCTGGATGCGGATGCTGATTTCAACCGACGCTACAGGTATATTCCCGACGAGTACCTTATACTCGAAGACCGCATTCTTTTTGCCCGTACCGAATTCGCTGCATGGGCATCCCTGCCTGATACCACGACCCGGAAACTCGACATACGATACTTCAGCGGTCCCAGGATGATTCCTGTAACTTCGATAATCGCGGCCGGAATTCCCCTGAAGGCGGAAGCAGCTGATTCGGCTGCAAAATTCGTTTCCTGGCTGATGCTGCCGGAAACCCAATCCAATTTGCTCTCCAGATGGGAAAGAGACGGTATTCCCGTTTTCGGTATCTTTGGCGGATTGTCGTCTCTGCCCGACGTAAATAACGCTGTCCTCATCAGGTATTTCCCTGAAATGAAGGACATGATACCCGAGGGGCATCATCTTTCCGTACAGGAGTCACTTCCCGACCGGTGGTCCAGGATCAGGAATGAAGTCATTTCACCCTGGTTTCAAGCAGCGGTCTCCGACCCCGAAAATCCTAAAACTCTGACCCAGGCGTACCGAAAATGGGACCTTTCTTCTCTGGCAGAAGGAGATTAGAACAGAAATCCTCTCGGCAGAGGTTTTCCAAATCAATATTTGACAGCAGCAATTAATCGGGTTAATCTTGGCATTACATATAAAATAAACCCTTAAATGGGGAGGTATGCCCAATGGCAGAAGTACTATTAAAAGACATCACCAAGATTTACGACGGTGGCGTTAAGGCGGTCGACAAGGCCAACATCGAAGTAAAAGACCAGGAATTCGTGGTTCTCGTCGGACCCTCCGGCTGTGGTAAGTCTACGACTCTCCGCATGATAGCTGGTTTGGAGGACATCTCTGACGGTGATCTTTTTATCGGCGGCAAGCGCATGAACGACGAGGCCCCGAAAGACCGGGACATTGCAATGGTGTTTCAGAATTACGCTCTGTATCCGCACATGAGTGTCTATGACAATATGGCTTTCGGACTGCGAATCCGCAAGTTCCCCAAAGCCGAAATTGAAGCCCGTGTTAAGGAAGCAGCCCAGATTCTGGATATCGAAGAACTCCTTGAGAGAAAACCCAAGGCTCTTTCCGGTGGTCAGCGACAGCGCGTAGCAGTCGGTCGTGCCATTGTCCGGAAACCCAAAGTATTCCTTTTTGATGAACCGCTCTCCAATCTCGATGCTAAACTCCGAGTTCAGATGCGTGCCGAGATTTCATCACTTCATACCAGACTGGATGCCACGATGGTATACGTTACCCATGATCAGACCGAAGCCATGACAATGGGCGACAGGATTGTTGTCATGAAAAGCGGCCTCATTCAACAGATCGGTACTCCTCTTAAACTCTACAACGACCCCATTAACCGATTCGTTGCAGGTTTTATCGGTTCTCCTCCAATGAATATTGCGCCTGCTGATATTGTTGAAGAGGGCGGAAAAATCATTGCTAAAGAAGTCGGCATGAATGTCGTCATACCCAAGAATAGAGAGGAAGCCATCAGACCCTACGTCGGCAAGAAAATTCTGATGGGTGTCCGGTCTGAAGATCTGAAGTTTACAAAAAAACCCGAAGCCAACAATCTCAGCGCCCAGGTATCGGTTATCGAACCACTGGGAAATGAAACCCATCTCTACCTCGATACAAAAGAGACTCAGCTGATTGCAAGGTCTGAGCCTGAGAACGAGTTCAAAGTTGGTGATGAAGTTAACTTCACACCCAATGTTGATAAAATGCAGTTTTTCGACATTGAAACCGAACGATCCCTGTTTTATACCGAATAGAACAAGTTTCTAACGACTTTTTGTTGATGCCGGCCGCCCTTCCGGGGCGGCCGTTTTTTTCGTCAACCTATCTTCCTGGTTTGACGCCGATATGGCCTCATGCTAGACTTATTTTTGCAGGAGGTCCGGACATGTTGATTTCACGCCCATTGCGAGTCCTGATTACGGCCTTGTCCGTTGTACTCATTCTCAGCTTTGCAGGGTGCAAGAGCGCCCCGGAGACGGAACCCGAAGAAACCCCCGTTGTAGAAGAACCCGTAGAAACCGCTCCGGAAGAGGAACCCGTTTCCGAACCGGTTGTTGAAGAACCTGAAGTATTGTCACAGCTGGATATCGATGCAGCCAGAGCTGCAGTCCAAAGAGCTAACCTTATGGGTGCCAATGCATATTATCCACCCGAATACCGTGGTTTGATTGCGGATCTGAACGCAGCAATTCTCCTTGGTGATTCGGATCCGGACGCGGCGAGAGCCGACCTTCTTATGGTAATAGAAGATGCCAATGCGTTGTATGACAAAACGCTGCTGGCCCGCAGGGTGGAATATGAATCCAAATACTATCGGTCTGATGAAGCTCTTCAGGACATAGATGCCGATAAATTTGCCCCTGAAGAATATGCAAAAACCCAGGCTCTCGCTCTGGAAACCCTTGAGCTTTATCGGTCCGGCAAGTTGAACGAAGCCCAGGCCAAAGCTGACGAAACCCTTACGGCCCAAAACCGCCTGCATTACAACCTGAGCGAAAATATTCGTTATGTGGGAATACTGAAAAGGGATACAGAGAATTACCTGGGAGACGCCGAGGATAATGAGGCCTTTTTGTACGCTGCCGACGAACTTGAGGCTGCTAACGATTATTACTTCGACGGTTTGTCCGCATTTCGATCATATGAAATCAAGGAAAGCGCTGACTATCTGACCGAAGCGAAACGTCAGGCAATATTGGCAGCCCGTATCAGTTCGGTACGTAAGAACCAATCTGAGACAGATGTTCTCATGGCGGAAACACAACGCCGAATTGAAGAAGCGTCCCGACTCCGCACCATTGATTCTGAAGGAACGGTTAACGAAGCCCGCCCCTGGGACGGTGATGAGTATCTGGACACAAATCCGCTGGTTGATCATACAAAAGATGTTGGAACGGTTGAGATTGACGATCCGGAACTCAGAAATCTGGACGACCCGATTGAAGACGGTACTGAAGGTGTTCCCTCTGACATTCCCATTGAAGATGGTGATACCCAGGTAAACGCCGATGAGCAGACCGCCGATTATCTGGCTTTTGCAGAAACCCTCTGGGAGAAAGGTGTCACAGCCCGGAACGCAGGTCAGTTCGATCTGGCTAAAGATTACTTCAGGCAGTCCGAAGCATATATTGATGTTTATGCTGCCAATGCGGTTTCCCAAACCTACACCGTGGTCTACAGGCAAATAGCAACAGACTGTCTCTGGAGAATTGCTGAGATGGCCGACATATTCGACAATCCCTACATGTGGCCGAAAATCTGGCGGGCCAATCGCAGGATTATACAGAATCCGGATCTGATCTACCCGGGACAGATTCTGGCCATACCGCCGAAATAGAATTCATAGCAATCGATAGTTCTGGAGACCGCCCTGACAGGCGGTCTCTTTTTTACCCTTCTGAGGGATTTGCCTGAGCCAGGGTACCGAGAATCAGAAGTTCGGGGCGGTATTCAAAGTGGATCTGGTCAAATAGAAACCATTTCCCGCCCCATATAAAACCATTGTTCTGGAAGGCATTAACCACACCTTCAGGAACTGGATACCGATCTTCATATGGTATGGCCCACCATTCCTCGTAAAAATCACCAGCCCATCGCCAGTAAGCCTGTTTGCCCTGATAATCGGCGGGAATGAGATCCAGTGCGATACCGTAAGAATGAAGGCTGCGATTGGCAGATCCGGCGATTTCCCGCCAGACATACGCACCCGAGTCTCCCAGCTCCCCTATCCATTCGGAGATAGAGAGATCTGTTTCGGCTTTCCTAAGTATTTCCTCTTCGACGCGTTCCAGCGGTTCTTGAATACCTGGATGGATTCTGATTCGATATCCCAGAAACTCCGTCTGAATGACAGTAATCTCTGCGATATGAAAATCATCCATTCCCCATAGTGCCCTCATAAATCCGGGATGCCTCGCATCCTGGAGAGATTCTCTCTTTTCAATCCGCGAATTCAGCCTGTCGACTTCTTCGGGACTCAAATCACGTAATGGAGGAAGATCTGAGGGAATCGGCCGGAAACTGTATGAGGCGTAATTCTCAGCCAGATCGAGCTGCTCTCGGGAAAGCATACGACCCCCGGCCCAGAAATAGGGTTCTCCGTCGATGAGAACACTCCAGTCCCCATCTCTAATCTGCAGGGCGGTGATCTGATGAGGATACGCCTGCAGAAGAGAATCCAGGATTACAAGAGGGCTACCGACATCAACAAATGATGCAACTTTACCTGATTCCTGAGTTTCCGGAGCAGAAGAAACTACAAACTCTGTCTCGGTGTTTCCGGAATCAGGTATATCGTTCCCGATACCGCCGGACTGGACAGCGCATTGCAGAAGCAGGGCCACGGCGGGCAAAGCCAGCAGTCCTTTTCCGGGAAAGGTCACAGGCTATTTCTCCAGGAAGGAAGTGAGATACGCCATAAATTCCTTATTAAAATCTTTCTGAATCATCTCAGTCATATCGTTATAGGCTCTGGATTCCGCCGCAGAGGCACTGATACCCGAAGATCGGTTCTGCCTCGGCAGAGATACAGCCGGATATCCGGATGTATCCATCAAATTTATATTGAGCTCCCAGCTCAGATTCTCATAGTCGTTATTCAACTCCACCGGCGAAATCGAAACAACCGCGGTGAGAAATAAATCCCCCCCTTCGGATACTGAGAAGCCTTTTCCGGTAATCCAGTCGCTCAGGACCGCTTCAATACGCCCTTCAGGATCGCCGGAAACCTCGACCCGGACCTTGAGGGATGCTGCCTGGTCGGCTTTGGACGCTCTGAGATCACCCAGATCATAAGGAGCCATTATGGATCTGGCCATCGGCATATTTATTATTTCCAGCTGCTCCAGAAGTGTCTGGTTGGCTTCGGCGTAAACATGTGCGGCATCGAGAAATGCATAGCGTCGAAGGGGCTCCTCCTGAGACCCGGCCCTCCCCAGTAACTCCGCAACACGTTCATCATTATCCATGATACGGGAGCGATAGAGATTCCCGGTTTCTGCCCGATCCAGATACGCGACAGCGTAAACCCGGCCCATTTCGTCAGTCCAGGATTCACCATATTTGAGATTGGATAAAGACTGATCGGAAGACTGACCGATGTTCTGATCAAAATCGGTCTGGGTAACCATCCCGAGGATTTCCCCGTCCTGCCCGGTAATATCAGAATATCGGGTGCGTATTTCACTGTCGACTTTTACCCGGGTTCTGAATATCTGAGCGATAGCTCCGGCGGCATTGGACTTGGCCCCTTTGAGGCTGTCCCCTTCCCCGACTTCAGCCAGAAATTCATCAGGAGGATAAACTGCGTCTTTGTCGCCCACCCACAACGGAGCTTTGCCGCCCTGGGATGGTGACGAACTGGTTGCGCATCCGCCAATCAAAGAGATTACCAGTATCAACGTAAAAAATATCAGTAGATAATGTTTGTGTTCCGATCTGTCCGACATGGTGCCTCCCTATCCCGCTATTGTAGCAGGTAGCCTTCAATTAAGTTTAAACCGCCGGCAAAAAATTCCTGCATGCCCTGGTCGATTTCTGTTATGAGTTTATTACCATTCCAATATTCTAACGTGACATGGTAGGTACCCGGGACTACGGTTATTTCTGTAGCCCTCGCATGTGACGGAAAGAACTGGGATATTCTGAGATCGGCGTTTTCAGTGGCATCGACGGCGACATCAGCGGCGAGCCCGGCAAGTAGACCGAATATTGCACCGCCGGCTCCTTGTTTACCCAACTCCTCATTCATCGCATGCTTGCCGATTTCCTTGGTGACATTTTTTATGGTTGCTCGAATGATGGTTTTACCAATTGTCAACGGCTGGCTGAGAAGGAAGCTTTCCCTCGCGATATTTTCCATTTTTTCAAGTAAGGGAATGTCGGCAACTTCCACACCATTCATTTTTACGAGAACTCGATCCACCTCGGAGCGGCGGCTGACGAGCCTGGGAAATTGAATTTTGAAGTGGATTCCCGACTGGATTCCAGGAATTACGAGGAAGGTGAAACCTACCAGATTTGTGACATAGTCGTCATCCTGCCCGGTCATAGCGAGATAGACGATATTTGGTCCGGTCTGAAGATAGATTGTATCCGCCACCTTAAGCGGACTCATGCCTGTGAAGCTGATGACGTTCACAAGTGCCTGGTCGTCATCAATCGGTATATTGACCGGGAGCGGAGGTTTTGGAAAATCGTACAGTTGCTTCTGTGTTTTCCAGGCCTCTTCTATCATTTCGTGGTCAATTCTTGCATCATCCCAGGATTCTTCGGATCGATACAAAAGAAGGCTTATGTAATAGGCAAGGACGCTGCTATGGAATTGGCTTTCCCTGTATTTCAACTCCCCTTCAGCTCCTTCAGACGCATTGTATTCTTCTGCGATTACCTTGTATTTATCTTCAAGAATATTCAGTTTAATCTGTACCCTGCGAATCTCCACCAGAGCCGCTTCCTGGTCGTCAAGAGCGATATAGTTAAGAGCCTTAAAAACATTGAGATAGATGTCCTCGTAATCCTCACCGGAATAATCCAATGCATTATCGTTCAACAACCCGGAAGTCAGAGCTTTCGAAACACTTTTGGTAAAAAGCTCTTCAATGGCGACTTCGGCTTTGCTGAGAGACTCATTACTCAATTCATATTCACCCGACCAGTGTTGAAGCATTCCCAGATCCAGGTAATAAAGAACAAGGTCTTTCTCCTTATACATCTCGCCTTTAGCCTGCTCTATAAGCAGCGCGGCTTCTCTGTACGATCCGCTCCTCGCAAGGGGAACACTATCGATATATTGATCCTGCTGGGTTTTCATACTGGCACAGGACGAAATCAGAGCTATTAAGATCAGCGAAAGAGGTATTGCTGCGAAACGGGCCATTGAACATCGCATCAGCAGTGATTACCAGGAAGCATTCTTCTGCTCAACCAGCTTCTTTATTTCTTTGGTATCGATCCATACCTTCTGGTTGTTTTCAAGACCGATCAGCTCCATATCCACTTTGTACAGGGTAGCCCTCTTGCCGTCGATTGCGTCGGTCTGACTCGTAATAACGCCCTGCATCATATAATCTGCTCCGGTTTCTGCCGCCAGTGCCGCTGCAGACGATTGGGTGGAGTTGGATTGTTGATCATCACGCTCGTCCCGAACCTCTTCCCGGGCATCTCCTCCGGCAACGAATATTATCCGACCGCTGTTAATCAGCTCTCGTTCAATATCCTTGACGAAAGTTTCGGCATCAATATGTTCGGAGCTGCGATTGCGGATCGAACCGATGATAACTACCGGCTCCCTGCCCTCGTTAGAAATGAATTGTTCAAGCCACGCGCTGGAAAGCATGCTTGATACCATGGTTTCGGCGGTCAGTCTCGAATCTGTATCGTTCCAGCGGCCGCTCAGGTCGATAACCTCGTCTGAGGCGGTCCTGGTAACAGTCGGACTTGTAGAGCATCCAACTGCCAGCAAAATGATTGCAGTCAAACTCAGTAATAATCGAAGTTTCATATGTAACCCTCCGGTTCAACACAATTCTAGTAATAATCGTCCAAAAAAACCAAGACTGATTTTAAAATCCGTGAAAATAACTTCCTTATGGCCCTCTTGAACAAGCTTCCAGGTTCCTCCATCATTCCAAAAGTTTCATGCCCCGCTTGCACAAACTTGGAGGACCCAATGGGATCATCTTTTGGAATCGCCGTCGTTGGATGCGGTACCGTCGGTAATGCCACCGCCGAGCTGCTGCTGTCCGAATCAAATAACTTTCTGAAAAAGACCGGTAAAGAACTGAGACTCAAAGCGCTTGTCGACGTTAATTTTGACAGGGCACGGGAAGTCGGCCTTGATAATGCCCTTTTTAATGAAGATCTGTCATCGGTACTGGCCGATGAAGATGTCCGTGTGATTGTCGAAACCGTCGGCGGTTTAACTATCGCCCGGACGATCATTGAAAAGTCGCTTAAAGCCGGAAAGCATGTCGTCACGGCCAACAAAGCTCTGCTTGCCCATTATGGATCCGAATTGTTCGCACTGGCCAGAAAGAATAATGTGAGCATCGGATTTGAAGCCAGCTGTGCCGGCGGGATTCCAATTGTCAGAGCCCTGGTGGATGGTCTTCTGGCAAACAGCAACGAGGCCCTTTACGGTATCGTTAACGGAACTTCAAATTTCATACTCACTGAGATGGTTGAAAAAGGGCAAACCTATTCAGAAGCGTTGAAGCTCGCCCAGGCCGCCGGTCTCGCCGAAGCGGATCCCACACTTGATGTGAATGGGATGGATGCCGCACATAAACTCACGCTGCTGGCCTCTCTGGCCTTTGGTGAAAATATTCCCCTCGAAGATATCCCTGTTGAGGGCATCGACGGACTCGATCTCTTTGACGTTTCTACGGGTAGCGAACTTGGATATGTACTTAAACTTGTGGCTCTGGGCCGGAAAACCGACAAAGGTTTGGAGCTGGCTGTAAAACCGGTCTTTCTTCCCGACGGTCATCCACTCGCGAGAGTATCGGGTCCTTTTAATGCAGTGAGTGTCTACGGGGATGCCGTGGGACATACCATGTATTACGGGAGGGGTGCCGGCGGAAGTCCTACGGCCTCTGCAGTAATTTCCGATATATTATCAATCGCTCTTGGCACCTGGCCCGCCCTCTTTTCTTCTCTCACAATCTGGCCAGACCGATGCCACCCAGCGGTCCTCGCGGACTCAGGTGAATCCATTCACCGGCACTACATGAGGTTCATGATCAGAGATCAAAGCGGTGTTGTCGCCGAGATCACCTCGACTCTGGCAAAAAAGGGTATCAGCCTGAATGCTTTTGTTCAGAAGGAATCTCATGAGGGAGAACTTGTACCGGTTGTGATTACAACCCATGAAGCCCGTGAACAGGACATCAGCGACGCTTTCGACATAATTACCGGTTTGCCGTCGGTTGACAAAAAGGCTGTAAGAATCCGGATCATCGACGAGCATACTGAATCGCTCTGATCGATGACTTCAGCGGATGCGGTTCAATTCATTCATGATTTGGACCTGGAATAGGAGTTTATGGCAAAGTGACTCTCGATAAAAAGGCTTTTACTGAGCGGGTTTCTTATTGGATCGACCGGGGAACCGGAGATGGAATTGAAGGAGCCTCGGACCGTCAGGCATATGAGGCGGTATCCCGGGCCCTGATGGACCTGATCTGGGACAAATGGCGGGACTGTGAACGGGATATCAAAGCCCGGAAGCTCAAACGGGCTTACTACCTGTCCGCCGAGTTCCTGATGGGCCGCGCTCTGGGTAACAACCTCATCAATCTGGGACTGAGGGACGAAATTGCTGAAGTCTTGGACGAAATGGGACTCAATCTGAATGCCGCCGAGGACACCGAACCTGATGCGGCTCTGGGTAACGGCGGCCTGGGCCGATTGGCGGCATGTTTCATCGAATCCCTGGCAAGCCTCGATTTTCCGGCCCGAGGTTATGGAATACGTTACCGCTACGGGATGTTCCGGCAGGAAATCGTGGATGGCAAACAGGTTGAGAAACCCGATGATTGGGTGGCGAAGGGCGATCCATGGTCTGTCCGCCGCGGCAATCGAACCGTTACCGTAAAATTCGGCGGGCGTGTTGTTGCCGAGCCCGTCGGTGACGGCAAGGTAAGATTCAAGATCGTAGATACCGAAGATGTCCGTGCCATACCGTTTGATATGCCCATCATCGGCTGGGATACCGACACCGTCGATACACTGAGACTCTGGGAAGCTGAATCTGTCAACGGCTTCGACCTCCAGCTCTTCAACGATATGGATTATTTGAGAGCCGTTGAACCACAGAACCGGGCCAGAGACCTCTCACGGGTCCTCTATCCGAATGACAACGGTCCGACAGGAAAGGCTTTGCGCCTCCGGCAGCAATATTTCTTCAGCTCAGCGTCACTGCAGGACATTATCCGGGAATACAAGAAAGTCCACGGCGGCGATTTGTCCGGGCTCCCTGAGATGGCGGCCATTCAGCTCAATGATACCCATCCGGTTATTGCGATCCCTGAACTCATGCGTCTTCTGATGGATGAAGAGGGGTTGGGCTGGGAAGAATCCAGTGACATTGTGAAAAGAACTTTTGCCTTCACCAATCACACTGTGCTCTCTGAAGCTCTGGAAAAATGGCCTGTCGACCTGTTTCGAGCCGAATTTCCCCGGCTTTTCCAGATTGTAGAAGAAATAAACAGGCGGTTCATGGCCGAGCTTGTCGCGAAATACCCTCAGGACCGGTTGAAGCACCACCGAATGTCGATACTTGCAGACGGAATGGTGAAAATGGCCTGGCTGGCAATCGTTGTCTCATTTTCAGTCAATGGTGTGGCCGCTCTTCATACCGAGATTTTGAAAAATGAGGTTTTGAAAGACTGGTACGATTTATGGCCCGAAAAATTTAACAATAAAACCAATGGGGTAACACAACGGCGCTGGTTGAAAAAGGCCAATCCGGCACTTGCCGGACTTCTGAACGAAACTGTCGGACCTGAATGGACAGGGGATCTTTCCCTGATATCTGGTCTGAAGGACTACGCCGATAATGATGAAGTATTGGAGCGGATCGGCGCGATTAAGCTGGAAAACAAAGTACGGCTGGCTTCGCTCACCGAATCCCTTACAGCTGTTGTTGTTGACCCGGCAAGCCTGTTCGATATTCAAATCAAGCGGCTTCATGAGTATAAAAGGCAGCTCCTGAATGTTATTTCAATAATCCATGACTGGCAGGCTCTGAGAAGCAGTCCGAATATAAATCTCCCGCCGCGTACAATTTTCTTCGGAGCCAAAGCGGCTTCAGGATACCGGAGAGCCAAACAGATAATACAACTCATACATGCTGTCGCTGAGAAAGTGAATAACGATACCGTGGTGGCTGATCGTCTCAAAGTGGTCTTTATCCCGGACTATAAGGTGAGTGTTGCTGAGATACTTTTCCCTGCAGCAGAAATCTCACAACAGATTTCGACCGCCGGAAAAGAAGCCTCCGGAACCGGGAACATGAAATTCATGATGAACGGAGCCATTACACTGGGAACCCTGGACGGAGCGAATATCGAAATCGTGGAAGAGGCGGGTATAGAGAACGCATTCATATTCGGTATGACCTCTGATGAGGTTGAAGAGCTGCGAGGCAGCGGACTGTATAATCCATGGGAAATACTCGAAAAAGATCCGGCACTTAAATCAGCATTAGGAGCTCTTGTTGACGGCACTCTAGTTCCCGGGGATGAATTCCGGGAATTGTATGATTCCCTGGTATATGGGGTGGAAGGCAACACGCCCGACGACTACTTTGTATTAAAAGACTTTGCCGCCTATCGTGAAGTTCGCAACAAAGCCGGAATGCAATGGAAAGAACCCCGAAACTGGAACCGTATGGCCCTGATGAATATCGCCAGCAGCGGGAAGTTCAGTTCAGATCGAACCATCAGGCAATATGCCTCGGAAATCTGGAATATCAAAACTCGGAAATGACTCAGAAGGAGAGGCCCGAGTTATTCCGGACCCAACTGAACAAGATCACGAGGATGATTGACGGCAGGTAGTTCGCCGTCTTCACCTGTTTCAAATTAAGAATATTCATGGCGATCATCAGAATAAGTACGCCCCCGAGGGAACCTATCTCCGCCAGTATGCTGTCTGTAATATAGGGGGCAAGAGCCCCGGCTGCCAAAGTGATGCCTCCCTGAACAACCAGGACTGACAGCGCTGAAGCGATTACTCCGGCACCGAATGTGGCCGCCAGTACAATCGCCATAAATCCATCGAGGGCTGACTTGGTGAAGAGTACCTCATAATTTCCGTTCAGGCCGGCTTCAACGGAGCCGACGATTGTCATCGGTCCGATACAAAAAAGAACCGTAGCATCGAGGAAACCTTTAGCAAACCGGCCGTCTTCCTCCCTGGAAGAGACTATTCGCCTTAGAGCATCTCCTGCTTTAAGTATCCCTGATTCAATTTTGAGAGCCGTTCCGGCCAACCCGCCAAGGACCAGGGCAAGCAGGATGAGAAGAAGCGATTCACCTGTCAGAGCCATCTTCATGCCAAGCACCAGCACAACCAGACCAACCCCGGATGTAACAGCGTCCTGGTAGCGTCCAGAAATGCGTCCTCTGAGAAGCAGGCCCAGTAATCCGCCGGCAATTACGGCGATGGTGTTCACAAATGTTGCAATCATGGGAGCAGTATATGAAAACTTATCACCGATAAGAAGCACCAGGGCTTAATATTTTTGCGTTGGGTGTCGATGATTTAAGTAACGAAAAATGACACCAGGGAGAAAGGAAGCCCCTATGTTCGAAGCCATTTCAGCCGACGCGGCAAATAAGATCTATTGTGCCAACTGTGTACACTGCAAGTTGGTCCGTACCTTCACTGAAGATGACAAATACGTCCTCCGGGTCCGATGTGACGCGGGCAAATGGCGGAAGAAACTCGGTGATGAAAAATTCTACAAGTATTTTACAGTCGCCAGGCGAGCCCTTGATGATTGTGATACCTATGCTCCGATGGGAGAGTCCAAACCTTTTATGAAAGATCTGCGAAAAACATTGCCGATCAAGGACGAAGTTTACAACACTCCTATCCAACCCGCTTGATAAGGGTCTCTCCGGCGTTTATTATGAGCGCCGGAGGTCCGACCGATACATGTCGAGACGCTATTTACTCATTTTTACACTCTTAGCAATACTTTTGGTCCTGCTTGTGTCCTGTGCGAGCACTACCGGTCAATTGAACCCGCAGTGGACCCAGGATGTGTTCTTTAAGAATGCTCAGGAAGCTATGGATGAAAACCGTTACGAAACGGCTCTGTTTTACTATGAGGTTTTTCTGGTTCGCTACCCGGAAAGCCATCAGAAGGTTATTGCAGCCGAATATGAGCGGGCCTTTATCAACTACAAGATGGGCAACTATAAAGAGGCAACCCGGGGATATGATGAGATTATTCTGAAATATGATGAAAGTCCCTATGCCATGCTGTATCATCCCCGATTTCTTCAATTAAGCGAAATCGGACTTGTGAATATTGAAAAACAAAAGACCGTCAATAACCGGTTGTTATGGCGAGTGAAAGAAAAAGCCTGGGCCGAAGAAAATGGCGAATCTCTGACTGATGACGGGGAAGAATCCCTGATCTGATTTACCCTCAGCTGCCGTTTTCAGGATCCCCGGGCAGCCTGATCGGAAAAATGGAGACACCAAGATTCGACGCCTCATCTTCAACCATAAGTGGAGTTATAGCTCCGCGAGGCTCTTCATGGGCCGGGGCATCACCCACTTGTATTATCAATCTTTCCGGTGCTTCCCATTCAAATTCTGTCAGAGCAGCATACAGGCCTTCATTTACCGCCTCCGGAAGGTCCCGGCCGCCTGAAACCTTAACCATATCCAGATTTCTCTGAAGCTCGTCAAGACTTTCGGTAAACGGGGTGACACGGGTTAAATAGGCTTCCTTGTAATCCCGGTAAAGAACCAGGCCGACACGGAAACTTTCGAAATCCGCCACTTTGTTACGTACGAGGGGAACCAGAGATTCTCTAATGAAAACAACGTCATCCTTCATACTGACGGTTGTGTCCACAACCAGAACGACATCAACATTGCCCCCTGAGCCGGAAATGATATCGGCAATGCGCTCTACAGCTTCCTCGACATTGTCCACAGGACCGTCCTCAATTCTGAGTACCTCAGGTTCGGGCGGTGGTGGGAGTGCTTTCATTGACAGAACAAATGGATTGTCGGACCAGGCGCCGTCATAATCTGCGTAGGGTCTTTCAAAAGCCCGGATATTCAACCATGTACCACGATGAACCTCGATCTGCCCTTCCCTGCTCCATGGATATCCGTAAGTCAGCTGATAGGGGATATAGATTCTGTATGCAAATTCAAGAAGTTCATTCGGCTCCGGAGTGGAATCCAGCAAAAAAAACAACTCCCGTTCCGACTCCAGAAATTTGCCGTCCAGAATACGTTTCTCATCGCCGTTTATACCGTTGTAATCCCAGGTTCTGAAAGCAAAAGAATCGGCCTTCTGTTCAGGGTCGGCGGATGATTCAGTGATCAGAACCGAACCAAGATTGTCTTTAGCTCTGATGTAGAGGTCAAAACCGTCTGCATCTTCCCTGAGTTCAATATACGCATCACCGGCCTGAATCGTCAGGTCGTCGGCAGAAACAGAGAAAACAGCGGAGAAGAGTACTATATTGAAAATGAGGAGTGGCCGCAGGTATAGGTATTTCATCACAGCTCTATTATCGGTATCCTCCCTACCACCGGTGAGCGATACCGACCAATGATGATATCGAGCGGCTCAAGGAACTTTCTATAATTACAACGAACTTCATAGCAGGCTTTAACCGGCCACCATCTATATTCAGGATCAACCCGCAGACAGGCCAAATCCATTGAAAGGTGCTCAATTCATCATGTTCATACCGCCGGAGGTGGAAAATTGAAGGGTAGTCGATTCTGGCCTGTTGCCGCATGGGTATTCCCTCTGTTACCGGCATTGGCCTGTTACAGCAGCAATTGGGATTCATTCAGTACCCCTGACGGGGCGAGCATGTTTTTCGGAATACTTGGATTGTGTTATTTCCTCAATGCGATAATCCTGTGCACGCGAATCCGTTATTTCGACCGCTTATATGGGAACAACAGTGTATTGAGTTTCCGAACCCTGATGTCGGCCGTTGCGTTCGTTCTCATTCTGTTTCACCGTCAATTCAAAATTTCAGGCGGAGAGCTCGTTCCCACGGGTCAGATTCTCATCGCTAAGATAGCTCTGGTTTTATTTGCCGCTGCCACAGGTACAACAGTACTCATCATAGTGAGAAAACTCATACACGAGCTGAAGTTCTTCCGTCGGATACGGGTCTGGATGACCTCTCACGCCGTGGCGGATTACAGCAAGCTGAAGATTCTGCATAATCTGCTTCCATTAGCAGCAATTGCAGCTGTGATCCATGTGATGCAGGCTTCCGCTATTGTTGGCCACAGTGGAAGGACGGCCTTTATCGGTGTATATGCCTTCTCTGCTGCATTTCTGTACATCCGTTTCAAATTCATACAACCGATGAAGCTGGGAAAACATAAATTCACAATAACTGAGATTCGGAATCCAGGAGCTGACATTACCGAAGTTCGAATGTCCGGAAGACAGATCAAGTTCAAGGCAGGTCAATACGCTTACTGGCGTCTCTATTCCAGAGCCGTCGGAAGTGAAGAGCATCCATTTACCATCAGCAGCTCCCCGGGCGAGGATGAAATCGGTTTCAGTGCCAAAGCTGTCGGGGATTACACCGCAGCACTCAGTCGTCTCCGCCTCGGAGAAGAGGCAGTAATCGACGGACCCTACGGGAACTTTGTTTTACCGCCCGATGATACAACACCGGTACTCCTGATCGCCGGCGGTATCGGTATAACACCGTTCCGCTCCATGGTTCAGAACATGGCCGACAGCCATTCGCTGCGCCAGGCAACGCTTATCTGGGGAGTAAAAAACCGGGACAAGCTGATATATGGTGGAGAGTTCTTTCAATTGGCGAAAAGGCTGCCGTCCTTCCGATATAAACCGGTTATCGAAAATCAGGATGAACTTGTTGGAGACGGCACCCTGGCCGACTTCGAAAGCGGCTACGTCACCAAGGGGCTGATCCGCGGCCTCTGCCCCGATCTGGCGAGTTCGGATTCAATGGTGTATATCTGCGGACCCGATCCGATGAGGAAAGCTGTTGTAAAAATACTTAAATCCATTGGTGTTCCCCGCCGCCGCATAAACTTCGAAAGATTCAGCCCGGGTTAGACCGTTCTTTTTCGACCCGCTCAATCTGATTCAGAGTTCCCTCAAGGTCTTCTATATCCACGGGCCGGATCGCAACAGGCGGCAGGGTCATCCGGAATACCCGATCCGAAAGGGCTGCAGCTGTAACGTAATCATGAGTAACAAGGACCACGGTTTTTCCTTTCAGCATACCGGGAAGAAACTCGATAATACGGGCTCTCATATCCGGATCGAGGGAGGAAAGCGGCTCATCCAGGAAGAGAGTGTCATGTGAAGCCAGAAGTGCCCGGGCCAGGGCTGTTCGCCGGGCCATACCCCCGCTTACCTCGCCGGGAAGCAGGTCGGCGGCGCCGGTCAGTTCCAGCCGGTCCAGCATTGAGTCGGCCTGCTCAAACTTTTCCTGGCTTTGCAGTCGAGGATCCATGGCATATACCGCGTTGTCTTTCACACTTTGCCAGGGCAACAGGCGGGATTCCTGGAAGACAAAAGAGTGCCGCCCTGGAGATTCAATTATCCCAGAGTCAGGAAGTACAAGTCCTGCCATCATATTTAACATCGTGGTTTTCCCGCAGCCCGAGGGGCCAAGCAGGCATGTTATTGATCCCGCCGGCACCCGAAAATTCAGATTGTCAAACAGAACGGTTTCACCGAAAGACTTGGCGACATTGATGAGATTGAGGTTGGGGCTCATCGGCGGTCCCCGTAGCGCTTTTTCACCGTATTGAAGAGGTAGTCCAGACCGGCGGTTAGGAAGATCACCAGAAGAGACCAGGCGAACACTCCCGTTGTATTGAGGCTGGCTCTCTCAACCTGAAACATCGTACCTATACCCGTTCGGGGCTGACTGAGCACTTCAGCGGCGATAATCACCTTCATTGACAATCCCAGTCCCGACATAACGCCGGCGATCAAGTGGGGTTTCAGTGAAGGCAGGACGAATCGGACCATTGCTTTAGGCCAGCGGATTCGAAACACGCGGTGCATCTCCAGCAGATTCTTATCCAGGTGGTGGATTCCGGTGACAACAGAACTGTAAAGCACGGGGAAGACGATCAGCGTGCATACAAACACAACGGCAGTTTCTGAATTGAACCAGATAAGAGAAAGAAGTATTACGCCCATGGTAGGAACGGCTTTCATCACCGTTATCAGGGGTAGAAGCAGATAATAGAACCGGGAAGAAAAACCCGAAGCCGTACCGGCAGCCAGAGCGACGAGGATATTCAACAAAAAGGAGAACAGGACCCTCCGAATGGTGGAACCGATTGCCACCCATGTCGCCGTTTTACCCAGGAGCCCGACCAGGTAGACCAGAGTTGCTTCCGGGGAGGGAAGAATGAGTTCCCTGGCGACGATATAAGAGGCCAGTTTCCAAAGAAGGACGGCCAGCAGGGAGGAACCGGCTACCCAGAGCCGTTTACGGGAGGTAGAAATCATCAGTTGGCATTTTACCGCCAATTGATGCGGGATTGAAGGCTTCGAGCACTGAGAAATATTCCTCCAGGGCGGTTCTGGCTTCTGCTGCACTTACAAACCCGAGATTCATTCTGGGAACCGCTTGAGTAATTATTTCGGCGTTAAGCTCAGGTATCAGGGCAGCAACCGCCTCTCCTGTCTCCTCGGGATAGTTTACCGCTGAAGTTACAGAGGCCGAAAAGGCATCAATGAATGCCTTTGTATACTCCGGATACCTCTCTGCAAAGTCCCCGGCAACTATCAGGGAGGCCTGGGGGTAGGACGACCCGTAACGGCTGCGCCATTCAGCCTGGATATCTACCAGTATTCGGGTATCCGGTTTCCTGGAAAGAACAGTTGTGATCATGGGCTCGGGCATCATGGACACCGTACTGCGTCCTGTCAGAAATGTCGGTGCCAATTCGGCCGCCGAGGATGCATAGACGATTTCCAGATCCTCATCGGGGTTCAAACCGTTTTCCTTCAGCAGATGCCTGAACAAGATATCCGGTGTCAGCCCTCGTCCGATCATCGAAACCTGCCGGCCTCTCAAATCATCCCAGTCATCCAGATCCTCGGAAGTAACGATGTATAGCAAACCCCAGATTGCAGGTCCGGCCAGACGGATACCGGTACCTTTGTTCGCCAGGACAGCTGCGAGATTACTGGGAATCACGGCAAAGTCAGCCTCACCGGATATTATTCTGGCTGCGATCAGGTCGCCAGATTTGACGATTTCCAGTTCTACATCGTAACCGTCAGCAATCGAGTCCTCATCCAGCATGGCAATCGTGGCAAGGGTGGCGCCGCTGGGAACAACAAGCCGGACATTCACCGTTTCAACCGGATCATCGGCACCTCGGGCCTGCAGGGAAAACTGGACTATTACCAAAAGAAATAAAACCGGAATTAATCGTTTCATATTGTGAGTATAACGCTAAGATTTGTTTTTGTGACTCCTCTTTCCATATAAGATCCTGAGAGAGTTCAATACTGCCAGTATCGAGACACCAACGTCGCCGACAACGGCAACCCACATCGGCAATCCGGCGAATACACCGAGAACCATAAAACCAAGCTTCACAATGAGAGCGAACACGATGTTGCCGATAACGATTCGTCTGGTGAATCGGGCCAGGCTGATCAGCCGGGGTATACGAATCGGGTTGTCATCCATGAAGACGACATCGGCAGCCTCAATTGCCAGATCGGTTCCCGAACGCCCCATGGCCATGCCGATATCGGCTCTGAGAATTACCGGAGCATCATTCAATCCGTCACCGACAAAGGCCACCTTTTCGTTCTCGGCGGCTGCACTGAGGATTTCCTCAAGAGCCGACATTTTATCTTCAGGCAATAACTCAGCCCTTACTTCGCCGATACCCAGAGTGCGGCCGATTTCATCCCCCCTGTCCTGTCGGTCGCCGGTAAGTATCGCCATGTTGTCGATGCCCAGAGACTTCAGTTCCGCCACTGCCGCTGCACTTTCCGCTTTCAAGGAGTCAGATAGCAGCAAATAACCGGCGTAGTCACCATCAACGGCCAAATGCACCACGCTGCCTGAAGCTTCCGGCACCGCTGAGGGGACTCCCTCCCGGCGCAGGAGTTCAGCACTCCCGGCAAGAATCGTTCCGACACCCGATTCGGCGATGACACCCAGCCCCTTTATTTCCCGGAATGAATTAAGGGTATCGGTTTCGGTTTCACCCTCCCAGGCTTCACGAACAGATCGGGCGATCGGGTGATGTGACAGGGAAAGAGCCCCGGATGCGGTCTCCAAAAGGGAAGATTCACTCCATCCTTCGGCAGGATGAATGGAACGAAGCATAAACTTCCCTTCGGTGAGGGTTCCGGTCTTATCGAACACCAATGTTCCGACACGGGAAAGTCCATCCAGAACATCAGATCCCCGCAGCAATGTATGCTCTCGTGAAGAACGGCCGATCCCCGCAAAATAGGCCAGGGGTATCGAAACCACCAGAGCACATGGGCAGGAAATAACCAACAGTATCATGGCGCTGTAAATAGAATCCCTGAAAGTCCACCCGGAGAGCAGGGGCAGCAGCAGAGCAAGAAGAACTGCCATCCCCACAACAACGGGTGTATAGATTGCCGCAAATCGGCTGAGAATCATTTCTGTCCGGGATTTTCTGGAGGAAGCCTCATCCAGAAGCTTTTTAACTCTGGAAATCGCACTGTCACCATATTCCCGGGTTACTCTTATATGAAGCCGTCCGTCGTCGCTGATAAACCCCGCTGAAACATCATCTCCAACCGATAGCCTGCGAGGTGTCGATTCACCGGTAAGTGCCGATGTATCCATCCAGGATTCCCCCTCAAGAACCTGTCCATCCAGGGGTACTGAATCCCCGGGAAGTACTTCGATAATACTTCCAACTTCAACCGATCCCGGATCAACCTCACGAACCCCGGAATCTTCCACCAGACGTGCAATGCTTACCCGCAGAGACATAGCTCCGCGAATAGCATCGCGAGACTGGGAGACGGCCCGGTCCTGCAGCATCTCGCCAAAAGCATAAAACAGCATCACCGCCGCCGCTTCAGGCAGTTCCCCTATAGCAAATGCACCAATGGTGGCGATGGTCATCAGGAACAACTCGTCTATAATCCGGCCCCTGATGATATTGCGGACTGCACCGAGGACAACCGGATAACCTGCCAGAGCATATGCCCCTATGAAGAGAATCCATTCCGACCAGGGCGTTCCCAATGAAAAACCCCGAACCACCAGTCCGGAAACAAACAAGAGCAGGGAGACTATCAAGCGGAGGGGAATCCGCCAGGATTTGCCTTTACCGGCTTGTAAGGCTAATTCAGCGGCAGATCCGGCATGCAATTCCGCTCTGGGTTCAATTTCCTTCAAAATTGTTCGAACAATACCTTCATACTCCGGATTGAAACGAATCGTTCCCCCGGCGAAATCGAGAACAGCGTTCTTTAAACCGTCCCTTTTCTGAATTTCCTGTTCAATATCCAGAGCGCAATTGGCACAGTCGATCCCGCTCACCTCGAATCGTGCCGTTTTAACGGTTTCAGGCATTCTGTTTCCTCATTTCCCGGAAGTGATCCGCCGCCACAGAAATCAATTCCACCACATGCTGGTCGTCGAGACTGTAAAAAACCTGCTTGCCATCCCTGCGGTAAGCAACGAGTCTCATCACCTTCAGTAATCGGAGGTGATGGCTGATCGCCGGGAGGCTCATTTCAAGAATGAGAGCCATATCACAGACACAGAGTTCTCTTTGTGAAAGAAGGTGCAGAATACGTGTCCGGGTTTCATCAGCCAGAACCTTAAAAAGTTCCGACAACCCTGCGACATCCAGCAGACCGCGTCTCAGATCAACGGCATCCTCTTCAATCGAAATCCCGTATTCAGAGCAAATATCCTGTACTTCTTCAGCCATTCCAGACTCCATACGATTAAACGGTTGCTTAATTGTTATATTATCCAGGGACTTTTGTCAATTAACTGTTCGACTTTCCGGGATCGAGCTTGACATAATATAAGTTAACTCGTATTGTTAGTCTTAACTAAGACTTTTACCCGAATGGTGTGTTATGAGTACAGACTTAACAGAAGCCCTGGAAGATTACCTCGAAGCTATATTTGATATTATTTCAGTGAAGGGCGGGGTCCGGGTTAAGGATATCGCCGAGCGACTGGATGTGAAGAATTCTTCCGTTACCGTTGCCTTGAGAAATCTTCGGAACGGGGGATTTATCAATTATGAACCCTACGGTGTCATCTCCCTTACCGAAACCGGTTATGACGAGGCCAAAAGACTTTCGGAAACACATCAGGTGTTCAGAAAGTTTTTTGTCAGGATTCTCGGTGTTGACCAGAACGCCGCCGATGAAACCGCATGCCGTCTGGAACATGCAATGTCTCCGGAAGTCATGGCCCGATTCCTCCAATTTATGAAGTTCATAACCACAGAGAGAGCGCTGAAAGAAGATTGGGAAGACGCTTTTAAGCAATTCTGCAGGACCAACGATGTTTCACCGGGCAATCTGGCTTCACCGGCGGACTATATGAACGAAAAAACCAGGGTATCCTAGGAGTCATCGATGGGTTTGACCGAAGTCAGTGACGGAAAGAAAGTCGTAATTACGGGGATAGAAGGCGGTCGACATGCCCGCAAGAAACTTATGGACCTCGGTATGATTCCCGGCGTCCCCGTCACCATAATCCGCAAGGCGGGCAGGAACCCCATGCTGCTCTCGGTTATGGGCCGGCAGGTGGTACTCGGTCATGGAATGGCCGAAAAGGTTCATGTCCGCTGAAAACGTTCGAATCCGGACACTTTAAAACAAGATTTCACAGGAGATATCCGTGTTTCATATATATTTGAGATGGAAGTTGTCATGAGTACAGCTTCCGTCGCTGTCGTCGGTAACCCGAACTGCGGTAAAACAACATTATTCAACGCCCTTACAGGCAGCACACAACACATCGGAAACTGGCCTGGAGTAACTGTCGAGAAAAAAACCGGCATGTTGCTGGGAACAGATGCCGTCGAAGTTGTCGACCTGCCCGGAATCTATTCCCTGAATGCCGTAAGTGAAGATGAGTTCGTGGCCAGGAACTACATGCTTTCCGGAAAAACCGACCTTGTCGTAAATATCGCCGACGCCTCAAATCTTGAAAGAAACCTGTTTCTCACCCTCACCCTGATTGAAATGAGGAAACCGATCATTCTGGTTCTGAACATGATGGATATTGCAACCCGGCGGGGGATCAGAATTAATACCAGGGAATTGTCAAAAGCTCTCGGGATACCGGTTTTCGGAATTAATGCGCTGAACAACGTCGATGTCAGGGATATTCGTCGGGTTATCAAAGAGGTTCTGGAGGACAGAGTTATACCTGAGTCCGGCATTATCTACCCGGATTATCTGGAAGAGATAGTCGGAAGCTGGTCGAGTCGACTTGGAGACAATCCCAGATTTACATCGCTTCTTCTGCTCGAAGAGGACAAGGAAATCACCGATCAGGCAGTCTCCGGCGGATCAGTAAGCCGTGAAGAAATCGAAACGGCGATGAAGAAGATTGAGGAACTCAGCGGAGACACTCCGGATATCGTTATTGCCGAGACCAAGTTCTCATTTATCAGCGAACTGGTGAAATCGAGTACAAAGAAGAGGAAATCCGGTGAGGCCTTCTCGGAAAAAATTGACCGTGTGGTACTGAACAAATGGCTGGGAGTACCGGTTTTTCTGGCGGTTATATACCTGCTCTTCTGGGTTGTTACCCATATCGGCGGTGCATTCATCGACTTCTTCGACATCCTTTTCGGAGCAGTTTTTGTCGACGGTTTCGGGTTGTTACTCAATCGATTCGGATCTCCTGAATGGCTCACGGTCCTTCTGGCCAATGGTGTCGGCGGCGGGATTCAAACTGTGGCGACATTCATTCCGATCATCTTCACAATGTTCTTTATGCTCTCCCTTCTGGAGGATTCGGGGTACATGGCCCGAGCCTCATATGTAATGGACCGATTCATGAGGATGATAGGTCTGCCGGGTAAGGCATTTGTGCCGATGCTCGTAGGTTTCGGCTGCACAGTCCCGGCGATAATGGCAACCAGAACTCTGGAGAACAAAAAAGACCGATATCTGACGGTCTTCATGGCGCCTTTCATGTCCTGCGGTGCCCGCCTTCCGGTTTATGCACTCTTCGGAGCCGCATTCTTCGGCAGAAGAGCCGGGATTATGGTAGTGAGCCTGTATGTCTTCGGAATACTCCTGGCGGCAGTCACTGGTTTCCTTCTGAAGAACACCCTTTTCAAGGGTGAAGCGGCTCATTTTGCCATGGAGCTGCCGCCCTACCATCCGCCCCGTGTCGGGACGATAATGACAAGAACCTGGAGCCGGTTGAAAGACTTTGTAATCAAAGCCGGCAAAGTTATTGTATTCGCCGTTCTGATTCTTTCTTTTCTGAACTCCATGGGTACTGACGGCAGTTTCGGCAATGAAGATGGTCAGGCTTCAGTACTCTCCGGAATCAGCAGAACTATTACTCCGATTTTCACTCCCATGGGAATTGAAGAGGAGAACTGGCCGGCGACAGTTGGTTTAATAAGCGGTATTTTTGCCAAAGAAGCGATTGTCGGCACTATGAACAGCCTCTACGGACAGATCGCAGCGGCGGAGAACGGAGATGACAACCCGGGGGCGGAAGAGGCCTTTTCCCTGACATCCTCTGTGGTTGAGGCTCTCAGATCCATCCCCGCAGCACTTTCGGGAATATTCGGCACCCTCGCCGACCCTCTGGGTACCGCCGTGATCGGAGAGGGTCAGGTTGTGATCGCCAACGAGATCGGTGCCGATGACGGAACATTCACAGCTCTGCGCAGTTCATTCAGTAATGATTGGGCCCGGGCCTATGCCTATCTTCTCTTTGTTCTGGTCTACTTTCCCTGTGTGGCGGCAATGGGTGCAATGTTTCGGGAGATCGGCCCGAAATTCGGTATTCTGGCATTGTTCTATCTCACCGTTCTGGCCTGGAGCGTTGCAACATTGTTTTATCAGATTGCCCGGGGACATGATTTACTCCTGATGGCATTGGCTGTGGGGCTGGTTGCAGCGTTCATCCCGATTTTCAATCTGATCAGTGGTCGGATCGACTTGAACCATATATCAAGCGGAAAACCCCGCAATCAGGACAAATCCTGTCATTGAGCCCGAGGCCGTGCTTGTGATAGATTCCGTTTCATGGAAAAGAACAGGCGCACCGTTAACTGCGGACAACTCACCCTCGAGAATGTTGGAAATACCGTTACTCTCAACGGCTGGATTCACCGTAATCGCGACCACGGTGGAGTGCAATTTATCAACCTTCGAGACCGCTACGGTATCACTCAGGTTGTTATAGATGAAGAAGCTCCTGAAGACCTGAAGAAATCCGCGGCTGAGCTGAAGATGGAATACTGCATCGCCGCTGTCGGCACAGTCCGCGCCCGTCCGGACGGCATGGTTAACAAAGATATGGCGACTGGTGCAATTGAACTGGCCGTTTCCGAACTGGAGATTTTGAATACCTGTCCCCCGCTGCCTTTCATGATCGACAGTGATGAGCAGGCAAATGAAAACCTGCGCCTCAAATATAGATATCTGGACCTCAGAACCGAAGGCATGCGGAATCGCCTGAAGATGCGCCATGATGCCACCTGGGCCGTCCGTAACTACCTCACCGAGTCAGGCTTCTGGGAAGTCGAAACTCCCACTCTTATCAAGTCCACCCCCGAAGGTGCCAGAGATTACCTGGTGCCCTCACGGATGAATCCGGGGCGATTCTACGCCCTGCCCCAGTCTCCCCAGCTCTATAAACAGATACTGATGGCCGGAGGTACCGACCGTTATTACCAGATCGCCCGCTGTTATCGGGATGAGGATGCTCGGGGAGACCGCCAGCCCGAGTTCACCCAGATCGACCTGGAAATGAGTTTCGCCAGCCGGGATGACGTCCTGGAACTGGTGGAAGGTATGATGGTGAGAACATTCCGTGATGTCCTCAATGTTGATGTTCCAACACCCTTCCCCCGCCTGTCCTGGCAGGATGCCATGGACAGTTACGGTTCAGACAAACCAGACCTCCGTTTTGATATGAGTTTCCAGGATTTTTCCCCCTACGTTCCATCCTCGGAGTTCGGTGTTTTCAAGTCAGTCCTGGAATCCGGCGGTGCCGTGAAAGCGATGGTTGTATCTGGAGCGGCTGAGGCCTATTCACGGAAGAAGATCAGTAATCTGGAAGATGTGGCGAAATCCAGAGGGGCCAAAGGCCTGGCGTGGATGAAAGTTACCTCTGAGGGGCTGGATGGCGGTGTATCAAAGTTCTACACCGACCAGGATTCGGCCATAATTAACGGCCTGGGTGTCTCTGCCGGGGATCTCATCCTCCTAATGGGATCAGATTGGAAAACTGCCGTCACATCTCTGGGGGCTGTACGGGTTAAACTCGCCGCCGACCTCGGATTGACTAAACCTGATGATTTCAAATTCTGCTGGGTTATCGACTTTCCGCTGTTCGAGAAAAATGATGAAACCGGTGACTGGGAACCCGCTCATCATATGTTCTCTATGCCTCAGGATCGCTTCCTGGACACTATGGAAGAAAAACCCGGGGAAGTTCTGGGAGATCTCTACGACATGGTACTTAACGGAAATGAGTTGGCTTCCGGATCCGTTCGTATTCACGATCCGGCAATTCAAAGCCGTGTTTTCGATATTGTCGGATTTCCGAAAGAGGAAGCTGAAGATCGTTTCGGCTTCCTCCTCGAAGCGTTCCGCTACGGCGCTCCGCCCCATGCAGGACTCGCAGTCGGATTCGACCGGATGGTGATGGTTATGGCTCAGATGGAAACGATCAGGGACGTTATTGCTTTCCCGAAAAATACCCAGGGAATCAGCCCCATGGACAACAGCCCGTCCCATGTGGATGAGGAACAGCTGGCTGATCTGCATCTGTCGGTAATCCCTGAAATGAACGGGGAAAAGGATTAAAGTTCTGTTGCGCCGTCCAGAACCTTTTCAGGATCTTCACTTTGGACAATCTGTGCAGTGGCGGTATGCTCGGTGGCTACACTCTCATTAGAGCGAACCAGCTTCTGGGCCAGAATCTTGGCGAGGAAGATGGAGTACTGAGGGTAGTTCTTTACCACCTCGATAAATGATTTTCTCGGAATTTTGATTACCTGACCCGGTGTATCAGCGACGACGGTGGCACTTCGGGCATTGTTCAGAAGGAAGGCCATTTCACCCATGAAGATATCGGCAGGCGTAATCCTGCCTACCGGATTATCCCTGAAGTACACAGTATATTTCCCGCTGGAAATGTAGAAAATACTGTCTCCAAACTCGCCTGAACGCATCAGTGTGTCTCCGGCCTTCACCTGAATAACCTCTTCATCAGAAAACCCCGCCGGTGCGGCGTTTTCGACATCTTTATGAAGATTCATTATCAATACAACCTGGTTTCCGGTCTTGTTGTACAGCAGTCTGTCGGCAACCATCTGAGCCATGATGATGCCCCTTCCATGAAGCCTGTCCCGGGCATCACTCTTCAGTTTGTCCCGGAAAGCCAGTACGTCGAACCCCTTCCCCTCATCCCGAATGGTGAACCGACAGGTTTCATCGTCGATGTCCCAGTTCAGACTCACCTTCCGTCGGGCAATACTCGGTTCCCTGCAGCGTTCGGCAATGAGTTCAAAGATGGCCTCGCCGGTGGCGAGCCATTCGCTTTTCTCAGAATAGCTGATTTCGCAGTTCCCATGCTCAATCGAATTGAGAATCAATTCACTCAAGGCCATTTGAACACCATGCCGGTCTTCAGCGGGAATCTTACCCATACGTACGAGACTGATTGCCAGAAGACCGCCGTAGACCGGTGCCACCAGATAATCTTGATTGTCGATCTGGAACGACCCGGTCATTCTATTCACCAGTTTGTCCGCGAGGAAACCCTGGAAAATCAACTGACGGTTTGTATTGATAATCCGTAATGATTTACCCAGATGGCTCTCTATACGGGAGAAATCTATCAGGGTTAGAAGATTAATATCCTTATTGGATTCGAGAATCGCCTCTTCCTTGTCGGATTTCCGGTCATAAAGACCGACTATCCCGAAGTTATGGAGCCAGGAATCCTCAAGAATCTGATCCCGCAGGAAATCAGAACTCAAGCCTTCATCGGAAAAATTTATGATAACCAGTTCGGGAAGTTCGAAGTTCAGCCTTTCCAGGATGGCCTTTTCAGTTGACGGGAACTGAAGCAGAAACTCGTTTTGAAAATCCTCTTCAACAACTTTGCGAATCCTCTCTGTTATGTTTTTGTCCGAGCACGAGGCGACGATATATTCCATAAGTGCAATTATAGCGGTATCAGGGCCAAAACCTCCAACAACTTCAAAAAAATAACACGTTTCTCCAAAAAGAAGCACCAGGGGCAATTGACGCTGAGGTCAACCTGTTGTACCCATTAGTCACAACATTCCGGTGCATAACCGGAACCGGAGGGTTGGTATGTTCAAGATTCAAACTCGTAACAAAATCGCGCCCGTAGGACTCGATCTTTTCGGACGGGATGCTTACGAAATAGCCAGCGAAATCCTGGGCCCTGATGCGTTATTGCTCCGCAGCTATAAACTTCCGATCGATGAAATTGGATCTTCTGTAAAGGCAATCGGCAGAGCCGGGGCCGGAGTAAACAACATACCTGTAGATGCATGCACAGACAGAGGTGTTGTGGTTTTCAACACACCGGGAGCCAACGCGAACAGCGTGAAGGAACTGGTGATTGCCGGACTTCTGCTTTCGTCCAGGCAGATCCATGAGGGTATGAACTGGGTAGCAGGACAATCCGCCGATGATAACCTGGCAACAAACGTTGAGAAGGGAAAATCATCATTCTCCGGATCCGAGATCAGCGGTAAGAAACTCGGTGTTGTGGGCCTGGGTGCAATCGGGGTTCTTGTGGCCAATGTTGCAATCGACCTTGGGATGGAAGTATTCGGTTACGATCCATTTATCTCCGTCACAGCTGCCTGGGGTTTATCCAGTAAGGTAATACGTTGTGAAAGCCTGGATCAGCTCGTGGGTACCTGCGATTACATGACTCTGCACATTCCCCTCACTCCGGATACGAAAAATCTTATCAATGCCGAAAAACTTAAACGGGCCAATAACGGACTTCGCATCCTCAATTTCTCCCGGGAGGGACTCGTTGACACCGCCGCTGTCAGAGTGGCTCTGAAGGATGGAACCGTGTCCCGGTACATCACCGATTTTCCGGTTCCCGAACTCCTTGGTGAAAAAGGTGTGATGTCCATACCCCATCTTGGCGCCTCTACAACAGAGGCAGAGGATAATTGTGCCGTTATGGCTGTCAAACAGCTCAAAGACTTTCTGGAGCATGGGAACATCTCCAATTCGGTCAATTTTCCGGCCTGTTCCATGGAACGAGCCGGCGGGGTCAGACTCATTGTAGCAAACAAGAATGTTCCGAACATGCTCAGCCAGATACTGGCGGTCCTCGCGGATGAAGGCCTCAACATCGAAGATATGGTGAACAAGCATCGAAACGGAAATGCCTACAACATCATCGATTTGTCGGCGAATTGCATCAGCGAAGATGCAATGGGTCAACTCGGTTCGATTGAAGGTGTGGTAATGACCCGGCAGATCTGCCGATAATCCGTTCCGGGACTTGCTCCGAGGCTGGTTGCACCTTATCATTTTCCAACGAGAGAGGTGCATACCGGCAGCCTCTAATCTGACTTCAAGGGGATAAATTTTGAGTATTCATATAGGTGCACCGGAAGGTGCGATCGCACCCAGGGTTCTACTTCCCGGAGACCCTTTAAGAGCCCGTTTTATCGCAGAAAACTATCTGGAAAATGCGAAATGTTACAATGAGGTCCGGGGTATGTACGGCTACACAGGTACATACAAAGATATCCCGGTTTCAGTCCAGGGAACCGGTATGGGTATGCCGTCACACGCCATATACATTCATGAGCTGATCAACTCTTATGGCGCAAAAACACTGATACGAGTCGGATCGTGCGGGTCCATACAACCGGAAATTAAAATGCGGGATATTGTTCTGGCTTTAAGCGCCTCGACCAACTCGGCCATGGTGAGTCAGCGTTTTAACGGCATGAATTTTGCCCCCACAGCTGACTGGACTCTGATTTCGAAAGCCAGCCAATGCGCCGAAGAACTCGGGTTTGATGTGAAGGCCGGCAACATCCTTTCATCTGACGTATTTTATGACGAGGATCCTGAATCCTGGAAACTCTGGGCGAAATACGGCGTTCTGGCGGTAGAAATGGAATCCGCCGCCCTTTATACCCTTGCAGCCAGGTTCGGTGTGAAAGCCCTCTGCCTGCTGACCGTCAGCGACAGCCTGGTATCCAGGGAAGAAACGACTTCTGAGGAAAGAGAAAAAACCTTCACCCAGATGATGGAACTTGCTCTGGAGACCGCCATCAGTATTGAGACCTGATCGGGTCGACGGGGTACAGCGGCATCGATATACTGTCTCACGAACTTATCAGGAGGAACACATGAGCCATTCGGGAATCAGGCATGGGATAATGATTCCATCCCTCGCGCTCATATTTGCGATTATGACAACTTCATGCAACGAAACAGGACCCGTTCTGAAAGACGGTCTTTACGCGGACTTCACCACGACGAAAGGTACAATAATCGTCGAACTCTATCCGGACAAGGCGCCCCTTACAGTGATGAACTTTGTGGGATTGGCCGAAGGCGACCTTGATTTCGCCGATCGAAAAGGCCCCTTCTACAATGGAATTACCTTTCACCGTGTTATTGAAAGTTTCATGATACAGGGCGGAGATCCCCAGGGGACAGGATCCGGGGGACCGGGCTACAAATTTCCCGACGAAACAGACAACGGTCTGGTATTTGATAAACCCGGGATATTGGCTATGGCCAATTCCGGTCCGGATACAAACGGAAGTCAGTTCTTCATTACACACGTCCCCACACCGCATTTGAACGGCAAACACACCATCTTCGGCCAGGTAGTGGACAGTCAGGATATTGTTGACGCCATTGAACAGGGCGATAAGATCGAAAAGCTGACAATTATCCGCGTCGGTACCGAGGCCGCCGGCTACAAGGCCGACAGTGAAGCCTTCAAGGAAATCGAGAACGGAGTAATCACCCGAAGGGCAGCCGCCGAAGGGGATAAGGACAAAGCAATCATGAATGATATTGCCAACCGCTGGCCTGACGCTGTCCGTGACGAAGAGACAGGAATTTATTATGTCATCAGAACCGAAGGAACAGGCAGCAAGCCTGCTGCCCGGACCAAAATAACGGTTCACTATACTGGGACTCTGATGGACGGGACTGAATTTGACAGTTCCCGGACCCGAAATGAGCCATTCCAGTTCAACGTCGGCAGTGGTCAGGTGATACCGGGCTGGGATGTTTCCCTCATGGACATGAAAAAAGGCGAGCGACGAGTCATTATACTACCGCCGGAAATGGCCTACGGCAGCCGGGGTATCGGACCCATCCCCCCCGATTCGTGGCTTGTATTCGACGTAGAACTGCTTGATTTCTAGGAGGCTTCGGAATATGAAGCACTTCATACTTATTATTCTTCTGATTCTTCCTTTTGGACTCTGGGCTTCCGGGTCGAATCAGGAATTAGGCCCCGGCCTCTATGCCGAATTCAAAACGAACCGGGGTAACATGATTTTCCGCCTGGATCACAATCGGACACCGCTGACCGTTACCAACTTCTGCGGGCTTGCCGAGGGCACGTTGCCAAATGACGTTGTTGCCCCGGGTGAGCCGTATTTTGACGGTCTCAGTTTCTACCGGGACGCGCCGGGTTACGCTATTTTTTCCGGTGATCCAGCTGGAAATGGTGACGGGGGGCCGGGATATACATTTCCCCGGGAAACCGGATCCCTGATCAGTACCGGGTCGGCAGGTGTCCTGGTAATGGATGGGTTCTCAACCGAGGCCGCCGGAAGCCGTTTTTTCATTACCCGAGAAGGGGATGCGTTTCTTGACATTAAATATACGGCCTTCGGTCGTATGATTTCAGGCAGCAGGACATTGAAGAAGCTGCGCCGGGATGACGTGATCGAATCTATAACAATTATTCGCGTCGGCGGCGAAGCCAGGCGCCTGCGATTCGACCCGGCAGCTTTCGCCGAGCATTATGAGGCTGCCAGGGCCGCTGAGATCGAAGTTCTCAGCATATCGAATATAGTTCTGGCTGAAACTGTGCTGGGCCTTGGCCCGGAGCGGCAGAAGACTCCGACCGGCATATATTACCTGGTTTTGAATCCCGGAGAAGGCGGGAGTCCCTCACCAGGGTCTCGTGTTTCAATGCATTATACCGGCACCTTACTGGATGGAACCGAATTCGACAGTTCCCGAACCAGAGGTCAGACCTTTGATTTTGTTCTTGGCCAGGATGGCGTCATACCCGGTTGGATCGAGATGGTAATGGGCATGCAGCCCGGAGAGATACGTAAAGTCGTCATTCCGCCATACCTGGGTTACGGTGACCAGGGCTACGGTCCCATCGAACCCGATAGCTGGCTGATATTCGAAATGGAGCTGGTAAGCTTCCTCGACGGATAATTGTGGCGAAAGGCAAACAGAGCGCTTATGTCTGCGACTCCTGCGGTCATGATACGGCGAAATGGCTCGGTCGCTGCCCCTCTTGCGGTGAATGGAACAGCTTCAAGGAAGTTCGTCTGCAGGGGGGTCCGGGTGGATCCCGGAAAACGACTCTGCCCGGCATTATTCAGGAACCCGAACTTCTTTCAAAAATCGACCCCTCTCCGCCGGAACGTCACCCAACCGGTAACAGCGAACTGGATCGCGTTCTCGGCGGCGGGCTGTCACCCGGAACTGCCGTTCTCCTCGGCGGCGAACCGGGCATCGGAAAATCCACGCTCATGCTCCAGGTTGCAGCTACGCTTCCGGGCACCGGTCTCTATGTATCAGGTGAAGAATCTCCGGGTCAGCTTAAAAACCGCGCCGACAGATTGAATCTTACCCAGGACAGCCTCGAGATTCTCTGTGAAACAGATCTGGAGCTGCTCATTGATCTTCTGGCTGAACGGAAACCCGCCTACGTTGTGGTGGACTCAATACAGACTCTCATGTCCGGGGAAGCCGGCTCGGTTCCCGGTACTCCCAATCAGCTGAAGATTGCCGGCCACAGACTCACAACCTGGGCGAAATCCGCCGGGATTCCCCTTTTTCTCATAGCTCATGTCACGAAAGAAGGCACAATCGCCGGTCCCAAAGTGATAGAACATCTGGTGGACACCGTACTGTATTTTGATCATTCCTCCAGTGACCTCCGCATACTTCGAGCCTCGAAAAACCGCATGGGTTCGGTGGATGAAGTCGGACTGTTCCGAATGGGCGCCTCAGGTCTTACACCAATCGCCGATCCGGCAGGGCTATTCCTTGAACAGCGGAACGGCACACCCCCGGTGGGCAGCGCCGTCACCGCTGTTTATGAAGGTTCGCGGATTTTGCTGGTGGAGATACAGGCGCTCACCGTCGCGTCCAAGGGCGGAATGGGTCGAGTCTATTCGGATCGTATCGATAACGCGAGGGTAAGCCGTATCGCGGCGGTGCTGGAGCGTCATGCCGGCCTCCGGCTCTCCGACCAGGATATATATGTCAATGTCGCCGGCGGCCTGCGTATCGGTGATACCGGAGCGGAGCTGGCCCTGGCTCTGGCACTCTTTTCTGCCAGATCGGAAAAGGCCCTGCCTTCAGACATGGTAGCGGTCGGTGAAATATCCCTCGCCGGTGAAGTCCGTCCCGTTCCTCATCTGCGGCGTCGAATCAAGACTGCCGCTGATACGGGGTTGGGACACTGGATAGCAGCAGCATCTTCCGACGAAGCCGGGCCTTTCCCGGGGAGCGGCAATGAGATTCATAAGATCCGGGATGCTCTGGCGGCGGCCCTCTCGTCCTGAGATTCCTTGACCACAGAATTCATAACACCTAGAGTTTGTTTTTGGAGGATATCATGGCATACGAAATACTCTGGAGATTGCATGCGATACTTATGAGTACATCCTTTATCGCTCTTTTCAGTGGAATCCTGATCTCGCTGCTCTACAAGAAGAAAAAGTGGCGTTACAAAACGCACCGAAACCTGGGTATGTATGCAGGGATATCAGGTGTCAGCGCCCTGATCATCGCCGCTGTTATGGTGCAGATTTCAAGTGGTGTCCATTTCACCTCCAGACATACCATACTTGGCGCTGTCACAGGCTTACTGCTGATCTTAACGCCGCTGGTTGGTCTGAAGATCCGAAAGTCGAAAAAGAAAAAGCCGATGAGATTATCCCACCGGATTATGGGATACATAACAGCAGTACTGATGATAATGACCATACTTTCCGGTCTACTCTTTATGGGAATAATAAGTCTTCCGTAATTATCGACAGGATTATCTCAACTGCCGGCGATACGTGTCAGCCAGGGTATTGCAATAAACGTCCCCACGCTGCTTCCTACCGAACTCAGAAAGAATACCAGCAAAATCCGAGTCACCCGATTTCGGTACCATCCCTTGAAGGAGAGAATATCAGAATTAAGGTTTTCCATATCCAGTACCCGGGGGGTACGAAAGAAATATTCAAGTAGACCAGCGACCATTCCAACCCCGATTGTAGGGTTCATGGAGGTAATCGGCGCACCGATAAAACTGATAAGGATGGTAAGCGGGTGTGCCAGAGCTGCCATTGCTCCGATAGCCGCCAGTACGCCGTTGGCTAGAACCCAGATTTTACCCATTTCAAGTATCTTTTCGAAACCGGATCGGTATACTCCGAAAATAAACAAACCGAGGATACCGGCAGGAATAATCCATGGGGCTATTTTTCCGAGCCACTTTTTAGGCGGAACAGTCTCAATATCAGAGGTGCTGCTGGAGCGCTTGCCATCGGCGATCTCCTGTATTATTTCGACAATCCCGGGAACATGGGCCGCCCCGACAACGGCAACGATTTTCTTTCCCGGTGACATAAATATTTTAGACGCCAGGAAATGATCCCTTTCGTCGATCAGTACCGACTTGACCGCGGGTAGATATTCGGCAAGTTCTTTCATCATGCCCTGCATGGCGTCAGACTTCTTGAGATTTTCAATTTCCTCAGGTGAAGCGGACTCATTTGTAACAACCGACGCCACCAGAGACGAAATGAGTTTCAATTTCGACCATGGCCCGCTTAGTCTCCAGGCTCTGCTCAAAGTTACCTGTATCGATCTGTCACTGCAGGAAAATGGAATATCGCCCTCTCTCGCGGCGTCAACGGCTGCCTTCATTTCCTCACCGGGCTGTACGCCGGTATCGGCGCCCATTCGCCGTTGGAATGATGACAGAGCGAGATTGGCCATCATCATAAAGCCCTGCCCTTTTTGAAGAACATTTTTCAAATCAGTACTGGACCACTTTCTGCCTTCTTCAAGGTTTTTGAGCCGCCCCTCGTCCATTTCCACACAAACATGGTCCGGTGATTCCGAGGCGATGGCTTCTTTAACCTCAGTAAGGCTCTCAGCAGAAACATGTGCTGTACCAAGCAACAGGATTTCCCGGGATTCCAGTGTTATCCGTGTGCGCGTGTCGGAGAGTTTTTCGATATTGAATTGACTCATTTAGTTTTCCATTCCGTACAGGGCTGCTGAGGCAAGATCGTATTCCATCTCACCGCTGCGTGCTGCCAGCCGTTCAAAGACGGCAGAGGCGCCGACATCATTATTTTCGTATTTATATATGGCACCCAGGTAAAACCATAACCTCTCACGCAGGGCCTCATTCGTCTCTTTATTCAGGGCGTTTACGGCGTAGTAATCGGAATTCCGCTCTGCGCAGAACCTGACAACTTCGTAGGAACTTTCTCCCTGCTTGAACATTCTCAGAGTCTCGGAGAACAGTTTGTCCGCCTCACTGACATTTCCCGACTGCAGCATCGAGACTGCTGCCATGAGAATCAATGAGAAGTCTTCCGGATCTTCGGCTGCGGCCTTGAGATACCATTTCACAGCTTCCTCATATTCATTATTCATCCAGGCGAACTTTCCTAAAGGCATGTACGCCCAGATATAATCAGGTCGCATTTCCACGACTTTCCTGTAGTAAAACCTTGCTGTCTGAAATCGGCGTTCTTCGTCATGCAGACCTGCAAGATAAACAACAGCAAAAAAATTACCGGGGTCCAGCCGTTCTACGGTCTCAAGGTCTTCCAGTGCTCCCTCATAATCCTTGAAATGCCGAAGCCTGATTCTGGCCCGGTCAAGATAATGCCACGGAACATCCGGCTCTTTCTCAATAGCGATATCCAGATCGGCTTCGGCGTCATTGTAATTTCTCAAAGCTACATTGACTCTGGACCGATCGACCCGGGCATAGACATATTCAGGTTCGAGTTCAACAGCAAGATCCAGCAGTGGAAGAGCTTGTTCGATACGTTCGGTCTTTGCCAATACCCAGGCCAGCCCGATGAGTGATTCCGCCGAATCAGGCTCCAGATCCAAAGCTTTCCGCAGGTTCGCCTCGGCCCGCTCCCATTGGGAATCGGCGATGGCCAGACTGCCCCGAAAGGCATAGGCCTCGGCGTTGGAATCATCAGCTGAAATGGCGGAATCCAATGCAGAATCTCTTGAGGAACTATTACCTGCCGAATGCTCCACCAGAGCAAGATTAAACCAGGCATCAGCCATGGAAGGATCTTCTTCTACGATTTTTGTCAGTTGAACTCTGGATTCATCCAGCCTGCTTTCGCTCCTCAGTAGAACCGCATAAACAAGACGCGACTCATTATCCATGGATTCAACGTCTGCTTCCTCAAGGGCTGCCAGGGCTTTACCGGAGTCATCAGTTTCAGAGTAGAAAGAATCCAGAACTTCGGCAGCATTTTCAGCTTGAGCTTCCGCCCCGGCTTCGGCTTCTGCCGTAGCGTTGCCAGCGGTACTGTCTTTGTCAGTATCTTTTTCAACCGATTCCTCGGCTGGAGACGCAGAATTACTGTCAGAGGTATTGCAGGAAGACAGAATAATCGAAAGAACGAATATGCCTGCAGCTGTCAATTTTAAAGCATGTCGGAACATGGAATCTCCTAGTTGGAACCGAGGGTTATGATAGCCGACCCATCGACAACCGGGCAACCTTGTCCAGTACCGCCGACGTCGGTATTATAGTGCCCAATGAATCGGGCATTTCCCGGCCGGGCTTTTTTTGCTTCGGCCTATATATTATTAGCGATCGGTTTTCTCACCATACATTTCACCAGGGTGGAAAGTTTCAGTACCGTTGTCGGCGGAATCGCTATCAAAGGACGATCCAGCATCGGAACCTCGCTTTCGCCGCCGCAGATCAGAAGGGTTCGGATCAGTACCAATGGATTAGATATTTACCTTCGGAAGCGAAATAATGTAATTCTGGTAACCGACGACGGCATTCGCCACCCACTGGATATCATCGGTTGGGAACAGGGGGAAAATTACGTAAAAATCAGCCTCAGTGAGGGGGCCGGTTTCACTATCGTTTCATCACCCCACGACACTGCGGTGTCTCTCATCCCGGAAATACCGACAACAATACCGCCTGTCCGATCTCTGGAAATTCCGTTAGAGCCGGAAAACGGTGTGATAATAACAATAAACCAGGACCGCCCCGGAACACTCGGCATTCTCACTCCCGATATGGAATACATAGCATCGCTGCCCAGCGATTCTACCTGGAGCCCGGAGCGACGACGGTTGGACCTTGTAGTATTGAATAAAGCCGATCCGTTCCTGGAGATTACAGATGACCGCCGCGGCGGCGGATTGAATGCCGCCGAATGGCTTGTCCAGGGTACCCCGCCGTCATCGGCTGTTTATGAAGGTACAATCGATGATTGGGTGGCGGTTGCAAGAAACGGCTGGAAATCCAGAATTGATACCCGTCAGGGGCTGTGGATTGATGAGAAAGGCGAGGCCAGATGGGATGACGGTCTGGCTGCTGCAATTCTGGCTGACGCCGTGGTGACCGGGCAACTACCGTCTCAACTTCAATCGGTTTTGACCGTTGCCGACAGAGCCCAGAAAGATATCGGTTGGCTCCCCAGTCCTTACCTCGGAAATATCATCAACCAGAGTCGCGATCACAGGCAGCAACTCGGTTCGTCCGCAAGAAATCTCATAGCCGCTCTTGAGGCACAAACACCGTCATTCGGTGTTGAATCGGCTTTGACAGCCCTTCTGGATTCCGGTTTCTCCGCAGAAGCAGCCCTGATGGTAGACGCAGCCCGACAGGCCGTTCCGGCCGAAACACCCAATACGGAGATTATCGACAGACTGACAATTCTGCAGAAAGCCAAAGACCTTTCCCTGGACAATGCGGTCAGCGATCCGGCTATTCTCAAAAGCTTTTTTGATGCCTACATCATTCCGAGAATTTTCTGGGTAAAAGACGGTCTGTGGCTGATCGAAGAAGATGGATCTATTGATCTGAATCTGTCTGTGATCGTCGGTGTGCAGATCATTACCGAATCTCAGAGAAACAACGATAGTACA